>Ga0316629_10000071_pt1 | contig 14864 bp, 11 predicted proteins | sample OWC_May_M1_C1_D1_FD_207654 | JGI IMG/M metagenome (GOLD analysis project Ga0316629, IMG submission 207654) | Wetland soil microbial communities from Old Woman Creek delta, Ohio, United States - OWC_May_M1_C1_D1_A | ecosystem: Environmental > Terrestrial > Soil > Wetlands | place: USA: Ohio... | reverse complement strand
GTGCGACTGATCTCCGCCGGCGCCGCCGACATGTTGGGCCCGGCGATGGTGGTGCTGCTGGCCGGCGGCGTGTCGGCGATCATGAACAATACGCAGACCATGGGCACCATCCTGCATTCGATGGAGCAACTGGTCAGCGGCGCGTCGGCCGGCGTGTTCACGCTGCTGACGGCGGCGCTGAACGTGCCGCTGGCGATGCTGATCCCGTCCAGCTCCGGCCATGGCGCGTTAGCGATGCCTCTGCTGGCGCCGCTGGCCGACTTTGCCGGCGTCAGCCGCGCCAGCACCATTACCGCCTGGATCATGGGCCACGGGCTGGCGCTGATGCTCTCGCCGACCAGCGTCGTGCTCGTCGGCGGGCTGGCCATTGCCAAGGTCGATTACGACAAGTATCTGCGCTTCGCCTGGCCGCTGCTGCTGGCCTTGTTCGTGGTGTCGACAGCGATAATCGGGCTGGCTGCGACGCTTCAATAGCCGGCACCGACGAACCGGCCTGCGGAAACTGCACCATACGCTTACTGGAAGATCTTCGATGGAGTTGTCCCGTGTCCACTGAATCTCGCGAGCGCCATTGCGGCCCGATTGCCTTGCGCCGTGCAGCGCTGGCACTGTGTGCGTTGACGTTCTTGTCGGCCTGCCAGCGCGCCGCGGAGGCCCCGCCGCCCGAGCTGCGCCCGGTGCGCACGACGACGATCGGCGCGGGCGCGAACGCGGGCGTGGTCGCCATCACAGGCACCGTGCAGCCGCAGAACGAGGTCAACCTGTCGTTCCGCATCGACGGCCGGATGATCGAGCGCACCGTGGAGGTCGGCGACAGCATCAAGCCGGGACAGCTGATCGCGCGCCTCGATCCGCAGAACGAGGAAAGCGGCGTGCAGTCGGTGCGCGCGCAGATCGCCGGGGCCAACGCCAGGCTGATCGAGGCGCGCAACAACTTCGACCGCATGCGCGATCTGGTGGTCGACGCCGCGGTGTCACGCACGCAGTACGACCAGGCCGAAGCCATGCTGCGGTCGGCCGAGTCGCAGCTCGAGGCGCTGCAGGCCCAGTTGAGCCTGGCGCAGAACCGCCTGGGCTACACGCGCCTCGTCTCCGAAATTTCCGGCGTGGTCACGGCGCGCGGACCGGAAGCCGGCGAGATGGTTTCGCCCGGCCGCATGATCATCCAGGTCGCGCGCGACGGCGGGCGCGACGCCGTCTTCGACGTGCCCGCGCGCGTCAAGGACAACGCGCCGAGGAACGCCGACATCACCGTGACGCTGAGCAGCGATCCGAAGGTGACTGCAGCCGGAAAGGTGCGCGAGGTCTCGCCGCGCGCGGACCCGGTGACCGGCACCTTCGCCGTGCGCGTGCGACTGATCGACCCGCCGCCGGCGATGCGGCTGGGCAGCACCGTCACCGGACGCATGAAGCTCGACGCCACCGCCGGCATCACGATCCCGGCCGCGGCGCTGATGCGTGCCGACGGCAGGACCGCGGTGTGGGTCGTCGAAGGCGGCGCCGTAGCGCTGCGCACCATCACAGTGGGCGCCTCCGACTCCACCACGGTGCAGGTCGCCTCGGGGCTGAAGCCGGGCGATGTCGTCGTCACCGCCGGCGTGCAGGCGCTGCGCCCGGGCCAGAAGGTCCGCCTGGCCGAGGGCCAGTCGTGATCGGCCCCAACCTGTCCGAGTGGGCGCTGTCCAAGCGCTCGCTCGTGATCTTCCTGATGATCCTGGCGGTGGTCGCCGGCACCTTGTCGTTCACGCGCTTGGGGCGCGGCGAGGACCCGGCCTTCACCTTCCGCACCATGGTCGTGGCGGCCGCCTGGCCCGGCGCCACCGCCGAAGAGACCATGAAGCAGGTGACCGAACGGCTCGAGCGCACGCTGCAGGAGACCAACTACCTCGACCGCCTGCGCAGCTACACCATCGCCGGCCAGACCACGATCTTCGTCGACCTGAAGCAGTCGACGCCGCCCGAGAAGGTGCCCGACATCTGGTACCAGGTGCGCAAGAACGTCGGCGACATGCGCCACACGCTGCCGCAGGGCGTGCTCGGGCCATTCCTCAACGACGACTTCGGCGACACCTTCGGCATCATCTACGCGTTCACCGCCGACGGCTTCAACTTCCGCGAACTGCGCGACCACGTCGAGGAAGCGCGCTCGCGGCTGCTGCAGGTGCCCGACGTCTCGAAGATCGAGGTGCTGGGCGCACAAGACGAGCAGATCTACATCGAGTTCTCGATGGAGCGGCTGGCCGGCCTGCGGCTTAACCTGAACCAGATCGTCTCCACGCTGCAGGCTCAGAACCTGGTGCGTCCGGCCGGCACCATGCAGGGCGAGCAGGAGCGGGTGTTCCTGCGCGTGACCGGCGCCTTCGACAACGAGCGCGACATCGAGGCGGTGAACATCGTCTCGGGCGACCGCATCTTCCGCCTGGGCGACATCGCCACGGTGCGGCGCGGCTTCACCGACCCCCCGCAGCCAATGTTCCGCGTCAACGGCAAGCCGGCCATCGGCCTGGCCATCGCCATGCGCGACGCCGGTGACATCCTTGCGCTCGGCGACAACGTGCGCAGGGAGATGGCCGAGGTCATCTCCAACCTTCCGGTGGGGATCGAGCCGACCCTCGTGGCCGACCAGGCCGTTACCGTGGACCACGCGATCAGCGACTTCATGACCTCGCTGTGGCAGGCGATCGTCATCATCCTGGCGTGCAGCTTCGTCAGCCTGGGCGTGCGCCCGGGCACGGTCGTGGCGCTGGCGATCCCGCTGACGATGGCCATCGTCTTTGCGGTCATGGACGTGGCCAGCATCGACCTGCACCGCATCTCGCTGGGCGCGCTGATCATCGCGCTCGGGATGCTGGTCGACGACGCGATGACCACGGTGGACGCGATGCTGCGCCGGCTGGGCGCGGGCGACAGCCCGGACCAGGCCGCGACCTTCGCCTACCGCACGCTGGCCGCGCCGATGCTGATCGGCACGCTGGTCACGATCGCAAGCTTCGTGCCGATCGGCTTCGCCAAGAGCTCGGCCGGCGAGTACACGTTCGCGATCTTCTCGGTGGTGGCCATCTCGCTGATCGTCAGCTGGCTGGTGGCGGTGATCTTTGCTCCGCTGATCGGCAAGGCGCTGCTCAAGCCGCCGAAGAAGCAGGAGACCGAGCCCAAGCCAGGCAAGCTGGTGCTGGCCTACACGGCCTTGTTGCAGGGCGCGATCCGCATGAAGTGGGTGACCATCGGCGTCACGCTCGCGGCCTTCGTTGCCGCGTTGTACCTGTCGAGCCACGTGTCGCGGCAGTTCTTCCCCTCCAGCGATCGCCCCGAGCTGACCGTGGACCTGACGCTGCGCCAGAACGCGTCGATCTTCGCCACCGAACAGGTGGTCAAGAAGCTGGACGACTTCCTCAAGACCGACCCCGACGTAGACCACTTCAGCAGCTACGTCGGCCGCGGCGCGATCCGTTTCATCCTGACTCTGAACGTGCAGCTGGCGAACCCGTTCTTCGGCCAGATCGTCGTCGTGGCCAAGGACCTCGAGGCACGCGAACGGCTCCACGCCAAGCTCGAGAAGGTGCTGACCGAGCAGTTCCCCGACGTCGTCTCGCGCGTGTCGCCGCTCGAGCTGGGGCCGCCGGTGGGCTGGCCGCTGCAGTACCGCGTGTCCGGCCCGGACAAGGACGAGGTGCGGCGGCTTTCGCTGGAACTCGCCAACGTGGTCGGGGCCGACCCGCGCACGCGGCACGTGCACTTCGACTGGATGGAGCCAGCGCGCCAGCTGCGCGTCAAGATCAACCAGGACCAGGCGCGGCAACTGGGCGTGAGTTCCGCCGCGATCGCCGGCGTGCTCAACGCCGCCATTTCGGGCGCGCCGGTCACCCAGGTGCGCGACGACATCTATCTCGTCAACGCGATTGTGCGCGCCACCGACAGCGAGCGCGCCTCGTTCGAGACGCTGGCCTCGCTGCAGGTGCCCACGCCCAGCGGGCGCATGGTGCCGCTCAAGCAGTTCGCGACCTTCGTCGAGGAGCAGGAGTTCCCGATGGTGTGGCGCCGCGACCGGGTGCCGACCCTGACGGTGCGCGCCGACGTCATCCCCGGCGTTCTGCCCGACGACGTGGTGACGACGCTGGCACCGAAGATCGCCGCGTTCGGCGCCGAACTGCCCAAGCCCTACAAGGTCGAGACCGGCGGCCTGTTCGAGGAGAGCCAGATCTCGCAGGCCTCGGTGTTCGCGGTGGTGCCGCTGATGATCGTGCTGATGCTGCTGGTGATGATGGTCATGCTGGTCAGCTTCCGCCGCCTGGCGATGGTCGTGGCCATCATGCCGCTGGGTCTGATTGGCGTGGTGCTCTCGCTGCTGGTGTTTAACCGGCCACTGGGCTTCGTCGCCATCCTGGGCATCCTGGCGCTGATCGGCATGATCGCCAAGAACGCGGTGATCCTGATCGTCAGTATCGAAGAGGAGCGCGCCTCCGGCCGCGGCGTGCTCGACGCGGTGCTGAGTTGCGCGACCAATCGCTTTCGGCCGATGATGCTGGCCGCGATGTCCACCGTGCTCGGCCTGCTGCCGATCGCACCCACGGTGTTCTGGGGCCCGATGGCCTTCGCCATCATGGGCGGCTTGCTGGTGGCCACGGTGCTGACCCTGATCGTGCTTCCCGCGATGTACGTGACCGTGCTCGGAAACGAGAAGGCGCCCGCGCCGGCCGCGCCCGCAAAGGCGGCATGACCCATGGGTAGCACGTCGTCGACTCCGGCGCCGGCCCGTGCGGAACAGCCCGCGCCGGGCGTGCCGGGAGCGGCCGACGCCGCCTCCCGCTCCGAGCTGCGCCTTTACCTCCGGGAAACAGCACAGCTCTTCAACTCGATGGACCCGGCCCCCTTTCGCGAGCGCGACCTCGACCCCAATGCCGAGGCCTACATCGTCGAATGGGCGCGCGAGGCGCCGCCGCGCGCGCGCCTCGCGCTGGCCATCCGCCTGGGCCGCGCGCCGACCGCGCCGGACGAAGCGGCGACCCTGGCCGACGCGGTGCACGAGTACTTCCGCCAGCGCGCGCAGGCCACGCGCGCGCGGCTGCGGTGGCTGTTCCGCGTCGGCCGCGTCAGCCTGCTGATCGGCCTGGCTTTCGTCGGTTTCACGGTGGTGGTCGGCGACTACATCTCGGGCATCGTCGACAAGGCCAGCTACGGACGGATGATCGTCGACGCGCTGGTCATCGGCGCCTGGGTGGCGCTGTGGCGGCCACTGGAGATCTTCCTCTACGACTGGTGGCCGATACGCGCCGAGGCCCGCCTTTACGACCGGCTGGGCGAGATGGACGTGCGGCTCGATGCCCCGCGAGACACCCACTTGCGGGCGGCGACACCATGAGCGTGCACAGCCGCCCTGAATCGCTCGTCCCGATGCGCGCAGCACGGAGAGCAGCCCCGTGATCCCTCCGGACGCATCGAGGAGGCGCGCCGCCGTGGAGCGTGCCGCGATCTACCTCGCGCTGTGGTTCGTGCTGCTGCCCAGCATCAAGCCCGGGGACGTGGCGCTGGGCCTCGCCGCCGCCGCGGCGGCCATGTGGATCAGCCTGCGGCTGCTGCCGCCCGAGGGCGGTCGCGTGCGGCTCGGCGCGCTGCTGGCGCAAGGCCCGCACTTCATCTGGGAGTCCGTGCGGGCCGGCGTCGACGTCGCGCGGCGCGCGCTCGCGCCGGGCATGCCGCTCGAGCCCGGTTTCGTCAATAGTCCCACGCGACTTCCACACGGCGTCGCGCGCAACACGTTCTCTACCGTGGCCGGCCTGATGCCAGGCACCCTGCCGGCGGGCGACGACGGAGAGTCGCTGGTCGTGCACGCGCTGGACGTCTCCCAGCCTGTAGCCGAGCAGCTCGGCGCCGAGGAGCGACGCTTCGGCCGGGCGCTGTCTGCGAGGGCCGACCATGAGTGAATTCCTGCTGGCCGCGGCGGCGTTCGTAGTGGTGCTGGTGGCGCTGGGGTTGGTGCGAATCCTGCGCGGCCCCGGCAACGTCGACCGCATGATGGCGACACAGCTGCTCGGCTCCGGCGGCACCGCGGCGGTGCTGCTGGCCGGCATTGCCACCGGCGAAGGCGCGGTCACCGACGTGGCGTTGACACTCGCCCTGCTCGCCGCCTTCGCGAGCTTCGCTTTCGTGAAGGCGCAGTCGACGTCGACGCCCCGTGCCGACCAGCCGCAAGCGGATCACGACGCATGAGAGCGGCCCTCGACCTGTTCACGATCGCGGCCGTCGTAGCGGGCGCGTTCTTCTTCCTCGCCGGCACCGTCGGCCTGCTGCGCTTTCCGGACGCCTTCACGCGACTGCATGCACTCACCAAGGCCGACAACCTGGGGCTGGGCCTGATCGTCGTCGGCCTGTTGCCGCAGGTGGACAGCATTTCAGGTGCGTTGAAGCTCGTCTGCATCTGGCTTCTGGTGCTGCTGTCCAGCGGGACCGCCTCGCAGCTGGTGGCGCGGGCGCTGCGCCAGCGCCAGGGGGAGCGCCGATGATCGACGTGCTGAACCTGATGCTCGTGGCGCTGATCCTCTTACTGGCAGCGGAAACCGTGTTCGCACGCGGAGCGTTCGCGGCCGTCGCCGGCTTCGTCGCCTACGGGCTATTGCTGACGCTGGTGTGGCTGCGACTGCAGAGTGTCGACGTCGCGCTCACCGAGGCGGCCATCGGCGGCGGCCTGACCGGCGCGCTGCTGATCGGCGCGGCGAGACGCCTGCGCAGCACCGAAGCGGCCGCCGTGGCCGAGCGTCCGCGCCTCGGCACGCGGGTGGTCGCCGCGCTCCTGTCCGCAACGGTCGCGCTGGCGCTCGCCGTGTGCGTGCTCGTGCTGCCCGTCCCGGTGCACACGCTGGCACCCGACGTCGCCGCGGCCATGGAGGTCACCGGGGTCGGCAATCCGATCACGGCGGTCCTGCTCGCCTTCCGGGCCATCGACACCCTGCTCGAGGCGATCGTTCTGCTATTCGCCCTGATCGGCGTGTGGTCGCTGGCCCCCGACGAGTCGTGGAACGGACGGCCCGGCGTGCGCGAGGCATCCGATCCGAACGGCATCCTGGCGTACGCCGCGCGGGTGCTGGCGCCGCTCGGCATCGTCATCGGCACGTACATCTTTTGGATCGGCGCCGACCATCCCGGCGGCAAGTTCCAGGGCGCCACCATCATGGCGGCCATGTGGCTGCTGGTCATGATGGCGGGGCTCACCGACGCGCCACCCATCGATCGGCCCTGGCTGCGCGGACTGCTGGTAGCGGGGCCGCTTGTTTTCATCGCGGTCGGTGTCCTTGGCATGGCGACAGCCGGCGCGTTCCTCGCCTACTCGCCCAGCGTCGCCAAGCCCCTGATCCTGGTCATCGAGTTCGCGCTGATGCCGACGCTGACCTTGATCCTCGGCCTGATGTTGCTGGGCGCCCCACAGCGCGGAGCAACTCCATGAGCGACGCAACGGCGTTCGGCCTGTGCGCGAGCGCGCTGATCGGGCTCGGCCTGTACGGGCTGATCGTGAATCCACAGCCGCTGCGCAAGATTCTCGCCTTCAACGTCATCGGCAGCGGCGTGTTCATGCTGTTCGGCGCGATCGCGCGCCGCGGCGCCGCCGCCGGCATGGGCGGCGACCCGGTGCCACAGGCCTTGCTGATCACCGGCATCGTGGTGGCATTTTCCGCGACGGCACTCGCGGTGGCGCTGCTGCTGCGCCTTCACGCCGCGACCGGCACCGCGACGCTGGCGACCGACCCGCCGCCACCGGCCCCTGACCGTGACGCCTGAGTTCGCAGACCGCAGATGAACACCACTCCCGGCGGCTGGCTACTGATCCTCGCGGTACTCCTGCCCTTCCTGGGCGTGATGCTCGGCCTCGTGTTGGGAGGACGCCGCGCGCAGCACCTGGCGGCGCTCATCCTGCCGCTCGGGCTGGCGATCGCGGTCGGCATCGCCGCGACCTGGCTGCAGACCGACGGCGCAGTCGTGTACGTGCTCGGCGGATGGACACCGCCGCTCGGCATCGCGCTGCGCGCCGATGGCCCGGCGGTCGTGATGATCGGTGCGATCGCGCTGGTCGTCTGCGCGATCGGCGTCTACGCGCGGGCCGACTTCGGGCTCGCCGCTGGCGCGCCCGAGGCCCGCGCGCCCCTCGTTTACTGGCTGCTGTTGATGGCCGTGTGGGGATCGCTGAACCTGGTGTTCGTCAGCGGCGACCTGTTCACGCTGTACGTCGCGCTCGAACTGCTGACGTTCTCTGGCGTTCCGCTGGTCTGCCTCGACGGCCGCGGCGAGACGTTGCGGTCCGCGTTGCGCTACCTGCTGTTCGCGCTCGCTGGCTCGATCCTGTATCTGCTCGGCGCGGTGCTGCTGTACGGCGGCTACGGCACGCTCGACATCGCCCTGCTGGCCGACTCCGTGGCGCCCGAGCCCATTGCCTGGGCCGCAGCGGCGCTGATGACCGTCGGTCTCCTCGCCAAGACCGCCCTCTTCCCGCTGCACATCTGGCTGCCGCCAGCCCACGCCGGCGCGCCGGCTGCGGCCAGCGCGGTGCTGTCGGCGCTGGTGATCAAGGGCTCGTGGTTCCTGGTCGTGCGGCTCTGGTTCGACGTCATGCCCAACGTGGTGACGCTGCCGTCGGCGCAGTTGCTGGCGGCGATGGGCGCAATGGCGATCGTCGTCGGCAGCGTCGTCGCGCTGAGGCAGGAGCGCCTGAAGCTGCTGGTCGCCTATTCGACGGTGGCGCAGATCGGCTACCTGTTCCTGATGTTCCCGCTCGCGTTCGACGCCACGGGCAGCGCGCTTGCGCAGGACGCCGCCCTGACCGCCGGCGTGCTGCAGGCCGTCGCGCACGCGACAGCCAAGGCCGGCATGTTCATGGCGGCCGGCCTGATCTACGTGGCGCTCGGCCACGACCGCATCTCCGACCTCGCCGGCGTCGCGCGCGCCATGCCGGTCACGGTGATCACCTTTGTCGTCTCGGGCGTCGCGCTGATGGGCGTGGTGCCGAGCGGCGCCTACCTCGCCAAGAAGCTGCTGCTCGACGCGGCCGATCAGTCCGGGCAATGGTGGTGGACGATCGTGCTGCAGGGCGGCGCGGTCTTCACGGCGGGCTATGTGGTGCTGTTCCTGGTCAGCGTCCTGCGCCGCCCGGCCGAACCGCTCGTGCCGGCAAAGCGTGTCGCGCGTTCGTCTGAACTGGCGGCGCTGGCGCTGTCCGTGACGTCGCTGCTGCTCGCGCTCGCGGCGCTGGGTCCGGTGTCCGGCGACCTTGTCTCGAACCCGCTCGCGCCGAAGGAAATCGGGACGACACTGCTCGTGCTGCTCGGCGGCGCGCTGCTGGCGTTCATGCTGGCGCGGCAGCCGCCGACCGGACCGGCGGGCGCCGCCGCTGGCGCGGCGAGCGCATCGATCAGGCGCCTGCTGTCGCCGGTCGGGTCTGCATTCGAAGGGGCCGACGGTTACGTGCGTCGCTGGCCGTCGGCGAGCATCGGTCTGGTGACACTGGCGGTGCTGTTCGGCTGGCTGCTCGTCCATGGCAGCGGTGGATGACGGCCGCGGGCCACGCGGGCCTGTCGCGCGGCGCGCTGGTCGCGCTCGTGATCGGCTCGATGGTCGGCGCGGGCATCTTCACGCTGCCCGCGGCTTTCGGCCGCACGACGGGCGCGCTGGGCGCCGTGATTGCCTGGTGCATCGCCGGCACGGGCATGCTGATGCTCGCGCTGGTGTTCCAGGACCTGTCGCGGCGCAAGCCGGACCTCGACGCCGGCATCTACGCCTACGCCAAGGCCGGCTTCGGCAACTACCTCGGCTTCACGGCTGCCTTCGGCTACTGGATCGTGTGCTGCCTCGCGGACCTCGCTTGCCTGCTCCTGATCAAGGGCACGCTGGGCCAGTTCTTCGACGTGTTCGGCGACGGCTCGACGCCGGTGGCGATCGCCAGCGCGAGCCTCATCGTCTGGGGCGTCCATGTCCTCGTGCTGCGCGGGGTGCGCGAGGCCGCGGCGCTGAACACCATCGCGACCGTGGCGAAGGTGGTGCCGATCGCGATCTTCATTGTGGTCGCCGCCTTCGCGTTCAAGGCCGACGTCTTCGCGCTCAACTTCATGGGCGGCGAGGACCAGGGCTTTGCCGGCGTCGCCGAGCAGGTGCGCGCCACCATGCTGGTCACGGTGTTCGTCTTCGTCGGCGTCGAGGGCGCGAGCGTCTATTCGCGCTACGCCCGCAAGCGCGGCGATGTGGGCGTGGCCACCGTGCTCGGTTTCCTCGCCGTGCTGTGCCTCCTGGTCCTGGTGACGCTGCTGTCGTATGGCGTGCTGGTGCGCCAGGATCTCGCGGCCCTGCCCAACCCCTCGATGGCCGGCGTCCTCGAGGCCATCGTCGGGCCGTGGGGTCGCGTGTTCGTCAGCATCGGCCTGCTGATCGCCGTGGCGGGCAACTACCTGTCGTGGTCGCTGCTCGGCGTGGAGGTGCTCAACTCGGCGGCAAGGCAGGACACGATGCCGCGGTTCCTTGCGCGGGAGAACGCCAACGGCGTGCCGCACGCGGCGCTGTGGATGACGAACATCGCCATCCAGCTCTTCCTGCTCGTCACGTGGTTCGCCGAGTCGGCCTTCACCATCGCGCTGAAGATGACGAGCTCGATGACCCTGCTGCCCTACCTGCTCGTCGCGGCCTACGGCTTCAAGCTCGCGTGGACCGGCGAGACCTACGAAGGCAATGCACGGGCGCGGACGGCTGCACGCATGATCGGCGCGCTCGCCGCCGTCTACGCCGCCGGCATGCTGTGGGCGGGCGGGGCCAAGTACATGCTGCTTGCGGCCCTGTTGTACGCGCCGGGGACCTGGCTGCATGTCTACGCTCGCCGCGAGCAGCAGCAACGTGTCTTCACGGCCGCCGAGCGCCCCGTGTTCGCGCTGTTCTGCACCGCCGCGATGGCCGCGCTGATCGCGTTGTGGGCCGGCGCGATCACGATCTAGTGCATCGACTCCGAGACATCGACGTCCCCTCGAACACACTTGCACGATGCGACCCGTAACATTCACGCAAAGCAAGTCGAAACACGCGTCGGCCGAAGCGTCCTCACGGGCGACGGCGCCACGCACAGCAGGAAGGAAGCCGATATGAAGATGCGTCTTGTCACCGCACTCGCCGCCGCCGGGCTCGCAGGCTGCATGGTGGGACCGGACTACGTGCGCCCGACGGTCGACACGCCGGCGGCCTGGCGCATCGACTATCCCAAGGCGGCGGACGTCGCCAACCTCGAGTGGTGGAAGCAGTTCGGCGACCCGGTGCTGGACGAACTGGTGGACAACGCGCTGCGCAACAACCGCGACCTGCGCATCGCGGCTGCGCGGGTCGACCAGTTCATCGGCGCGCTGACGGCCACGGGCTCGCAGCTCTATCCGCAGATCGGCTACGGCGCCGACGCCAGCCGCGCGCGCGCTAGCGCCGTGGGCCAGCCGCCGCTGCCGCCCGGCGCCAACCCGTACTTCTCGCTGTACCAGGTGTCGATGGGCGCCGCGTGGCAGGTCGACCTGTTCGGCCGGGTGCGGCGCCAGACCGAAGCGGCGCAGGCGCTGGTCTATGCCAGCGAGCAGGGCCAGCGCGGCGTGGTGCTGACGGTGGTGTCGGGTGTCGCGACCAGCTACATCGTGCTGCGCTCGCTCGATCGCCAACTCGAGATCGCGCAGGCCACGACGCGCAACTTCGAAGGCACCCTGCGGATCTTCGAGCGGCGCTTCAAGGCCGGCCTCGTCGGCAACACCGAGGTGACGCAGATCCGCTCGCAGCTCCAGCAGGCGCGCGCGGCGATCCCCGCCTTCGAGCAGGCGATCGCGGCGCAGGAGAACCTGATCTCGATCCTGCTCGGCCGCAACCCGGGCCCGATCGCGCGCGGCAAGACGATCGACCAGCTGGCGGCGCCGGCGATTCCGGGCGACCTGCCCGCCGCGGTACTGCAGCGCCGGCCCGACATCCTGCAGGCGGAACAGAACCTGGTCGCGGCCAACGCCAACATCGGTGCGGCGCGCGCGCTCTACTACCCGAACCTGTCGCTCAGCGCTGCCCTGGCCACCACTAGCACCGCCGCCAGCGCCCTGTTCAGCGGTCCGGCGGCGGCGGGACTCATCGGCGCGAGCCTGACGGGCCCGATCTTCACGTTCGGCGCCATTGAAGGGCAGGTGTTCTCGGCGGAGGCGGGTGAACGAGCGGCTCTCGCCTTCTACCAGCAGACCGTGCTGAACGCCTTCCGCGAGACCAACGACGCGCTCACCGGATCACAGAAGCGGCAGGAGGAACTCGCCATGCAGAGCGAGCGCGTGGTCGCCCTGCGCGAGTTCGCGCGCCTGGCGAACCGGCGCTTCGACGCCGGCGTGGCGGGCTACCTCGACGTGCTGGTGGCGGAGAACGAACTGTTCGCGGCGGAGCTCGCCGCGGTCGGCCTGCAGGCGAGCCGGTATGCCCAACTCGTCAATGTCTATCAGGCGATGGGCGGGGGCTGGGTCGAGATCGCCAGCGAGAGTGCGCCGAAGCCGCTGGGCGATGTCGCGGCCCGGTCCAAACCCTGAATCCTCTCGGCCTGAATCCTGCCGTGCCCGAGCACCCCGACCGGCGCGTACCAGCGATTCCATGTAGCGACGCAGTGCTGCTTCATCGAGCGGGTCGTCGTGCAGGAGTCGAGAAGGCTGGTCGATCGCCTGTGGGGGTTTTAGCTCGCCGCTCAGGTACTGCTGAGCCGCACTTCTCCACGCCGCGCGCAGGCGATCGCGTTCGAAGCCCAGCCAGCCCGGCCAGGCTTCGTTGGCGTCGTCATCGAACTCGACGAGCAGATCTCCGCGACGCAGTGCCAGCGCATCGGCCACACGCTGCTCGCGCAACGCCTCTTCGAAGGAGTGGACGTCGGTGCGCGCTTCGAAGCGCAGAGCACTACCCTGCACTTCGATCTGCTCGGCGCCAGGCAATGACTGCAGGCGGTGCAGTGCCTTGCGCAGCTTGGTGTAGGCGAGCTTGCTGTCCTGGTCGGGCCACAGCAGCGCCGCGATTTCAGCGCGTCCCACCTAGGTCCGCCTCAATGCAAGGTAGACAAGGAGCTGCGTACGGCGCTCGAACTGCAGCGCGCGCGTCGTCCCGCCGCGTTCAATCGTCGGCGCACCGAACAGGGACAGGAGCACGGTCATCTGAGCGCTGCTGAAAGCCGGCAAGCATGCGCGCTCCGCGTGCACGCCGCAATCCCTGCCGATCACCTCCGGCGCACCGCTTGTGGGTCGCCAATCAGCTCACGAGGCTAGGCCGCGTTGCGCAGCAGCGGTGTCATCGGCGGAGCGCCGTCCAGCGACTTTGCCGGCACCGCGGCCATGATGCACTCCGCGAGCGCAGTGATGGTAAGGCTCGGATTGACGCCCGGATTCGCGGGCACAACCGAGCCGTCACAGATGATCAGATTGCGATACCCAAAGGCACGGCCGAACCGGTCGACCACGCCGCTGTCGGCGTCGCGCCCGATGACTGCTCCACCCAGAATATGGGCTGTCGTCGGGATGTTGAGCAGCGCCTCAGTCGCCATGCTCTGGGCGATGCCACCGGTGTGTCGAGCCAGCCAGGTCGTTGCGGCGCTGCCTTCTGGGATGAACGTCGGGTTGGGGTTGACGGGGTCCTGGCGAGTCGTCAGTCCGACACGTCGACTGAACCACCGCCGCACCGGCACGAACGCCATCGCATTGTCCAGCGACTGCATCACGAGCACGATCATCGTCCGCCGCCCCCAGTGCACCGGCGACAGCGATCTCAGAAAGCGCAGCGGATGTCGCAGGATCTCACCGAGAAGCTTGAGCGGCCGCGTCACGCGCGTCCCGTCGCCGGTAAGCAGGGTGAAGAAGAACTTCAGCACGCTGCCGCGTTCGCCGTAGGTGACGAGTTCGAGGTGCGTGTCATGCGACACATGGATGCTGGCGCTGATGGCCACGTCCGCCGCCGGTTTCAGACCGTCGTCAGGCAGCGTCACGGCAAGGATGGACTCGCTGTTCGTGCGCACCTTTTCGCCGAGCCGCGGGCTCAGCGCGGGCAGGCCGCCTGCAAGGCGGCACTGCGCCAGCAGGCGGTTGGTGCCGAGAGCGCCGGCGGCCACCACTACACCGGTAGCCCGCAACGAGCCCGACCTGCGTGACCAGACGACGCCGGGTCGAACGGTCCGCACCTCGTAGCCGGTACGACCTTCGCCGCCATCAAGCGGGCGGATATCGTCAACCTGCGTGTCGGGCAGGATTTTCACTCCGAGGCGTTCGGCAAACCACAGGTAGTTCTTCGGCAGCGTGTTCTTCGCGCCGACGCGACATCCCAGTGTGCAACTGCCACAACGCATACAGCCGGTGCGCTCCGGTCCGCGGCCACCGAAATACGGATCAGGCACGGTGACGCCTCCCTGGCCGAAGAACACTGCGCACGGCGTGCGAGTGAAGCTTTCCCGGACGTCAAAGTGCCTGGCCATCTCGCGCAAGAGCTGTTGGCCGTCACTGTCCCATGGCACGGTGCACACTCCCAGCATGCGCTCGGCCGTGTCGTAGTGCGGCTGCAATTCGGCACCCCAATCCGCCAGGTCAGCCCACTGCGGGTGCGTAAAGAAAAGCGGCTTGGCCCGATACAGGGTATTTGCATAGACGAGGCTGCCACCACCGACCCCGGCGCCCGAGGCGATGAAGATATCCTTGAAGATCGAGATTCGCGACGGGCCGCGCAGTCCGAGCCTCGGCACCCAGAAGGTGCGGCGTAGGTTCCAACCGCTCGGTGCCAAATCCTCGTCGCTCAAGCGCGGCCCGCATTCCAGCACTGCGACGCGGTAGCCCTTTTCAGCGAGTCGCAGCGCGGCCACGCTGCCACCGAAGCCG
>Ga0316629_10000070_pt1 | contig 14894 bp, 15 predicted proteins | sample OWC_May_M1_C1_D1_FD_207654 | JGI IMG/M metagenome (GOLD analysis project Ga0316629, IMG submission 207654) | Wetland soil microbial communities from Old Woman Creek delta, Ohio, United States - OWC_May_M1_C1_D1_A | ecosystem: Environmental > Terrestrial > Soil > Wetlands | place: USA: Ohio... | reverse complement strand
CATTTCGAAGTCGCTCTTGCCGGCGTCGTACTCCACTTTCACCGCATCAAACAGCGCCTGGAAATAATCGCGCTGGGCTTTCAGCATGGCGGGGCTGCCGGGCTTGCCGTGACCGGGTACCACCACCTTGACGGGCAGCGTGAGCACGCGGTCGATGGCCCTGATGTTGCCGCTGAAGGTGCCGTCGTCCATACGTGCTACGCGCTGGTTCAGCACGTTGTCGCCGGTGAAGAGCACGCCATTGTCGACTTCGATCATGATGTCGGTCTTGCTGTGGGCATCGTTGGATGAATAGATCTTGAATGAACGGGTGCCGATTTTCGAGACCATGCCGTCGGTCGTGGCGACGCTGGGAATCACGGCGCGGGTGCCGTCGGTATAGCCCTGGGTCAAGCGGCTCATCGTATTGACCCACGATTCGGCCTCGCCCGCTTTCGCCTTGGCGATCATGTCGGGATGGGCGATCAGCACGGCTTTAGGCCAGGCTTCGAGAATGGCCTGGTTGCCCAGCCAGTGATCGCCGTGGATATGGGTGTTGTACACCGTGGTGACGGGCAGCTTGGTGGTTTTGCGGATTGCATTCACCACCATGCGCCCGGCCTGCACGCTGGAGCCGGGGTCGATGACGATGACCTGGTCGCCCGCGATGATCCAGGCCGGATTGTTCATGAAGCTCTGGTTTTCGACCGACGGTTCGCCCAGCGGGCCGGTGATGACCCAGGTGTCGGGCGCGACCTGTTTGGCCGGGTAGGGTTTAACCGTGTCCCCGGGGGCGGCGTGGGCGCTGAGGGCGAGGCCGGCGGTGAAGAAGAGGGCGGTCAGGCGCATGGGATGCTCAAAGTTACGCTTGATGCAAGCGCAGTGTGGACGGGGTGGTGGGGAGATGGCATGAAAGGCTGACCCGCTTAAATCCTTACCACCACTTTTCAAAAATAATCCGGTTCATCGGCACGCCCAGATCGTGCAGCAACGTGCTCATGTCTTCGACCATGCCTTTGGGTCCACACAGGTAATACAGCGTGTCGTCGGGCACGTCGAGCGCATGCAATTTGACCGGATCGATGCGGCCGGTAAGGCCGTGCCAGTTGGGGTCGGGCTGGGTGACGGTGATGCTCACATGCAGGTTGTCGTGCGCCTTGGCCGCGTGATCGAGTTCGTCGCGAAACAGGATTTCGAGGCTGTCCGATACGCTGTAGACAAGATGTACCCGGGTCGACAAAGCCGCGTCGCGTACATGACGAAAGATGGATAGCAGCGGGGTGATGCCGACGCCGCCGCCGATCAGCACCACGTTGTCGCTCATCTCTGGCAAATATACGAACGGCCCCTGGCCTTGTGTCACTTTCACCTGGTCGCCGACGCGCGCGGTTTCATGTACCCAGCGTGCCAGGGGATGCCGTGCGCTGGCTTTGATCGCCAGTTCGATCTCGCCCTGATGGATGGGGGAGGTGGTGATCGAGTAGCCGGCCGTATGGGTCGTGCCGTCAATGTCAGTGCTCAGATCCACCCATTGCCCTGGCAGAAACCGGAAACTTGCATCGGAGATGGCCAGGCGCAGCGCGTGGATGCTGGGCGTGGCGGGCGTAATCGCCGTAATGCGTGCGTCAAAAATATGCAAGGCCTAGTCCCGTTCAGGGTTAGAACGGTCAGCTTCAAACGCCAGCGAAGCCGAGTTGATGCAGTAGCGCATGCCTGTTGGCGCAGGCCCGTCAGGGAAGACATGGCCGAGGTGCGAACCACAATGGCGGCACAGTGCCTCGACACGCGTCATGCCGTGGCTGGAATCGGTTTTTTCGGCCACCGCGTCGGCATTGATGGCCTGGTAAAAGCTCGGCCAGCCGGTGCCTGAGTCGAATTTGGTGCTGGACGTGAACAGCGGCTCGCCGCACGCTGCACAGCGGTATTTGCCGGTTGCATGGTTGTCCCAGTATTGGCCGGTAAATGCGCGTTCGGTGCCGTGCTCACGCAGAATGCGATATTGCTCGGGACTGAGTTCGGCGCGCCATTCGGCATCGGTTTTTGTTTTATCGAAGGTCATGTCTGTCTCCTGCTATAAAAAGAGTTTACCCCCGGCTGGCGAACCTGGATGCTTTGCCCCTGTCGTCGAAATGGGAGTTGGCTGCACGGTTGACAGCCTTATCCCGTCGGGTTTATTCTTCGTTCAGGTATTAGACTTAGTCTAAAAACCGTTTGTCTCCATCTGGAAACGCTGGTTGGAGATGAGTATTTCAAGGCTGAAAAGCATCCGATTCAACCAAGGATCATTTAATCAAGGAGATAGGGTTATGCAACTCAAAGGCTCGAAAACTGAAGACCATCTGAAAGCCGCCTTCGCTGGCGAATCACAGGCTAACCGCCGCTACCTCTACTTCGCAGCAAAAGCTGACGTGGAAGGCTTCAACGATGTTGCTTCCGTGTTCCGCTCCACTGCTGAAGGCGAAACCGGCCACGCCCATGGCCACCTGGAATACCTGGAAAAGTGCGGTGACCCCGCAACCGGTATGGCTTTCGGCCCCACCGCCGACAACCTGAAAACCGCAATCGCAGGCGAAACCCACGAGTACACCGACATGTATCCCGGCATGGCCAAAGATGCACGTAGCGAAGGTTTCGACGAAATCGCCGACTGGTTTGAAACGCTGGCCAAGGCCGAGCGTTCGCACGCCAACAAGTTCCAGAAAACGCTGGACACCCTGGGCGCGTAATTCTGCCCACGCAAAAAGCGGGTCGGATTCGGCCCGCTTTTTTTGGTTCTGCTTACATTGAAAACCAACCCCGCAAAAACATTACATCAGGAGTTCGCATGAGCACTCGTGAAGGCAGCCTCGAAGCACCGACCCGTCACCCGCTCGACTGGAAAAACCCGGATTTCTACAACGAAGACAAGCTCAACCATGAGCTCGAGCGCATTTTTGATATCTGCCACGGCTGCCGCCGCTGCCTGTCGCTGTGCACCGCGTTTCCCACCCTGTTTGATTTGGTGGACGAATCGTCGACGATGGAAGTGGATGGGGTCGCCAAGGCCGACTACATGAAAGTGGTCGACGAATGCTATCTGTGCGACCTCTGCTACATGACCAAGTGTCCCTATGTGCCGCCGCATCCATGGAACCTCGATTTTCCGCATACCATGCTGCGAGCCAAGGCCATCAAATTCAAGAATGGCGGAACGACCTTCCGCGACAAGTTGTTGTCCAGCACCGACGCGATGGGCAAGCTCGCCTCGATTCCGGTAGTAGTGCAGGCGGTGAACGCCAGTCTGAAGAGCAAGCCGATCCGCAAGATTGTCGACAGCGTGCTGCACATTCACCCCGATCGTCAGTTGCCCGAGTACGACAGCGCAAAATTCCGCTCGACCGCCAAACCGCGCGGCGACTTCGCGGTGAAGGCCGGGGCGAAAACGCCCGGCAAGGTGGCGATCTACGCCACTTGTTACGTGAACTACAACGAGCCCGGCATCGGCCATGACCTCTTGAAGCTGCTGGCGCACAACGAAATCCCCGCCGTGCTGGTGGAGAAGGAGGCCTGCTGCGGCATGCCGAAACTCGAACTGGGCGATCTCGACGCGGTGCAGAAGCTGAAGGAAATCAATATCCCGCATCTGGCGAAACTCGCGCGCGAAGGCTACGCGATCCTCACCGCCGTACCTTCCTGCACGCTGATGTACAAGCAGGAACTGCCGCTGATGTTCCCTGGCGACGTCGACGTACAGGCGGTGAAGGAAGCGATGTGGGATCCGTTCGAATACCTGATGGCGCGCAACGCCGATGGCCTGTTGAAAACCGATTTCAAATCACAGCTCGGCAAGGTCGCCTATCACGTGCCGTGTCACCAACGGGTGCAGAACATTGGCAACAAGACGCGCGATGCGCTGCAACTGGCCGGCGCCAAGGTGACGATGGTCGAGCGCTGCTCGGGCCACGACGGCACCTGGGGCGTGAAATCCGAGTATTTCGACAAGTCGATGAAGATTGGTAAGCCGGTGTTCCGCCAGATGGCGGAGCCGCAACCCGACTACGTCAGTTCGGACTGTGCGATAGCCGCGCGCCACATCCTGCAGGGCATGGGTGAGGGCGCAACCGCCGAGAAGCAGCACCCGATCACGCTGATGCGCATTGCGTACGGCCTCGAATAACACTTTGAGCAAGGAGAAGACGATGCCGCATATCACCCGTGACAGCTTGATGAGCCTGGAAAGCTACGCCAAGGTACGCCCGGCCTATCGCAGCGAAATGATCGCGCACAAGAAAAACCGCGCGGTCGAGTTGGGCGAGCACGTGACGCTGATTTTTGAAGATGAAAAAACCATGCGTTACCAGATCCAGGAAATGTTGCGCGCCGAACGCACCTTCGAGGACGCGGGCATCCAGGACGAACTTGACGCCTACAACCCGCTGATTCCGGACGGCAGCAACTGGAAAGCCACCATGATGATCGAATATCCCGATCCGGACGAGCGCCAGATCGCCCTGGGGAAGCTGAAGGGGATAGAGGAACGCGTGTGGGTGCAGGTGGCGGATCAGGCTCGTATATACGCCATCGCTGACGAAGACATGGAACGCGAGAACGCAGAAAAAACTTCGGCGGTGCATTTTTTGCGGTTTGAGCTCGATCCCGCCTCGGTTGCTGCTGCCAAATCAGGCGCGGCCATTCGCATGGGGATCGATCTTGCCGCGTATCCTGTTGAGGCGACCACGCTTGCGGAGAACGCGCGCGCAGCACTGGTGCTTGATCTGACCTAAAGTTACAGCAGGCGCGCAAATCCTGCACCCGGCGCCAGTTGAACTTTGGAGGGGATGATGCTGGATCAATTGCTGGTTCATCAGGTGCGGCGGCGGCTGGAGGCATCCGGTTTGCCGCTGGTGGTTGAATTGTGGAATGGCGAATTGATGGGGGCTGTTGCCGGTGCCAGCGTGCGGCTGCGTCTGCATCGCCCAACCAGTCTCAAGGCCATGGCCGACCCCAGCCTGGGCACGTTGGCGCGAGCCTATGTCGAAGGCCACCTCGATCTGGAAGGCAACGTCCGTGACATTCTTTCCCTTGGCGACCGCCTGTGCAACGCAAGCTGCTCTGCGCCAAAAACCGGCTCCGACGGTTGGAAGTGGTGGCGCCACACGCGCAGCAAGGACCGCAGGAACATCCAGTATCACTACGACGTCTCCAATGATTTCTATGGCCTCTGGCTGGATGCGCGACGGGTGTATTCCTGCGCCTACTTCAAGACCCCTGACATGAGCCTGGACGACGCACAGGTGGCCAAGCTCGACCACATCTGCCGCAAGCTCGAACTCAAGCCCGACGAGCAGTTTCTCGACATTGGTTGCGGCTGGGGTGGACTGATCCTGCACGCGGCGGAACACTGCGGCGTGCGCGCGGTAGGCATCACCCTGTCGGACGACCAGCATGACTATGTCAGCCAGCTGGTTGAAGCACGCGGCCTCGTCGGGCGGGTCGAAGTCCGCAAGATGGATTACCGCGATGTGCCCGAACATGGCGGCTACGACAAGATCGCCAGTGTCGGCATGTTTGAGCACGTCGGCCGTCAGAATCTCGCGACTTATTTCGACAAGATCAATGCGCTGCTTAAACCCGGCGGCCTGGTGCTCAACCACGGCATCACAACGTCCGAGCCCGAGGCCAGCGGACTCGGCAGCGGCATTTCCGAATTCATCGAGGACTATGTCTTCCCCGGCGGCGAACTGGTGCATGCCTCCGATGTGCTGCGCGCCGCCGCCAGCAGTGGGCTCGAATGCCTAGACGCCGAAAACCTGCGTCCGCATTACGGCAAGACCCTGTGGCACTGGGTCACCCGGTTGGAAGCCCAAGCAGACAAGGCGCGCAGCATGATCGGTGAACAGAAATACCGGATCTGGCGTATCTACATGGCCGGTTCTGCCCATGCCTTCGATCGCGGCTGGATGGAGGTGTGGCAGGTGCTGGCAGGCAAGGGGGTGAGTGGCGGTCAGCCGAACTATCCGTTCAGCCGGGAATACCAATACCGCTGATAAAATGGCGGGCATGAAAAATCTGTCTGTCTTGTTGTTGTGCCTGCCCGCCCTGGTTATTCAGGCCGCCCATGCTGAATGGGGGGAAATTGAACAGGACTTTGAGCAGGACAAGCCTTGGGTTGAGGTGGCAGCGCAGTTGCCAGCGTATCCCAAGACCGAAAATCTGCTCCCCTTTGCGGTCTCCTCTGCGACCCAACATCAGCATTTCATCGACGCAGCATCGATCACTGTCAGTGCAGACAAAGTGATCCGCTACACGGTAGTGATCGAAACGGCGGGCGGAGCGAAAAACGTCTCCTTCGAGGGATTACGGTGCGAATCGGGGGAGAGCCGCCTGTATGCTTACGGCCATCCTGACGGCACTTGGGCAAAGGCGCGTAATGCCGGCTGGGAGGACATTAAGTTTCGCTCTCTGCTTTCATATCGGAAAGCCTTGTACGAAGATTACTTTTGTCCCAGCGGTATTCAAGTTAAAGACGTCCAAGAGGCTGTGCGGAATCTGCGGCAGGGGGCACGATGAGTACCTCGATTGTTAAAGAAGCGCGGCGCATCGTCGTCAAGGTCGGATCCAGCCTGGTCACAGCCGACGGGCGTGGGCTTGACCATGCTGCGTTGGCGCGTTGGGCTGAGCAGATTGCCGCCCTCACCGAACAAGGCAAAGAAGTCGTACTGGTGTCATCCGGCGCCATTGCCGAGGGCATTGCGCGGCTGGGCTGGAGCAAGCGCCCGAAGGCAGTCAATGAATTGCAGGCGGCTGCTGCGGTCGGTCAGATGGGTTTGGTGCAGGCCTATGAATCCATTTTTCGCACCCACGGCCTGCACGCCGCGCAGGTGCTGCTCACTCACGAAGACCTGGCTGACCGCACGCGTTACTTGAACGCACGTTCCACCTTGCGCACGCTGCTGGAATTGAACGTGGTGCCGATCATCAATGAGAACGATACCGTCGCCACCGACGAAATCCGCCTCGGCGATAACGATACCTTGGGCGCGCTGGTGACCAACCTGATCGAAGCGGATTGTTTGATCATTCTGACCGACCAGACCGGTTTGTATACCGCAGACCCACGTCGTGATGTGACGGCGACCTTGGTGAGCGATGCCCATGCGGGTGACCCCGAACTAGAACGCATGGCGGGCGGGGCTGGGAGCAGCGTCGGCACCGGAGGCATGCTGACCAAAATCCTCGCCGCCAAGCGTGCAGCGCGCAGCGGGGCACATACGGTGATTTGCAGCGGACGTGAGGATCGTGTGTTGTTGCGATTGGCAGCGGGTGAGGCGATCGGCAGCCAGTTGGTGGCGCGCCAGGCCCCGCTTGCTGCGCGGCGCCAGTGGCTGGCCGACCACCTGCAACTGCATGGTGGCGTGGTACTGGACGACGGTGCGGTGCGCGCATTGCGCGACGAGGGGAAAAGCTTGCTGCCGGTTGGTGTGAAAAGTGTTGTGGGTGAGTTTGAGCGGGGCGAAGTGGTGGCAGTGATCGATATCAGCGGACGTGAAATCGCCCGCGGGCTGGCCAATTACAGTGCCAGCGAAGCCCGTCGGATTGCCGGCAAGCCAAGCGGTGCGATCGAGTCCGAGCTCGGTTACATGGATGAACCCGAGCTGATTCACCGCGATAACCTGGTAGTGCTGGAATGAGTGTGACACTGGATCTGATGCGCCATGGCGAGCCGGTTGGCGGGCGCAAATACCGGGGCCAGATTGACGATCCCCTGTCGGAAAAAGGCTGGGCACAGATGCACGCAGCCGTGGGCGATCAGGCTCCATGGACGCGAATTGTGTCGTCTCCTTTGTTGCGTTGCAGCGCGTTTTCAGAGGTGATGGCTGAGCGCCACAAACTGCCGCTCGCTTTTGATCCCCGGCTGCAGGAAGTCGGCTTCGGTGAGTGGGAAGGCAAAACAGCCGCCGAAATCGAACTGGAGGCGCCCGGCACGCTGGCGCGTTTCAAGGCCGATCCCGTTCATGCGCGCCCAGCGGGTGCCGAGCCGCTGGCTGGTTTTCAGGCGCGGGTGGCGGCCGGACTGGATGCGGTTGTATCGCAGAGTCCGGATCAGCACGTGCTGGTCGTGGGCCACGCCGGGGTGGTGCGGATGGCGCTGGCGTGGGCGCTGCATATTCCTCTGCAGCACGCCTATCGCATCGAGGTGGCGAGTGCCTCGATGACGCGTCTGCGTTTCAGCAAAGGACGTGCGAGCCTGATTTTCCATGGCGGAAGCTTACCCGGACGGTGATCCGCTGCCTGAGTATTTGTCTGTGCTGGCTGCTGGTATTGCCTGCGCAGGCTGCAATGATTCGTGTGCACGACGATGCAGGACAAACACTCGAGTTCGCTCGTCCACCGCAGCGTATTATTTCGCTGACGCCGCACCTTACCGAACTTTTGTTTGCCGTCGGCGCGGGTTCGCAGCTGGTGGGCGTTGACAGTGCCAGCGATTACCCACCCGGAGCGCAGACACTGCCGCGCATCGGCGATTACAGTCGCGTGAATTTCGAGCGAATTTTGGCGCTGAAACCCGATCTGGTCGTCGTCTGGCTGGATGGCAACCGTGCGGCAGATATTCATGGCCTGAAAAAAATGGGGCTGCCGGTGCTGCACACCCGCGCCACCCAGCTCGACGACGTCGCACGTTTGTTGCGTTTGTTTGGGCAGACGACCGGACATCACGCGCAGGGAGAAGCGGCGGCGCGCGATTTCACTGCGCGGCTGGCAGCGCTGCACGTGCCGAAATTAAAGCAGCCACCACTCAGCGTGTTTTATCAGGTGTGGGATCGCCCGCTGATGACGGTGGGTGGCACACACTGGATCAGCGATGCACTGGAGCTGTGCGGTGCGCGCAATGTGTTTGCAGACCTGCACGGACTCTCTCCGGTGGTGTCGCGTGAGGCAGTGTTGCAGCGTGCGCCAGAGGTCATCGTGAGTGGCAGCGACGCACCGGACATGCGCGCGCAGTGGCAGCGTTTTTCTGGGTTGCCCGCAGTAAAAAATCAGGCATTTGTGCGTATTGATGCGGATCGGTTGCACCGTCCCACACCGCGTTTGGTCGAAGGCGTGGCCGCGTTGTGCAATGCGCTTAAACCCGCGCTACTGCAATCCGGTCAGCGTTGACGTGAAGTGGCTGGCTTGCGGTTGGGGCAGTTTTCCTTGATGCAGTCAGCGTAAATCTGCAGCGAATGATCGTTAATGGCAAAGCCGCGTTCCTTGGCTATGCGGTGCTGGCGTTTCTCGATTTCAGGGTCAATAAACTCTTCGACTTTGCCGCATTGCAGGCAGACCAGATGATCGTGGTGATCACCATGATTGAGTTCGAATACCGCCTTGTCGCTATCAAAATGGTGGCGGATCAATAGCCCCGCCTGCTCGAACTGGGTGAGTACGCGATATACCGTAGCCAGCCCGATATCCTGACCATCATCAGTGAGCAGTCGATACACTTCTTCGGCAGTCATGTGGCGTTTATCGCTCTGCTCGAATAAATCGAGAATTCTCAAACGCGGCAGCGTGGCCTTAAGACCGATGTTTTTGAGATCGGAAGGATTGCTCAATGGGGGCTCCAGAACGGGAACACGAATACGTTATGATACGTCTTTTAACCCCCCGCCTTATCCCTTCTGGCTACTTGGCTATGCTTCGTGTTTTGCTTCCCGTTTTGCTTTTAAGCCTGCTTGCCGGATGTTCGCTCGTCCAGAGTGTCCAGACGTTCGGCCCCCACCGTATTGATGTGCAGCAGGGGAATGCACTTGATCCCGAAAATGTCGCCCGCCTTAAACTCGGCCTAAACCGCTCACAAGTTCGATTTTTGCTGGGCACCCCATTGGTGATCGACCCGTTCCGCAACGATCGCTGGGATTACGTGTACTTGCTTTACGAAGCGGGCACGCTTGTTGAGCAAAAACGGATCACCCTGTTTTTTGACGGCGATACACTCGCGCGCATCGAAGGCGATGTGCCTGCGTCCGTGTTGGTGGATCAAGTGCCTGCCGTCCCGGGATCGCCCCAGGCGGCTGAAATTAAACCTTCGCCTGCTTCTGAGCCTGTTGCTGCACCGGCTTCCGGAGCAACGGGCGTTCAGCCATGACGGTGCAGGTCGCTATTGCAGGCGTGTCCGGCCGGATGGGGCGCGCGTTGATCGAGGCGGTGGCCGAAGATGCGGGTTGCGAATTGTGCGCGGCGATTGACCGCCCAGCCAGTCCATTGCTGGGACAGGATGCTGGCGCGGCGTGGGGCACGGCCAGCCATGTGCTGGTGACCGATCAGGCTGCCGTTGCCCTGCAAAATGCGCAGGTGCTGATTGATTTCACGCGCCCTGAAGCGACTTTTGCTTATCTTGACGCGTGCGCAGCCGCTGGGGTGCCGCTGGTCATCGGCACGACGGGTTTTGACGAAGCCGGCAAGGCACGCATTACGGCGACGGCGCGTCATATTCCTATCGTATTCGCGCCCAACATGAGCGTGGGCGTCAATCTGCTGATGAAATTGGCAGAGCTTGCCGCGCAAGTGCTGGAAGACGGTTATGACATCGAAATCATCGAGGCTCATCATCGGCATAAGGTTGATGCGCCCTCTGGCACTGCGCTGGGACTGGGGCAGGCCGTTGCCGGAGCGATCCACCGTGATCTGGCGCAATGCGCGGTTTACGGCCGTGAGGGCGTGACCGGTGAACGTGACCCCAAAACCATCGGCTTCGCCACCGTGCGTGGCGGCGACATCGTGGGCGACCATACGTTACTCTTTGCCGGCATCGGCGAGCGGGTCGAGCTCACCCACAAAGCCAGCAGCCGCGCCACGTTTGCGCAGGGTGCGCTGCGCGCGGCAAAATGGCTGCAAGACCGTGCGCCAGGACTGTATGACATGCGCGATGTGCTCAATCTCAAATAAGTGAAATCCAGGAAACCCAATGAACGTCGTCAAGGTATACAGCACCGGCACTTGTCCAATTTGCGTTAAGGCCAAAGCGTTTCTCGATAAACGGGGTATCGGTTACGACGAAGTTCGCATCGATCTTGATCGCGAGGCAATGAAGGAGTTTTCCGTTGTCACGAATAGTGCGCGCACAGTCCCGCAGATCGTGATCGAGGGCAAATGCATCGGTGGTTTTACCGAATTGACCGAACTCGACATGGATGGTGAACTTGATCATCTTCAGCCTTGAATAGTGGGGAAAATGCCCGGTTAAGCTTCTGCCGAGATTGAAGCCGACCCCCAAATCGACTATAATTTTGTTATTCAAGTTCAGGCGGGTTGCGCAAGCAGCTCGCCTGAATTTTGTCACCTGCGCCACGATCACCGTCTTTCTGGAGTCTCCCCTTGTCACGTACCCAGCCCGCCATCCTTGTTCTAGCTGACGGTTCGGTATTTCGCGGGCGCTCTGTTGGTGCCGAGGGAACGGCAATCGGCGAGGTGGTGTTCAACACCGCAATGACCGGTTATCAGGAAATTCTCACCGACCCCTCGTATTCGCGTCAGATTGTGACGCTGACCTATCCGCATATCGGCAACAGCGGTATCAACACAGAAGACGTCGAGGCTGACCGCGTCCACGCGGCAGGTCTGGTGGTGCGCGACGTGCCGCGCCTGCATTCGAATTTTCGTGCAAACCAGTCGCTGCCGGATTACCTTAAAAGCCAGAATATCGTTGCCATTGCCGACATCGACACACGGCGTTTGACTCGTGTGTTGCGGGAAAAAGGCGCGCAAAGCGGTTGCATCATGGCGGGCACCCTGGATGAGGCTGCTGCGCTTGAAGCTGCACGGGCATTTCCGGGTCTGGCTGGCATGGACCTGGCCAAAGTGGTGAGCGTGTCGGCAGCATACGACTGGAGCGAAACCGAATGGCGCCTGGGGCGGGGTTACGGCAAGCAGGATGCGCCGCGTTTCCATGTTGTCGCGTTTGACTATGGCGTCAAGCGCAACATATTGCGCATGCTGGCAGAACGCGGTTGCCGCCTGACTGTGTTGCCCGCCACCGCTACCGCAGCCGAGGTGCTGGCGCTCAAACCGGATGGTATTTTTCTTTCCAATGGTCCGGGCGACCCTGAGCCCTGCGATTACGCGATTCGCGCGATTGCTGAGCTGGTCGCGGCAAAGATTCCTGTTTTTGGAATTTGCCTTGGCCACCAGCTGCTCGCGCTTGCGTCGGGAGCCAAGACCGTAAAAATGAAATTCGGCCACCATGGTGCCAACCACCCAGTCAAGGATCTCGATAGCGGACGGGTGGCGATCACTAGCCAGAATCACGGTTTTGCGGTGGATGCGGCGACACTGCCTGCCAATTTGCGCAGCACCCATGTTTCCTTGTTCGACGGATCGCTGCAAGGGCTAGCGCGTACCGATGCCCCGGCATTCAGCTTTCAGGGCCACCCTGAGGCCAGTCCCGGCCCACACGACGTGAGCTATCTGTTCGACCGATTTATCCAATTGATGGCCGACCACGCCCCGGTATCCTGACCATGCCTAAGCGCACTGACCTCAAAAGCATTCTCATCATCGGCGCCGGCCCCATTGTTATCGGGCAGGCGTGCGAGTTCGACTATTCAGGCGCGCAGGCCTGCAAGGCGCTGCGCGAGGAAGGCTACAAAGTCATTCTCGTCAACAGCAATCCGGCGACGATCATGACCGACCCGGACATGGCCGATGTCACCTATATCGAGCCGATCACCTGGCAGATCGTCGAGAAGATCATCGCCAAGGAACGTCCCGATGCGCTGCTGCCGACCATGGGTGGCCAGACTGCGCTCAACTGCGCACTTGATCTGGCCAAGCATGGTGTGTTGGAAAAATACGCCGTCGAGATGATTGGCGCCTCCAAGGAGGCCATCGACAAGGCGGAAGATCGCGAAAAATTCAAGCATGCGATGACCAAGATTGGTCTTGCTTCAGCACGCTCGTCGATTGCGCACAGCATGGAAGAAGCCTTGCAGGTGCAGGCCGCATTGGGGTTCCCATCCATCATCCGGCCGTCGTTCACGATGGGTGGGTCGGGCGGCGGCATTGCATACAACCGCGATGAGTTCATCGCCATCTGCGAACGTGGACTCGAAGCCTCGCCGACCAAGGAGCTGTTGATCGAAGAATCGCTGCTCGGCTGGAAAGAGTACGAAATGGAGGTGGTGCGCGACCGCAATGACAACTGCATCATCATCTGTTCGATCGAGAACTTCGACCCGATGGGCGTGCATACTGGCGACTCCATCACCGTTGCACCGGCGCAGACGCTGACCGACAAGGAATACCAGATCATGCGCAATGCCTCGCTGGCAGTGCTGCGTGAGATCGGCGTGGAAACGGGCGGCTCCAACGTGCAGTTCTCCATCAATCCGGTGGACGGGCGCATGGTGGTGATTGAAATGAATCCGCGGGTGTCACGTTCTTCGGCGCTGGCGTCGAAGGCAACGGGTTTCCCCATCGCCAAGGTGGCCGCCAAGTTGGCGGTTGGCTACACGCTCGACGAGTTGCAGAACGACATCACCGGCGGTGCGACCCCGGCTTCGTTCGAGCCGTCGATCGATTACGTCGTTACCAAGATTCCGCGCTTTGCCTTCGAGAAGTTCCCGCAGGCCGATGACCGCCTGACAACCCAGATGAAATCTGTGGGCGAGGTGATGGCGATTGGCCGCACCTTTCAGGAGTCGCTGCAAAAAGCACTACGCGGACTCGAGGTCGGCGTCGATGGCTTTGACCCGAAGACGACGGATCGCGATGAAATTGAGTCCGAATTGATGTCGCCGGGCCCCGAGCGGATTTGGTACGTCGCCGATGCGTTCCGCATTGGCATGAGCTCGGCAGAAATCTTCGATCACTCGAAAATCGATCCCTGGTTTCTGGATCAGATCCAGCATTTGATCGAAATGGAAACCTCGCTTGCTGGCCGCGCTGTATCCGACATTGGCCGTGATGAACTGCGTCAGTTGAAGCGCGCCGGCTTCGCTGATCGCCGCCTGGCTAAACTGTTGGGCACCGATCAGCATGATGTGCGTGCACACCGTACGGCTTTGGCTATTCATCCAGTCTACAAACGGGTGGACACCTGTGCGGCGGAATTCGCCACTCAAACCGCTTACATGTATTCAACTTACGAGGAAGAGTGTGAAGCTGCGCCTTCCAACGCGAAAAAGATCATGGTGCTGGGCGGTGGGCCGAATCGCATCGGGCAGGGGATCGAATTCGATTACTGTTGTGTGCATGCTGCGCTGGCGCTGCGAGAAAATGGTTTCGAAACCATCATGGTCAACTGTAATCCCGAGACGGTTTCGACCGATTACGATACCTCCGACCGCCTGTATTTCGAGCCGCTGACGCTGGAAGACGTGCTCGAAATCGTGCGCATCGAAAAACCCTTTGGCGTGATCGTTCAATACGGTGGGCAGACACCGCTGAAATTGGCGCGTGATCTGGAGCGTAACGGCGTGCCGATCATTGGCACCAGCCCCGATATGATCGACGCTGCCGAAGATCGCGAGCGTTTCCAGCAAATGCTGCACGAATTGGGCTTGAAACAACCGCCAAACCGCACTGCGCGCGACCCTGAAAGCGCGATTCGCATGGCTGAGGAAATCGGCTATCCGCTGGTCGTGCGCCCAAGTTACGTGCTGGGCGGCCGCGCAATGGAAATTGTCCGCGAAGAAGCTGATTTGCGTCGTTACATGACCGAGGCGGTGAAGGTCTCGAACAAGTCGCCGGTTCTGCTTGACCGCTTTCTAAACGATGCGATCGAAGTTGATGTCGACGCGTTGTCCGATGGCGAGCAGGTCGTGATTGGTGGCATCATGCAGCACATCGAGCAGGCTGGCGTGCATTCAGGCGACTCGGCGTGCTCGTTGCCGCCGTACAGCTTGTCGCAGGACGTGCAGGACGAATTGCGTCGCCAGACAGTGGCGATGGCGAAG
>Ga0316629_10000069_pt1 | contig 14959 bp, 10 predicted proteins | sample OWC_May_M1_C1_D1_FD_207654 | JGI IMG/M metagenome (GOLD analysis project Ga0316629, IMG submission 207654) | Wetland soil microbial communities from Old Woman Creek delta, Ohio, United States - OWC_May_M1_C1_D1_A | ecosystem: Environmental > Terrestrial > Soil > Wetlands | place: USA: Ohio... | reverse complement strand
AGAAGCCGACCTGGTGGTTCTTCACCAGGTCCTCGATCTCGTCGACCACCTTCTTCGGGTCGCGGATGCGGTAGTCGCGCCAGAACTTCCACTGGCTGCAGAAACTGCAGGTGAAGGGGCAGCCGCGCGCGAAGTTCGGGATCGCCACGCGCACGCCCATCGGGATGTAGATGTACTTGTCCCACTCCAGGATGCCCCAGTCCGGAGTGATGCGGTCCAGGTCCTCGATGGTCGGCTCGGCGGGCGTGGCCACCACCTTGCCTTCGGACAGCAGCGCGATGCCGCGAACGCACAGCGGGTCGCGCGACCAGCTGCCGTCGTCCACCGCGCGCACCAGGTTCAGGAACACCTGCTCGCCTTCGCCGCGCACGATGGCATCGATCCACGGCGCTTCCTTCAGCACCTGCGGGTACATGAAGGTGCCGTGGATGCCGCCCAGCACGGTGACGACGTCAGGCTTCAACTGCTTGGCGATCTGCAGCAGGCCCTCGGCCTTGTAGATCGCCGGCGTGATGGCGGTGCAGCCGACCACGTCGGGCTGCAGCGTCAACAGCCGCTCGCGCACCTGATCGTCCGTCAGGTGGTGCGTCATCGCGTCGATGAAGGTGATGTCGTGGTAGCCGCCGGCCTTCAGGTAGCCGGTCAGATAGGCCACCCAGGCGGGTGGCCAGTTGCCGGCGATCTCCGCGCCGCCGGAGTGGTAGTTCGGGTGGATCAGGACGATGCGCATGGCCAAACCCTCTCACCTGCATGTGTCACTTTAGAATTACATATTGTGTGTAACATTAAATTGACTTAACACAAGAGCCCTGCAGGCGGCGTGGCAAAGTGCCGGGCCGTGCGGCGGGACCCCCGACCGGTGCCCGGCACGCCGCAGGTATATTGACCCGCCGATGACAGCACCCGCAATACCGCCCACCCGCCTGGGGACGCAGCTGAAGGCCGCTACCGCCGCAATGCACCACCGGGTGGAACGCACGGGCTTCATGGCTGACCTGCTGCGCGGCCGGGTCGGGCGCCACCGTTACGCGGATCTGCTGCGCAACCTGCAGGCTCTTTATGCCGAGTTGGAAGGCGCGTTGGCTCGGCATGCCGCCACCCCGGGTGTCGCGCCGGTGGTCATGCCCGAGCTGTTTCGAAGTCAGGCGATTGCCGCCGACCTTCAGACGCTGGCTGGCGGAACCGCGCTGGCCGGCGCGCCGCTGGCCCCTGCCACGCTGCAATATGTCGAGCGTTTAGGTGAGCTGTGCGCGGCCCGACCCCGCCTGCTGGTGGCGCACGCTTACGTGCGCTACCTGGGAGACCTGAACGGCGGCCAGGCGTTGCGCCGCGTGGTTGCACGCAGCCTCGGACTCAGCGACGGCTGCGGCACGCGCTTCTATGATTTCGGCGATAGCGCGAACCAGCAGCTTCTGGTGCAGCGCTTCCGCGCCGGGCTGGAGGCGGTTGCCGGAACGCCTGGCGACCGCCAGGCCTTGGCCGACGAAGCGCTGAGTGCGTTTCGGCGGCACGAGCAGCTGTTCGGAGAGCTGGCTCGCGAATGAGCGCGCCGGGCCGTTCCCGTGCGCGAATCCCGCAGCACGCAGTGCGCAGGGCCGTCCAGTGAGCGCGAAGGCTGCTACGAGCGCGGGCGGCGTACGCTGCCGAAGTTGATGATTCGAGCGTACAGCGCAGTCGCACGCGCCGTGGCTGTTTCCACCTCGTGCAGCAACGGCGCCACGCTCGGGGCTGCGCCGCCGTCGGCGATGTCCATTGCCGCCAGACCGGCGTTGGCAATGATCGCGCCGATCAGGTCGCCGCCCTGCGACGGATGATCACTGCTCCCGACGCGGGACAACGAGGCCTCCAGATGCATGCGCGCCTCGCGCGCAAGCTTCATGTCGGTCAGGTCGCCAAAGATGAAGATGAAGCCGAGCATTGCGCCGTCACGCGCCGGCACCGGCTCGGCACGCAGTGACACCGGCAGGCAGGACCCATCGCGCAGCCGCAGCGCCGTCTCACCCCGCCAGGAGCGCTGCTCGGCGCGCACCTGGCCGACCATCCGCCGCGCGGCGGCCTGGTCGTCGAATCGGGCCACCAGTTCATCCAGCGAGATGCACTCGTGCGGCTCGCACCTGGCCAGCTTGAAGAAGGCGGGATTGGCATAGAAGGCGCCGCCGGAGGCCGCGGCCACGGCCACCGGCTCCTTGGAGTCGGCCACCATGTTTCGCACATGCGCCAACTGATGCTCGGCGATCAACATGCGCACCGCGTGCACCTGGACGATGATGTCGATCAGCGCATCGCCGAAGGCGCTGGCCAGTGCCAGTTCGCCGGGTGTCCAGGGCGTCGAGGTGCCTCGCACGATCTCGGACCAGGCGGCGAACGAGCGCCGCGGTGACAGCTTCAACGGGTCGTTGTCTACGATAGGCTTGGTCGGGTCGCCGGCCCAGGTGTAGCTCTGAAGCTGTTCCTTGCGCAACCAGACCAGGTAGTCAGGCTGTGTCGCCGACAGCTTGACCGCGAGCACGCCGCTGGCGGTGGGAGTCAAGCTCACCAGCGGAGGGCTCGACTTCCCGATCGATGCGGTGCTGAACGGGCCCTCACCCGGCTGCTCCTGGATCCAGCCGCGCAATGCACGCAACTCTGGAGTGGACGGCACTTCCCCGCAGCTCAGTACCTCGCCGTCGTGGAACAGCACCGCGCCGGTGGCCTCCAGCGGCTGCAGCAGCGTGCGTGGATTGCGGAACAGCGCCAGTCGCCAGTCGCCTTCGGTGGAGGTGGCCTCCACCAGTCGCTGCTCCAGCCGACGTACCTGGATCGCCACCTGGGCACGGGCGTAGTTCTCGATGGCGGCAATGCGCGTGGACAGGGCCTCGCCCAGCAACTCGCAGGCCGCGCGTACCGCATAGCCGAGGTTGCGCGGCTGGTAGTGGTGGCAGGCGATCAGTCCCCACAGACGGCCTTCGCGCACCAGCGAGATCACCAGCGTGGCCGTGACGCCCATGTTCTTCAGGTACTGCAGATGCAGCGGCGACATGCTGCGCAGGTAGCAAAGCGACATGTCCAGTTCGCCGTCCGGACCGGCGGCCTGTCCGCCGATGCGCTGCGGCACCAGCACCGAGGCTTCGTAGTGCACGTCGACCAGCACGCGCACGCGATTGCGCAGGTACAGCTCGCGTGCGCGGTGCGGAATGTCGGTCGCCGGGTAGCGATGGCCAAGCAGCGCCTCGAGCCGCGGGTCACGTGCCTCGGCAATGATCTTGCCATGGCCATCAGGATCGAAGCGGTAGACCATCACGCGGTCGTAGCCGATGATGTCGCGCAGGTCCTTGACCACGCCGTCGGTCAGCGTGCCGATCGACGAAGCCTCACTGATGCGCTGCACCAGTCCGCTCAGGCGACTGAGCAGCGCCGCCCCATCGATCTGCACGCTCGGGGCGGCCGGCGGCGGCGGGTCCACCGGCTCCAGCTCCAGCACCAGCATATCGGCGGCGACACGGTGAACCGCACCTTCGAACAGTGCCGCACCGATGCGACATTGCAGTGGATCGGGCTCGCGCAGGTCGCCGTCTTCGCACAGTGTCTGCAGTTGCAGGCCGATGTCGCCGTCCAGCTGGTCAAGGTCGCGCAGAAGCAGCCAGTCCAGCGGATGGCCCAGCCAGTGTGCCGCCGAGCGGCTGGCCTGCACGATGCGCAGACGCGGTTGCTGCAGCACCAACAGAAAGCCGTGTGGCTGAACCGACCCGGCGAACTGGATCAGCTCGCGATCGCAGTTCGTCATGTCGGCCTGGCCAAAGGCTGGGCTGATCGACATGGCGGTTCTCAAGCGTCCAAAGCCGGCGGCTGCATCGGCGGCTGCGCCGGCGGCTTTTCATCTTTGGCGAGGGATCGCAACAGGTGTTCCACTGCGACGCCCAGCATGCCGGCGGCCGCCGCAATGTCGCCATGGGCACGCGCCACGGCCAAGCCGACGAAGCGCCGTTCGATCATCTGCTGCGCCTGCGCCATCAACTCAGGCAGCGGCAGTCGCCCGACCCGCTCGTCCAGCACCATCAGCGCCTTCAACCAGGCAGACTGCGCATCGCCGCGCGGCTCGCAAGGCCGAATGGTGAAACCGAAGCATTCCTGCTCGCCCTCGGCCAGCATGGCACCGGTGATGTCGACGTCGATGGCCACGCCGTCACTGCGGCGAAGGCTCGAGCGCACCAGATGCGCAATACCGTGCGCGTGGGCGCCGGCCAGCAGGGCAGAGACATCGGCCTCGATGCGGCCCAGCCAGTCGCCGATCGGACGGCCACGCACCTCGTCTTCGCTGGCGGTATGCACCAGCGCCAGGAAGGCCGGGTTGGCCACCAGGATGCGACCGCTGGAATCGGTAACGACGATGCCGTCGCGCGTGCTGTCCACCAGCAGCGCCAGGGTACGGTTCATCTCGACGCCATGGGCTTCGGGCGCGGCAGCGGAGCGCACCCGCAGCAACAGCCGCAGACCGTCGCCAGCGCGGAAGGGCGTGGCCGACACGGCGGCCAGCGCCTGCGACTTGGGCAATCGCACGTTGATCTCGGCCGGCTTGCCGTTGGCGCCGGCGTTGAGCAGCAGATCCTGCAGCGTGCCGCGGGACGAGCGGTCGAAGAGCTCCGGCGCAGCGCGCCCGGCCAGCGCGATGCCGGCACCGAGCATGCTGGCGGCCGCATGGTTGGCCTCGACGACACGCAGCGAGTGAGCGTCGACCGTCAGCACGGCATCGGTGGCCACCTGGAACAGCAGCCGGTAGCGGGATTCGGCCTGGCGCGAGCGCCAGTAGCCACGCTCCAGTTCCTGCTGCGCATCCAGAAAGCGCTGTTGGATCGCCGAGACGGCCCGCAGGTCGCGCCCCACCGCAAGCACCGGGCCGAGCGTACCCAGGCGCAGCGCCGAGAACGCCACGGGCACGTCGCCGTCTTGTTGGCCGGCGACGTTGACCTCGCGCCGCCGGGCCACGCCGGTGGCGCGCACGTCGGTCAACATCAGTTCCACCTTGCGCCGCGTGTCGCCGGTGACCATGTCCGCCCACGGCCGCCCGACCCATTGGCTGGAATCGGCGGCAATCGGCGAGGTCGCGCTTTGCGCCACGCTCTGCACGACACCTTGTTCATCGATGACCAACGCGATATCGCTGGCCAGTGAGACGAAGGCCTCGGCCAATTCGGCGGCGCACCCGGAGAGGGGGCCGAGGTCTGCCGGCTCGGGAGCACGGCGTGTCACGGTGTATTTCCTTCGGCTAGGTCATCGGATCACGATTGGAACCCATCCTGGACGATTGCGGCAGAAAGGCTTTGGCCTCGAATTGATCCAGGGCAGGTCCGCGGTACCCGAAGGCGGGCTTCGGTGCCCGCGGCACCAAGCTCGCACTGCTGCGGGCATGGCCTGCATTGTCACACCCTGGCCAGCCCCAGAAGGTGGGCCATGTCCTTGAAGAAGATGCGCACGTGGGCCATGGGCTTCTTGCGCACCAGTTCCTTGTTCATGTAGGACTCGAAGGTCAGTTGCTGAACGTCGCGGTCCTTGCAGATGCTGACGAAGCGCTCGCGCCTCTTGTCGCTGCTGTACCAGAAGCGCTGCAGAATGCCGAGCACCCAGAAGACGCGACCATGGGCGCGCATGAACTGCTTGCGCGCACCGGCCAGCGCGCGCGCGTTGCCGGTGGTCAGGAACCGGTGCACCGCTTCGGCGGCGACGCGCCCGCCGTACATCGCGTAGTAGATGCCTTCTCCGGAGGCCGGCGCCACCACGCCGGCCGCGTCGCCAGCCAGCACCACCTCGCGGCCGTTGTCCCAGCGCGGCAGCGGCTTCATCGGGATCGGCGCGCCCTCGCGGCGCAAGGTCTGCAGGCCGTCGAGCCCGCTGGCGCGACGCAGGGCCGCGGTGCCAGTGCGCAACGAGAAGCCCTTGTCGGCGCTGCCGGTACCGATGCTCATGCTGTCGCCGTGCGGAAACACCCAGCCGTAGAAATCGGGCGACAGTTCGCCCCGGTAGTAGACGTCGCAGCGCGACGCGTCGTAGCCCGGCGTGCTGGCCGCGGGCGCGCGCACGATCTCGTGGTAGGCGAACACGTACCGGGTTTGGTCCGCGCCCGGCACCATCTGACGCGCCACTTCGGAGCGCGCGCCGTCGGCGCCGACGATGCATCGGCAGCGCACCGAGGCCGCATGCTCGTGGCGCGCGGCCCCGTCGCGCGAGCGGAAGTGCACGACGCTGAGGCCGTCGTCGGTGCGCTCGATGCGTTCGAAGCTGCCGGTGCAGCGCACCGCACCACCTTCGGCCGCGCGCTGGCGCAGCCACTCGTCGAAATGCTCTCGGTCGACCATGCCGACGAAGCCACCTTCGATCGGGATGTCGACCTTGACGTCGGCGGGCGAGACCATGCGTGCCGAACGCGCCCGCGCCACCAGCAGGTGGTCGGGAATGGCGAAGTCCTTGATCAGTCGCGGCGGAATGGCGCCGCCGCAAGGCTTGATGCGGCCGGCGCGGTCGAGCAGCAGCACGGAATGGCCTTGCCGTGCCAGGTCATTCGCCGCGGTGGCGCCGGCCGGGCCGCCGCCGACCACGACCACGTCGTAGACCCCGTTTGCATTCGACGGATTCATCGCGTACCTCCAATGGACAGGCCGGGCAGTTCACCCGGTGCGGATGCCTCTACCGGCGGCACCTTGGGCGCAACGCCGGCAATGCGTGCCGCCAGCGCCGCCGCGGCCCCGAACATCAACGCCTCGAGCAGGAATACCGACGCATAGGCCGGAGCGACGGCGCCCAGCAACCAGCGCGCCACGTCGCTGGCCGCGGCTCCGAACAGACCGCCGATCGCGAAGCCGATGGCCTGTGCCGCGCCCCACAAACCCATGCGCGTACCCTCGCGGCCGCTGCGGCCGGCGCTGGCCAGGGCCATCATCGAGCCGATGGCGGCGATCGAGAAGGCACCGTTGGCTAGGCCGAGCAGGAAGACGTTGGCGCGCAGCGGCCAGTGCGGTGCCCACAGGCCGGCCAGCACCAGGCCGAGCAGTGCCAGCGCCGAGGCCAGGCAGCCGCCGACGGTCCAGGCGCGCAGCGAGCCCAGCGCCGCGCCGGCCACGCGCCGGCCGGCCAGTGCCGCCAGCAGCATGCCGGCCAGCGTGCCGCCATGCTGCACCCCGGCCAGTTGCGTCGACTCGCCCGGCGTGAAGTCGAACAGCGCGCCGGCAAAGGGCTCCAGGATCAGGTCCTGCGTGCTGTAGGCCAGCATCGAGACGAACACAAAAACCGTGAAACGGCGCGCATCGGCATCACGCCAGACCTCGCGCAGCGCAGTGCGGAAGTCGGGCCGCGCCGTCGTGGCGGGTACGACCGCGGCGGTTGCGCGGCCTTCCAGCCCGCGCAGCGCCAGCGCGGCCATGACCAGCGCCACCAGCGACACCACGGCCGACACCGCCACCAGGCGCTGCGGCGTGTAGGGGTCGAGAAAACGGCCGGCCAGTCCGGCGGTGACCGCAAAGCCGACGATCATCATCACCCACACGGTGGTGGCCGCCGCAGCGCGCTGCGCTTCGGCCACGCGCTTGGCCAACAGCACCAGCAGCGAGGTGCCTGCTGCGCTGACACCGAGGCCGACCAGCGCGAACGACAGCACCGCCAGTGCCATTCCGGCCCAGCGGTCGCTGCCCATCCAGGCCACGGCCAGCGCGGCACCCAGGCCTCCGGCGGCCAGTACCGCCATGCCGCCCAGGATCCACGGCGTGCGGCGTTGTCCGCGGTCGGAGCCGTAACCCATGCGCGGCCGCGTCATCTGCACCGCATAGTGCAGCGCCACCAGCAGCCCGGGCAGCAGCGCCGGCAGTGCCAGTTCGACGACCATCACGCGGTTCAGCGTCGAGGTGGTCAGCACCACCACGGCACCCAGCATCGCCTGCACCAGGCCCAGCCTGACGATGCCGCACCAGCCCAGCGTGGCGGCCGGGCTCACGCCGTGGCCCCGACGCTGCGTAGCGCGAAGGCGCTGACCATCATGCCGCAGACGAAAAGCGGCACGCCGAAGCCACTGTAGAACAGGGCCTGCTGCTCGGGCGCGCGCAGAAAGCGCCGCATCAGCACGCCCTGCGCGGCCAGCAGCACGAGCACGCCGCAGGCATGCGCCGGAGCCCCCCACTGCAGCAGCAGACCGATGACCAGCGCCTGAGGCAACACCATCGTCAGGCAGGCCACGCGAGCGGCACCATCGATGCCCAGCCGCACCGGCAGCGAGCCAATGCCCATCTTCCGGTCTCCCTTGACCGACTTGAAGTCGTTCAAGGTCATGATGCCGTGCGCGCCGGCGCTGTACAAAGCAGCCAGCACCAGTGAGCGCCAGCCCGGCACGCTGCCATAGGCCATGACCGCAGCGCCGGTGGCCCAGGCCAGACCTTCGTAGCACAGCCCGCAGGCCGCATTGCCCCACCAGCCGTTGCGCTTCAGGCGGATCGGCGGCGCGCTGTAGGCCCAGGCCAACAGCAGCCCGATCAATGCCGCGCCGAAACCCCAGGGGCCGAGGGCCAGCGCCACCAGCAGCGACAACACTGTCCAGGCCACTGCCACGTACAGCCCCCAGCGCCCGGGCATGCGGCCTGATGGGATCGGCCGGTGCGGTTCGTTGATGGCATCGACATGGCGGTCGAACCAGTCGTTGACCGCCTGGCTGGTGGCGCACACCAAAGGGCCGGCGAGCACGATGCCCAGCAGGATCAGTGGCCAGCGCTCGGCCAGCGGCACCCCAGAAGCCACCACGCCACAGGCAAATGCCCACATCGGCGGGAACCAGGTGATCGGCTTGAGCAACTCGGCCACCGCCGACGGTGCCGGGTACGACAAGGCGCTGGACGATGCCGCGGAGGTCATGGCGCGATGTTGCACCTGACACCCCAAAACGTCAATCAATGTTTACATCGCGAGACGTCCGATTTTCCGGACGCCGTGCCCGGACCGGCTACGCGTCGTCTTCGTCGGCGCCGGCCGCAACCATGCCGTAGCGGCGCAACTTGACATAAAGGCTCTGGCGCGACAGCCCCAGCAGCAGCGCAGCCGAAGCGCGGTTGTCGCCGGTCATGCCCAGTGCCGTCTGGATGCACAACTGCTCGATCAGGTCGGTGGTTTCGGACACGATGGCCTTCAGCGGAGTGCGCCCGACCAGCTCGGTCAGTTCGGCGGCCGAGCGCGGCATGGCCAGCGACGCCGCCTTCGACTCCGGCTTCATGCGCCGCTCGATGTCGCGCACCGCAAAGGCCAGCACGGTGTCTTCGCCCAGCAGCAGCGTCGCCGCCGAGATCTCGACCTCGGCACTGGCGCCGTATTCGCCCCGCAGCGTAGTGACGAACAGGCCGACATTGCCACGCTGGCGCAACGTGGCGATCAGCACCCCGAGCTCGACGCCGGTGCGGCCGACCCAACGGTCCAGCGGCTGGCCGCGCACCTGCTCCTCAGCGCTGAGCTGGGCCAGCGTTACGAACGCACGGTTGGCCAACAGAACGCGGCCATCGGCATCGCAGAACACCAGGCCATCCGGAGAATTGCGCAGGTAGGCCTGCAGCATCGCGTCTGCGCTGCCCTCGCCACCCGGCAGCGGCGAACCGACGCTGCGCAGGCGAGTCGGCGCTGTCTCGGTGCGCACCGGAATCAGCCGAACCAGCACGAAGGCGGCGTCGTCCTGGCGGAATACCGAGGCCGACACCGCGACGTCGTCGCCTGGGCCGGCCAGCCGAGCCCGCAGCGCGTCCTGGCGGCCGACGGTGCGGGCCGCAGCCACCAGGTTCTGCAGCCGCTCTGCATGCACCGGCTCGAACAAAGCGGACAAAGCCACGCCCACCAGGCGGGCGCGGCGCGTGCCGCACAGTGCGCGCGCCGCCGGATTGGCCTCCAGCACCTTTTGCGTAGAGCCATCGACGATCAGCACGGCCTCGGCCGTGGTCTCGAACAAGTGTCGATAGCGGGTTTCGGCCTCGCGGTAGCGCCAGTAGTCGCGCTCCATTGCTTGCTGGGATTCGATCAGCCGGCGCTGCAGCGCGACGCTTTCGCGCAAATCGCGACCGAAGGCGACGATGCGGCCTTTGCCGCTGCGGCCATCGTCCAGCGACACGCGAACGGTGGAATACAGCAACGGCAGATCGTCGCCGTCCTTGCCTGGGTGGTTGACCTGGCGCCAGCGCCCTGCCGCATCGGCGGCGGCCTGGGCTTCTCGCAGCAAGGCCTCGACCTTGACGCGGCTTTCCACGGTGACCGTCTGTATCCAGGGTCGGCCGAGCCATTCGCGCGCACCCCGTGCGCCGAGTTCATCGCGCGGGGTCATGACCTCGATGATCGTGCCTTCGTCGTCGAGCACCAGGGCAATGTCGCTCGCCGCAGCGACCAAGCGTCTGGCCGCCTTGGCGTCGAGCTCGCCGAGGGTGTTCTTCGCGTCCTTGGTTCGTGCCATCGGGTGCGTTCGTGCCGTCAGGGTTTACACCCTACATTGTCAACGCAAAACACACCCCCGGGAACGGTAATCAGCGGACGCGCGTCGCCATCAGCAACCGAGCGGCAACCCGAGGTGCGTCGCGGGCATCGCGGGCTGTGGCATCGGCGCCGACACCGGCCACCCAGTCGGGGTGCAGCGTGAAGATCGGCCCGCCGACCATGACCACCACCCCCGGATTGCGCGAGGCAGATCGCACCTCGACAATGCAGCGTCGCAGCCAATCGAGCCTGCGCTCGGATCCAATGGACAAGCCGACGACGTCGGCCCATTCCTTGCGCACACGCACCGACGGGTCGTCGACGGCGCCGCCGACGACGCCGAACACATCCCAGCCCTCGCGGCGGAAGAACTCGGCCACCATGCTCAGGCCGAAACTGTGCTGCTCGTCCTGCGGCTGCGCAAACAAGGCGCGGCGGCCGTTGGCGGGGTACTCGATCTCGGTGCCGAAGGCCGGGCTCAGCTCGCGCAGCAGCCGCTGCAGGCGCCCCAGCGCCACGGTGACGGTGGAAAAGTCGCAGTAGTCGTCCGACCACATTTCGCCCAGCAGCCGGGCGGCCGGGGCAAAGAGGTCCAGGTACAAGGACTCGACCGTCATGCCGGCGCGGCGCTTGGCTTCCACCGCGGTCTGCACGTCGATGTCGCTGTCGCCGACGATCAGCGCCACGAATCCGGCCACCTGTTCGGCAGACTGTGCCGGAGAGCCGACGGTCTCGGTGTTGGCCGCCGTGGCAGCCTGGCGATGCGCCTGGACCAAGCGCGGTATCACATCGGCCTCGATGGTGCGCGCCAGATGCGCCAGCCTCTGCTTGGCCTCGTTGTTGCGGGCGACCAGGCTGGAAAAAACCGGCATGCCGCTGTGCACCTGCATCTGACCGGTGTCCCGGGCGCAATCTGAAGCCACCGCAGCACTGGGCGATTCACGTTGCATCGATGTCTCCTGTCACTGCAGGTGCCGAAGCACCGATTCGCCGTCCAGGGTTTGCGATGGCACCCACGCAGCGCTGGCTCGATCGCTCCCGCAGAGACGGCAGGGCTGTCTTTGGTGGCTGCCGCATCGCCCGCACCCCTGACATACCCGGCGCCCATGCAGGCCCGGCGACTGAGGTTGTACTCCGCACACCTGTAGGCGTCAAAAGACTGCGCATCAGTGTTTCCACCATTGCCGCAAGCTCCGAAACCAACTTCATCCCAGCCCCTTTCTTGCGCGCCGGACAGCTCATCCCGGACCGACGGCGCCATGATCGACGCGAGCGCCGAAAGTGTCAATGCCAAGATACGTCAATCTCGATTGACACTTTCCAGCGCAGGCCCTAGTCTTGAAGCCATGGATCGGGATCAAGGCATATCGCGGCCGAAGCAAAGGCGCAAGGACATTGCGCGCGCGCCGCTGTACAGCCCGGAAGAACGCCAGCGCCGGGACGCCAGCGTCTGGACCCTGGTGCAAGGCGTACTGGCACCGCTGCAGTTCCTGGTGTTCCTGGGCAGCCTGGCGCTGGTGCTGCGCTATCTGTTCAGCGGCGAGGGCTACGCACTGGCCAATGCGTCGGTGGTGCTGAAGACGCTGGTGCTCTACACCATCATGATCACCGGCTCGATCTGGGAGAAGGCGGTCTTCGGCAAGTGGCTGTTCGCAGCGGCCTTCTTCTGGGAAGACGTGTTCAGCATGGGCGTGCTGGCACTGCACACCGCCTACCTGGTGGCACTGTTCACCGGCGCGCTCGATGCGCGTGGCCTGATGCTGCTGGCGCTGGCTGCCTATGCCACCTACGTGATCAACGCGGCGCAGTTCATCATCAAGTTGCGCATGGCGCGGTTCGACGCGCAGCGGTCACCCACCGTGGCCCAGGGGGCCTACGCGCCATGAACAGCCGGGTGATCGAGTTGCAGCCGCAGGCGGCCACCGGTTGCGGCCAGGCGCCGGTGCTGCCGGGTGTGCTGAAAGAACGCGGCCAGCGCGAGGTGTTCTGCGGACTGACCGGCATCGTCTGGTTGCATCGCAAGATCCAGGACGCGTTTTTCCTGGTGGTGGGCTCGCGCACCTGCGCGCACCTGATCCAGTCGGCTGCCGGGGTGATGATCTTCGCCGAGCCGCGCTTTGCCACCGCCATCATCGACGAGCGCGACCTGGCCGGCCTGGCCGACGCGCAGGACGAACTCGACCGCGTCGTGACCCGGCTGCTGGAGCGCCGCGGCGACATCCGCACGCTGTTCCTGGTGGGTTCCTGCCCATCCGAAGTGATCAAGCTGGACCTGTCGCGTGCTGCCGGGCGCCTGAGCCAACGCTTCGCGCCGCAGGTGCGGGTGCTCAACTATTCAGGCAGCGGCATCGAGACCACCTTCACCCAGGGCGAGGACGCGTGCCTGGCCTCGCTCGTGCCGGGCCTGCCGGCATCGAACGAGACCTCGCTGGTGGTGGTCGGCGCACTGGCCGATGTGGTCGAGGACCAGTTCGCCCGGCTGCTTGCACAGATCGGCATCACCAAGGTCGGCTTCCTCCCGGCACGGCACAGCGATGCCATGCCCGGCGTCGGCCCCAACACCCGCTACCTGCTGGCCCAGCCGTTCCTGGCCGACACCGCGCGCCTGCTCGAAACGCGCGGCGCCAGGCGGATTCCGGCGCCATTCCCGCTTGGCGTCGAGGGCACCACGCGCTGGCTGCAAGCCGCGGCCGCGGCCTTCGGCATCGGCGCCGAGGTCGTCGAACAGGCCACCGCCAGCGCCCGCACGCGCGCCGAAGCAGCGCTGGCGCGACAGCGCCAGGCGTTGCAGGGCAAGAGCATCTTCTTTTTCCCCGATTCGCAGCTCGAGCCGCCGCTGGCGCGCTTCCTGTCGCGCGAGCTGGGCATGCGCCTGACCGAGGTCGGCACGCCCTACCTGCACCGTGAGCATCTGGCCGAGGAGCTGGCGCTGCTGCCCGCCGAAGCCCGGCTCAGCGAGGGCCAACACCTGGAAAGGCAGCTCGACCGCTGCCGCGCCGAGCGGCCCGACATCGTGGTCTGCGGCCTGGGGCTGGCCAATCCGCTGGAAGCCGAGGGGATGACCACCAAGTGGGCGATCGAACTGGTCTTCACGCCGATCCAGGGCTACGAGCAAGCCGCCGACCTGGCCGAACTGTTCGCCCGTCCGCTGCGCCGCCGCGAATTGCTGGCCGCCTGATCATGCAACTGACGCTCTGGACCTACGAAGGCCCGCCGCACATCGGCGCGATGCGCATCGCCACCGCGATGCGCGGGCTGCACTACGTGCTGCACGCGCCGCAGGGCGACACCTACGCCGATCTGCTGTTCACGATGATCGAGCGGCGCGACCGCCGCCCGCCCGTCACCTACACCACCTTCCAGGCGCGCGACCTGGGCGGCGATACCGCCGAGCTGTTCAAGACCGCGGTGCGCGAGGCCTTCGAGCGCTTCCAGCCGCAGGCGCTGATCGTTGGCGCGTCCTGTACCGCCGAGCTGATCCAGGACGATCCGGGCGGCCTGGCCGACGCGCTGAACCTGCCGGTGCCGGTGGTGCCGCTGGAACTGCCGGCCTACCAGCGCAAGGAAAACTGGGGCGCGTCGGAGACGCTGTACCAGCTGGTGCGCAAGCTCGCCGGGCCGCACGCGCCGGCGCCGGGCACGAAGCGCGAACGTGCGGCCGGCCAGCCGGCGCGCTGCAACATCCTTGGCCCCACGGCCTTGGGCTTCCGCCACCGCGACGATCTGCGCGAAGTGCGCGATCTGCTTCAGCGTCTGGGCGTCGAGACCCACGTGGTCGCACCGCTGGATGCCACGCCGGCCGACCTGGCGCGGCTGGGCGACGCCGACTTCAACATCGTGCTCTATCCCGAGGTGGCGCTGCTGACCGCGCAATGGCTGCAGCGAAACTTCGGCCAGCCGCTGGTCAGGACCGTGCCCATCGGCGTGCGCGCCACGCAGGAATTCATCCGCGAGGTGGCGGCGCTGGCCAGCGTCGACCCGCAGCCGGCGCTGGACGACCCGCGCTCGCGTTCCGGCTGGTATGCACGCTCGGTCGACTCCACCTACCTGACCGGCAAGCGGGTCTTCGTCTTCGGCGACGCCACCCATGCGGTGGCCGCGGCGCGGGTGGTGAGCCAGGAGTTCGGCTTCACGGTCGTGGGCATCGGCACCTACAGCCGCGAGTTCGCGCGCGAGATGCGCGACGCCGCCAAGCTTTACGGCGTCGAGCCGCTGATCACCGACGACTACCTCGAGGTCGAGGCCCGCGTCGCCGAGCTGCAGCCCGAGCTGGTGCTGGGCACGCAGATGGAGCGGCACATCGCCAAGCGTCTGGGCATCCCCTGCGCGCTGATCTCGGCGCCGATGCACGTGCAGGACTTCCCCGCGCGGCATGCACCGCAGATGGGCTTCGAAGGCGCCAACGTGCTCTTCGACACCTGGGTGCACCCGCTGATGATGGGCCTGGAAGAACACCTGCTGACCATGTTCCGAGGCGACTTCGAGTTCCACGACGGCGCCGCGC
>Ga0316629_10000068_pt1 | contig 14972 bp, 11 predicted proteins | sample OWC_May_M1_C1_D1_FD_207654 | JGI IMG/M metagenome (GOLD analysis project Ga0316629, IMG submission 207654) | Wetland soil microbial communities from Old Woman Creek delta, Ohio, United States - OWC_May_M1_C1_D1_A | ecosystem: Environmental > Terrestrial > Soil > Wetlands | place: USA: Ohio... | reverse complement strand
TTTTATCTGCCGGTGAACAGAGGCCCTGCTTGGTCCCTGGTATTGTCTCTCTGCCTTTGCTCGTTACTCGTTACTCATCACTCTCTATGCTGCCTTCTCAAGCTTGCCCGCGCAGACCTTGAACTCGGAGATTCCGCAGATCGCGTCCAACGCTTCGGAGTTGCAGTTTCCTATTGCGAGCAGCCGCTGAATGACCATGCGCCGGGCGGCGGCGGCCTCGGCCGCTTGCGTTTTCTATCCAGGCCCGACCGGCTTGTCAATTCGGCCTCGCCGAGGCCTTGCGGAATTGGTAATACATCAACGCGTGGTACGCGACCACCCCCAGCATGGCGCCGGTCGTGTCCGCCAGCCAATCCCAGGGGTCTGCGCTGCGGCCGGGCACGAAATACTGGTGGATCTCGTCGCTCAGGCCGTAAAACGCGGCGGACAGCAGGCTGGCGTTGGCCATGGTCCAGCCGGAAGCGTTCGGCCAGCGGGAGCGGTAGGCTCGGTAGAAAAGAATGCCGAGAAGGCCGTAGGCGCCGGCGTGCAACACCTTGTCCACATGCTCGATTGCCGGCAGGTCCGCCGGGGACTCCGAGCTCGACTGCAGGAAAAGGATCAGGCAGTAGGCGATCAGCGGCAGCCAGTAGCGGAGGAAATGGTTCATCGGGAATTCGGGATGAATTTAAAAGCCCGTCGTCGGCCGGCGCCGGCCGTAGCGCGCCTCGCAGGGGGCGTTCTTGGTCACGTGCCGGCGGAGTTTTCGGCACCACACGGACATGAACGTCCGGCAGCTGCCGTCCAGGGCGTCGGTCTTGGCAAAATCCGCGCATTCGCAGCGCAGATCGCAGAATGCCGCCCGGCTCGTGGTGACGCCGGCATTCGCCGGTGCGTTGTTGTTTTTTCTGCCTGGCATTTCTTTTGTCGCTTGGCCCCTCCGCCGGTGCACATCACAGCGGCCGCCTAAAAGACAAGCACCCGGCGGTCGGCCAATGCAGCTGCCAGCTCAAAGGCCAGCGGAAGGTTTAAGGTTTAAGTGTTTAAAGTATAAAGACAAGACACCATCCTCCCAACCTTAAACTTTTAACTTTCGACTTTAAACTCGCTTCATGTGAGCCTATCCAAAAACCGCACAGTATCGGGAATCCTGCCATAGAAAGCGGCTTTTCAATGCTCTTGCTAAAACCCCTCGAAGCCGGTCGCGCGCTGCCGGATGTTCTCCGACACCGCGGCGATGAACCGGTCGTGGGTGATCCCGTAGGCCACCTTGCCGTCCAGGGTCCGCACGGCGAGCGTGCCGCTTTCCTTCTCCTTGGCGCCGATGGTCAGGGTGAGCGGCACCTGGTTGAGCTGGGCTTCGCGCACCTTCCGGTTCAGGCTCTCGGTGCGGCTGTCCACCTCCGTGCGCAGGCCGGCCGCGTCGAACCGTGCCTTGACCTCTTCGGCGTAGGCGCTGAGCTCGTCGTTCATGGGCAGGAGCACCGCCTGAAGCGGGGACATCCACAGCGGGAAGCGGCCGGCGAAATGCTCGACCAGGATCCCCAGGAACCGTTCGATGGAACCGTAGATCACGCGGTGGATCATGATCGGCCGTTTGCGCTCGTTGTCCTTGTCGACAAAGTGCAGGTTGAAGCGCTCGGGCAGCGACATGTCGAGCTGGATGGTGCCGCACTGCCAGGTCCGGCCGAGGGCGTCCTTGATGTGGATGTCGATCTTGGGGCCGTAGAAGGCACCGTCGCCCTCGTTGAGCTTGTAGTCGCGGCCGTAGGCGCCGAGGGCCGATTTCAGCCCGCGGGTGGCCAGCTCCCACTGCTCGTCGGTGCCGATCGACTTCTTCGGCCGGGTGGACAGCTCCAGGTGGAACCCCAGCCCGAAGGCCCCGTAAATGCGCTCCACCAGCCGCAGCACGCCCAGGATCTCCTGCTCGATCTGCTCGGGCGTCATGAAGATGTGGGCGTCGTCCTGGTGGAAGGCCCGCACCCGGAACAGCCCCGAGAGCACCCCGGAGAGCTCGTGGCGGTGCACCAGCCCGATCTCGGCCGCCCGCAGGGGCAGGTCCCGGTAGGAATGCGGCTTGAAGTTGTAGAGCAGCATGCCGCCGGGGCAGTTCATGGGTTTGATGGCGTACTCCGTCTCGTCGATCAAGGTGGTGTACATGTTCTCGCGGTAGTTCTCCCAGTGGCCGGAGCGTTCCCAGAGCGCGCGGTTGAGAATGATCGGGGTCTTGGTCTCCACGTAGCCGGCGGCCCGGTGCTCGCTGCGCCAGTACTCCAGCAGCGCGTTCCAGATGACCATCCCCCTGGGGTGAAAAAAGGGCATGCCGGGCGCTTCGTCGTGGAAGCTGAAGAGGTCCAGGGCCAGGCCGATCTTGCGGTGGTTGCGGCGCTTGGCCTCCTCGAGGAAGGTGAGGTAGGCGTCGAGCTCCTTCTTGTCGAAGTAAGCCGTGCCGTAGATGCGCTGCAGCTGGGCGCGGGCGGGGTCGGCGCGCCAGTAGGCGCCGGACACCTTGAGCAGCTTGATGGCCTTGACGAGCCCCGTGTGCGGCACGTGCGGCCCCCGGCAGAGGTCCGTGAACTCGCCCTGCTCGTAGACCGAGATCGTGCCGTCCGGAAGCTCCCGGATCATCTCCAGCTTGTAGGGCTCGCTGCGGTAAAACTCCAGCGCCTCCGCCTTGGTCACCTCGCGCCGCCGGACGGGCAGCTTGGCCTTGACGATCTTCTGGATTTCGGCCTCGATGGCGGGGAAGTCCTCTTCTGAAACGGGCGGCATGTCGATGTCGTAGTAAAACCCGTCTTCGACCACCGGGCCGATGGTCAGCTTGGCATTCTTGTAAAGGCGCAGGATCGCCTGGGCCATGACATGGGCGGCGCTGTGGCGCATGACCTGCAGCGCCTCCGGGTCTTTGGTGGTGATCAGTCGCACCGTCGCGTCGCGGTCGATGGTCGCGTTCAGGTCCACCAGCCGGTGGTCCAGCTCCATGGCGACACAGTTGCGGGCGAGCCCCTCGGAGATGCTGCGCGCCAGGTCCAGGCCGGAAATGGCCTGATCAAAAGACTTTATGTTGCCATCCGGAAGTGTTATGCTGATCATTAAATTTGTCTCTTTTATGCCGTTGAGGGTTGTTCCGTTGGGGCGTCGACGCCTCAGGTGTCTGTCCCGCGGGTCTGTCCGGTCCACCGGTCGCCCGCCGGCCCGGAGAGAGCAAAACAAAAGACCGGTGGAAGGGCGACCGGTCGACTTTTGATATTACACCGATTCGCCTGATTCCACAACCGGCAGCGGGCCGCTTCATCGCATGGTCTGCGGAATGGTAGTGATTAAAAAAAAGAAACGAATGGGTCAAGCAGAAAATGGCTGTAGACGGATCGCTTCGGTATGACATCATCGACACCCCATCGGACCTTGAAACCCTTGCCGCCGCGCTCGAGCAGGAGCCGCTCCTCGGGATCGACCTTGAAGCCGACTCCATGTACCATTTCCAGGAGAAGGTGTGCCTGATCCAGCTGGCCACGGCGCAGCGCAACGTCATCATCGACACGATCGCGATCAGGGACCTGTCCCCCCTCAAACCGGTTTTCCGGAACCCGGACATCCGCAAGGTGTTTCACGGCGCCGATTACGACGTGCGCTCCCTCTACCGGGACTTCGAGATCCGGATCAACGCCCTCTTCGACACCCAGCTCGCCTGCCGCTTCCTGGGCTTTAAGGAGACCGGCCTGGAGGCGGTGTTGAAAAACCTTTTCGGCGTGACCGTGGACAAGAAATACCAGCGCAAGGACTGGTCCCTGCGGCCGCTGCCGCCGGGCATGCTGGCGTACGCCGCATCGGACGTGCGCTACCTGCTGCCGCTGGCCCAACGGCTGGAGGCGGAGCTCGCGGCCAAGGACCGCCTCTCCTGGGTCAACGAGGAATGCCGCCTGCTGAGCAAGGTCAGGCCGTCCGCCGCCGATGAGGGACCGCTGTTCCTGGCCTGCAAAGGCGCCGGGCGCCTGGATCCCCGCGGGCTGGCCGTTCTGGAAAACCTGCTGAAGCTCCGGCGGCAGCTCGCCCGCCGCAAGGACCGCCCCCCCTTCAAGGTCTTCAACCCCGACACCCTGCTGGCCCTGGCCGCTTCCAGGCCGGAGAGCCTGGAGGCGCTCGACCAGGCCGGGATCCTGAGCGCCACCCAGATGGAGCGCCACGGCCGCGACGTCGTCGCCGCCATCCAAAAAGCCCTGGACGTGCCGGCCTCCCAGCTGCCGCGCTATCCGCGCCAGAAACAGAAAACCGTGCCCACGGTGGTGTCCAACCGCATTCAGGCCCTTCGCAGCTGGCGCGAGGCCCAGGCGCGCCGGTTGAAAATCGACCCCTCCCTGATCTGCTCCAAAGCCACGATGGGCGCGCTGGCCGAACGCCGTCCCCTGAAAGCGGAGGACCTCGCCGACCTGAACGGGCTCAAGCAATGGCAGCGCAAGGCATTCGGCAAGGAGATCCTTGCCACGCTGCAGAAAGTACGCTGAACGCCGTGCCGGAAGAGACCTTGTTTTTCGCGTCCGAGAACCTGCGGCTCGAAGGGATGCTGGGGCGCGGGTCGGGCACGAAGGGGGTGGTCATCTCCCACCCGCACCCTCTATACGGTGGCGACATGGACAACCCCGTGGTCCTGGCCGTGCGCGACGCCTACCGTCGCAAGGGGTTCAGCACGCTGCGCTTCAACTTCCGCGGAACCGGCGGCAGCGCCGGCCGCCACGACAAGGGGATCGGTGAGCGCCGGGACGTCCACGCCGCCCGCGCATGCCTGGCCGGCATGGGCATGACCGATGTCGATATCGCGGGCTATTCCTTCGGCGCCTGGGTCAACGCCGGGGTGAGTGAGAACTTTCAGCGCATGGTGATGGTGTCCCCGCCGCTCGCCTTCATCGACTTCGGCCCGCCCGCACCAATTCCCAATCTGCATCTGATCGTCACCGGCGAACGGGACGAGATCGCCCCTCCCGCCATGATCGACCGCGCCCGCGCGCGCTGGAACCCGTCGGCCGCCTTCGAGGTGATCCCCGGGGCCGACCACTTTTACTCGGGGCTCCTCAAAACCCTCGAGGATGAGATTGCCGCGCATATTTAGCCGCCGCCTTTTTTGCCTCAAAGCTATTTAGATTAATCCCTCAAGGCGAAAAACTCAGATTGATTCTCTTTATGTTTGTTGGTCTCTGAAAAATACATGATTCACCCCATATCTTCTCTGTGGCGCCGGAACTAGAAGTTCCCCAAGCTCGGTTTGATATGCATGGCGTTTCGATAACGGGCAGCTGATCATTTAATACCGATCCATAGTTAAAACCATATTCGAGACCGAGTGCAAACATCCGAAGGAGGCTTCCCTTGAGACATACCCTTCTGCTTGTCGCGGCAGGGGTGGCAACCCTTCATGATCCACTCAAACCACTGAAAAGGGGGCTCCAATGACACACAGGCATGGTATCTATCCCGAGGATCAGGTTCCCCCACGGTCGAAATATTTTGACTCGGGTCGATTCGGCAGGATGTTCGGCGAGTTGCCGCCGTTCGCGGCCGACACGCCGCAAGTCCGGGCGGCACTTCTGGAAATCGGCCGGCCGGCCGGCATCATGGACGCCCAGGACGACCTTTCCGACCCCCAGGCCCTGATCACCAACCCGGCCCTGTCCGGCAATAATCCCAACAACCCCCAAATGACCGCCGGGATGACCTTCTTGGGTCAGTTCGTCGACCACGACATGACTTTCGACCCCACCTCCAGTTTGGAGCGACAGGTCGATCCGGAGCAGATCGCCAACTTCCGCACGCCGACCTTGGCTCTGGACAACGTATATGGGGCCGGGCCGATGGCCAGTCCCCATCTGTATGACCAGAGCGCCGTCGGCCGGGGCATCAAGTTCCTGGTCGAAGAAATTCCCGGATCCGGTTCGCCCCTCCATTTCGACGTTCCACGGAACAGCCAGGAGACGGCCCTCATCGGAGACCCACGGAACGACGAGAACCTGATTGTGTCGCAACTGCATCTATCCTTCCTGCGGTTTCATAATGCGGTAATCGACTACGTCGAAACGGAACTCGGCATGTCCGGCAGCCCACTCGATGAGATCTTTGCTGAGGCTCAGCGCATCGTCCGCTGGCACTACCAGTGGATCTTAATCCATGAGTTCCTCCGCCTGACTTGCGGCGAGTCGGTTGTCGAGGACGTGCTGAATAATGGCCGCAAGTTTTACAACTGGCGGCGGGAGCCGTTCGTCCCGGTCGAGTTCTCAGTAGCCTCCTACCGGTTCGGCCACAGCCAGGTCAGGCCATCGTATCGCACCAACTTTACCGGGGCGACCGGCGGCGGGCAGCTCTTTCAATTCATTTTCAAAGGCGGTGCGAACCACAATACGCCGGAGGAAGACGACATCTCGGGTTCGGCGCGGCGACCCTGGCGGTTCATCGACTGGCGGACGTTTTTCAACTTTGGTGACGGCAACTCCCGGCCGAACAAGAAGATCGATACCATCTTGTCCTCCCCTCTGTTCTCCCTGCCGACGACCGTCGTTCCGCACCCTGTCCCTGGCTCCAACCCACCGGCCCTGGCCCAGCGGAACCTGCTGCGGCACCTGACGTTTTCCCTCCCGTCCGGGCAGCGGGTGGCTCGAGCGATGGCCGCCCGGGTATCGGAGATCACGCTCCTTTCCGATGGGGACTTCGACGATTTGCAGCCGCATGGACTCCAAAACCGCGCGCCGCTGTGGTTCTATGTCCTGCGGGAAGCGAACGTCACCGAAAACGGTGAGCGCCTCGGGCCGGTCGGTGCCCGTATCGTGGCGGAGGTGTTTATCGGCTTGATGCAGGGTGACGACAAGTCTTTTCAGACTCTGGAACCGGACTGGAAGCCGTTTCTGCCCACCGTGGATATGTCCGCCCAGGGGCATGACTTCCTTATGATCGACCTGCTCAGGTTCGCAGGCGTTGCTTAGAGTGGACGTCACATCGACATATTGCCGATCTGCGTGATGAGGAGATGTTCTGAAACCACTGAAACCCGACCATCCACCAACATGGAGGAACCCACCATGGATGCAAATGCGAAAAAACTGTTGCGGCAAATCAAGCAGCATCGAAGAGCGGCGGAAGCTTACGAGAAGGCGCGGCGGAAGATGATTGAGAAGGAACACCGCGGCTTAGGGTTGACGGATACCGTCGTGCAGAGAGAATTGAAAGCAATCGGCGTTGACGTCAGGGCGTTGCTTAAAGACTCTACGACGGAAGCGAAGGAGCTGCCTAAAGTTCATAAGAAATTGCTCGCGCTTGTCCGGCCGCCGATAATGCCGGGCGATCTCGTTCTCGAAATTCCTCCCGATCCGAATGTGTTCGATGTGAAACCGCCGGCGGTTGACGGCTTCGGCACGAATTGCACCGGCCTTGACCGCGGTCTTAACCTTGCGTTGGGCGAGATGAATCTTCTGCTGAGCGAACAGGGAGATGGTTGGGGATGGCAAGCGACTGCAGGCTCGCCGTGCTTGACTACTCTCGTCTTCCAATTTACTCCACCGCGTGCGGGAAATATTCTGGTGGATGCTTACGTTGACTTCAAAGGCCAGTTTGCGTTGTCGGCGCACGACCACTGGTATACGAGCACCCGTGCGGACATAAAACTGAGCGTCTCGTCGCGCTTGTATCAGCACTATTGGGAATTTGGGCCGGGCGAGACGCTGATTAATGAGCATCGCACCGATTCGAGCAACAGCGGCTGGATCGATCGGCTCGTGAAGTTGAGCTACTCGACGTCCGTCTCAGCGAATGACACGGTGCTGATATTCGTCGAGGTGGTGTTGGATACGAATGCGCATTCAAGTCATGCAAAGGTAGATGTTGATTTCAAGACCGGCGCCGGCCGGCGCATCAGAGTGCCGGTGATACAGATGAGATATTTTTAGCGCGTCGGCGAAGAGCTGTCAGACAAAACCTCACCGAAGAGATCGCTGAGAGGTCAGAGGGGAGAACACGATGAGCAACGAGCCGGTGGCACCTGAGACGAAAGGTGTTACGGTGAAGTTACTTGCAACGGTTGACCTTGGCCCTGAGATCGAGGGCATGGCAGGACGGCAACTTCGAATGCGTATGGTGACCATCGAGCCTGGAGGCGTCTTCGGCCCGATTCACGACCATAAAGACAGACCAGGCACTGTCTACATACTGCAAGGAACGATCACTGACCATCGAAATGGAGTCGCTACGGACTATGGGCCGGGAGTGGGCTGGCCCGAGGATAGGCACACCACACATTGGCTTGAGAACAGAGGAACGATTCCGGCAGTGGAGATCTCGGTCGATATAGTCAGGCAAGAGTAAGCTCATGCCCGACATCTATTAATCGTCTCGAAATAGTACCGTCATGCCGGACTGGATCCGGCATCCAGAACGAGTTGAATTCACTGGATTCCGGCGTAGGTGCTTCGGCGCTCTGGCGCCAGCGCCAGGAGGCAATAATGGACAGGTCCAAAGCAAGTAAGGCCAAGAGCCGAGACAACACCAAACCAACCCTCGGCTTGGAACCAGGTATCACGCAGCCCGGATTCCTATTCCGCTTACGCGGGTCTGGCTGGAAGGTTGTTCCGCTAAGAGTGTTTCTCGGCAAGATTACCGTTCGTCCGCAGAGGATTCTCCTGGGCGTTCCCGTCGCCGACGGTTTTCGTCCCGCGCCCAACGGAGAGTTCCTCGTCGAGCTGTCGGCGCGCGATCTCCAACCCGGCAAGCATCCAGTGCTGGTGAAAGCCCTGTGCGATTCCCTCGGCCTGAGCGCCAGCACCCACCTGGAGATTACCCCTCCACCCTCGCGCATTGCCGGGCGGAAGAAGGAGTCCGCCGACGAGCAGCGGCGGCGCGACGTGAAACAAGCCGGTGGTGGTGGCCCGCTGATGCGCCGAGCAGACTGGTTCAACCGGAGATTCGGCCACCTCGGCTTCATTCCGGACGGCCTGCGCATCGCCCAGGTCGGAGCCGTGCGCCGGCTGCGCGACGTTGTTGCCCGCAAGCCCGCGAGCTTCGGCGACAACGCGCCCGGGCAACCCGTGCCGGGAACATGCAATTGGACACCGGTCGGCCCCGGCCCCGTCATCGTCTCATCCACTACATCGTTCGTGGGCCGCGTCATTTCCATCGCATTCGACACCACTGCCCCCGATACGATCTACGTCGGCGCGGCGAACGGCGGCGTCTGGAAGAGCACCGATCGCGGCCAGACATGGTCGCCGAAGTCCGACTACCAGATGAGCCTCGCGATCGGGGCCCTCGCCATCGATCCGAATAACCACCTGCGGGTCTTCGCCGGCACCGGCCAGTATGGCGCCGCGGTAGGCACGTTCTACGGCAACGGGATCCTCTATTCCGACAACGGCGGCGATTCCTGGGCCGAGCTTGCCACCGGCACCTTCCAGCGCGACGAAATCTCGCGCCTGCTCTTCGATCCGACCGATGCGACGTCACAGCGCATGTTCCTGTCGTCGCGCCAGGGCGTATACGAGTCCCTCAACGGAGGCATCTCGTGGACGGTGCTTCGCGCCGGGGCTGCGAGCGATCTCGTGCTGATCGTGAACGGCGCGAACGTGCAGCTGATCGCCGCCTTCGACGGCTCGGGCATCTTCACCGCCACCCGGACGGGCGCGACATGGTCGGTGTGGACACAATACGTCAGCGCGAACTTCCCCGCGGTCTTCGGGCGCGTTGTGCTCGGCCAATCGCGGAACCACCCGGACCACATCTATGCGGCATTTTCCAGCGGCGGCGGCATCGCGGGCATCGCGAAGACCATCGACGGCGGGACGACCTGGAACTTCGTCACGCCCCCGCTGAACAGCGATGTCGCCACGGCCTCTTCTTCCGCCGGCGCCACGGCGCATGCACACGACATCACCTTGTCGAACGCCGCCCTGACCGGGGGCACGCTCATTTACACGACCGGGCCAGCCAGCACGGGCCCCGCGCATACCCACACGGTGACCCTGAGCGCGGCCCAGCTGGCGACGATTCGAGACGGCACGGGATCCGTCTCCATCTTCTCGTCGACGGACAGTGGACACTCTCACCAGTTTTTCCTCGATCGCCGGCGCAGCGGCCAGACCTGGTACAACTTCCACATCTCGCCGCACCCGGACAACCCAGACATCGTCTACTACGGGGAGGTCAGCCTGTCGAAGACGACGACCGGTGACGGACCCTGGACCGCGCTGCCCATCCTGCACACGGACAACCATGCCTTCGCCTTCGCACCGGACGACCCCAACCAGATCTGGTCGGTCGGCGACGGCGGCATCTACATGTCGACCGACGCCGGCACGACCATCCAGCACCGCAATCGCGACCTACAGATTCTCGAGTACATCAGCATCTCCCAGCACCCCCAGTGGGAAACCATCATGATCGGGGGCACCCAGGACAACGGCACGCACCGCTACACGGGAAGCCCGGCATGGGATTTCGTGGACGGCGGCGACGGCGGCTTCACGGCGATCGATCCGGACACGCCGAGGCGGATGTATCACGAATACGTGCGCAGCATCTTCTACCGCTCCGATTCCAATGGCGCGCCGGGAACCTGGGTGTACAAGTCGTCGGCCATCACGGGGAGCAGCCAGTTCTATGCGCCCTTCGAGCTCGACCCCTCCAACCCGAGCACCTGCTACTTCGGCGGCGACGAGCTCTGGCGAAGCGCCGACAACGCCGATTCCTGGGCCGCCATCACCAGCACGATCCCGGACACCATCGCGGCCATCGCAGTGCATCCCACGGATTCCAACACGATCTACGTGGGAACGACCGCCGGCCGCGTCTTCCAGGTCCAGAAGACCGGGTCGACGTGGGGCATTCCGGATGTCACGACCACCGAGATCACGGCCACGGGCCTGCCCGCGAGCGTCTACATTTCCGATCTCGCGGTGGACCCGACCGGAAACATCTGGCTCACGCTGGCCTCCATCCTATGGTCAGAAACGAATGGCGAGTTCAGCAATGACCACGTGTACCGGCGCGCATCGGGGGGCGGCGCGTGGGTCAGCATGTCCACAGGCCTCGCCCAGGCGAACCCGGTCAATTCCATCGTGATCGACCCCGCCAACAGCAACCGCCTTTTCGTGGGGTGCGACGTAGGAGTCTTCCGCACGGACACCGGCGGGATGAGCTGGGTCCCGTGGGACCCGGGCCTGCCGAACGTCGCCGTCTTCGACCTAAAGATCCACGGGCCACGCCGGCTGCTGCGCGCGGCGACCCACGGCCGAAGCGTGTGGGAACGCCCCATCGACGCGATGAGCTGCCCGGTGGTGGATCTCTACATGCGCGACAACATCCTGGACTCAGGGCGCGTGCAACCGACGCCGGAGGCCGCGCATCCCTTCGACCCGACGATCTGGGCCGGGCACTGGACGAGCGAGGACATCAAGGTCGATGCGCCCCAGCCGAGTTTCCAGACGGTGGCGCCCGTGGACAACTACGTGGCGTTCGCGTCATTGCAGCACCGCACGGCCCGCCGCGACCGCACCAATCGCTTCTATGTCCAGGTGCACAACCGCGGCGTCGCCGTCGCGCACAACGTGCAGGTGCGCGGATTCTTCGCGCCCGCATCGGCGGGCCTGCCACCGCTGCCCGCCGACTTCTGGACCGGGGCGCGCCCGTTCAGCGGCACGCCTTCGGGCCCGAACTGGACGCCCGTCGGACCGACGATCACCTTTGCCGCCCTCGAGCCCGGCGAGCCCGGGCTGGCGAGATGGGATTGGCTCATACCCAACTCGGCGCCCCAGCACTCGTGCCTGCTCGCGGTCGCGACCTGCACGGAGGACCCCATCACCGGCGTGGGGACCCTGGATCCGGATCTGCTCGTGGTCAGCTCGAAGCAGGTCACGCTCAAGAATCTCACCGTGGAAAACGCGGTCTCCGGAACCGAGATGCCGCCGGAGCAGTCGATGACGGCCGACATCCACGCCCGTTCCCCCGGGGACAGGAGAGCGGACATCCGAATCCTATGGGGCAACCTGCCGCGCAAGAGCCGTCTCCTCCTGGTCTTCTCGCAGGGGCCGGACAAGAAGTCCGTCCTGGACCCCACGGCGGAGTGGAAGCGCCTGGGCATCGAGCTATCCAACGAGCACGCTAGGCATTTCCCGCCGGCGACCACGGATGCGCTCGGATGCCCCCTCCCCTTCGACCGCAAGCGTGTCCTCGTCGTGTCTCCGGGCGATCGCGATCACACGACCATCCCGGGTATCCGCCTTCACCACGGCGCCCCGGTGCGCATCGGCATCAACCTGGTCACGCCGAAGGATGCGGCGGGGGTGTACGGGTTCGACATCGTCCGCGTGGCCGGAAAGCGGATCCTGGGGGGGGTGGCTTATCAGATTCATGTCAAGGACAAGGCGTGACCTTCACGAAAGGAGATTGCGATGGATTTCATTGAACGGTTGTTCGGAATCTCACCGGACGGCGGCGACGGCTCGACGGAGTTGCTGTACATCGCCGCACTCATATTCATCGCGGTCCTGTTCAGATGGCGCGGGGCCGTTAAGACGCTCTTCAAGCAAACGCTGCGTCGATAAGCGTTGCGCCGGCTGCTCGCAGAGGACCTCCTCAGCAACGCTATTGCGGAGGGGAGTCAGGTGTGAGGCCCGTGCAAATGGCGGGCTGCCATACAACACAATGCCAAGACTACTGAGTGGCTTCGCGTCAATGAAGCCTAACGCTCCGGTTGCAGCGGACGGCGCTGCGCGCCGCCGCTGAACCGGAGCGTTGAAAATATCACCACAAACTCGACTCCCAAGAAAGCTGTGTTTGGGTCAGCCGAATCCACGCCTCCGGTCGATTCGAAAAATATTCGATAGACAGTCGATATTTCAGGGAGCCGTTGCCCGATTCGATCCCGGTTCTATCTATCCGCCTACCTGTTTGAATCTTTGTCATTGCATCGGGGGAGTACAGCACACATCAGGGCTCAACGAATCTCGAAACGGCTTTTCTCCGGCCCGGCAGCCGTTGCCAGGTCACCGCCGGGTGGCCGACAGCGATTACAGCGTGCACGGCTTCCTCCCGCGGGATTTTCAGCAGGTCCTTTATCCGGCCGTCTTTCTGCATGGCGCTGGCGGTGAACCCGATCAGGCAGGTGCCCAGCCCCAGTGCATGCGCGCCGAGCAGGATGTTCTGGACGGCGAGCAGGGCGTCTTCGGCCGGGCAGCTCGCCCCGGGGGCCGACCCGACCACGATGGCGGCCGGCGCCCCGTGGAACAGCCGGTCGCGGCCGCGCTCCTCCCAGTCGGCCAGGCCCTCCGCCACGCTCTGGTGGTAATCCCGGTAGTAATCCGCGAGCTCCGGCCGGCCGATCAGGCGCAGGCCGCGGCGCAGCAGCGGGTTTCCGGCCATGCGGTTCAGGCGCTTGAAAAACGCGCCGACGGCGTTGCCGAGCGCCATCACCGCCGCGCGGTTGGGAAGGACGGTGAAGACCCGGGTTTGACTGTTCGTCCCGGACGGCGCGGTCGCGCCGATCCGGACCAGGTCCTCGAGCAGCGTGCGCTCCACGTTTCTCGGATCGAACGAACGACAGGAGCGGCGCGAGGCCATCAGCCGCACCAGCTCACCGGCGTCGAAGGCGCCGTAAGGCAACCAGTCCGTGCGGCAGTCAAAGGTGTGAAACCGGTAGCTGTGCGGGTCGAGGCCTTCCACCCGGACCGCCTCCACCGGGCACACGGCAACGCAGTGGCCGCAGCCGAGCGAGCGGGCGCCCGTCACGGCGGCCTTGCCGTCCTTCATCCCAAGGGTCTGCGACGGGCAGAGGCGGACACACTCGCCGCAGCCGATGCAGCGCTCGCGGTCGATGAGGGTGGCAACGGCACGGTCGACCATGCACACCCCCTATTTCGCCTTGATCTCGCCGCGCAGGATTTTCTTCAGCCCCTCCAGCGTGCCTTTCCAGGCGGCGTCTTCGCCGACCATGATCGCCACCATCACCTCCTTCTCGACGCTGACCTCCAGCACGATCTCTTCGTTGGCCGCCTTGAAGACCGCCTCCGCCCACCGTTCGGCCGGCAGGCCGGTTGCTTCGCACTCGTAATCGGTCCGGAGCTCCCCGGTCATTCTGATTTCCGACATCGCTCTCTCCTGGTCGCTCATTTCCCGTTTTTGATGGACCCGCTTTTCGGCAAGGGGCATTACCGCAAAAACGGGGTGGCCGCAGAGGGCTTCGATTTTCCCGCCGCCGGTGATCCGCAACTGCTATATCAGGGCGTGGAGCTTCTGGATCAGATCGTTGACCTCGCTGCCGCCGAAGCAGTACTTCATCTGCAGAAAACGCCGGCGCAGGCGGACCACTTCGTCTTTCACGCGGCGGTTCTTGAGGATGCAGTCGGCCATCAGCCGCGCCAGCTCGGCGAAGTCGGCCGCCGTCATCCCGAAGCGCGTCATCTCCTGCACGCCCATGCGCAGCGCGCCGGAGGCCGTGAACCCCTCCTCGTCCGGTGCGGCCTGGTAGTTGAGGATGATGTGGTTGTCCTCGAGGCGCCGCGCGACCTGCGCGCCCTTCGCGTAGCCGACCCTCACGATCACCTGGTGGGTCTCGGTGAAGGAGATCGCGGGGTCGCCGGCCACGTTCAGCCCGCAGTCCGCCAGCGCCCGCGCGAAGGCCTTGGCGTTGGCGATGACGGCCGGCTGGTAGGCCTCCTTGAAGTGATTCATCTCGTAGGCCGCCAGCAGAAGCCCGAGCAGCGTGCCGAGGTGGTGGTTGCTGAGGCTGCCCGGGAAGGTGCGGCGCTGGATCGCCTCCCAGAGCGGATAGCGGGCCTCCGCGGGGGTGAGGTTCGATGCGATGATGCCGCGCTGGGTCCCGAAATAGGTTTTGTGCGTGGAGCCGGTCACGATGTCGGCGCCCTCCGCAAAGGGCCGCTGGAAATGGGGCCCCACGAGCCCGAGCACGTGGGCCATGTCGTACATCAGGACCCCGTCGGTGTTCAGCTCGGTCATGGCCGCCCGGACCT
>Ga0316629_10000067_pt1 | contig 15102 bp, 12 predicted proteins | sample OWC_May_M1_C1_D1_FD_207654 | JGI IMG/M metagenome (GOLD analysis project Ga0316629, IMG submission 207654) | Wetland soil microbial communities from Old Woman Creek delta, Ohio, United States - OWC_May_M1_C1_D1_A | ecosystem: Environmental > Terrestrial > Soil > Wetlands | place: USA: Ohio... | reverse complement strand
CCGGAGCAATAATAAGAGGGCTCCAGGGGGCTTTTTCCTCAAGCGCTCCTCCGGATCCGCAGGAACGATCCGAGAGCCCTCGATGCCGCCCATGTTTCTTTGCTGAACCGCCGACCTGCGATCAAAGTGTGCGAAGACCTTCTATCGAAAAGCTGTCGCTCATATGACGACCGACCTTGAATCCCGGACGACCCCTTTCAAATCCGGCTACGTCACCATCGCCGGAGCGCCCAACGCCGGAAAATCGACGCTGCTCAACCGCATCCTGGGCGAGAAGATATCCATAATATCCAGCAAACCCCAGACCACGCGCAACCGGATCCTGGGCGTCTGCAAACGACCCGGGGCCCAGATTGTTTTTTATGACACGCCGGGCATCTTTGTCGCCACGGATCCGCTGAACGCCAAGATCGTGAACACGGCCTGCGGAGCCATCGGCGATGCCGACGTGCTGTTGGCGGTCGTGGACGCCGCCCACCCGGATCCGGCGGCCGAAGCCCTTCTGGCCGAGAAGATCGGCGACCGGAAACTGCCGGTCATTGTCGCCTTGAACAAGATCGACCTTGTCGCGGAAAAGAAAACGCTGCTGGGGGTTATCGCCCGCTGGTCGGCGCGGCAGGCCTTTGCGACCATCGTGCCGGTGTCCGCGCTGGACGGCACGCAGGTCGAGGAACTCATCGGCGCCATCGTCAAGGCCCTGCCTGACGGGCCGCCTTATTTTCCCGAGGACACCTTGACCGACGCCACCGAGCGGTTCATCGCTGCCGAGTTGATCCGCGAGAAGATCTTCCGGCTGACAGGCGAGGAGATCCCCTATGCCTCGGCCGTGACCGTGGAGGCCTTCAAACCGAGCGCAGATGAGAAGCGAGTCTCCATCGAGGCGACCATACACCTCGAACGCGACTCCCAGAAAGGAATCGTCATCGGCAAGGGCGGCGCCATGCTCAAACGCATCGGCACCGAAGCGCGGCAGGACATCGAGAGGATGACGGGGTCGAAAGTTTTCTTGAAGCTTTTTGTGCGGGTGCAGAAGAACTGGCGCAAGGACACCAAGGCCATCGAGCGCTTCGGCTATTAAAAAAAGCGGAACCTTCAGGTTCCGCTTTTTTTAATCGGTTGAAACCGTCTGTCGGCTAAGGCCCCAACGGCAAGCGGGGAGATGCCGCTACTACCTCCGGACGAGCGGGCTTCCTCTCCGCCCAGGGCAGCTGCAAGCCTTCAGGCAGGACACTGAAAAGCGAAAGCAGCAGGGCCGCGGCATACGGAAGCGACTGGATCAGCAGCAGGGCCGACCGGATCAGTCTCTCTTCGGTCTGGTCGTTGCCGAAGTTGTAGTTGACCACCACCGCAAAGAGCAGCAGCACCATCATCAAAGCCTCGCCGCGGGCCATCGTGAGCCCCTTCAGCACCGCGCTTTTGCTTTCGCATTTGGGCGTTCGCAAAAACGGCATGCTCTTGGTGAAAACGCCGCGCAGGATGGCCGTCGCGATGGTGTGGGTGAGGGCCGTTCCGGCGAGGGCGGCACCCACCCGCTGCCGGAAGGTGCACGGCACCCGCGCCGCGTAAAGCCACAGAAAATGCATCAGTTTGAACAGGAATGCGCCGATCGGCGGCAGCATCAACACGTATAGCGGGGTCCCGAAGTATTTCGGGAAGAGCGCCATCCCGACCGCCCAGAGGATGCAGAGCACGTTCATGATCAGGCTGATGGCATCGCCGAACCAGGGCAGCCACCCGGCGATGAAATGATACCGCTGCCCGAGGTTCAGGCCGCTCTTGCGGTTGAACGGGGAAAGCTCCGTCCAGTGGCGCTTCATGATCTGCACGGCGCCGTAAACCCAGCGGAACCTCTGGCGCTTGTAACCGCCGAAGGAATCCGGCGTCAACCCCTTGCCGAAGCTCTCTTTCACGTAGACGGTGTCGTAGCCCAGGCTCTGAATGCGCAGGCCGAGCTCGGCATCCTCGCAGATGCACCATTCCGCCCAATTGCCCGAACCGACCAGGATCGACTTTCGGATGAGGGTCATGGTGCCGTGCTGAATGATGGCGTTGCGCTCGTTGCGGTGCACCATGCCGATCTCGAAGAAGCCGTGGTATTCCCAGTTGATCATTTCCTTGAAGCGGTTGCCCTCCCAGCCACGATGATCCTGGGGCGCCTGCACGACTCCCACCTCCTGACGGTCGAAATGGGGCACAAGCAGTTTGAGCCAGTCGGGACGCACGATGTAGTCGCTGTCGACCACCGCTACGAGAGCGGCTTCCGGACTAGTTTGCTTCAGGGCGAAATTAAGCGCCCCCGCCTTGTATCCCGCGATCTTCTCCAGATGAAAAAACCGGAATCTATCCCCCAGTTTTTCGCAGTGCGCCTGAACCGGCTGCCAGAGCTCCGGGTGCGGGTTGTTGTTGTCAATGACCAGCACCTCGTAGCTCGAGTAGTCCAACGCCGCCAAGCCGTTTAAAGTTTCGATCACCATGTCCGGAGGCTCCTTGCAAATCGGGACATGGATGGAAACCAGCGGCGTCGGATGGACGACCCCGCCGGCCAGGGGGGTGAAACGCCGTTTCAAGCCTTCCGTCCAGATCATCTCGGACATCTCGAAGCCGTTGACCAGAATGATCATGAGCAAGCCGGCCTGCATCGGCAGCAACACCGCCCAGATGAAGGTCTCCCAGAACAGGAACTCGCCGATCAGCGGGGAGGCCAGCACCCAGACGAAGACCGACGCCGTGGTCTGGAGCAGCATCGCAAAAAAAAGTTTGCCGCTGAAGGGCTGCGACGGCTGCTTTCGCAGGTACAGCCACACCAGTAAAACCCCCACCAGCACAGCGGCGATCCCGCTGTAGAGCAAGGTTGCGGGCTGAATCGCCCCGTCGAAGGAAAATTTGGGTTTGCGGTGCACGTCGTAGATGCCCCAGAAAGCGCCGACCACCCCCTCGTGAGGCTTTTTCCACGGCTGGTCGAACACTTCCATGATGCAGTAATCCAGCTTGCGCTGGTCCGCGACGTTCAGGAACCGGCGCAGGAACCTGGCTTGGTCCTCGCTGCCCGGCTTGGCCTTGCCGAAATTCTCGCCGTTGCTCGGCCAGCCCACTTCCGCGAGAAACACGGGTTTGTTGGGGAAAGCGTCCTTCACCTGTTTGAAGCGATCGAGGACCCAGCCGATGGAATCGCTGAAAGCAACCTTTTCCCAGTAGGGCAGGACATGGATCGCGATAAAGTCGACGTGGTCGACCAGCTCCGGGTTTTTGATGAAGACATGCCACGGCTCGGCCGCGCCGACCGGCACTTTCACGGCGGCCCGCACCCGGTCCAGGTAGGTGATGAGTTCCGGGACGGTGAGATCGTTGCGGTAGATCGCCTCGTTGCCGACGATGACCCTTTTAATGGTGGCAGGGTACCGGTTGACGTTTTGAAGGAGGTTGTAAATTTCGTCTTCGTTGCGCTCGTAGCGGCCGTCGATCCAGGCGCCGGCCGTGACCTCGAACCCCAGGCGCGCGGCCAGGCCCGGTATGGCTTCCATACCGTCCAGGGACGAGTAAGTGCGCACCCCTTTGGTCTTGCCTTTTAGGAATACCAGGTCGTCCCTGATTTCTTCCGGTGTCGGGAACTTGTTTTCGATCGGATCCTGACCGGAACGATAAGGGCTGAACGATACGTAATTGAATGTTCCGGACCACCCGGGTTCCGGATTTTCCGGCCGGGTGAACAGGGACCACAAAGCGATGTTGAAGGCACAGGTGATGCTGACGATGACCCACAGGGTTTTACGCATGACGCTTTTTTTCTCCATGGCTAGTAATTGCCAGCCATATCGCTTTTACTTTCAATCGGCCGCGGCGATCCTGCCGGCCGCCGCCCCAAAAAAAAAGGCCTTCTGCAAAGAGGCCACTTTGAAAAATCAGATTGTTTTAACTTCAAACTCCCCGCAGGGAGATCCGAGTTCCCCTTGGTTTCGTTTTCCCTAAAAGCAACAAGCAGAGAGTTGACCCTGCTCGTTTGATTCCAGATCCGCCGGTATTCCAGGTTGTTGGCGCGCAATATAACACGTTTTGCCGGGTCGTCAACAACAATCTTGCCTGCCGAAAAATAATCTGTTGAATCAGACGCTGGTAGCCGAAGAACCGTTTACATGCAGTTGGATTGGCCACCCCTGAAGGCTGGCAATTTCAACTCGCATTGTCCCTCATGCGGTTTTCGGTGGATTTTAATTTCATAGGAAGCGATTTTCCTAGGCGCAAGGAAGCTCTCTTCTCAAGTAATTGCTGAAAGCAAATAAGCGTCCGGGTTCGAAGATCACAATAAATACTCAACATACTGAAAAAATTATTTATTTAAGTTTACTGGCAATGGGTGGAATAAATTTTGCTTAACCGTAGCTGTGAACTTTGACTTGAACATTGGAGTCATAACGATAGGGCAACGTCTGTTTTTAACCGAGCTAAGGCACGGAGCACAGAGATGAGCGCAGCTTTTATACCATATGTAGATGGCATCTTTCGTAATGACCGCAACCTGTACGAACCCACCCCTTGCGATGGTTCAAACAAAAGTTTTTGCTCCTGTTTTTCGAAGGGTTTTTCATTGCTCGAGGTCTTGGTGGTCATCGCCATTTTGGCCTTGGCCGGTGTCGTCGCTATACCCAATCTCATCGATTGGCGTAGCCATATGCGCCTGAGAGCAGCGGCCACTGAACTTAAGGAAAACCTGGAATTGGCCAAAATCATGGCGGCAAAGGATAACATGTACATTTACGTGGAGTTCGTCCCGATGGAGGGGAAATACCGCCTCAGCTACAAGGACTTGGACGGCAACATGATATCGATCAAGGAAGAACGTCTGCCTCAGGATGTCATAATTGATAAAACCCATGCCCAGTACACCGTGACAGACGACAAAACGGGCTTCAACTCCCGGGGCGGGGCCAACAATTGCACCATTGTCCTCACCAATCTTAAAAAAAAGAGCAAGGTTATCTCCGTTTCGCCCATAGGAAAAGTGGAGGTTAAAAGCTGATGATTCCCTCCCGTGAGCATTATGTTTTCCGCGAAATGAGCCGATACCGATCCATATCGGGCGACAGGGGCTACCTCCTGCTGGAGATTTTGATCGCCGTCGCCATTTTTTCCATCGGCTTTCTGGCGGTGGGAACCATGATCGTGTCCACCACGCGCACCAACACCACCGGAAACATTGTCACTCAGGCCACGCTGTTGGCCGTGGAGACGCTGGAGAGCCTTAAAAAAGGCCCGGTCGGCGACCTCGTCCCGGAAACCTACAGCGATCCGAACAACCCGGTCGATGAATGGGGCAACAAAGGCGGCATTTTCAGCCGCAGCTGGGTCATCGACGACCCGGTCGGTTACAACACCTCGCGACGTATTCGGGTGACTGTCGGCTGGGAGCGCCTCGGCCAAAATAGACGGGTGGAGTTGACGACCCTTACCAGGGGCAATGGAACATGAAGAGGGTATTCTTCGGCTACGCTCATTCCAACGATGGGTTCACCCTGATGGAGCTCTTGATTGCGCTGGGGCTGACGGCAACGGTGTTGGGGATCATGACGGCATTTTTCATGAATTTCAGCCGGGCTTCGACCATTCAGAACGCTTCTGCCGGTGCCCAGCACTCCGCACGCGCCGGCCTTGAGTACATCATGCAGGACATTCGCATGGCCGGACTGGACCCACTGGAGAAGGCCGGCGCCGGAATCGAGGAGATCACCGCCAGCGGGAAAAAGCTGCGGTTCTCATCGGACCGCTGCAACCTGCCCGTGGCTTCTTCGGGCTGCCCCAACCCCGAGCCGGACGGCGATCTCGATGACGACTCTGAAATCGTCACCTATTGGCACGATGCGGATCAAAAAACCCTGAAAAGATGCCTCTACGAACTTCCTGCGACCTACGGCTTGGACAGCTCCAGCGGATCATGCATGGTCGTCTTGGAGAAAGTTATCGCCAATCCGGACGGCATTCCCATCTTTACCTTTTTGGATAACGACGACGCCATAATCACCAACAACAATGACCGGAGCCTAATTCGAAGCGTAATTCTCACGCTGACCGTCGAAGAGCCGGCCGGCCGCGGAAATAAGGTGGCGCGCACTTACTCCTCCCGTGTGCGACTGCGCAACATCGGTTTGTGAATCGACTTGAAATTTTCATCGGGGAATACGCACCATGGCAAGACGAGGGCTTCTGAAAAATGAGGACGGATATTTGACCATTGTGGCCGCTCTGGTCATTCTGGCGCTTCTGACGGTGATCGGGATTTCAGCCTCGCGCGTGGCCAGTACCGAGGCGACCCTGGCCCGGAATGAAGTCGTTTACAAGCGGAACTTCTACTTGGCCGAAGGTGCCGCCCTTGAGGCTGCAGATCGCCTGGCTAAAAATGGAAACTTGAAGGACAGCTCCGAGGCGTGGATGGAAATGGTCACTGGCAATTTAGACACGGACAGCTTGAGATATTACTGGGACAACTCGACGGCAGCCGGTGACACCGTAATTCCCGAGCCGTCCAAAGTGGATTTGGGTCATGCCCATTTTCTGGCGGGACACGACGGCGTCGCGCACGGCTCGTCCCTTGACATGAGCAAGCCCACCATCCATGCCATTGCCATTTACGGTCGATGTGTCTGGGAAGGCGCAGCCATCGTCAAAATGGGATACCGCGCCGCGTATTGATTTTGAATTCCGACGAGTTACACAAAGGATAGCGTTCATGCCCCTTCAGAGAAAATCAAATGGAGCGACGGCCGGCAAACGACCGGTTGGCTTTTGTGCAGCCACGTTCGCACTTATTGGGTTGATGGTTGTCGTGGCAGGGGGGCCGTGGGCGCCTCGTGCCGCGGCGGGGATCGACCTCTCCGACACGCCGATGTTCACGAGGATCCTGCCGCCGCCGGCCAACATCATGTTCTTGCTGGACGATTCCGGGAGCATGAATTTTGAAATCCTGGTAACCGGCCAATACGACGGGAGCTTTCCGAACCCGGACAAAAGCGCGGCAGATCTGGCTATCGACCCCCACGGCTTCTGTTATTTGTTCGACGACGTGGGCGACAATGTCTACAAGTCGTACAGCCAGCCCGATTGGTATGCCGGCCAGGAGGGCCGCAAGCTCTGGCAGACCCAATATTACCAAACCAACGCGATGTACTACAACCCGAACGTGACCTACGCGCCCTGGCCGAGCTACGGCAGCGTGACCTTCACGAACGCGGACGCGGACACCCCCAGGAGCCACCCCGTAAACGGCAGCTACACCCTTAATTTGGAGGGCACCTCGTACACGGTCGGAACCGTCAATGTTCCGCACGCGCGCTATGTTGTCTACTCCGCCAGCCAGAGCACGCACTACCTTGTGGTGCTCGACAAGGCCTCTTCCTCCCAGAAATACTACACGTTCACCGTAACCGGTTCCGGCCTGGCCGGAAAATTCTCCGCGCTGACCCTGGATTCGAGTCCGCCGGCCGATGCGCTCTCGGGCCGCGACTATTCCGAGGAACGGCAGAACTTCGCCAACTGGTTCACCTACTATCGCCGCCGGGAGTTTGTTGCCAAGAATGCCCTGGCCCACGTAATCAAAGGGCTGTCTCAAGTCCGGGTGGGGATCTACGGAATCAACAAAAAAGTGGTGCTGCCCCTCGCCGACGTGAATGTGACGCAGGGGGCTGTGGTCAGCGATGCCACGAACACGCTGCTCGATAAGCTGTACCCTTACCAGTCGGCCGGGGGCACCCCGCTGAAAGGCGGGCTCAAAACCATTGGGAACTACTTCAAGGACAATACCGGAACCCTTGACACCAAGACCGGCCCTTTACCCTATGGGACGGCGGCAGACGGCGCCTCCTGCCAGCAGTCCTTCACGATTATTCTAACCGACGGCTACTACGACGATCTGGGCACAACGCTCGACGGCAACAGCGACGGCGACAACGGCGCTCCGTATGCCGATGGGCATGCAGACAGCCTCGGCGACATCGCCATGTACTACTACGAGACAGACCTCAACGCTCTTTCCAATCAGGTGCCGAAGAACAAATACGACTGGGCCGCCCACCAGCACATGGCCACCTATGCCGTCGCCTTCGGCGTGAGCGGCACCCTGAACCCGGCGGACTACGATGCGGACTTTCGGCACAAGATCACCAAAAACCTCATCCAGTGGACCGTACCCTCCGCCGCGTACAAACCCGAAGCGGTCGACGATCTGTGGCACGCCACCGTGAACGGCCGGGGCAAGTTTTTCAATGCCGGCAACCCGATGGCGCTGACCTCCGCCCTGAACGAGCTTATGAACGCCATCTCCGAAATCCTGGTCGGCTCGTCCTCTTCAGTCACAGTGAATGGCGACTACCTTTACGGCAAGGTCGGCAGCAACACTTTCATTTACCAGGCGCTCTACAGCAGCAAGGACGGCGAGTGGACCGGCGACGTCAAGGCCTATCCGGTCGACGCCGTGACGGGGGCCGTCCTCACCAATGCCCCGAAGTGGTCGGCGGCCCAGCAACTGGAGGTCAAGGAGTGGGATAAACGCCTGATCGCCACCTTCGACGGCGCCGGGGGCGTTCCGTTTCTTGAGGGGACGCTGAGCGACTCCCAAAGGGCCGTTCTCGGTTCCGACCCCGGCAACAAAGTGAAATACCTGCGCGGCGGAGAAGTCGGCGGCTACCGCTACCGCTCGCAGAAACTGGCCGACATCGTGAACTCCGCTCCGGTGTTCCTTGATGACGTGATCTACGCCGGCAGCAACGACGGCATGCTGCACGCCTTCGACGCCGGCACGGGCGCGGAGATCTTTGCCTACGTGCCGAACCTGGTCTTCGGCAACCTCAAACTCCTGACCGACCCGGCCTACACCCACCGGTTTTACGTCGACCTCACCCCCACGGTAAAGAAGGGCAAGAGCGTTCTGGTGGATGGCACGACGAGCACGCTGCTTGTGGGCGGATTGCGAAACGGCGGCAAGGGCTACTTCGGCCTAAACGTGACGAGTTCCAAATCGATCACCACGGAAACCGAACTCGCGACCCGGGTGCTCTGGGAATTTCCCAAGAGCAGCGACCCGGACATGGGCTATTCGTTCAGCAAACCCGTCATCGTCAAATCGAACAGCACCGCTCACCCCTGGGTGGTGATCTTCGGAAACGGCTACAACAGCGACAACGGCCAATCGGCCCTCTACATCATCAATCCGAAAACCGGCGCCCTTATCTCGCGCATTTACGCCGGCACCGGCCCTGACAACGGTCTTTCGACCCCCATCGCCGTGGATGTCACGTATGATGAAAAAGCCGATTTCGTTTACGCCGGGGACCTCAAGGGCAACCTGTGGAAGTTTGACCTGAGAGCGGAAAATTTCAGCGACTGGAAAGTGGCATTCCACAAAGACAATATCCCGCAGCCGCTTTTTCAGGCCAAGGGCCCGGGCGGCACGCCCCAGCCGATCACCACCCGGCCGGACGTCATGTACCACCCTGACAAGCACGGGTTCATCGTCTGCTTCGGAACCGGCAAATACCTGGGTGAAAGCGACTACGCGGACACCTCATTGCAGTCGGTCTACGGCATATGGGATTACGGGGATACCGTCTACGACCTGCGCACCAGACAATGGAGCGGGGACGACGACCGGGAATTCGTCGGCGCGTTTGCCAGCCGCACCGGTAGCCCTCAGCTTTCCAACCAGCCGGGAAAGGTGACCCTCCTGAAACAGAAACAGGGCGTTTTCACGGTCAAGATCGGTGGAATCGACCGCCGGCTGCGGTTTCTCAGCGGCACGAAACCGGTCTGGGCCACCGAGACGGACCTCGACTCGCTGGAGAAACCGAATCCGTCCTCGATCCAGGACAACCATGTGGGATATTATTTTGATTTGGAGGCGAGCGAGCGGGTCATCAGCGACGTCATCATCCGCAACGGGCTGTTGCTCGCCATCGGATTCACGCCGAACAACGACCGCTGCGGGCCCGGCGGAAACTCCATGTTCATGGAAATCAATGCGTTCACCGGCGGGTCGGCCGGAGGCAGTCTCTTTGACATCACCGGCGACCTGAAAGTCGACACGGATGACCTCGTCAATGTGAATTTCAACGACACGCCCGAGACACTTGCGCCGTCCGGCATGGAATTTTTCGGCAACATCCAGCCGCCCGCCATCCTGGGATTGCCGGGCAATGACCAGCGCGAAAAGAAGTACCTGAGTTCCTCCACGGGCAATATCGAGATGCTCCATGAAAAAGGTCCCAAACTGGGAGTGACTTACTGGATGGAAGTCCGCTATTGACGCCGGTTACTCCAGCCACCCGCAGCCCTTTATTTGAGGCTGCGGGTTTTTTATTTGGCCCCCACCGCCCCGGATGGGAATGTGTTGAAGTGTTATTGACGCATTTCCTCAGAATAGTGCATTATACTGGATTGGTGAGCGCCAATGTTGAACGGGTGGTTGCGGCTCGCCGCGGCGGGTACCCCGCTCCGCCCGACAGCGGCTCACGTTGTATCTGTTTACTATGAGGGGGCTGTTATCAAACGCATCGAAGGCACGGTCGTCTCCTTTCATCCGCTGTTCACGGCCGATTTCAACCTCATCTGCGCCGGACGCGACCCTGGGCATATTGAACTCGCCGCCATCCGCAACGCCGGCGCCGTGATTTTACCGCAGGGGTGCCCGCAACCGTTATACCAATTGGCGCGCGAAAATTGCCGGCATGTTTTCCCGAACTACGATGCGCGCTTCCGGTACCCCGGCAAAATCGGGCAGATTCGGCTCTTTCGTGAAACCGACACCCCGCACCCGGAAACTGAAATTTTTCGAAACACCTCCGACTTCCGAACGCGTTACCCGGATGATGGATATCCTGCATTCCCGGTCGTTTTCAAATTCGACTGGGGCGGGGAAGGGGACACGGTTTTTTTGCTGCAAACGCCGGCCGATTTGAAAGATCTGCTGCAGCATGCTGAAAGCTGTGAATCCTCGGGCCAAAGGGGGTTTCTTCTCCAACAATACATCCTATCCGGCAATCGTTCCCTGCGGGTGGCGGTGATCGGAGAGAGATCGATTTCCTACTGGCGGGGGCATGCGGAGGAGGACCGATTTCACGCCAGCGTCTCAAAGGGCGCCAAAGTCGACTTGACATCCGACCCCGTTCTGAAGCAAAAGGCCGAAGATTTGGTCGCCGGTTTTTGCCGCCGCACGCAGATTAATCTGGCCGGCCTTGACGTGATCTTTGCCGCACAGGATTCCCGGAGACCTCCCCTGCTCCTCGAAATCAACTATTTCTTCGGGCGGGTGGGACTGGGGGGCTCCGAAGCCTACTACCGCATTCTGCGCAAAGAGATACGTCGGTGGCTGAAGCGCGTCGGCGTTTGATTCCACGGCAGAGAGGGTGCCGGCAATCGTTTCGAATCAAGCCCGGCAGGAAAATTTGCAGCCCCCGAGTTTTCAGCAATAGCCGCGTGCATTGAGCATCTCATGGGAAAGCACCACGACGCAACAAACGGTTTCCCCTTGCACCTGGAAGAAGCCGACCTCAAGCGCGAGCGCGCCAAGGCCCGCGAACTTCGGGAAAGCCAGTGGTGGAAGCGCCGCTTGGCCAAAGGGCTGTGCCACTATTGCGGGCGGAAAGCTTTGCCGCGGGAACTCACCATGGACCATATCGTTCCGGTCTCCAGAGGCGGCAAAACGACAAAGGGCAACGTGGTGGCCTGCTGCAAGGAGTGCAACAACGCAAAAAAACAGCTTCTACCCATGGAATGGGAAGACTACCTGAAAAAGTTCATTCGGACTGTCGCCTGACGGTCCGCCTCAAGTTTTTCCCCTCGCGCGCCGATATTATCTTGCAGCGTCATGCATGCGATCGGCGCTGCCCGGCGCCGATTTCCATCATCGGCCGCTGCAATGCTCCATTGACATTCACCGCTAAAATGAAGACACGGCCATGGCATCCGGCAACCGGCAAGTTTCAGCTCTGGATACCGAGTCCAGCGATCGGATTGAGACACGCTGCCCCGCTTGCCTCCGGGGGTACCGAATTCGGCGATCCCGGATCCCCAAAGGTGCCGCCGCCGTCCACTGCAAGGCGTGCGGACAAAAAATTCGACTGCCCAAAGAGGCCTCTGCCACCGTGCACTCGCGCCGGTGTATCAGCCCCGCCCCCGGTTTGAATAGACCCAGGTTCCGCCTGGATCTCATGACCCCGGAGAAGCGGCAAACCAAAAGGCGGTTCGCCCTGATTCCCTCGCGATCGGCGCATCAATCCGGGCGATAAGGCCGGCCGAGGACGGTTGACATTTGTAATTGAAAATAAAGTTGAGCTTGCCGCAGATGAGAAGTGCTGCGAACTACTCCAAGCCCTCTTTTTTTAAAAGATCGTGGTACCAGCGCGCGAATTCAAACATGCCTCGGAAACGGTCCTCGTTGTTGACGATACCAAGAGCCATCTCAAGCACGCCCCGATTGTAGGCGTTGTTCTCAGCCTCACCGGGTCGTGTCTGAAGGAACTCCCGCACTAGCGTCTGGGTGGTCCGCTTGGTTTTGTCCTTGCGGATGTCGATTGGATCCTTGGGCTCCTGGAAGGGGTCCCATTTATCATAACCCTTCTTGAGGATGTGCTGCTGCCGCCGGGACGACATGCCGTCGAACACCATTTTCTTGCGGCGTTCCGCCTGATCGGGCGAAAACTCGCTCATGGATGCCTCCTTGACCGCCGAGGTTTCGGCGGCGGTTCCTGGGGCGGGACGTCGTCCTTAAGTCCGAAATAAATTTCATCGTAATCGGTGACCAGGGCAGTGGACAACGGCACCAGAATATCGGCCAGTTTTATGAAGCGCGACCGGAGGTCGCGGACCAGCTCGGCGGAAATCTCCTGCAGCCGCGCGTGGACGGCATCCAGGTTGACCGTTGGATATTTCTCGCCCTGTTTGAAACCGGACTGGCCGCATGTGTGCCCTTTGCCGCCGATCGCGGTGGGAATCCCGTAGAAACGGCAGGTCAGGGGCCGATGATCGTAAAGGTCGCAAAGGTCCTGCGTGTTCAAAAGGGGGCAGCGCACTCTTACTCGAGCCAGGTCGGTCAGGATCTCCTCTTCCGTTTTGCCGTCCAGAAGATCTTGATGGGCCTTCCTTTTGATCTTTACCATCTGGCGGTCGGAGCGGTTGGCTTTTTCATCCATTTCAGCCTTGGCAGCCCCTCGAAATTTTTCCTTGAAGCGATGGTTGATGTAAAGCGCCTCGATCAGGGTGAGGTCGAAAATGGCACGACAGCAATCAGCGCAGCCTTCCTTGCACTGGACGCACTCGGCATGCGCCTGTTTTACGCGGTCAAACGCCGCATTTGATGCGGCCACGAGTTTTTCATATTTTTCGAAGTAGGGGGTGAAATCAAAATCCATGGTTTGCCCTTCCCACAGCGTTTCCGGTCTGTTTTCAGCCGGTCTGCCCTCATTGCGCGTTTAACTCACCTATTCCGCTGCGGGCGATGCACGCCCGCAAGGTATTATTTGCCATGATAAGAAGTGTTTCACGTGGAACAAGGGAATATGTGCCGCTTCAACGCCGGAGTTAATGTTCCACGTGAAACATTTTTACTTGCCGATGCAAAACCGGTTGAAAATATTTTCGAGGATGTCGGTCTTCACACCTGCACCCAAGACTTCATCCAGAAAATCAACGACCTCTTTGAGATGGATCGCAATGATTTCGGGGGTTCCGTCATTTTCGATACAGACGGCTGTTGCTTCGGCCGCTTCGACACACCGCTCAAGAACCGCCTTCTGGCGAAGATTGGGCATGATCTTGCCGGGACCGCTCAGAACATCCTCCGACCAGGCTGATTGGATGATTGCCGCGCGGAGATCATCCAGCCCCAGGCCTTTCAGTGCGGAAACCGAGACGCTCGGAAGCTGTAGCCAGTCGCGCGGTAGCTCGGGTTCGCGGGAAGTTTGATCCAGCAGATCGATCTTGTTGAAAACGCAAACAACGGGCCTTGTCCGTATTTTTGAGAAAATGCGAAAATCATCTTCCGAAAGGGGCTTGTGGGCCTCCAGCACGAAGAGAATCAGGTCCGCATGCTCGCAGCGTTCCCACGTTTTCTGAATACCGATGGACTCAACCGGGTCCCCCGGCTCCTGAAGGCCGGCCGTGTCCCACACGCTCACCGGCACCCCCTTAATCACGAGGATATCTTCGATGGCATCCCGAGTGGTCCCGGGAAATTGGGTCACGATGGAGCGTTCCCTGCACAGCAGGCGATTCATCAGGCTGGACTTGCCGACGTTGGGGCGTCCCGCGATGGCGACCGTCAGCCCGTCTCGGATCGCCCGGCCGTCCGCGTGCAGGCGAACAAGCTGCCTGATCGGTTCTATGACCTGCCCGCGAACATATCCGGCCATAGCAGGGCCGTCAAAGTCCTCTTCCACATCTTCCGGAAAGTCGATCCCGGCCTCGACCCGGGAAAGCAGGTCCACGCAAATCCCTCGAAGGTTCAGGATCTCCTGCCGCAGGGTCCCGCTCAGCTGGGCGCTGAAAATTTCAAGGGCGCGGGCGCTGCGGGCATTGATGATGTCCATCACGGCTTCGGCCTGGGTCAAGTCGATGCGGCCGTTCAAGAATGCCCTGCGCGTGAATTCGCCGGGCTCGGCCAGCCGTGCACCGATGCGCAAGACTTTTTCCATAATCGCCTGGACCGCCGCCGGCGACCCGTGCGAGTTGATCTCGACGACATCTTCGCATGTGTAGGAATGCGGGGCTCTCATGACCGAGAGCAGAACTTCGTCGAGAATGGTGCCGTTGGCAGGATCGATGATGTGGCCGTGATGCAGCCGGTGAGACTGGAACCCAACCGGTTGCGCTGCATCCGGCTGGCCGGGCGAAGGGCCCTGAAAAAGAGCAGAGGCGATAGCGATCGCCCGGGGTCCGGATATCTTGATGATGCTGATGCCTCCGGCCCCGGCCGGCGTGGCTATGGCGGCTATCGTGGAGTCGTCCATGGAACCTGCGGCTGCCCTGCGTAGCGAACAGGGAAGCTTTGATCGACGGTCAAAGACCCGCAAGAAAAAAACACGCCCCTCTTTGCGGTAGATGCCGTCTGGCTGAACGACGCGGCAT
>Ga0316629_10000065_pt1 | contig 15142 bp, 17 predicted proteins | sample OWC_May_M1_C1_D1_FD_207654 | JGI IMG/M metagenome (GOLD analysis project Ga0316629, IMG submission 207654) | Wetland soil microbial communities from Old Woman Creek delta, Ohio, United States - OWC_May_M1_C1_D1_A | ecosystem: Environmental > Terrestrial > Soil > Wetlands | place: USA: Ohio... | reverse complement strand
AATGTCTTTTATGAATCCCATAGCAAATCCACCAGAAAAACCATTTTGAGAAATTGTGGCTGGTTTGTTATTTAAAATAGAATAGGTAACGGACAGATATAATTGGTCTTCCAAATATTTTAAATCAATTATTGAATCAGTACTAACCTGAGCCTGCAGTTTCGCAAAGCCAATCAGGAAAAAAAATATTAAGCAATACTTACCCATAGTAACAAAGATACTTTATAAAAATAAAAAAGGCAATCAAAATTTTATGATTGCCTTTTTTATTTTATTAGTGTTTTAAATTCTAATAAATACTAAAAATTCTTTGATAAATCAGTGCCTTTTGCAGTTGAAAAACTAATTTTCAAGGCATCTATATCCCTTAATTGTTCTTTGATGTCGAGAACTGTACCAACACTCGCTTCTTTATCAGCTTTAATAGATGTCGTCATAAATTTAACTTCATCTTCTTTTCTTAAAGCTCTTTCAGAATAGATAAAACTTGGTACATCTTTAACTTCAATGATTTTGTCATTTACCTGAATTTTATCTCCGGCTATTCTGGCATCTTTTGATTTACCAACGTAAATAGTGCTTACCAAACTTTTATGCTCTAACTTTTTCACTTCACTTGCCACTGGGAGCGCTGGTTTTTTGATTAATAAATCAGTTTCCCTCATAGTGGTTGACACCATGAAAAAGAATAATAACATAAATACAATATCAGGTAAAGATGCTGTAGAAATTGCAGGCATCCCTTTTTTACTCATTTTAAATTTACTCATAATCTGATATTATTTTAACGGTTCAGGTTCTGTAATAATTTGAGGATATTTATCTTTCAGATCATCTATTTTCAATTTTAAACTTTCTGTAGGATTGTCTTCGTAATCTTGAAGCAACGCATCATAAGATTTTCCATATCTTTTCATTGCAAGATTATCTCTCAGCTCATTATATGCTGCTTCAATTTCATTCTGAATTGACACATACATACCATAAGTTGTACCTCTATCGCTTTGTAAAGATATAATTGCCTTTGATGGATGATCGGAAGAATTTGGATCTTTGTCTCCTTCACAGTAATCACAAGGCTCCCCTGGTTTATCACCAACTGGAGCCCCTATTCCACCACCATTATCAATGAACTTCATTGCCAATCGCTTAAGGTCGGTTACTTTTACAATCTCGTTTTCAACTAAAATTTGGTTTTTCCTATTAACAACAATATCTAAAACGTTTTTTTCTTTAACAATTACATTGGTCTGTTGTTGCTCTTGTTTTTCCGGTAATTTACGAGCAATCCCAGAGTCAACATCCATTGTGGTAGTTACCAAGAAAAATATTAAAAGCAAGAACGCAATGTCTGCCATCGAACCAGCATTAATTTCAGGATTTTCTCTTCTTGCCATAACTCAGTCTATTTTACAAGTGATTTTACAAAGTCCAATAAAAAGAGGGCCAATCCAATAGATCCTAAAATAAAACTGTAATTAATTAAGGTACTAACCCATTTAGAAACGCTTCCTGCTTCCCCATCAATCATAATGTTGCCCAAAGCATCTGTGCTAGCTGCATCAGAAGCAAATACGTACGCTATAACTAATAATATGCCCATAACTGCAATTCCCATTAACGTTCTTTTAAATAACTCGAGATCTTTAGTTAAATTCACTATTGAAAAGATTACCAAAGATGCAGCAGTCACAATCAATAAGAATATTGAATACGTAATAAAGGGAGATAAAATACTGTTTTGTTCATCGGCATCTACCATAAGAACTGTATCACCCACCATCATAATTCTAACGAAAAAATATAATCCTATTAACCCGAGAAATCCGGTCACATAGGTTAATATTTTTGATTTTTTATCATCCATAATATTATTTTTTTAGTCTAATCAAAAGATCAACAAGTGAAATTGAAGCATCTTCCATATTGTTTACGATGCTATCTACTTTAGAGATGATATAATTATAAAAAACTTGAAGAATCATAGCCACAACCAAACCAAACACGGTTGTCAACAAGGCCACTTTAATACCACCCGCAACAACTGTTGGAGAAATATCCCCAGCTTGTTGAATAGCATCAAAAGCACTGATCATACCAATTACAGTACCCAAGAAACCAAGCATTGGCGCCAAGGCAATAAATAAAGATAACCAAGAAATATTTTTTTCCAATAATCCCATTTGAACGCCACCATAAGCCACAACTGCTTTTTCAGCCGCTTCAACACCTTCATCCATTCTGTCCAAACCTTGATAAAATATCGAAGCAACAGGACCTTTAGTGTTTCTGCAAACCTCTTTAGCTGCTTCTACTCCACCTGAAGATAATGCTTCATCAATTTGACTAACTAATTTTTTAGTGTTAGTAGTTGCCATGTTAAGATAGATGATTCTTTCAATTGCAATTGCCAACCCCATAATAAAGGCTACCAATATAATTCCCATAAAGAAAGGTCCACCTTCAATAAAACGTTGTTTTAATTCTTGATGAAATGTTTTTGATTCGGTTGCGTCTGCAACTTGTTCAGTCTTTGCTGCATCTTGTGCAATAGCTTTAGGTGCTGCTCCAAATAACAATAATCCTGTAATAGCGAGGATAGTAAATAATCTTTTCATTGTCTAATAGTTAATTTATTAATTTCACGGGTTAAATATATAATAATTTTCACAAAACAAACAAGTCATCGAAGAGAAAGATTTTAAAGTCTTTAACTTATCTAATACCTCTACGTTTAGACATCTTTTGCGTGTGGCAAGTAACAAAAAAATGTTGAATTGTGAAAATTTTATTGCAACTTTAAAATCATTTTTATTATTATTTATTTTTTTTAGAATCAGCAAAAAATAACGCGATTTAAGCAAAAAAATTAAAAATTAATCAAGAAACACCTATTTTATTACAAAAAAATTACTCAAATGCAGTTATTTCTCCTCTAAGTTGGGTTTCAAAAATAGATTTAAATTCCTCTTTTGGAATATTTTCCCCCAATAAATACATCAGTTTCGCCAAAGCCGATTCCGTTGTTATATCTCCTCCATTTATAATTCCGACTTTTTTTAACTCAATACTGGTTTCATATTGCCCCATAATTACATTTCCTCCTATACATTGGGTTACATTTATTATATGAACTCCTTTATTGATTGTTTCTTTCAATAAATTAACGAACCATTTATCGGTGGGTGCGTTTCCCGATCCAAATGTTTCTAAAATCACACCTTTCAGGCCTTCAATGCCTAAAATACTTCCAAACACTTTTTCAGTGATTCCCGGAAAGATTTTTAAGATCACTATATTATTGTCTAATCGCTTTCTAACCTTAAAGGGTTTAATTTCTTTAGGTTTGTATATTAATTGCTTGTAAAATTTTAAGTGAACCCCGCTTTCTCCCAATGGAGGGAAATTGGGTGAAGTGAATGCTTCAAAATGTTCTGCGTTAATTTTTGTGGTTCTGTTTGCCCTATATAATTTGTATTCAAAATACAAACAGACCTCGGAAACTATTGGTTCTCCATTTTCTTGGGCCGCCGCAATTTCGATAGAGGTGATTAAATTTTCCTTAGCATCGGTTCTCAAGTCCCCTATTGGCAATTGTGAACCTGTAAAAATTACAGGTTTTGAGAGATTTTCAAACATAAAACTTATTGCTGAAGCTGTGTAAGACATCGTGTCTGATCCGTGCAATATCACAAATCCGTCGAATTTTTCGTAATTTTTTTCAATTATTTCAGCAATGAAGACCCAATTATCAGGGTTCATGTTTGAAGAGTCTATAGGTTCTTCAAGTGAAATACTGTGTATGGTACAATTTAATTGATTAAGTTCCGGAATATGTTTTAAAAGTTTGTCGAAATTGAATATTTTTAAGGCTCCGGTTTTATAATCTTTAACCATACCGATGGTTCCGCCAGTGTATATTAATAAAATGTGAGGAATTTTTGCCATTTTGTCTGTTCCTGAATTTTGGAATAATTTATGATGTAAATTTACCAAAAAAAAATACATTAATTAAAAAAAGAAAAATATGATAGGGTTTTATATTCTTATAGGTTTGATCTCGCTAGTAAGTTGGTTGGTGAGCCAAAGGCTGAAAAACAAATTTAAGTATTACTCAGAAGTTCAATTAGAAAACGGTTTAAGCGGCAGGGAAATTGCCGAAAAAATGTTAAACGACAATGGCATTTATGATGTAAAAATCATTTCAACACCAGGCCAATTGACCGATCATTACAATCCACAAGACAAAACCGTAAATTTAAGCGAATCGGTTTATTCACAAAGAAACGCCGCCTCTGCTTGCGTAGCTGCGCATGAAGTTGGGCACGCCGTGCAACATGCGCAAGCATACCAATGGCTGCAATTGCGTTCATCTTTAGTGCCTGCGGTGAACATTTCTTCTAAATTTTCACAATGGCTTGTTATTGGCGGATTAATTTTAGGCGCTGCATCAGGCGATTCGGGTATTGGTTTTACCATTGCTATTATCGGACTTGGTATGATGGCGCTTGCAACTATCTTCAGTTTTATCACCTTGCCGGTTGAATATGACGCCAGCAACAGGGCTTTGGCTTGGCTAAAAACAAATAATATGCTTACAAACAGGGAGCAAGATGGCGCAAAAGATGCATTGACCTGGGCCGCAAGAACTTATTTGGTTGCAGCTATCGGATCTTTGGCAATGTTGCTATATTGGGGTATTAGCATTTTAGGAGGCAGAGATTAAAAAAGTTAAAAACTATAAAAAAAGCCGTATTAACGGCTTTTTTTATAGTTTAATTTGACGGTCGATTTGCTGGTCGAGCGAAATAAAGGTTTCTGTTCTGGCCACTCCTTTAATGGATTGAATTTCCTGATTGAGCAATTTCATCAAGTGCTCATTGTCTTTACACATAATTTTAATGAAGATGGCATAGTTTCCTGTTGTGTAATGACTTTCAATGACTTCTGGGATTTCCTTTAACCGAATAATCGCAGCGGAATATTTACTGGCAGAATCCAGGAAAATTCCGACAAAAGCCAAGGTTTTATAACCCAAAACTTTCGGATTAATGATAAATTTAGAGCCAACTATTAATCCGGCTGCTTCCAATTTTCGCAACCTTTGATGAATTGCCGCACCTGATATGCCAATTTCACGGGCAATGCTTAATATTGGAGTTCGGGCATCTTCCATTAAATGTTTTAAAATAATTTTATCAATACCGTCGAAGTGTAACTCTTTTTCTTTCATCTGTTTAAATTTTATTTTTTATTGGTACAGATGCTGTTCGCCATTAATCATTTCTGTGTGTATCAAAATTTGTTATGGCTCGTTTCATCTGTTTAAATTTTATTTTTTATTGGTAACAGATGCTGTTCGCTCTTAATCATTCCTTTGAGTGTCAAAATTTGTAATGCTCGTTTCATCCTTAAAAACTGTAAGTAAATTTAAAAAAAATAAAGGATCCCGATGACTGTCGGGATCCTTTATTTTTATTTTAATTTGAAATTTTATTTATTTTCTTCAGGTTGAATTTCAAAATCTTCCATAAACTTAGTGGTGTAATTACCGGAAATATAATCTGGATGGTCCATCAATTGCCTGTGAAAAGGAATGGTGGTTTTTATTCCTTCAATCACAAACTCATCCAACGCTCTTTTCATTTTACTGATGGCCTCTTCACGGGTTTGGGCCGTAGTAATTAATTTGGCAATCATGGAATCATAGTTTGGCGGAATAGTATAGCCTGCATAAACATGTGTATCTACTCGAATCCCATGTCCTCCAGGAATGTGCAATGTGGTAATTTTACCTGGTGAAGGCCTAAAATCTTTATAAGGGTCTTCCGCATTAATTCTGCATTCAATGGAATGCAATTTTGGAAAATAGTTTTTTCCGGAAATTGGTGTTCCTGCAGCCACTTTAATTTGCTCAAAAATTAAATCGTAATCAATTACCTGCTCTGTAATTGGGTGCTCCACCTGAATACGCGTATTCATTTCCATAAAGTAGAAATTTCTATGCTTATCCACTAAAAATTCAATGGTGCCAGCGCCCTCATAAGAGATATATTCTGCAGCTTTTACGGCTGCTTCTCCCATTTTTTTTCGCAAAGCTGTGGTCATAAACGGTGATGGTGATTCTTCTGTAAGTTTTTGGTGACGTCGTTGAATGGAACAGTCTCTTTCCGACAAATGACAGGCTTTCCCGTAGGCATCACCTATAATTTGAATTTCAATATGTCGGGGTTCTTCAATCAATTTTTCCATATACATTCCGTCGTTTCCAAAACAGGCAAACGCTTCTTGACGGGCTGCATCCCAAGCATTTTTAAGATCGCTTTTATTGTAAACGGCTCTCATTCCTTTTCCTCCTCCACCGGCAGTGGCTTTAAGCATCACTGGATATTTCATTTCATCAGCCAGTTTTTCAGCGTCTTCATAAAATTCCAACAGTCCTTCTGATCCTGGAATTGTTGGAACTCCAGCTTCTTTCATCGTGGCACGGGCTGAAGCCTTATCGCCCATTTTGCTGATCATTTCTGAAGTTGCACCAATAAATTTTATACCATGTTCTTCACATAATTTTGAAAATTTGGCATTTTCAGACAAAAACCCATATCCGGGGTGAATCGCGTCGGCATTTGTTATTTCGGCGGCTGCCAATATTGCGGACATTTTAAGGTAAGATTGACTACTTGGAGGCGGACCAATGCACACTGCTTCATCGGCAAAACGCACATGTAAACTTTCTGCATCAGCAGTTGAATATACAGCCACAGTTTTAACGCCCATTTCTCTGCAGGTTCTTATAACTCGTAAAGCTATTTCTCCTCTGTTTGCAATTAATATTTTTTTAAACATACTGTTTTCAAATTATTATAGACAATGCTCATTTTCAAAAATATTTTTTGAAACTTAGATTGCAAATTGGAATTAAAATTATGACGGGTCTACTAAAAATATTGGTTGTCCGTACTCTACCGGAGTTCCGTCTTCAATTAATATTTTCACTATTTTTCCTGAAACTTCTGATTCAATTTCATTAAATAATTTCATTGCTTCAACCATACATACTACGGTATGAGGGCTAACTACATCGCCAACTTCAACAAAAACTGGTTTGTCGGGAGCCGGTCTTCTATAAAAAGTGCCAATGATAGGTGAAGTAATTTCTATGTATTTTGTAGCGACTTCTTTGCTTTCTGAATCTGCACTTGCAGTTTGTGGAGCTTGTGCAGGTATTGTTTGTCCGCTCACTGCTGTCATTTGAGCAACACCTGATGGAGCTTGCTGAAGTATGGTGGTTTCAGTTCTTTCGGTGCCGGTTTTAATGGTGATTTTTATATCTTCCATTTCTAACTTAACTTCACTTGCGCCAGATTTGGCCACAAATTTTATCAAATTTTGAATATCTCTTAAATCCATATTCCTTAGGTTTTTAAATTGTTAATTGGTTAAGAATTGTATGCCCATTTAAAGTAAATTGATCCCCAAGTGAAACCGCCTCCAAATGCTGCGAAAATAATATTGTCTCCTTTTTTAAGTTGTTGCTCATAATCGGCCAAAAGCAATGGCAATGTTGCCGATGTTGTGTTGCCGTAATTTTGAATGTTCATCATTACTTTTGAACTATCCAATTCAATTCTGTTGGCTGTTGCTTCAATAATGCGCTTGTTTGCCTGATGGGCAGCAAGCCAATTTATGTCGTCATTTGTTAAATTATTGCGCTCCATAATTTTAACCGTTGCGTCGGCCATATTAAACACTGCATTTTTAAACACCGTTTTACCGTCTTGAAATACAAAATTTTCTTTTCTGTCTATCGCTTCCTTTGTCATCGGATACATAGATCCACCTGCTTTCACGCGTAAAAATTCTCTTCCTGCACCATCGCTTCTCAAATATTCATCCTGCAATCCCAATCCCTCTTCATTTGGTTCAAATAAAACTGCGCCGGCACCATCTCCAAATATAATACATGTTGCTCTATCTGTATAATCAATCATCGAAGAACATTTGTCGGCACCAATAAGCAGCACTTTTTTGTATCTGCCAGATTCGATGTATTTTGCGGCTACAGACATTCCGAATAAAAAACTTGAACAGGCCGCTTCCAAATCAAAACCAAAAGCGTTTGTTGCGCCAATTTCTGTAGCGACATAAACAGCTGTTGAAGCTGCCTGCATATCTGGCGTAGCGGTTGCCACGATGACCAATTCAATTTCTTTAGGATCTAATTTTTTCTTATCCAGCAACTGTTGGGCAGCTTTAATTGCCATAAAGGAAGTTCCTTTACCTTCTCCTTTTAAAATTCTTCGTTCTTTAATTCCTGTTCTTGTGGTAATCCATTCATCATGGGTGTCCACCATTTTTTCTAACATTTTATTTGTCAGAATATCCTCAGGAACATATTTTCCAACTGCAGTTATTATTGCCGTAATTTTCGTCATATTTTGCTTTCTTTTCATCAAAACAGCGTTTCAAAGGAATGAAATTTATTTTGATTATTTAGTGCTTTTCATCAATTTTGATTGATTTTACCCTAAAAAGTAAAAAAAAACTCTCAAAATGAGAGTTTTTATGATTATTTACATGAAAATGATTAAGCTTGAATTACTTCTGCTGAATCAATTACTATTTGGCCTCTGTAATACAATTTTCCTTCATGCCAATGTGCTCTGTGGTACAAATGTGCCTCACCGGTTGTTGGGTCAATAGCTACCTGAGGAGCTACCGCTTTGTAATGAGTTCTTCTTTTATCTCTTCTTGTTTTTGATATTTTTCTCTTAGGATGTGCCATTACTCTTATTTTTTTCTATTTGTATATTTTTTAATTTATTCCACCTTGGGTCGTTTTCCTTGGTTTTATTCTCTTCTTGTTCTTCTTCTTGATCTTCGTCTTTTATTTCAAATTCTTTTAACTTTTCCAAAACTTCTGAGTGAAGTGATCCATCAATTACGCCCGGATGGACTCTTTTAATTGGAACTGCCAATACAATTGCTTCATAAATGTATTGGGCCACATTCATTTTATTTTCAGAATGCGGGATGATTAACAACTCTTCGTTTTCATCATTATATTCGTCTCCAAATTTCACAATTAAATGAATATCAGCTTCTATTGGTTGATGAAATAATTCTGTGGTTACATCACAAGCCACTTCAACCCAGCCAGAAAAAGCAAAATCCAATTCAAAAATTGTTGCATTTTTTAAAAATGATAGCATTACTTTTACGTTTGAATCGTAAAACTCATCATAATTAAAAAAATCAAAGAACTTCTTGTCAATTGTATATTCAAATTGGTGAATTCCTTCTTTTAAACCAATAAAAGAAATATCAAACTCCTTTAAATCTTTCATTTCAAACTTCAATTTGAGCGTGCAAAGATATAAAATTATAAAATATATCTAAAATAAATTTTGAATATTTATCTATTTTCTTTTGATTGGGTGCTTTTTAAAGCGTTTTCAGTCAAACTCTTATATTCTGACCTTGTTTTAAAAATTTGAATTCCGCTAAAAACAGCTTCCTTAAACGAATTGATGTTTGCCTCGTCTTTCCCAGCAATATCATAGGCTGTACCGTGATCTGGCGAGGTTCTCACTTTATCTAAACCAGCGGTAAAGTTCACGCCTTCACCAAATGACAGCGCTTTAAATGGCGCCAAACCCTGGTCATGGTACATGGCTAAAATGGCGTCAAAATTTTTGTAATTTTCTGATCCAAAAAATCCATCGGCAGCATATGGCCCATAGACCAATTTCCCTTCATTTTGTATTTCGGCAATAGTTGGTCTTATAATTTCATCATCTTCATTGCCAATAACGCCATGGTCGCCACAATGCGGATTTAATCCCAAAATGGCAATTTTAGGTTTTGATATGGCAAAATCCTGCACCAATGTTTTGTATAAAATGGCCACTTTTTTCTTAATTAAATCTGGTGTGATTGACGCTGCCACTTTTGAAACCGGAATATGGCCTGTAATCAATCCTATTCTTAAACTGTCGGCCATTAAAATCATTAAACTTTCGCCTTTCAATTTAGATTCCAAATATTCTGTATGCCCAGGAAAATGAAACTCTTCCGATTGAATATTGTCTTTATTTATGGGCGCTGTCACCAACAAATCAATTTCTCCCTTGGCCAATGCATCGGTTGCTGCCTCAAGAGATAAAAATGCGTATTTTCCAGACTCTGCCGTTGGTGTTCCTAAATTGACCTCAAATTCTTCTTTCCATAGATTCATCACATTGAACTTGCCTTGCAAAGCACCGTCTACTTGTCTTATTCCGTTAAAAATCAAATTGATATCCATGTTTTTTTTATAGGCTGTAATTAACTTGGCAGAACCAAATAATACCGGCGTACAAAAATCAAACATCCGTTTATCCAAAAAGGTTTTCAAAACAATTTCTATACCAACGCCATTATAATCTCCGATAGAAATTCCCACTGTTATTTTTTCAGATTTCTCCATAAATCAGGTTTATTATGCTTAATTTTGAATCATCAAAAGTAGTCAATTAAATTGAAAAAAATATGTTTACCGGGATAATAGAAAGTGTAGGTATTGTTAAAAACCTAAAGCAGGAACAAGATAATCTTCATATCACCATCGAAAGCAAATTCACCAACGAGTTAAAAATAGACCAGAGTATTGCCCACAACGGCGTTTGTCTGACCATTGTTAATATTGATGGCAAGGAATATACCGTTACTGCCATAAAAGAAACGCTTGACAAATCTAATTTGAAATATATTACTGTCGGATCAGAAATAAATCTGGAACGCGCTATGATACTTGGCGCCAGACTGGACGGTCATATTGTTCAGGGCCACGTTGACCAAACTGCTGTTTGCACCAATATTGTTGAAGAAAACGGAAGTTGGGTTTTCAGTTTTGAATATGATAATACTTATAATAATATTACCATTGAAAAAGGTTCCATAACCGTTAATGGCGTAAGCTTAACCGTAGTAAATTCCCGAAAAAATAATTTTTCTGTGGCGATTATTCCCTATACCTATGAGTTTACGAATTTTCATACGTTTAAAACAGGCACCGTGGTTAATTTAGAATTTGATGTCATTGGCAAGTATGTAGCCAGACTTCTGGAGCAATAATTACTTTTTTCTTTTCAACTCAAAAATCCCATAGGCAACGCCAGAAATTAATAAGAATGACAACCCGCCGTCAATCGGTAATCCAGGAGGTGGAGGAGCATTTCCTTGCTCGGGGTGAGGCGGTTTTTTAGAATATGCCACTAAGCTAATGAGCATAAAACTAAAACTCAATAAAATTAACTTAACTTTTTTTCTATTCATTTTGGGGTTGAATATACTGCAAACTTTAAAAAATCGACAAATAAATTATAAATTTAATAATTACTATGATCTAAAACGCAACTCATTAAACATTATTGTGAGCTGAAAGCATTTGAATTGTTATCATTTTTCAATAAATAATCTTGCTCAAATAAATCATATTGCATTCGCCTTTCACATCTTGTTGCACACTTCATTTCGAAGCAAATATATATTTATAATCTCATTTTCGAGAAAAAATCAAATTAAATAAACAAAATGCGCTTTTTTTCTGACAAATGGTTTAATCATATTGACTATTTTAAGCAATAAATTAAAAACCCACCATATTGCTAAAGTGGGTTTTAAAATTATTTGCTTAGATATTAAAAAATACCGAATGTGTCTTTTAAAGCGTAGGGATTTCCAACACTATTGGTGCAATTGTAATTACTGTTCCAACAGTTACCGTGATTAAAGCCGATTCATAATCATCGTAAGCTTCCTGATTCACTATTTTCAATTTGTAGTCGCCAGCGGCAAGTCCCTGAATTAAAAAGTCGCCTGCTGCATTTGTACCAGTTTCTGTTACATAAACACCATTTGTTGTATAAACCTGAACCATGACATTTTCCAAATCGTTAAAAACGCTTAATCCGTTCACTAAAAATTCTCCTGATACATTTCCTTCAATTGACCCAGAATTTACTTCTGCATTCACCCTGATTACAGGTTTTAAATTATACATACCTGCACCCGTCATTACAACTGATTTTTGCACATCCCAGTCAAGAATAAATGTATAGGTAAAACCAGCATCCAATGCGGTATTCAGATTTAATTTTAAACCTGATTGCATTGCGCTAGGCGTATTAAGGGCCATCATTCCATCTTGTCCTTCAATTTTTAGCGTATTGCCGTCGCCTAAAACCAATCTAATTTGTTTTAACATTCCTGAAGGAATTATTTGATCTGCCAATAAAAGGCTATTTCCTGCAATAAGCGTTGTTAAATCAACATTGATGGGATAATCTTCCGGAGTTCCAAAACTCACCCAACCAGCTTCACTGTCGCTATTGTTGTATTGAATATCCACAATTTCAACATTCACTTCTGAATAATCTCCCGGCGCATCAACCAATTTTAATTGAACTCTCGCGGTATTGCCTTCATCATCGCTATCGCAACTTTGAAATCCTAGCATCACAATCATCGCTGCAACTGCCACAAAATAAATTTTTTTTAATCTCATCTTTTTTTAGTTTTAAATTATTGTAATCAGAATTTAAATATAGTTGTGCAAAGTTGCTCCGTTTAAAGTATCTAACTATTACAAAATTTTGCACAAAAGTTGTATAATTCACACTTCCATTTTTTTATTTAATTGGTTTTTGATTCCATTTATAGACAAATAAGCACCATACATACTATATAACAAGCAATACTTCAATAACCCTACCAAGAAAAAATTATCAGATTCATAATTTAGATTTTAACAGTTTTTTGGCAATTTGCAGCAAAATGCAATAAATGCCATTAGGCAAGTTTTGAGCATAAAAAAGCCAAACAACCGTAACAGCTAGTTTGGCAATCAAGTCCAATAAAAATAACAAACGAAGGTTATTTCACCCCTCTTTCGTGCATTTTTTCAACAATAAAAGAAGCGACATTTTCAGGATAGGTTCCTCTTCCAAAACCTGCATCGTATCCAAGTTCCAAGGCTAATTTGTTACCAATTCTAGGTCCTCCGGCGCACACTACCATTTTAGATCTTAACCCTTCCGCCTCAAGTAACTCAATAAATTCCGTAAGATTTTGAATATGGACATCCTTTTGTGTCACAATCTGTGAAATTAAAATAGCATCAGCATTCAATTCCACTGCTTTTTTAATAAGATCTTCATTAGGGACTTGGGCACCAAGGTTGAAGGCTTCAATCATAGGATATCTCTCAAGGCCATAATGCTGGTCGAAGCCTTTCATATTCATAATTGCATCGATTCCCACAGTATGCGCATCAGTGCCGGAACAAGCGCCTACAACCACTATTTTTCTTTTAATATTTTCTTTGATAAAATTGTTAACGCCATAAAAATCCAAAGATTTCTCAACCTCTTCAACGACTACTTTATCATAATCGATGCTTATTTCTGTTTTTCCGTAGACCACAAAAAATGTAAATTCGTCGGAAAGCGGATTTGAGTGAACTACCTCAACCTCTTTAAATCCCAATTTTTTTCCAAATAAAATTGCAGCTTCGTCTGCTTTGGCGGAATGCGCTACAGGCAGGGTAAATGACATTTGAACGGCTCCGTCGTTTAATGTGTCTCCGTAAGGTCTTATCATCATAACTAATTTCCTTCTTTTACAATATTTAATTCATTTTCAAGATACGTGTAAAAAGGATTGTAATAATCCTTTGCCTTTTCAGCTACGCCACTTAATCCTTTTCCTCCGTTTTTCGGTCGGCTTACTTCTGCAAACATTTTTGTCTCAATGGCATTAAATAAGTCTGTTTTATTAATTTCTTCAAGAAACTCAATCGTTTCATCCAGCACCACTTTTGCCCTGGTTTGCATAATTCCATCTTTTTTATATTCAATATCATCAGCGAAATCGGCCATATTATTCAAAACATATTTAGCATTTGCAACGCCTAAAAACCGGTCTTGCATAAACGGCGTATGAATGGCTTCGGTTAGCATACCGAGCAATAAAATTCCCTGATTTGTAGATTTTGCAATAAAGTTAAACAAGGTATTCATTGCCAGTCCTTTAAAAATGTCTCCTGTCATATATTTTGTGGGAGGCATATATTTTAATGGTGCTTCAGGGAATATTTCACTCGCCATTTGCGCCTGTGCCATTTCTAAAAGGAAACCATTTTTAATATCCGGATTCATTTCAAAAGCGTGACCTAAGCCCATTAATTTGGCAGGCAAACCTGATTCGTAAGCAAATCTTTCGTTAATAAACTGAGATGCGGTAACGGTATAGGCCTTTTCAACAGCATCTGAAGTCGTTAAGTAATTATCCTCACCAGAGTTAATTACAATCCCAGCAAATGAATTGATCATTCTTGAGAATTTCTGATCGACAAAAGTTCTGTACATATTGATGTCTCTAAACAAAATGCCGTACATAGAATCGTTTAACATCATATCCAGCCTTTCTAAAGCGCCCATAACGGCTATTTCAGGCATACATAAGCCCGAACAGTAATTAACCAGTCGAATATACTTCCCTATTTCTTCCCCGGTTTCATCCAATGCTTTACGCATTATTTTGAAATTTTCCTGCGTGGCATAGGTTCCTCCGAAACCCTCAGTTGTAGGTCCGAAAGGAACAAAATCCAATAAACTTTGACCCGTGGTTCTGATCACAGCGATAATATCAGCGCCTTGTTTGGCAGCGGCTTGCGCTTGTTTTACATCTTCATAGATATTGCCTGTTGCAACGATAAGATACAATAACGGGGAATTTTCCTTCTCTTTATATTTATTGATTTTTTCTTCTCTGAAGGCCACATTCGCTTTCACTTTTGTTGAAAAGGTTTCAACCAGTTCCTGCGCTTTTTCTTCAATATAAGAAAAGTCGACAAAATCAATTTTTGTAATGTCTAAACCATTTGCAATTTCATTATTTAGTTCTTCAGGCGTCAAGCCTTTTTTAAGCAATGCATTGATATAATATTTTGCGGCACCATAGCAAATATGATCGCCTATCTGGTCAACAACCATATTTGGAATTGGCACACCAATACTGTCAACGCCATCTGCGCCCATCATTCTAAGTGTGGTTCTCTCAATGGCAACAGTTGTGTGTTTTTCTATATATTTCTGCACTG
>Ga0316629_10000062_pt1 | contig 15295 bp, 13 predicted proteins | sample OWC_May_M1_C1_D1_FD_207654 | JGI IMG/M metagenome (GOLD analysis project Ga0316629, IMG submission 207654) | Wetland soil microbial communities from Old Woman Creek delta, Ohio, United States - OWC_May_M1_C1_D1_A | ecosystem: Environmental > Terrestrial > Soil > Wetlands | place: USA: Ohio... | reverse complement strand
CGCGTTGTACGGGCCCTGGATAATTCCGCTCGAGCGTCTGGCTGCGGTGATCGCGAATCCAACGTCCTGCGCAGCGCCGAGCGCGGCGTTCCACGAACGGTCGAAGCTGGCCGGCGCACCTGGCGCGATGGCCAGCGCTTCATGGACGACGCAACCCGCCAGCAGCAGGGAAGGATGATGCACCCGAGGGTACGACGCCATTCAAGCAGCCTGTTGTCTGTCTGCTTCATCGACCGGCCGGTCGTTGCGCTTCACCCTCGGCACGCAGTGCCTGGAGCATCTTCTGGCCACCGCGCCCGTTCACCGGCTGGCCGAGCCGGGACTGCTCCAGCCTGACGGCGACGCGGCTCTTTTCGCCGAGCAGGCCGTCGATCTCGCCGATGTCGTGGCCGCGCGCCGCCAACAGCGTCTGCAGTTCGCGGCGCTCGGCGCGCGACAGTCCCGGGTCGTCGGTCGGCCACGGCGTGGCGAAGGGCGGCCCGCCGCGCAGGCGGTCGGAGAGATGGGCAATCGCCAGCCCGTAGCTCTCGGCGGCGTTGTAGCCGTAGATGACGTCGAAATTGCGCGTCGTCAGGAATGCCGGGCCGCGCGGGCCGGCCAGCATGAGCAGGCCGACGCGTTCGCTCGCAGGAAGGCCGCTGGCGGTGAGCGGGCGGCCGTCGACCAGCGTCAGGCCGGACGCTGCCCAGTCACCGAGCGCGCGCTTGTGCGTGCGGCCGGCGAGGGCGGTGTCGAAACCGTTGGGCAGCCGTACTTCGACGCCCCACGGCAGTCCGCTCTGCCAGCCGCCCTTGCGCAGGAAATTGGCGGTCGACGCCAGCGCATCGTCGCTGTTGTCGACGAGGTCGCGCCGTCCGTCGCCGTCGAAATCGACGGCCAACCGTTCGTAGGTGGCGGGCATGAACTGGGTATGGCCGAAGGCGCCGGCCCACGACCCGTTGAGGCGGTCGGGCGCGATGTCGCCGCGCTGGAGAATGCGCAGCGCAGCATAGAACTCGCCCTGGAAATAGCTCTGGCGCCGGCCGAAACAGGAAAGCGTGCCGAGCGCCTGGACCAGCGGGTACTTGCCAGTGATCCGCCCGTAATTGCTCTCGACCCCCCAGACCGCCACAACGGTCGCCGGATCGACGCCGTAGGTTGCCTGAATGCGTTGCAGCACATCGGCGTGGCGCAAGAGGCCGGCCTTGCCGTCGGCGATGCGCTCATCGTCAACCAGGCCGGAGAGGTAGTCCCAGATCGGCAGCTTGAATTCGGGCTGGTAGTTGAGCTTGTCGAGAATGCTGAAATCGGCCTGTACGCCCTCGATGTAGCGGTTGTAACTGTCGGGGCGGACGCCGCTGCGCTGCGCCGCCGGTTGCAGGCGCGCGAGGCAACTGGCGAACTCCGATTGTGACTGCGCCAGGCACTGGCTGCCGGCAACCATGAGAAACGCGGCCAGAACAGCGCGGCGGATCGTTTGGCGCGGGGGCACGGCTTCAGGCGAGCGCATCGAGCGCCTTGGCCAGGTTGTCGACGGTACGTTCCGGGTTGTGCAGCTTTTCCAGCCCGAACAGGCCGATGCGGAAGCTGCGGAACCCGGGCGGTTCGTCACATTGCAGCGGCACGCCGGCTGCGGTCTGCAGCCCGACCGCGAGGAATCTCCTGCCGTTCTGGATGTCCGGATCGGTGGTGTAGCTGACAACGACACCGGGCGCCTTGAAGCCTTCGGCGGCCACGCTCGGGTAGCCGCGACTTTCAAGCAGTTCGCGCACGCGGCGGCCGAGTTCCTGCTGCTCGCGGCAGACCCGGGCGAAACCGTAGGCTTCGGTTTCCAGCATGACGTCGCGCATCGCCGCCAGCGCATCGGTCGGCATGGTCGCGTGGTAGGCGTGGCCGCCATTCTCGAAGGCCTCCATGATCTGCAGCCACTTCTTCAGGTCGCAGGCGAAGCTGCTGCTGGTCGTCGCGTCGATCCGGGCGCGGGCGCGCTCGCCGAGAGCGATCAGGGCGCAGCAGGGCGAAGCGCTCCAGCCCTTCTGCGGGGCGCTGATCAGCACGTCGACATTGCTCGCGACCATGTCGACCCAGACCGTGCCCGAGGCGACGCAATCGAGCACGAACAGGCCGTCGACCGCACGCACCGCGTCACCGACCGCTTTCAGGTAATCGTCGGGCAGGATCATCCCCGAGGCGGTCTCGACGTGCGGCGCGAAGACGACCTCGGGCCGCTGTTCGCGGATGGCGGCGACGACTTCGGCGATCGGCGGCGGCGCGAACGGCGCCTGCGCACCGCTTCCTGCCTGGCGGGCCTTGAGCACGATGCTTTCCGAGGGGATCTTCCCCATCTCGAAAATCTGCGTCCAGCGGAAGCTGAACCAGCCGTTGCGGATGACCAGCACCTTCTTGTCGCTGGCGAACTGGCGCGCCACCGCCTCCATGCCGAAGGTGCCGCTACCCGGCACGACGGCGGCGGCCTGGGCGTTGTAGACGTGTTTCAGGATGCGCGAGATGTCCTTCATGACGCCCTGGAAACGCTGCGACATGTGGTTCAGCGCGCGGTCGGTATAGACCACTGAGTATTCGAGCAGGCCTTGGGGGTCAATGTTGGGTAACAGGGCGGTCACGGGTCTCTCCGGGTGGGTCTGTGGATGCGGGAACACGGGGCATTCGCGCGGGCTGTTTGTCAGTCGCACATTCTATAGGGACGCCGACAATTTGCGGGTTCGGCGGTCATCCCGGAGGATCGCGCTGATACTGGTGTGCCGCCCCATGCGCGCAGGCGCGGGCACCCGGCTCCTTCCGTGCTTTTCGTCTTGCCAGGGCTCGAACGGATGGGCGTGTCGCCTATTAACGATAGCCAAAAAAATCGATAAATCATGGGGTTGAGTGCATGAGGGGCAACGGTGTCGTCAACTGGCGACAGAATCTGCCGCGAATCACGCCTGGCCCGGGTATCAACGACTCCGATTCACGATGAATGGGATCATGGTACGGTCCTTGCGTTCTTCGAGTTGCATCTTCGATTCCCCGTTTTTTCACAGGAGGCAATGCGCAATGAACGCAACTGGAGACAAGGAAGAAATGGAAGTGCCGTGCTGTCCGGCGCTCGCCAGGGATGATATCTGCGACGTGCTGGATTTTCATTATCGAACGCGGCATACGACCAACGTTACCGCGGGGGGACGCCGCGTCCAGGTCGAGGTGCTGATTCATGCCCGGCTTGAGCGTTGTCCGGGACCGATGACCCTGGGGGACCTCGTCTATAGCACGACCTTGCTGCCCGGTGAAAAGGTGAGGCTGTTCACCTCCGATCGCCGCACCCGTTTCAGCGTCGACAGCGAAAGCAAGGTCAGTTACCGGCACGAGCAGACATCCGAAGAGCGGTACTACATGTCGAGCATGCACGATTTCATGTCCGATCTCTCCGTTCGCGATTCAGGAAGTGCCAATTCAAGCAACAAGGGGTCGGCTCGCGGCCACGGGGAGACCAGCAGCGCGCTGGGGGCGATCTTCTCCGGACCGTCGGTGGACGTAAGCGGCTCCTACGACGCCTCGTCCACATCGTCGTTTCTGCGTGAGTTGAGTCAGCATGCGAGCGCCTCCGACCGTCGTTCGGAAACGGCCACACGCGCGGCGAGTTCGGTGTCGGTCGGCGAAGTGTCGAGCCGTTCCCATGCCGAAGGGGAGTCGGAAGACCACTTCGAATCGTCGTCCCGTGAATTCTCGAACCCCAACCGCTGCCACGCGGTCACCTATTTCTTCTATCAGATCAACAAGACACAGAAAGTCAGATTCAAGATTGTCGCCATACAGCGACGGGTGATCGATCCGGCAGCCGATACGCGGGTCACGAACAATCCCTTTGCCGCTGATGGCGGGGTGTCAGCCATTCCCAATGCCGTCTTGGCGACCGACGCGAATCGACTCAAAGTCGAGGCGGTGGGCCGTCAGAGCGTGCAGGCCAGCCAGCAGAGCGGGGTGGCCGGAATCAGTCAGAATTCCGCCAGTGCCAACCTGTTGCGGGCATCCACACTCGAAGGCGTTGCGGCTCCGCTGCCGCCTGCGCTCAAGGCCCGCGCTCTGCAGGAAGTCGATCAGTCCCTGATCAAGGAGGGAGTCATCGACAAACACGGCAAGGTGTCGAACGAAGTGGTCGCCGAACTTTCGTTTGATCGCGTCAGTTCGCTGCCAACGCCCGGCATGCTGGTCAAGGGCTGCCTCGATTCCTGCGACGTCTGCGAGCCGACGCTGGAGAAAGAGATTCAACTCGACCTGGAGCGCAAGCAACTGCAGAACGAATTGCTCAAGAAGCAGATCGCGCTGCTCGAGAAGTCCCAAGAGTATCGCTGCTGCCCGGTTGGCGCGGAGGAGGTAGCCACCCCGTAGGCTTGTCGTTCTGCCCGCTGTCAATTGGCCTTGACAGTTCGCGACGCGGAAACTTCCGCGTTGCGGCAAGGAACCTCTTGCCAAGAATTGCCTGAGCGACATCTCCGTAAATGACTTGGTCGGAATCGACCGACCGTTGCCCGATCAATCAGAAGTCCCGCTTCAGGACCGATCCGACGCCGCTGTTTTTCCCGTTGTGGAGCAGGTATCCGGAACATCCGGGCCTGCCGCACCTCGATACAGGAGTCTGCCGAATGAAACGAATGACCGTTGCCAATCCCGGATTGTGGGGGATGGGAACCGGCTTGCCGGATACCCGCGCTTGCAGCGAAGACGGCAGCGATGGTGTGCGCATCACCGATGTCGTCATCAAGCGCATCCACGATGCAGTGCGGATTCTTAGCCTGAAGAAGAAACCGAAACCTTCATCCGCTAGACCTGCAACGAGATGATCGGGCCGGAACGGTGCCGGAGCATTGGTGCTGACGGCAGGGGAGGATTCCCTTGCGGCTGGCGGAAAGCCTTGCCTCATGAAGAAGTGACCAGAAAAACCCAATCAACGAACAGGAGTGAGCAATCGTGATCAAGCCCAACGAGAAACCAATCGAACTTCCAGTCACCTTCGTCGGCCTCGACGCCGGTGAGCAGGCGCCACGCTTCGCGGCCTATCAGCTCAGTTCCGCCGGGCGCCCGGTCAGGAAGCTTGGCAACTATGATGGCAAGACCTTGAAGATTGACAGTGGTGCGGTCGGTTCGGTCGCATTCGGCCCGGATGTCGAGGATTTCAAGGATCTGCCGAAAGACAGCCTTGTCAGTTATCGGCTGGCACAAAAAATCGATCTCTGGCGCAAGCAAGGTATCGTGTTACCGCACGATGTCTGGAATCGATTTCATTTTCTGTTCGTTTGCGTCACCGGAAGCGCGCGCAAGTGCCGACCATGGTTCTGGGATCTGCTTGACGACATTCGGCTGAAACCAATGTTCGAACTCGCGCAAGTGGCGCGCATCAGGCCGATCACCGCGGATCTGCAGCCGCATGTGCTGTTTCCGTTCAGTTGTCAGCCGCTTTGTGATGGCATCGTCGAGATCTACGAGCGCGAATGCTGCTGCCTCCACATCCACATTCCTGACTTGCTCGACCGGTTGCGCGACATACTCGAAGTTCTGCCCATACCGATTCCGGATCCCGTTCCCGATCCGATTCCTGGACCCGATCCCGCACCCTTCGCGGCGCAGTTGCTGCGTGCCAAGGCACGAACGATCCAGCGGCGCAAGACGCCGCTTGACATGGCGGCAGTCCCCCCCGAAAACCTGTACCAGGACTATCTCGCGTTGCGCACGATGCCCGTCGATGCCGCGCGGCTCTACGTTCTGAAGCGCCCCTATCTGTTCCCTATCCTCTGTCACTGTTCGGTGCGCAAGGTCGGCCAGACTTCGCTGCAGCCCGGCGGCCATTTTGATCTCTGCTATCTGCGGGTCCGTCATCATCCGCAGCTTGGACATTGCGTGACGACCTACGCCTACAAGATCAAGCAACTGATCAATGGTGTCCTGACCGTCGTGTACGATGGTCTGGCTGCCCACCAGTATTTCGGGGCCAGCGGGCCGGCGGAAATCAGTACCTTCAACCCGCAAGCGCGTGTGTGCGCGGATGGTTCAGGCGATCCACCGCCCAACGATGGACTTCCTTTCGTGATGCTGGAGCATGTTGGCTCTTATGGCAGCTTCCACTTCAACTTCCCGGCACAGACGGGGGTTTCGCATGTCGGCCTGCTTGATGCGGACGATGGTACCTACACCACCGGATACGCACTTGACTGCCCCTGGGGTGGCGCGTTGGGCCTGCGTTTGTGGTTCTCGCCGGAGCTGGAACCCGTGGTGAAGTATTACCGGCTCAAGGTCATCGCAGTCGACGATGCCGGAGCAACCGTCGGCTCGCCGACCGTGCTGAACAGTACGGTCACATGGGACAAGCTGGTTGATATACCCGGCGACGTGATACGTGTCCCGGAAACGCTGGGGCCAAACCCTGTCGGAGCGGAAAACGATCTCTTCAAGGTGCCGTACTGGAGTTCGCCCGACCACCGCTACCTCAGCGGGCAGTATCATCAGGTCTGGAACACGGCCCAAACCCTGTTCCCGGACGGCAGGTACATGTTGATCGTCGAGGTCTTTGACGCGGCGGGAAATCGCGTGAAGCCGGGTGGCGCGGCTGGCCCCGGCACGGAGCAGGGGTTCCAGTTCCGGCGCTGGGTTTCGGCGGTGGATACTGACCCGGTCCCGTTTGCCGATGCAGCGCATGTCTTCTGGATCGACAACACGCCAGTCGGGGGTGATATCGTCGATCTGCGCCAGAACGACTTTCCCAATACCGCGGAATGCCAATTCATGGCGGGAGCGGCAGACAATACCTTCGCGATTGGCCTGAGGGCTTACCATGTACACGGTGTCGAACATGCCGGTAACGGCGACGACAACTCCTTCATGCAGCGTTACGACATCGCATGGCAGCGCGGTCTGAACGGACCTACGGGTACGCTTGGGCCGGCCCCATCGGGCGGCAACAACCGTACCGATGTCGGCGAGACCGGGGGGGCGGTTTCCTCCGGTAGCGAGACCTTTGCCAATCTGCTGGGCGGACATCCAAAATGCACATTCAGTGTCACCCTGCACGTGCGGGCCAAGCACTTCACCGGCAGCAGTCGAATATGGGATTATGACTACTGGGAAACCGCGTCGTTTGCGCTGGAGGCCATAAGCTAGGTTGGCCGAAGCCGGTTGCCCGGGTTGGGTTGCCGGGGTCCTGGCAACTCGAACAGCGACGCAGACTGCGCGAGGCAGCGGCCTCGTTAGGCTCGGCGGAGTGCGGCGTTGAGTTCTTGAAATGCTGAACTTCGGCCAGGAACTGCTTGACAGAAGGGCGGCCGGTTCCACCTGCGGCGTTGCTCGTTTTCGCGGCGTTTTCACGGTCGACCGCGAGCGGGAGCGACTTCTTCCGGCTGGACCCGCTGGTCCGCAGCATGCCCCGCCGTGCCTGTCTTCCCCTGTCGCGCCGTCGATCTCTCGATGTTGTGCACCTGGCTCTGCATCTTCCGCTGGGTAGCGACATTTTTCCGGCCGGAGCGTGAAACGTCCAGTCGCTTGTTTTTGCCGCGCCCATCGCGTTCCCGCACTCCGTTACCGGCGATCAATGCCGCAATGTCCGCTCCGGCCAGGGCCTTGAGGTTGGCTTCCAACCGGTAGCCGGCGTCGGCAGTGCGGAGCGTGGCCGGCTTTGGCGAGCGAAGCCCGGTTTGATGATCGTGGGCAGGGGTCTTGCGTACCGGCGGAAGAGAAGAGAAATATTTCCGAAAAATAGTGGCCAGTTGCCTGCCAGCGATTGAAGCGCCTGGCATGTCGGGTCTATCATGGCAAAGTATCGTCAATCAGGGATCTGACCTCAAAGTTTTTGCCACGGAACACGTACCATACTGGAGGAATTTAAATGGACAAGAAGACTTCGACGCCCGCACCGGGTACAACAAGCAAGGCTGTTGCCGCAGCCAAAACCGCCACGAGCGCCGCTTCGCCGGGTGTCAAGCCGTTGCTCAATCCACGCACTGCAGCGCCGCGTGCAGCGCAGCCGCGCCGCGCCTCGGCTGGCGACATTGCCCCGGCACACACGCCCGAGGCGATGGAGGCCTATGACATCGCCGAGGCGGCCAGCGCGGCGGTCGAGCAGAAGACCGTCGCCCTGAAGGACATCATTGCCCATGCTACTCCCGGTGATGCGGTCGCGCTGGCCAAGTCGCTGGAAGCCATCATGACAGGCGCGTCGCCCGATGACGCGGCGGCGTTGCGCAAGGCGCTGCTCGGCAAGGACGAAGCGCCGGCATGGAAGCTGCCGACCAGCCCGGACGACGAGTTGGCAACCGGCTGGCGGGACAACAATTCCTACCCCTATCGCAACCTGATGTCGCGCAAGTCCTACGAGAAGCAGAAATACCGTCTGCAGGTCGAACTGGTCAAGTTGCAGAATTGGGTCAAGGAAAACGGCCAGCGGATGGTCGTCATCTTCGAGGGGCGTGACGCGGCCGGCAAGGGGGGTTCCATCAAACGCTTTACCGAGAACCTCAACCCGCGTGGCGGGCGCGTTGTCGCGCTGGAGAAGCCGACGGTGGAGGAGCGCGGCCAGTGGTATTTCCAGCGCTATGTGAAGCACCTGCCAACGGCCGGCGAGATCATTTTCATGGATCGGTCGTGGTACAACCGCGCCGGCGTCGAGCGCGTGATGGGCTTCTGCACAGAAGTGGAGTACCAGGAATTCATGCGCCAGACACCGGAGGTCGAACGCACCCTGGTGCGCAGCGGCATTCACCTGATCAAGTTCTGGTTCTCCGTCAGCCGCAAGGAACAGCGTCGCCGCTTCAAGGAGCGCGAGGTTCACCCGCTCAAGCAGTGGAAGCTGTCGCCGATCGACCTGGCTTCGCTCGACAAGTGGGACGACTACACGAAGGCCAAGGAGGCGATGTTCTTCCATACCGATACCGCTGAAGCGCCGTGGACGGTGGTCAAGTCCGACTGCAAGAAGCGCGCGCGTCTCAACGCGATGCGTTTTGTCCTGCACAAGATAGACTATGCCGGCAAGGACATGGAAGCCATCGGGCCGGTCGACCCATTGCTGGTCGGTCGTCCGCACGTGGTTTACGAACCGGGTGGAAGGCAGCAAGCGGAACACACCGCAATCCTGTGATCTGAACGGATCAAGGGTTACCGGGGGGCGCGGCAAGCGCCCCTTTTATTGCGCCGATGTTTGTCATGCCCTGGTGAAGCTGGCGTCCACCGCCCGCAATTCCCGTCGCTCGCGGGCACCATCATGGGCGTGGACGCGAAGCGTGCAACTTCACTTTGCAAACGGAAACACAAACTGCGGCATTCCAGGGACAGGGGTGGGGTCCTCAGCGCAGGAACTCGCGGCTGATCTGCCTGAACATATCCGTTCCGGCCTTGCGTAGCCACTCGAAGGCGACCATCTCGCACGAAACGATGCGGCATCCTTCCTGGCGCAGTCGCGCCAGCCCCAGTTCCTTGTCGGTCAAACGTCGCGAGCCGACCGCCTCGGCAACGACGAAGACCTCCTTGCCCAACGCCAGCAGATCAAGCGCCGTCTGCAGAACGCAAACATGCGTTTCCGTCCCGGTCAGCACGATCTGGCGGCGGGAAAAATCCGGCATCGCCTCCAGGCGGTTTTCGGCGACGGCCGAGAAATGCAGCTTTTCGACGATCCGGTCGGGCTGAATGCGGGCGCCGAGTTGCGGAACCAGCGGTCCCAGTCCGGCGGGATACTGAACGGTCGCCCCGACCGGAACCGACAGGCGCTGCGCGACGTCGGCCAGCCACAGGTTGTGGCGCAGGACCGCATCGATATCCTCTATGGCGGGAGCCAGTTTCTCCTGCAGATCGATCAGCAACAGCATCGACTGGTCGCTCTTGATCAACATCCGGGTACCTCGCGTATAAGCTCTTGCATTTCAGGAATGGCAATTCCAGCGCCGCTCGCGAAAGTATCCCGCCGCCGCAGCCCGCAGTCAATGCGGCGTCTTGCACTGCTGCCGGAAGGCACGATGGGCGTTCGGCGATGCAGCGCCTTTCGCCTCCCGGCTTGTTCCTCCCGTCGTTACCCCGCTTCAGTGACGCTGCTCTTCAACCTCGTCCCAGCCGGTAATCATGGCCTTGAGGTGGGCAGTCACCGTATGCCCGGTCGTGATCAGGTACACGTGGCCGATCAGGAAAGCGAGCATCAGGAAAGCGCCGATGGTGTGAAGAAGGGCGATGGTGCCCAGGTTGAGCGCCATTCCGGCGGCTTCCAGTTCGTTGTAGTACAGATAGGCGAGACCGGAAATCCAGATCAGCGGGTTGATCAGCACCTTGACGGCAAGGTAGGCCTGCGCCTGCATCGGGTTGTGCTTGCGGGCGCGCGTCACCTTGAACGGGTGCGGTTCACCCTGGAAGATCCCCCAGGCGTAATGGCGAACGACCTTGTCGATGTTCTTCATGGTCGGGATGTATTGCCGCCATTCGCCGGTCGTGAAGTGCCAGAAGATGGCGAAGACCCACAGGGTGATCAGCGCCCAGGCAGCCGACGTATGCAGCTGGCCAGCCTGCGCGAAGCCGAGCAGCTTGTAGGCGCCATGGATCTCGAAGCCGGTGACCAGCATGGCGATGATCAGGAGCGCCTGGGCCCAGTGCCAGAAGCGTTCGAAGCGGGTGAAGATATAGATGCGTTCCATGATGGGAGCCTTGTAATCAGTTCTTGCGGCGCACGATGCGCAGCAGGCCGTGGAGCAAAACCCCGGCAAGCGTGGCACCGGCGGCCAGCCAGCCGATCAGGTTGACCAGGTGATTGGCATCGCGACCGGGGATGTAGACGCCCTCGATCTTGTCGAGACGGCCGCCTTTCGTGTGGCATTCGTTGCAGCCGACGGCTTTTTCCTTGGGCGCGACCATGTGCGTGATCGGCCAGTACATTTCGGTCTTGAGGAAGTCCACCTTGCCCGAGAAGGGCGCATTGGCCGCCTTCATGCCGGTCTCGATGGCCTTTTCCCAATTGAAGTTCTTCCAGAAGGCGGTGTCGTCGTTGCCCGCCACGTGCGGCTTGACCAGCGTCTTGTTGACCGGGTCGTAGGGCTGGCTGCCGCGCATGACCTTCATCGGCCAGATCAGCGAACGGCCGTCGGAAGCGCTGCCGCCGAGCGCATTGATCAGCGTGATGCCGTTGCTCTTGTCGACCGTGTCGCCGAGCAGGGTGTAGGTCACTTCGCCGTTGAACCAGCCGTATTCGGGGGTGACGTTCTCGGCAACGACGAAGTCACCCTTGCGCGAGTCATAGATGACGTGCCCCTTGGCATCCGTCTTCAGCATCGGCTTGCCTTCCGGACTGAGCTTGCCGGCGGTCGACCAGTCCCAGTGCATCTTCGTCGGCACGCCGCCACGTGCGAACTGCGGGATGTGGCAGGTCTGGCAGGCCACCTTGTCGGTATGCTGGTTCAGCTTCGCCGGCTGGGCGCCGGCCTTGTGCGGCGCCTGGCCATGGCACGACTGGCAGGTTGCCGGATTGGACTTGTTGACCTTGCCGCGCATGTGCGCGTCCCCGGAATCCTTGCCGGTCGGCATGTAGCGGCTGCCCACCACATCGTGGGCGGGGGCCTTGTGGCAGGTGCTGCAGGTGAAGTCGAGGCCGGTGGCATCCATATGGACGTCCACTTCCTTGTCGGGCGAAGCCAGCGAGGTGTCCATGTCGCCGTGCTTGACGCCGTCGCCGCCGCCGCCGAAGAAGTGGCACGCACCGCAGGTGTCGCGGCTGGTTTTGCCGACCTTCTGGGCAATCGCGGCGAGGTCGATCGCCTTGACGATCTTGCCCGATCCCGGCGGATTTTCGGTGTCCTTGACCGGCGGCTGGCCGCCGCCGGGGAGCTTCTTGTAGCTGCCGCTGGTATCGTGGCAGACTAGGCAGTCAACATTCACCTGCGACTTGAAATCGAAGCTCGAATTGACCCACCCGTAGCCGACGTGGCAGGTGGCGCAGGCGCCGAGGTTCGTTGCAGTCGAGATGCAGTAGTTGTTGATGACGTTTTTCTTACCCAGGCGCTGGTTGTTCAGCGGATTGATGACCTCCCAGGTCCAGTGCTTGGTCCGGTGGATCTGCAGGGCAGCTTCGGTATGGCAGGTCAGGCAGGCTTTGGTGACCTCGGGACCCGAGGCGAACTCGTGCTGCAATTCCTTGAACTTGCTGTGATCAGCCGTGGTGTTGAGCTTTGTCGGGGCCGGAGCTTCAACAGCCTGCAATGCGCCGGCGACCAGAAGGCCGCCGAGCAGCGCGGCAAGATTGATTTTCATGATATCTCTACGCTGACCGCGCTCGATTAACTGCAACTGGCAGGTGCGTCGCCGTCCTTGGCACCCTTGATGACGAAAGCCTTGAGGTCTTCGGAGAGTTCTTCGTCAGGGAGTTCGGCGAACTTGTCGGCGGCCTTGTTCTGGGCGCGAATGCTGGCGCGATAGCTCTTGCTGACATACTGTTTCAGTGAATCCTTGCCTTTGGCGTGCTTGTCCTTCTGCAGGTAGGCCACCCATTCCGCCTTGGTCATCGTGCTCGGCGCGATCGAGCCGCCGGCCTGGGCGGCATGGCAGGCGGTGCACACGCTGCGGTAATATATCCTTCCACGTTTCCAGTCGCCCTCGTAGGCGCTGGCCAGAGTGGAGGCGCAGAGAAGACCGGCTGCGACAAGGGTGGATACCAGATTATGCGCTTTCATAACGAACTCCCTGACGACGTTGAAATGGAGGCTGGTTGCCGGGACTTTCCATGTCCGGAACGGCATTCAGGCCAACAGGTCGCATGATACCGCTCATCCATAAGGAATTACTGAAATTGATCTGATCCAGGTCAACCCGAGCGCAAATATTCTGCCCGTTGGTTGGCCATCGCCTTCAGGTCGCAATAACCGCGCCGTGCTAGAATTCGCCCATTGACTTGATTAGCTTGAGGAATGCAGCCAATGGGTGACGTAAATACGAGCTACGTGTCCGACCATACGAAATGGATTGACGAGCAACTGAAAATGCATCCGGAGTGGGTCGAAGACCAGAAGGTCGGTCGTGCCCTGTGGTGGGACAAGAAACAGGATGTGCAGACGACTGAACGCAATGCGGCGTCGAAGGTGCCGCAGAAGCCCTATCCATACGACGTCAATTTTTACGGCGAATAGGGTTTTCGTTCGCCATTGGACGGCCGGCCAGTGACCGGCCGTCTGCTTTTCGGCTGCCGGCCCGTGCGCCAGCCGGAGGCCGAAATAGCTGACAAATTCAGTCGAGTATTCTAGAATTCGCCCTGTTAACGACAGGGAAATCAGCTTTCATGTTCCAGCATCTGCGTGAGGATATTCGTGCGGTCTTCGACCGCGATCCCGCGGCGCGCTCGTCCTGGGAAGTGCTGACCTGCTATCCGGGCATCCACGCCCTGATCCTGCATCGCTTCGCCCACTGGCTCTGGGGGCATCGCCTGCGTTGGCTGGCGCGGTTCGTCGCCCACATTTCCCGCTTTCTCACCGGCATCGAGATTCATCCGGGGGCCATGATCGGTCGCCGCTTCTTCATCGACCACGGCATGGGCGTGGTGATTGGCGAAACCGCCGAGATCGGCGATGACGTCACCCTCTATCACGGCGTCACCCTCGGTGGCACGTCGTGGAACAAGGGCAAGCGCCATCCGACGCTGGAGGATGGCGTGGTGATCGGGGCGGGAGCCAAGATTCTGGGGCCGATCACCGTTGCCGCCGGGGCCAAGGTCGGCTCGAACGCGGTGGTGACCAAGGCGGTGCCGGCGGGCGCGACAGCGGTCGGTAACCCGGCAAGGGTGCTCGATCACTCCGAGGAAAGCCGGCAACGTGAGGCACAAGCCGAGAAACTGGGGTTTTCCGCCTATGCCGTCGGCCGCGATCAGGATGATCCGCTGGCCAAGGCGATTCACGGTCTTCTCGACCACGCGGCCGAGACAGACCGCCGGCTGGCCTCGTTGCTGCGCGAACTGGAAGCGGCGGGGGTCAAGTGCGACGAGGACGTGCAGCCGGCCGACCGTTTCGATCCGACATATCTTGGAAAAATTGTTGACTAATTTGATCAAGAATATATAGTTGACCGCAACAGTAGGTTATTTGTGAAAGGTGCAGAATGCGACTCACGACCAAAGGACGTTTTGCGGTTACCGCCATGATGGATCTCGCCTTGCGCGGCCAGGACGGGCCCGTGGCCCTGGCTGGCGTCAGCGAACGCCAGAAGATCTCGCTCTCCTACCTCGAGCAACTGTTCGGCAAGCTGCGCCGCGACAGACTCGTCGATAGCGTGCGCGGTCCCGGCGGCGGTTACTGCATTGCCAGGCCGCTCGACAGGGTGACGGTGGCCGACATCATCCGTGCCGTCGACGAACCGCTCGACGCGACCCAGTGCGGCGGCCGCGAGAACTGCCTCGACGATCAGCGCTGCATGACGCACGATCTGTGGTCGTCGCTGAATGCCCGGATGTACGACTATCTGACATCGGTGACGCTGGCCGACCTGGTTGCCCGCCAGCGGGAAAAGGAGGCGAAGTCGAGCACCCCGGCGATTCTCGAGGACCGCCGGAGAATTCCGGGTTCGCGGCCGCGCAACGGTCGCGACAAGGTGGCGGCGCTCGTCTGAGCAGAGCGATGTTCAAGCCCGCCTATCTCGACCACAACGCCACGACGCCGCTTGATCCGGCGGTGCTGGCGGCCATGCTGCCGTGGCTGGAAAGCCGCTTCGGCAATGCCTCCAGTCGCCACGAATACGGCCGGGCGGCGCGGCAGGCGATCGACGAGGCGCGACAGCAGGTCGCGGTAGCGGTCAACGCGCATCCGACCGAGGTGGTATTCACCAGCGGCGGCAGCGAGGCCAACAATCTCTTTCTCAAGGGGGCTGCGGCATGCCTCCGGCCGGGCGTCATTGCGGTCGGGGCGACCGAGCATCCTTGCGTGCTCAAGCCGGCGGCCCAACTGGCACGCGCTGGCTGGCAAATCGAGACGGTTGCGGTCGACGCCGCCGGGAGGGCGGATTTCGAGGTGTTCTCCCGGATTCTGGCGGCGCGTCCGCGACTGTGGTCGATCATGACGGCCAACAACGAAACCGGGGTCGTCCAGGATATTCCGCTTCTGGCGTCGGCGGCCAAACCGTCGGGTGGATGGTTCCATAGCGATGCCGTGCAGGCGCTGGGCAAGCTGCCGCTCGATTTCCGGGCGCTCAACACGGCCGGCGTCCATGCCATGACCCTCTCGGCGCACAAGGCCTGCGGTCCGAAGGGCGCGGCGGCGCTGGTCCTCGACAAGCGCGTCGAACTGCAGCCGCTGATCGCCGGCGGTGGGCATGAGCGCGGACTGCG
>Ga0316629_10000061_pt1 | contig 15297 bp, 17 predicted proteins | sample OWC_May_M1_C1_D1_FD_207654 | JGI IMG/M metagenome (GOLD analysis project Ga0316629, IMG submission 207654) | Wetland soil microbial communities from Old Woman Creek delta, Ohio, United States - OWC_May_M1_C1_D1_A | ecosystem: Environmental > Terrestrial > Soil > Wetlands | place: USA: Ohio... | reverse complement strand
CAGGTACCGCAGCGCATTGACTCGACCGTCGACAAAGCGCGGCATGAAGAAGCAGGACAGGCCGCCGGGCGCCTGCGCCAGGACCAGGAATGCGTCGCACATCGGCGCCGACATGAACCACTTGTGGCCGGTGATCCGGTACGGCTCTCCGCTGCCCGACCGGGCGACCGGCTCGGCGATGCTGAGGTTGCCGCGGACGTCGGAGCCACCCTGCTTCTCCGTCATGCCCATGCCGATGGTGGCGCCGCGCTTGCCTTCGATCGGCGCGAAGCGGCGGTCATAGGACCGCACGTGGATCCGGGGCAGCCACGTCTCGCGCAGCGCCGGCAGTGCCGAGGCGTGCCTCGTCAGCAGGGCCGTGGCGGCGTAGGTCATCGTCAGCGGACACTGCGTGCCGCTCTCGATCTGCCCGAACAGCAGTACGGCGCCCGCCCGCGCGGCGTGGCTGCCGACGCGCGGCTCGGCCCAGGGGCTCGAGTGCAGGCCGAACTCGCAGCCCAGCGCCATGAGCTGGTGGTATGCGGGATGGAAGTCGACGATGTCGTGGCGATTGCCGTAGCGGTCGTGCGACTGCAACTGGGGTACGTGCCGGTTGGCGAGGAATCCGAGTTCGATGGTCGCGGGCTCGCCGGCGAGTTCGCCGAGGCGGCGCAACTCGCCCTGTGCCCAGCCGGCGCCGGCCCGGTCCAGCGCCTCCTGAAGCGCGCGGTCGGCGTCGTACAGGTTGCGGCCCGCCAGCGGTGGCGCCTGATTCGGCGCCAGATCCCTGGCGGCGATGGCCGCCTTCGCGGCCGGGTTGGCGTGGCGCTGCGGCGAACGAGCTTCGACAGCATCGGGCATGTCCCACTCCTTAGAATCCGATCGATGATCGCGCTGATCCAGCGAGTGTCGCAAGCCTGCGTCCGCGTCGGAGGCGGCGAGGTCGGCGCGATCGGCCGAGGTGTCCTGGCGCTGGTCTGCGCAGAGCGTGGCGACAGCGAGCGTGAGGCCGACGCCCTGCTGCAGAAGCTGCTCGCCTTGCGGCTGTTCGCGGACCCGCAGGGCAGGATGAATCTCAGCCTGGGCGACGTCGCGGGCGAGCTCCTCCTGGTTCCGCAGTTCACCCTGGCGGCGGACACGAGCTCCGGCACGCGGCCCAGCTTCACCCCCGCCGCACCGCCGGCCGAGGGCCGGCGGCTGTTTGACTACTTCCTGGTGCAGGCGCGCGCCCGGATGCCGTCGGTCGCGGCTGGTATCTTCGGCGCCGGCATGCAGGTCGAACTGACCAATGACGGTCCGGTCACGTTCTGGCTGCAGGTCAGGCCGAGGAAGCCAACGTGATGAAGCTGTGGAGCGAGTCGTTTGCCGATGGCGGGCGCATCCCGGGGGAGCATGCGTTCGCGGTCATTGACACGGCGCACCACGTGAGGTTGTCGACGAATCGCAACCCGCATCTTGCCTGGAGCGACGCGCCGGCGGAAACGAAGTCCTTCGTCGTCATCTGCCACGATGTCGATGCGCCAAGCCCGTCCGACGACGTGAATGTGGAGGGCCGCGAGATTGCCGCCGACGTGCCGCGGTTCGATTTCCACCACTGGGTGCTCGTCGACGTCGAGCCGTCGTCGACAGCGATCGGCGCCGGGAGCTTCTCCCACGTTGTGACGCCCCGCGGCAAGGGCGGTCCGGCGGCAGCGCATGGCACGCGGCAGGGGATCAACGACTACACGTCGTGGTTCCGAGGCGACCACGACATGGAGGGCGACTACTACGGCTACGACGGACCGTGCCCGCCCTGGAACGACTCGATCGTTCACCGCTACGTGTTCACCGTCTACGCGCTCGACATCGAACGCGTGCCCCTCGAGGGCCGCTTCAGCGGCACCGAGGTCCGCCGCGTGATCGAGGGCCATGTGCTGGCGTCGGCGGCGATCGTCGGCACCTTCTCACTCAATCCACGGCTCGTCGGACAGGGGGATCGATGAGCATCGCGGCCGCGACCCAGCTGCTGCTGATCCGCCATGGAGAGACCGCCTGGAACGCCGAGCACCGGATCCAGGGTCGGCTCGACGTGCCGCTGTCGACGACGGGCATGTGGCAGGCCGGGCGCCTGGCGCAGCGGCTCGCAGGCGAGGCGCTCGATGCCGTGATCTCGAGCGATCTCGCCCGGGCCTGGATGACCGGTGTTCCGCTGGCCGAGGCGCGCGGCCTGGCCATGGTGCCCGAACCGCGGCTGCGCGAGCGAGCGTTCGGCCTGTTCGAGGGCAAGACGCTGGACGAGATCGCCGCCGAGCATCCCGACGAGTTCGCCGCATGGCGCGCGCGCGATGTGGACTGGCGCATTCCGTACGGCGGCGAGTCCGGCGCCGAGTTCATCGCGCGCGTGCTCGAGGCCTTGGGCGAGATCGCCGCGACGCATGCCGGCGACACCGTCGCCGTCGTCACCCACGGCGGCGTACTCGACGTGATCTACCGCCATGCCCGCTCGCTGACCTGGGACGCGCCGCGCGAGCATCTGATGCTCAACGCCAGCATCAACCGGCTGCACGCCCACGCCGCGCCGCTGCGGCTGGAGATTGTCGGCTGGGCCGACGTGGCCCACCTGGAGCAGTCGCGCGACGAACTGGCCGCTTCCTGAGATCGCTGGCGCGGTCGCCGCCATGGTTGGCCGGTTGCGCGCCGTGCACCGGCTCGAAAGACCAGCGCCGCCGTGGCGTCGTTCCGCCCGCCCTGGAGTGAATGATCCGGCGCAAATCGCCGCGACGGCCGGCTTCTAGACTGGCCCGGTGGAACACACACTCACCTGGGCGCTGACCTTCGCCGTCAGCGCCGGCATCGGACTGCTGGTCGGCATCGAACGCGAGCGCAAGCCGACGGCGAAGGCGGGAGTGCGCACGTTCACGCTGATTGCCCTGCTGGGGACGGGGTGTGCCCTGGCGGCCCAACTCACCGGAAACGCGTGGCTCGTCGCCGTGGGGCTGGCGCTGGTCGGGCTGACGCTCGTCGGCGCCTATGCGGCCGACCCCGCGATGCAGGCCGAGGACTCGGGCACCACGACGGTCATCGCCGCACTGTTCGTCTACCTGCTCGGCGCGCTGAACTTCCACGGCGAGCGCACGCTCGCGGTGGCGCTGGGCATCGGCATGACGGCGCTGCTGTACTTCAAGACGGAGCTCGAGGGCGTGGCGACGCGCCTGACGCCGACCGACATCCGCTCGATGCTGCAGTTCGGCGCAGTCAGCGCCATCGTGCTGCCGCTGCTGCCGGACCGCAGCTTCGGGCCCTACGGCGTTCTCAATCCGTTCAACATCTGGCTGATGGTCGTGCTGATCTCAGGGGTCAGCCTGGCCGGTTATGTCGCCTGGCGGCTGACGCTCGGGGGCAAGGGGCTGCTGCTGACCGGCCTGCTGGGCGGCGTGATCTCGAGCACGGCAACCACGTTTGCCTATGCGCGTCACGCCCGTGATGCCACCCACACGCCGTCGGCGGCGCTGACGGTCATCTTGCTGGCCAACGTTGCCAAGCTCGTGCGGGTCCTGCTGCTGGCGGTGGTGATTGCGCCGCAGGTGCTGCCGATGCTCGCGATGGTGATGTTGCCGGCGCTGGCGGCGACGGCGCCGGCGCTTTGGTGGCATTACCGCCGCGCCAGCGGCGAAAGCGGCGGGGAATCGGACCGGCTGCAGAACCCGACGCAGCTCACCACGGCCCTGCTGTTCGGGGTCTTCTACGCGCTGGTGCTGCTGGCGGCGGCGTGGCTGTCGGACGTCGTCGGCAGCGGCGGCCTGTTCCTGCTCTCGTTCGTCTCCGGCCTGACCGACGTCGACGCGATCACGCTGTCGTCGGCTCGTCTGGCTGACCAGGGCAACATCAGCCTTGCCGAATCCGTCACCGCCATCACGCTGGCGGTCGCGGCCAACATGTTGTTCAAGATGGGCGTGTCCTTCGTGCTCGGCGGGCGCGGTGTCGGCCGGCTCGTGGCGATCGCATTCGCCCTGCCTCTGGCGGCGATGGCCGGCGCGCTGCTCGGGCTCGACGCGCTGGCATAATTTTGCCTGCCATCCGCCTCGCGCGACTGGCGTCCAGGTGGGTCACCACGAGGGAGCGCGAGGTCCGAGTCTCGCCGTACGCCTGGGCACCGATGGCAAGTGAGCCGATCCACTGCACTTGCTGCCAGGAGCCGCCATGTTCAGACGTGCCACGCACACCGTCGAAACCGTCGATCCCGAACTGTGGGCCGCGATGGTGGCGGAAAACCGCCGCCAGGAAGAGCACATCGAGCTGATCGCCTCCGAGAACTACGCCAGCCCGGCGGTGATGGCGGCCCAGGGCGGGCAGATGACCAACAAGTACGCCGAGGGTTATCCCGGACGGCGCTACTACGGCGGCTGCGAGCACGTCGACGTCGCCGAGACGCTGGCGCTGGATCGGGTGAAGCAGCTCTTCGGCCTGCCGACCATCGAGATCGCCGCCAACGTGCAGCCGCATGCCGGTGCGCAGGCCAACGAGGCCGTGTTCCTGGCGCTAATCAACCCCGGCGACACCATCATGGGCATGAGCCTCGCCGAAGGCGGACATCTGACGCACGGGATGCCGCTGAACATCAGCGGCAAGTGGTTCAAGGTGGTCAGCTACGGGCTGGACGCGAACGAGGCGATCGACTACGACGCGATGGCCAGTCTTGCCCACGCGCGCCGGCCGAAGCTCATCATCGCCGGCGCCTCGGCCTACAGTCTGCACATCGACTTCAAGCGCATCGCGCAGATCGCCCGCGACGTCGATGCGCTGTTCATGGTCGACATGGCGCACTACGCCGGATTGATCGCGGCCGGGGTGTATCCCAGCCCGGTGCCGTACGCCGACGTCATCACCTCGACGACGCACAAGACCCTGCGTGGCCCCCGCGGCGGCCTGATCCTGATGAAGCCACAGTTCGAGAAGGCGATCAACAGCGCGGTCTTTCCGGGGCTGCAGGGCGGACCGCTGATGCACGTGATCGCGGCCAAGGCGGTGGCCTTCAAGGAGGCACTCGACCCCGGGTTCAAGACTTACCAGCAGCAGGTACTGGTCAACGCACGGGTCATGGCCGAAACGCTCGCCCGGCGCGGCCTGCGCATCGTGTCCGGCAGGACGCAGAGTCACCTCATGCTGGTCGATCTACGCGCCAAGGGCATCACCGGAAAGGCGGCGGAGGCGGCGCTGGGACAGGCGCACATCACCGTCAACAAGAACGCGATTCCCAACGATCCGGAGAAGCCGATGGTCACCAGCGGCATCCGCGTCGGCACGCCGGCGATGACGACCCGCGGATTCCGCGAAGGCGAGGCGGAGGCAACGGCCCACCTGATCGCCGACGTGCTCGAAGCGGCGAACGATCCGACCGCCATCGAGCGCGTCCGCGGCGAGGTCGCCCGCCTGGCCGCGAAGTTCCCGGTCTACGGCTGACGTGGTAGCGCGACCGGCGCGGACCTCCCTGCAGCGCGTGCCGGCGGAACGCGCAACCGCGCGTACCTGCGACGCGGCGCCTCCATGAAGTGCCCTTTCTGCCATCACGCCGACACGCAGGTGATCGACTCGCGCGCCTCTGACGAAGGCGCCGTGATCCGTCGCCGCCGACGCTGCCTGGCCTGCGAGAAGCGCTTCACCACCTACGAGCGGGTCGAACTGGCGATGCCGACGCTGATCAAGCGCGGCGGGACACGGGCCGAGTACGACCGCAACAAGCTGCGCGCGTCGATGCTCCTGGCGTTGCGCAAGCGGCCGGTGCCGCGCGAGGCGGTCGAAGACGCGATCGGCCGCATCGAGGAGAAGCTGCTCAGTTCGGCACAGCGCGAGGTCAAGAGCGAAAAGCTCGGCGAACTGGTCATGCGCGAACTGAAGCGGCTCGACAAGGTGGCCTACATCCGCTTCGCCTCCGTCTACCGCAGCTTCGAGGACGTCGACGAATTCGCCGAAGTCGTCAAGGATCTGCGCCCGGCGCGACGGCGCCGCGTCTGACACCGCGGCCACGGACGGACGGTGCCATTGCACGGCCGCGATCGGCGCCGTCCTGCGTGGCCGATGTGGCGTGCCTGCCCGTGCAGGGCCAGCGACCGCGCCGCGTAGAATCGTCCGCCGTGTACTCGGCGCAGGATCATGACCTGATGCGGCGCGCGCTCGCTCTCGCGCAGCGCGCCATCAACCATGCCACGCCGAACCCGCGCGTCGGCTGCGTGATCGCCCGCGACGGCCGCATCCTCGGCGAAGGCTTCACCCAGCGGCCGGGCTTCAACCACGCCGAGATCGAGGCGCTGCTGGACGCACGGCGCAACGGCAACGAGCTGCATGGCGCCACGGCCTACGTGTCGCTCGAACCGTGCTCGCACTTCGGCCGCACGCCGCCCTGCGTGACGGCGCTCATCGAGGCGCGCCTGGCTCGGGTGGTCGCCGCGGTCGAGGATCCGAACCCCGAGGTCGCCGGCCGCGGCCTCGAGGCGCTTCGCGCCGGCGGCATCGACGTGCGCTGCGGATTGCTTGCTGCGGAAGCGACCGAGATGAACATCGGCTTCTTTTCGCGGATGACACGCGGCCGGCCCTGGGTGCGGATGAAGATCGCGGCCAGCCTCGATGGCCGCACCGCGCTGTTCAGCGGCGTGTCGCAGTGGATCACCTCGACGGCCGCCCGCGCCGATGGCCACGCCTGGCGCGCAAGGGCGTGCGCGATCCTGACCGGCATCGGCACCATCGCAGCCGACAACCCGCAGATGAACGTGCGCCTCGTGCCGACGAGCCGGCAGCCGCTGAAGGTGCTCGTCGACAGTCGCCTCGACGTCGACCCGCAGGCGAAGCTCTTCGACGGCAGCCCGGTGCTCGTCGCCTGCGCGATCGACGATCCGACACGGGCCGCCCGGCTTCGCCACCAAGGCGCGGACATCGTCGTGCTGCCCGGGGATCGAGGCAAGGTCGATCTGGCGGCGCTGGTGAGGGAACTGGCGCGCCGCGGCGTCAACGAACTTCATGTCGAGGCCGGATTCAAGCTCAACGGTTCGCTGGTCCGGGAAGGCTGCGTCGACGAACTGCTCGTCTACCTGGCGCCGATGCTGATCGGCGAAGCCACCGGCATGGTGAACCTTCCTGCGTTGTCGGATCTGGCCAACGCGCAGAGGCTGCGCTTCCGCGACGTCACTCAGGTCGGCGACGACGTGCGCGTCCTGGCGCGGTGGGGTCAGAGCTGATGTTCACCGGAATCGTGCAGACCACGGGCCGCATCGTCGCGGTCGAGCCGCTCGGGTTCGGGCGCCGCCTGACGATCGAGGCCGGGTCGCTCGGACTGCAGGAGGTGCAGGTGGGGGACTCGATCGCCGTCAATGGCGCCTGCATGACGGTGACCGCCCGGAGCGCGAGTTCCTTCTCGATCGATGTGTCGGCCGAGTCGCTGTCGAAGACGGCGGGCCTCGATGCCATGGGCGAGGTGAACCTGGAGAAGGCGATGCGTTTCGGCGACCGCCTCGACGGCCACCTGGTCAGCGGCCATGTCGACGGCACCGGCGTCGTCCACACGCTGCAGCAGCACGGCGAGAGCTGGCTCTTCGTCGTCGATGCGCCGGCCGAACTCGCACGCTACTTCGCGTACAAGGGCTCGGTTGCGGTCAACGGCGTTTCCCTGACGATCAACCAGGTCGAAGACGTCGCCGCGGGGGCGGCGCCCGCTTGCTGCCGTCTGCGGATCAACCTGATCCCGCACACGATCGAAGTGACGACGCTGCGCCACCTGAAGTCCGGCGACCGGGTCAATCTCGAGGTGGATCTGGTGGCGCGTTACCTCGAGCGCATGCTGCCGCCCGCGCTGCGCGGTTAGCAGATGGTGGGCGCTGCGGCGCTCGCCCTGGCTGCCGCGGCGGCGCTGCTGCACGTTGCATGGCCGGTTCCGCAGCAGCGGGCGTGGGCACTGCTGACGATTGCCGGCACGATCCTGTTTCTCGCGCTGCGCGAAGTGGCGCAACTCATCCCGCTGCACGGCCTGACGCGGCCCGCCTGGAACTGGAGCGGTCATCTGCTGGCATTCGCCGGCATGCTGGTCCTGGCCGGCCAGCTGTCGCGTCGTGCCGCGCTGACCCCGCGAGAGTTCGGCTTCGTGCTGCCGGAGAGCCTGGGCACGGCCGTCGCGGTCGGCGCAACGGCGCTGCTCCTGAGCTACGGCATCCACACCATGATCGGCGGAACGCCGGAGCGGATTCCCGCCTCGACCTGGCTGTTCCTCGCCATCGTGCCGGGGCCGGTCGAGGAAGTCGCCTTCCGGGGTGTGCTGCTTGCCGCGGCCGAGCGTGCGGCGCCGGCATCGCGCCGAGTCGCCGGCGTGCCGGTGAGCATCGGCGCGACGCTACTGACGGCAGCCTTCATCGGCTTGCACGGGCTGGGGCTGGGCCAACTCGTGTCCGTGCTGCCCGCTGCGCTGCTGTACCTTTGGCTTCGCCTGAAGACCGGCAGCGTCCTCGTGCCGATCGTCGCGCACAATCTGTGGAATCTCACCGTGCTCGTCGCCCATGCCGACGGGCAGAACTGATCGACAGAACTCATGGCCGCCCTGTTCCAGCCCATGTCGCTGCGCAGCCTGCAGCTTGCCAACCGCATCATGGTCTCGCCGATGTGCCAGTACTCCGCGGTCGAAGGATGCGCCACCGCCTGGCATTACGCCCACCTGCTCTCGTTGGCCGGTTCAGGGGCGTCGCTCCTGTGCCTGGAGGCGACGGCGGTGACGCGCGAGGCGAGGATCACCGCCGGCTGCCTGGGCCTGTGGGACGACACCTGCGAAGCGGCGCTCGCGCCGGTGCTGCGGCTGATCCGCACCACGTCCCCGGTCAAGCTGGCGCTGCAGCTCGCGCATGCGGGGCGCAAGGCGTCGAGCCGGCGGCCCTGGGAGGGCGGACAGCTGATGCTGCCAGCCGATGGTGGCTGGCTTCCCGAGGCGCCGTCGCCGGTGGCGCACGCGGCCGACGAACCGCCGCCGCGCGAGCTGACGCACGCGGATCTCGCCCGGCTTCGCGAAGCCTTCGCGGCGGCGGCCCGTCGCGCCGCCCGACTTGATTTCGACGCGCTCGAGGTGCACATGGCGCACGGCTACCTCCTGCATCAGTTCCTCTCTCCCTTGGCCAACCGCCGCGGCGACGAATATGGCGGGAATCTTGCCGGGCGGATGCGGTTTCCGCTCGAGGTTTTCGAGACGGTGCGAAGCGCCTTTCCGGCCGACCGGCCCGTCGGCGTTCGCGTCTCGGCGACCGACTGGCTCGACGTCGAGGAGAGCTGGACGCTGGAGCAGACGCTGGCGCTGGTTCGGCAACTGCAGGCGCGCGGCTGCGACTGGATCGACGTGTCCAGCGGCGGCATCTCGCCGCGACAGAGGATTGCCGTCGGGCCGGGCTATCAGGTGCCGTTTGCGCAGGCGGTCCGCGAGGCGACGGGGATGACCACGATCGCCGTCGGGATGATCACCGAACCACAGCAGGCGGAGGAGATCGTTGCGTCGGGACGCGCCGACATGGTCGCGCTGGCGCGCGCGATGCTCTACGACCCCCGCTGGCCCTGGCACGCGGCGGCCGCTGTCGGCGGGACCGTGGACGGCCCGCGGCAAGTCTGGCGCGCGCTGCCGAAGACGGCGGCGCACATCTTCGGCAGCGTCTCCTCCGGTCAGCGCTGAGCACCCGCGGCGCGACGGCAGGCGACCGGCGGCCGAGGTCCGGCTCGTAGAATCCCATTCCTTCCGCTCCGTCGGTGACCGCCATGCTTGCCGCCGTGCCATCTTCAGCGACACCGTCGCCGATTGCCTCGGTCGAAGAGATCCTCGAGGAGTTCCGTCAAGGCAACATCGTCGTGCTGGTCGACGACGAGGACCGCGAGAACGAAGGCGACCTCATCTTCGCCGCCGACTTCGTCACGCCGGAGAAGATCAACTTTCTGGCGAAGTTCGGGCGCGGCCTGATCTGCATGCCGATCACCGCCGAACATGCGCAACGGCTGCGGCTGGCTCCCATGGCGCAGCAGAATCGCAGCGTGCATGGCACCAACTTCACGGTGGCCATCGAGGCCGCGCACGGCGTGTCGACGGGCATCTCCGTGGCGGATCGTGCGCTGACGATCCGCGTCGCCACTCGTCCCGACGCCCGGCCCGAGCACATCGTGCAGCCGGGACACGTGTTTCCGCTGGTCGCCCAGCCCGGAGGTGTCCTGATGCGTGCCGGTCACACCGAGGCCTGCTGCGATCTGGCCCGGCTGGCCGGACTGAACCCGGCGGCGGTCCTTTGCGAAATCATGAACGACGACGGCAGCATGGCGAGGCTGCCCGATCTGATCCCGTTCGCACAACAGCACGGGTTGAAGATCGGCGCGATCGCCGACCTGATCCACTACCGGGCCGCCAACGAGTCGATGATCGAGCGCGTCGGCAGCCGGCGGATCAACACGACGGCGGGCCCCTTCGAGCTGATCGCCTACCGAGACCTGCCCAGCCGAAGCGCCCACCTGGCCCTGGTGCTCGGCCCGATCGATCCTGCCCGCGAAGTGCTGGTCCGGGTGCATGAACCGCTGTCGGTCCTCGACGCCCTCGATGCCGATCTCGGCACGCACTCGTGGCCGCTGCCGCGCGCGCTGGCAAGAATCGCGGAAGCAGGCTGTGGCGTGGCCGTTCTGCTCAACTGCGGCGAGTCGTCGGATCGCCTGCTGTCGCACTTCGCGACCGTCGTCCCGTCCGAGGCGGGGACGGCCGGCGATCCGCGCGCTTCGCGCATGGATCTGCGGACCTACGGCGTCGGCGCCCAGATCCTGCGCGATCTGAAGGTCGTGAAGATGAGGCTGCTGGCCCGGCCGCGCAAGATGCCCTCGATGGCCGGTTTCGGCCTGCACACCACGGGCTTCCTCGAAGACTGATCGCGCACGCCGCGGCAAGCAGGCGCGGCGTGCATGAGACCGGGGCGACCGCGCCGCGTACACTCGTAACGAGGAGGGCACATGGCGATCGAAGAAGTTACTCCCGACCTCGATGGCGCCGGGTTGCGCGTTGCCATCGTGCAGTCGCGCTTCAACGAGTGGGCCGGTCAGGCGCTGGCGCAGGCATGCATCGACGAACTGCTGCGGCTTGGCCTGGACGAGGGAGACATCGTGCGGGTGACGGTGCCTGGCGCGCTCGAGGTGCCGCTGACGCTGGCCCGGCTGGCGGACGGCGGCGACTTCGACGCGTTGATCGCGCTCGGTTGCGTGATTCGCGGTGACACCTATCACTTCGAGGTCGTCGCCAACGAATCGGCGGCCGGGCTGACGCGGGTCGCGCTCGACGCCGGCGTTCCTGTGGTCAACGGCATCCTGACCACGGACGACGAAGCGCAGGCGCGGCTCCGAGTGAACGACAAGGGGCGCGACGCGGCTCGTGTCGCCGTGGAGATGGGCAACCTGATGTGGACCCTGGCCGAGGATGGCGAGCCCGGGTCGGGAGCGTCGCAGTGACGGGACCGCAGTCCCCGGACGCAGTGCGTCCGCGCAGCGGAGGGCGCAGCGCTCGCCGTCGTTCGCGCGAACTCGCCCTGCAGGGCGTCTATGAATGGCTGGTCGGCGGCCAGGATCTTGCGGCGGTCGAGGGCCACCTGATGGATTCCGAGGGCTACGACAAGGCCGATCGCGAGCACCTGCGCGAAGTGCTGCACGGAGTGATCGACGGCGCCGAGGCCCTGCGCGAGCAGTTCGCCGGGTTCATCGACCGCCGGCCGGAGCAGTTGTCGCCGGTGGAGCACGGCATTCTGCTGATCGGAACCTACGAACTGCGGCAGCGACCGGAGATTCCCTATCGCGTCGTGATCAACGAGGCGGTGGAACTGGCGAAGTCCTTTGGCGGCACCGAAGGTTTCAGGTACGTCAACGGCGTGCTCGACAAGGTCGCCGCGCGGCTGCGGCCGCATGAAGCGCAGCCGCGCTGAGACCTCGGGCGCCTCGACGTTCGAGGTGGCGCCTGCGCCGCGCGGGCCGTGGCGTTGCCGACGACGCGCACGGCGCCGGTTGGTCCCGCCCGGCGCCCGGGGACGATGAACGAGTTCGAGCTGATCGAGCGTTTCTTCGCCAGGTCGATGCCCGCCGGCGGCATCGTGCGCTGTGGCGTCGGCGACGACTGCGCCTTGCTCGAGCACGGCGACCGGCTCCTGGCGATCACCACCGACATGCTGCTCGAGGGCCGCCACTTCCTGCCCGGCGCGGATCCGGACGCGCTGGGACACAAGTCCCTGGCCGTCAATCTTTCCGATCTGGCGGCGGCCGGAGCCACACCGCGGGCGTTTCAGCTGGCGCTCGCCCTGCCGCGCGCCGACGAGACCTGGCTGGAAGGTTTTTGCCGCGGCCTGTTCCGCCTCGCCGATCAGTACGGCTGCGCGCTCGCGGGTGGCGACACAACCCGGGTGCCGCGACTCGCCGCGTCGCCTTCGGTCGCGGTCGACGGTCCGTTGACGATCTGCATCACGGCGCTGGGCGAGTTGCCGATGGAAGCGGCGCGCACGCGCGGCGGCGCGCGCCGCGGCGACGATCTCTGGGTCTCGGGGACGCTCGGCGATGCGCGCGCCGCGCTGGCCTGGAGGCGCGGCGAGTTGCCGGCCGTGTGCGCAGAGCCGGCGGCGTCGTTCATCGAGAAGATGGACCGGCCGTCGCCTCGGGTGGCCTTGGGCATTGCGCTGCGCGGACTGGCGACGGCCGCCATCGATGTCTCCGATGGACTGCTCGGCGACCTCGGCCATGTGCTGCAACGATCCGGCGTCGGCGCCGTCGTCGAGTGGGAGAGCGTGCCCCGAAGCGCTGCGCTGCGCGGCCTGGCGACCGAGCGTCAGCAGCAGTTCGCGCTCACCGGTGGCGATGACTACGAACTGCTGTTCACGGCCGCCCCGGAGCGGCGTGCCGAAGTCGAGAGCGAAGCGACCGCGGCGGCGACGACGGTGGCGCGCATCGGTCGTATCGTCGACGCCGTCGATGGCCTGTGTGTCCGCGACGGGCAAGGGCGGCGACTGGCCCTGCCATGGCGCAGCTTCAACCACTTCGGCTGAAGGCGTGGCGGCGGGCTTGTGCCGATGTCACGACCGGGCTGATCATGAGTGAAACACAGCAGGCCCGTCAGGCGGCGGAGCCGAGGCTCACCGGCACGGCACGCGCCGGCGCCCCGGCCACACCACGGAGGGAGAGTGTTCGACACGCCGGGCAAGTTCGCTGAGCCGGGCCTGCGGCGGCCCAGTCTCCGTTTCCTGCTGTCGTCGCCGTGGCACCTGATCGCGCTCGGCGCCGGCAGCGGGTTGCCGCGAATCGCGCCCGGCACCTGGGGAACGCTGCTGGCGTGGCTGCTGTTTCTGCGCCTCGATCAGTCGCTCGATACGCGTGCCTGGTGGTTGCTCGTGGCGGCGATGCTCGTGATCGGCGCGTTCGCTGCGCACATCACCGGTCGACGGCTCGGCGCGCCGGATTCCGGTCACATCGTGATCGACGAGATCGTGGCATTCTGGATCGTGCTGCTGCTGCTGCCGGGCGAGGCAGCGCGCGGCGGCGTGATGCTGATCGCGGCGTTCACCCTGTTCCGCTTCTTCGATATCGTCAAGCCGCCGCCGATCCGATCCCTCGACGCGCGTTTCAAGCACGGCGGCGGCGTCATGGCCGACGATCTCGTGGCGGCCTTCTATACGCTCGTCGTGCTCGCGATCGGCGTACGGCTGCTGGGGTGACGTCGATGACGGCTGCAGAACGAATCCTCGATCTTGCCGAGCAACTGGGCACGGCCTTGAAGTCGCGGCGGCTCTGGCTGGCCACAGCCGAGTCGTGCACCGCCGGTGGGATCGCCTTCGCGGTGACTCAGGTGGCCGGATCGAGCCAGTGGTTCGATCGCGGCTTCGTGACTTACTCGAATGCCGCGAAGCGGCAGGCGCTCGGCGTGAGCGCTGCCGATCTGCGACAGCACGGCGCCGTCAGCGAACCCGTCGCTCGCGCGATGGCGCGCGGTGCGCTCGCCGCCAGCGATGCGCATCTCGCCGTCGCCGTCACCGGAATCGCCGGCCCGGGCGGTGGCAGCATGGAAAAGCCGGTCGGCCTGGTGTGCCTTTCCTGGGCCCTGCGACGCGCGGGAGAACTGCGACAGCGAACGGAATCTCGCCGACTGGCCGGGGACCGAGCCGGCGTTCGCACCCAGTCGATCCTCATTGCCCTCGAAGGGTCCCTGCAGATGCTGGAGGAGAACAAGGATGTCTGACTGGTTCCCCGGCTTCGTCCTGGAGCGCCGGCGCATCGGCGGCGTCGAACTCAATCTGCGGCACAACCTGCACGATGCGGTGGGGCGGCCGCCTCTGCTCCTGCTGCACGGGTTTCCGCAGACTCACGTCATGTGGCACCGGGTTGCGCCGCAGTTGTCCGCGCGGTTTGCCCTGGTGCTGCCCGATCTGCGCGGCTATGGCGACTCCGCCAAGCCGCCGTCGGACGCCACCCATGCGGCCTATAGCAAGCGCGCCATGGCGAACGATCTCGTCGGCCTGATGGGCACGCTCGGATTCGATCGCTTCGCGGTCTGCGGCCACGATCGCGGCGGACGCGTGGCGCACCGCATGACACTCGACCATCCCGGGTCGGTCGGGCGGCTGATGCTGCTCGACATCTCGCCGACGCTGACGATGTACCAGCGCACCGACATGGAGTTCGCGCGCGCGTACTACCACTGGTTCTTCCTGATCCAGCCGGAGCCTCTGCCCGAGCGATTGATCGGCGCCGACCCCGTGTTCTATCTGCGGAAGAAACTCGGCGGATGGGGCAGCCACGGCCTCGACATCTTCGACGCGCAGGCGCTGTCCGAGTACGAACGCTGCATCAGCGATCCGGCGACGATCCACGCCATGTGCGAGGACTACCGTGCCGCGGCGACGATCGACCTGGAGCAAGATCGTGCGCATCCCGCGGCGCGGATCGGGTGCCCGCTGCGCATCCTGTGGGGCGAGCGGGGCGTCGTCCAGCGGCTGTTCACCCCGATCGCCGACTGGCAGGAAAAGTCCTCGGGCGCGGTGACCGGGCGCACGACGCCAGGCGGCCACTACATCCCCGAGGAAACACCGGATCTGCTCGTTGCCGAGATGCTGCAGTTCTTCGGCGGCGACTGAGCGTCGGCTCCGGGAGCCGACCGGGGCGGCGTGCGGCGCGCACCCGGTGATAACCGGTCCGCCGGCCGTGGACGCGTCAGGCGGTCTGCGCGAGCGTCGAGCGGGAATTGCCCAATCGTTGTTCCTGAACGCGCAGCCAGAAGTCCGCCTCGTCCGGATTGCGCAGGTGAAAGACCTGCAGATGACCCATGGCGGG
>Ga0316629_10000060_pt1 | contig 15317 bp, 27 predicted proteins | sample OWC_May_M1_C1_D1_FD_207654 | JGI IMG/M metagenome (GOLD analysis project Ga0316629, IMG submission 207654) | Wetland soil microbial communities from Old Woman Creek delta, Ohio, United States - OWC_May_M1_C1_D1_A | ecosystem: Environmental > Terrestrial > Soil > Wetlands | place: USA: Ohio... | reverse complement strand
ATCGTTCCCATGCCCATCGAGTCGCGGGAGACGTGCAGGCCATCGGGAACGGCGGCGACGGCGTCGAGGACTTCACCCTCGGAGACGTAGCGTCCGCACGTCACGCCGACGCATTGGGTGCCGAACATGCCGCGCCCGGAGTAGTCGCGCCACTTGATGTCTGCCGCTTCGAGGGCCGCGATCAATTGCTTGGCGAATTCGTTCATGCGGGCCTCCGTAGGCCGTTGAGGTTGTCGAACGTGCGGATGTAGGCGTCCATGTCATCCGCGACCGTGGGGCCGGGGATGGCGAGGTTGCAGGGCGATTGCCGGGTGAACAGGTGCGCGGTCAAGGCGTGCAACCGGGCCGCGTAGGGCGCTTCGGGCTCGGCGAGCTTGCGCGCGGTCGAGCCCCACATGCTCTCGGGTTGCAGGGTCGTGAACTTGCGGGCGCGCGCGTCGAGTTTCTTGACCGGGGTCGGTACGCGGTCGCTCAATTTCTGCCGCTCGGGGTTGTTGACCGGGAGAGCCATGAGGCGCACGAAATCGGCGCGCAGGCGCTCGTCGGCGTCGGCGCGGCGGCTCATTGCTGCCCCCCCATCTGGCGGATGAGGTCGGCGGCGGCGGAGGGCGACATCCTGACGCGCAGGGTGACGGAGTCATCGCTGACGAAGTCGATGGTGATGTCGCTCGGCAGGCCGGGAACGTACCAGTTGCCGTTGTGTTGCGCTTGGCGCGCCACGGTGCCGGCGGCGGCCGCGATCGAGGCGTAATTGGCGGCGACGGCGGAAGCGAAGCGGTCGCGCGAGTGGCAGGCTTCGAGGGCCTTGGCGTAGAGGGGCGCGGCGGCCGGCAGCAGGCGGCGCGCGATCTCTCCGGCGGCCTTGGTCGGGGCCTTGGCGGCGGAGAATCGGATCTCCGGGTTGGTGGCGTTGTACTCGACGTCGCGCCCGGTGCAGACATTACCCTTGCCGTCGCGCGGCCAGTTGACGGACGCATGGATGTAATCGCCCTTGCGATCCTCGTAGTAGTGCAGGCTGATCGAGGGGGCGTCGGGCAGGGCGATGCATTGCCACGCCGAGTAGGACGGGCCGATTTCGCATTGCCGGGTGACGGTGCCGCCGAGTGCTGCGGTGATCTCGTCGAGCCGCTTCAGCTTTTCGTCTTGGTTCATGGTCGGGTTCCTGTGGTTGGACTGGTGCAGGCGCACCGGCATGGGTTGGTTCCCATGCCGTTGAGTTCTGCTAGAACGGGACGTCGTCGCTCACGTCCGCCGGGGCGGGCTCGGGCTTCGGCTCGGGCTTCGGGTAGATGTAGGCGTAGCACTCCATCGGGCCGCCGTCGTTCGCCCACTCGTCGCACAGGCGGGCGACGACGCGCTCGGCGATCTTGCGGGTGATGTAGACGCCGACGATGCACAGGCGATCGGTGCGCAGGACGGCGTCGGTGCGCGAGCAGTAGGCCGGCGAGGCGATGATGACCGGGAACAGGCCGGCTTTGTGGGCGCGCTCGGCGACGTCGGCGGCCGCGCCGTTGTCGATCGAGAGTTCACGCGCGGACTGCTCGTAGGCGGTTTGGAGTTCGGTTTGGGCGTAGTCGTGCATGTCAGGCTCCACGGTTCGAGGTTGTCATCTTGCGGGCGAGGTCATAGGCGGCCGCGATCTTCTCGCTATTGGTGTCGATGCGGTTCAATTCGCAGGAGGCGAGGGTGCCGGCGATGTCGCGCAGGGCCTCGAACAATGCGCCGGGGGCGGGGCGGGGGTGGGCCTCGGGCTCGATTGCCACGGGGCGGCCCTCGGTTTTCCAGAGGGTGAGGGTGACGCTATACCCCTCGGTGGCGGGGAACCGGGCGCGCAGTTCACGGGCGACCATCTGCGAACCGAAGTTCGGGCCGACCGTGACCTTGGCGAAGTGGCGATCGTGCAGGGCGATGTTCACGACGTATTCCATCAGTTGCTCCGGGTGGCGTGGAGGAGGGAAAGGGCAAGCTCGATGACTGCGCAAGCCGCGAGGATGTCGTAGGGAGTGAGCAGGGCGGTTACTCGAAAGTGGCGTAGCCAACGGCGTTGCCGTTGATGTCGAGGAGGCGGATGGACCCGACGATCGGGGGCGCGCAGGTTGCCTCATCCCCGCCGTCGAGCCTGTCGGCGACTTCGCGCAGCATCCGCGCCAGTTCCGCGTCCCGCTCGATGACACTCGAACCGAACGCGGCATTGGCGAATGCGATCTTGACGACGAATTGCCGGGCGGCTGCCATCACGCATCCATCCACACATGGGCGGCGAATGCGGCGAGCCCGACCGGGGGCGTGTGATCTTCGTCCGCGAAAATCGGGGCGAATTCGGGGCGGGCGAGGGTGTACGCCACGTCGACGGCGTCGGACTGGTGTTCGAGCCACTCCACTTGCTCCGCCGTGAGGGTGACAGCGTCATCAACCTCTCCCGTGGCTGTGGCGCAATCGTAGGTGCTGCTGTAGGTATGCCCGAGGGCGCGGGCGTAGACCATCGCCGGGGTCGCGTCATCCATCGGGTCGAGTACCAGAACAACCCCGTGCGGTCCGTGCAGCGTGCGCTTATTCATTCTCATGCTCCTGTGGATTTGTCTTTCGTCGAGGGTTCCGGCTATACAATCCGTGGCATTGTTCGCGTGGTTGTCGTCGGTCCCTGATTGAACTATAGCGTTACCCGCTACACGATGCAACAAGAATCTTTGTGGCAACTGACAAAAGGTTGACCCATGTCAAGAAAGCCCGCTGCGAAACGTGCTGCCCCGAGGAAGAACGGGCGACCGTCGTCCTACACCAAGGCGATTGCCACAGACATTTGTGTGCGCCTTGCCAACGGCGAGCCCATCACGAAGATCGTGAAACTGCCGGGTATGCCGTCGCTGCCGACCGTGTACAGGTGGCTCGATGCGGACAAACCGGGGTTGAAAAGACCCCCGATTAGCGCGGGGTTCCGAGAGCAATACGCACGCGCGAAGCTCGATGCGGCGGAGACATTGGCGGCGGAAATCGTGGAAATCTCCGACGACCGGGGGGCGGATTCAACCGTGGCGACCGACAAGGAGGGCAACCCGCGCATCCTTGCCGACCCTGTCGCCGTGCAGCGTGATCGACTGCGGATCGACGCGCGCAAGTGGTACGCCGCGAAGCTCAACCCGAAGAAGTATGGCGACAAGATCCAACAGGAAGTGACCGGCGCGGACGGAGGCCCGGTGCAAACCGTGACGACCGTCGTCGAGGACGTGCAGGCCCGGTTACAGGCGATTCGGGCGAAGATTCAAGGCGTTGCACCGAAAACGGGCGGCTAGAACGGCGCAGGAGACGCGCCACGGAAGGCCCGGCTACCCTTGCCTACCGGACTCTTGCCCATTTCCTGCCCATCTTGCCGATCCTGCCGACCGACCCTGCCTACCCGATCCGGGTACGACCATACCCACTCGCTGACGTGAGCCATCAAGCAATGCCGACCCTTGGACAAATCGACGGGGGATACCGGAAAACGCGGGCAGATACCCTGCCCCTGCCCCTTTGTCCTATGACAAACGGTGGACAGGGCTGAAATGGCCGCCGTTCCCCTCAAGGTCTTGTCGCCGACCGATCAAGCAACCCTGTGGGGGCTCCCCTTCGGCGAGCGACTGGTTGACGCTTGGGCGGAAATCGCCACCCTCGGGGCGGATGCTCTCGCCGACCTCGGCCGGCTCGATCGCTTCTACCTGTTCGTCATCCTGCTGCACCGGGCGGATGGGATGCACCCGTGGATCTACGATCGCTGCCGGGAAGTCGAGCGTGAGCCCGACGGCTGCCTCGATCTCTGGTCCCGCGAGCATTACAAGTCGAGTCTGGTCACGTTCGCCGGCTCGATACAGGAGATCATCAAGGATCCGGGTATCACCATCGGCATCTTCTCCCACACCAAGCCGACGGCGCGGAAGTTCCTGCTCCAGATCAAGGCCGAGCTAGAGACGAACGCGGACCTCCATCGGGTCTATCCCGACTGCCTGTACGACCATCCCGAGCGCCAGTCTCCCCGGTGGTCCGAGGAGAAGGGGCTCGTCGTGAGGCGCGACAGCAACCCGCGCGAGGCGACCGTCGAGGCGCATGGGCTCGTCGACGGGCAACCGACCGCATCCCACTTCGCCTTGCGCATCTACGATGACGTCGTGACCCTCGAATCCGTGTCGACGCCGGAGCAAGTGGAGAAAACGACTGCCGCGCACGCCCTTTCCGACAACCTTGGGGCGCGCACCGGGCCGCTTGGGCTGAAACGGGCGTGGCATGTGGGAACCCGCTACAAGTATTCCGACACCTACCAGAACCTCATCGACCGCAAGGTACTCAAGCCGCGCATCTACCCGGCGACGGACGATGGGACGCCGACCGGCAACCCCGTCTTTCTGACGAAGGCGCAGCTTGACGAGGCGCGCCGGCAGCAACCGTCCGCGATCTTCGCCGCGCAGATGTTGATGAACCCGTCTGCCGGCACCGAGGCGATGTTCCGCAAGGAATGGCCGCGCTTCACCGACATCCGGCCCTCCACGATGAACGTCTACCTGATGTGCGACCCGGCTTCGAGCCGCAAGAAGGGCTCCGACAACACGGCGATGCTCGTCGTCGGGATCGACGCGGGGCGCAACAAGTACCTCTTGGACGGGTACAAGCACAAGATGGGGCTCGCCGAGCGGTGGCAGAAACTCCGCGACCTCTACGGGTACTGGTCCGCGATGCCGGGCGTCCAGATCGTCAAGGTGGGCTACGAACGCTTCGGGATGCGGGATGCGATGGAGCATTTCGAGGAGCGGATGCTCGTCGAGCGGATCGGCTTCGAGATCATCGAACTGGCATGGCCCTCGGAAGGGGGGAATGCGAAGTACGACCGGATCCAACGCTTAGAACCGGACTTTCGCGCCGGCAAGTGGTACTTCGCCGCGTCGTTCGAGCAGGAGACGAAGGCGCAGCGGATGGTGCGCGAGGCCGGGCAGGCGTATCGGGTGTTCGAGCCGGTGCGGCGCAAGGATCACGAAGGCAACATCTACTCGCTCAACAAGGCGATCTTCGACGAATTCATCCCCTATCCGTACTCGGCACACGACGATGGGCTCGATTGCCTGTCCCGGATCTACGACATGGACCCGGCCCCCCCTGTCTTGATCGACCGGGAATCCCTCGAACCCGAATCCTTCGTCGATGGAGCATAGCTTGGGCAACTTCTATGCTCCGAAGCTCGCTAAGAACGTCCCGGAGTGCTTTCCCAACGCCACGGTGTTCGGTCGATGGCGGGAAATGGCGCGCAGTCAGAATGCGGTGGGGGAGAACGGGTACTGCACCGACTGTACCCCCGAGTATCAGGCGGTCATGCGCGAGACGGGGCGCTGCCGCTATCCCAAGACGACGTTCCACATCGACTCGGACGGTTTCATCTACGGCCGGCGTGCGGTGGAGGATCGTCGCATCGAGCGAGTGAAGATCAAGGAGGGTGGCGGGAAGCGCGCTTACTCCCTCTTGATGCTCGCGGTTTCCCCTGACGGGGGTGCGGTCGCTATACCATCACGCGGAGACGATGAGCCATGAAGCCGATCAAGCCAAAGAGTTCTGTTCCGACGAGTTCTGTGCCGGCGGTTGCCGTTGCGCCCAAGGTTGTCGCATCGCCCGTAGGCAAGCCCAAGCCCGTTGCAGCGGTCTTGCCCCCGAAGTCGGTAGCGCCACCCAAGACAGTCCCGAAGGTGGCAGCCCCGCATCCGAACAAACTGCCTCCGAACACCCGTCACAAGGCGGGCGCGCGGGGGATCAAGTGAGGCGAAAACGGTGAATGGTAGTCAACCCGAACGATCCGCACGTCATCCACATCTGCATGACGCTCAAGACGATCAGCCCGCCGTTCAACGAGGGGCAGGACGTTGAGATCACGTTCAAGATTCCCGAGTGCGGGGAGTTCAAGGGCGGGGGCTCGCTGAACGCGATCATCGACGCGCGCGATGCGCGGAAATGGATGCTTGGCGACCACTACAACATCAGGATCAAGCGGGCATGAGGCGGACCTACGACGTGATGCTGTCCTCGATCGAAGTGGGCGGGTACGTTCACCGCGCCACGATCGAGGTTGGCAGCGGCAACGACCGGCGATGGGTGGGGATGCGGACGGATCCGAGCTACCCGACGGCCACCCCCGACCCGGAGATTCGACGCCGGCTGTGGCAGGGGTGTGTCAAGCAGTTGCGCAAGGAGTTCTGACGTGGCGGATGACAAGGTCAGGGTGACGGTGCGGGATTGGGCAACGGAATGCGCGATGGCCGAGGCGCAGGACGTGTTGGACTCCCCGTTCCGGGGCATCGTCGCGGTCGAGAACGCGCAGACCCCGGTGGTGTACGAGTTCAGCAATGGCCGGCGCTTCCGGGACTCGAAGAAAAAGCCGGGGGTCGACTGATGCGTGAGTTGAACCCGGACGAGGACGCGGAAGTAACCAAGCTGATGAACGATCATCGGGTAGAGACGAGCCTGCTTCTGGTCGGGTATCGGGCCGGCATCTATGCCGGGTTGCGCCGCGCCCTGCTTTGCGTCCGCCGGGATCCGACGCAGCAAGCGGCAGCGGTAGCAATCACCAACGAGATTCAGGCGTGACGGCGCGGGGCGACACGGCGGAGTACGACCGCCTGCCCGAGCCGGTGCGGATGCAGTACACGTTCGAGGAGTGGATGTGGCTCTCGGACGCGGAGAAGGCGAACTTGGTTTCACGGGAAACATCGTTCGAGGACGGAGGCGCATGAACCACAAGCTCTGCCAAGCCCTGAACCGGGCGCGGCTGTTCTACCCGCCCCGCTGCCATGCCTTCGAGGCGTGGTTCGCGGTCAACGTCGCGTCACGGAGGAAATAATGGATCTGTCCGCCCTGCTTTGGCTGTTCATCGAGTTGATCCTGATCGGCTGCGCCTTCGGCGTCGTCCTGTTCATCGTCAGCGTTCTCCCGATCCCCGACCCTTTCAAGGGATGGCTGCGCATCGCGGTTCTGGTGCTTGGGGCCATCCTCATCCTGTTCTGGATCGTGTCGATCCTCGGCGGCGGCCCGCATCCGCTGTTCATGCGGAGGTAAGCATGGCGGAGATTCTCGTCGTCACCGATGCCGAGTTCCGTGGCGAGGTTGCCGCCAAGGAAATGTCGGACTCCGTTGGTCCGCTGTTGGCGTCGACCTACCCCGGCTATCGGTGGCGGGTCGAGGCCGACCCGAAGAACGGCATCGTCGACATCCGCTGCGAGCATACGAACTGCAAGTTCGGGTACACCCTGATCCCATCCCGGTACTACTCCGAGACGCAATGGCGCGCGGCGGTCATCAAGGCCGGCGGCGAGATCCTCGAACGCTTCAACATGAGCCGGCGCAGCTTCGACGCGGTCGATTTCCTGTCCCGTCCGCGCGATTTCGCCGGCCTCATTCACCCGGACCTGTGACATGCCCGACAACGAACACCCGCTCGACAATCAGGATCAGACCAACGTCGCGGTCAGCGCGACGGGGCCGTTGTCGGATCAAGACGCGCTGCGCTTGGCGCGCGAGGCGTTCACAACCTCGACCACCTACTTCGATACCGCGATCCGGGGCGGGCTCATCAACGACCTCCGCCAGTTCCAAGGGCAGCATCCGCAGGGGTCGAAGTACCTGTCCGAGAATTACCGGGCGCGGTCGCGCTTCTTCCGCCCCAAGACCCGGTCGGCGGTGCGCAAGAACGAGGCCATCGCCGCCGAGGCTTTCTTCTCGACGCAGGACGTCGTCTCGATCAAGGCGATCGACGAGGACGACGACATGCAGCGCGCGAGCGCGGAAGTCCTCAAGGAGTTGGTGCAGTACCGGCTCAAGCACAGCATCCCGTGGTTCCTGATTGCCTGCGGCGCGTATCAGGATGCCCAAGTGCAGGGCATCGTCTGCTCCTACCAGTTTTGGGAGTTCAACGCGAAAAAGCGCATCGACCGGCCGCAAGTCAAGATCAAGCCGCTCGAAAACATCCGCTTCGACCCGTCCTGCGACTGGTATGACCCGGTCGGGACGTCACCCTACTTCATCGAAATGATCCCGATGTACGTCAAGGACGTGCGGGCGCGGATGCAGACCCTCGATCACACCGGGGCCTCGAAGTGGAAGCTCATCCCCGACACCGAGATCATCAAGGCGACGACCATGTACAGCGACGTCGTCCGCCTGCAACGCGAACAGGGCCGGGTTGACCCGCGCTCGATCAGCGGCGCGATCGGCGACTACGCAATCGTGTGGGTCCATCGCAACATCATGGAGATCGACGGCGAGGACTACGTCTTTCACACCCTCGGGACCGTGTCGATGCTCGACACCCCCAAGCCCCTGCGCCAAGTCTACTTCCACGGGATCCGGCCGTATGTGATCGGGTTCAGCGTGATCGAGACGCACCGCGCCTACCCCTCGGGGCCGGTCCGGCTGACGTCGCAGATCCAAGGCGAACTGAACACCAATGCGAATCAGCGCATGGACAACGTCGCCTTCGCCATGAACAAGCGGTACTTCGTGAAGCGGACGGCGCAAGTCGACCTCCGCTCCCTGCAACGCAACGCCCCGTCGTCGTCGACCATGATGAACGACCCCGAGGGCGACGTGAAGATCGTCGAGACGCAGGACGTGACCGGCTCCGCGTATCAGGAGCAGGATCGGCTCAACCTCGACTTCGACGACCTCATGGGCGCGTTCTCGCAGGCGTCGGTCGCCTCGAACCGCAAGCTCAACGAGACGGTCGGCGGGATGAATATCCTGACCAAAGACGCCTCGCAAGTGACCGGCTACCAGTTGCGGACCTTCGCCGAGACGTGGATGGAACCCGTTCTCAAGCAACTGATCCTGCTCGAACAGAAGTACGAGGAGGATGACGTCGTCCTCGCGCTCGCCGGCAAGAAGGCGCAGCTTTTCCAGAAGTTCGGGATCGACGAGATCACCGACGAACTGCTCACGCAGAACCTCACCGTGGACGTGAACGTGGGCATTGGCGCGACCAATCCGCACGACCAGTTGCAGAACTTCATCCAAGGGATGACGGCCTTCAAGGACATGATCGCCGACGGCGTTCTCGTCCAGTACGGGGTCGACGTGGCGGAAATTCAGCGCGAGATCCTCGGCAAGTTGGGCTACAAGGACGGCAAGCGGTTCTTCCCGGACGACGGCGGCGATCCGCGCGTGTCGGCGCTCTTGCAGCAGATCCAAGCGTTGCAGCAGGCGCTCTCCGCCAAGGAACCGCCCGAGGTCATCGCCGCCAAGGTCGACAAGCTCAAGGCCGAAACCGAGCGGATCAAGGGTCAGCGGGTCAAGGAAGGGGTCGAGGCGCAGTTCTCCGCCGTGCAGACCGCCGAGGTCATCGCCGCCGTTCCGCAAGTCTCTCCGGTCGCCGACGCGGTCCTGCAAGGCGCGGGCTACCAGATCCCGAATCCGGCCGGGGCCGACCCGAACCTGCCGCAAGGCGCGGGCGGCGAAGGGCTCTCGGTCCAAGGCGTCATCAACAAGCGGACCGGCGTGGGCTTCACCCCGCCGGCCGGGCCGGGCGCAGTCGTCCCGGCACAGCAGAACACCAGTCCGGGCTCCCCGCCCATCCCCGCGCAACCCGCCTCGCCCGCCGTTGGGTTGGGGAAGGGCGGCGAAACCATGCGTCCCGATAGCCAAGGAGTCTGACCATGCCTGACCCCGTTGTTCTAGACCGCGATTCGCCCTACGCCGTTGTCGAGGGCGACGACCAAGGCCGCGCCTTCGAGCAGAACGGTGTGTTCTTCAAGCTCGACGGCAGCGAATGGACCGAGCCGGCCGGCATCGACGACCTCTACGTTTTGGGGCGGCGCAAGTTCGCCCGAGGGTCGCTCGAATACGTCAAGGCATCGACGCTGTCGCAAGACGTCGAAGTGACCGAGGCGGCGATTCTCACCGGGCTCGGCTACACGCCGGCCGACGCGGCGGCGCTCGGGACGGCGGCCGCCGCCGCCACGACCGATTTCGCTACCGCCGCGCAGGGCGAGGCTGCCGACGCGGCGCTGCCGGCGGCAGGCGGAACCCTGTCGGGGCGGGTCGACGGGACGATTCTCTCGGTTTCGGATGCGCTGATCCTGCCGAAAACGGCCGGCAGGGGGATGAAGGTCGACGTCGCTTCGCCCACGTTCCCGTGGAAGGATCTGATCGGCGACGTCTCCCCGAAATTCTCCGGCGTCGGCGCGCCGGTCCGCGCCGCCTTCCGCGCCGGCAGCGTGGCGAACTGGTTCTACGCGGCGAACGATCTGCTCGACCTGATCTTCCATGTCCCGCACGATTACCTGCCCGGCTCGGATCTGTTCATCCATCTGCATTGGGGCCACAACGGGACGGCCATCAGCGGCAGCCTGAACGTCGACTTCCATACCACCTACGCCAAGGGCCACAACCAAGCGAACTTCGGGGCCGAGATCACGGCGGCGCTCGCCGTCAGCACCCCGGACATCGCCACCGTCCCGCAATACCGGCATCGGGTCGACGAGATCCAGTTGTCGGCCGCGAGCCCGACGGCGGGTCAACTCGACACCGATGACATCGAAGTGGACGGCCTGATCCTCATCACGGCGGTTGTCACCGCCATCCCGACGATCACGGGCGGGACCACCAACAAGCCGGCATTCTTCACCGCCGACATCCACTACCAGTCGACCGGCGTCGGCACGAAGAACAAGGCCCCGAACTTCTACGGCGCATGACCGTGACCGAACCTTTCGACAACATCGACGATGCGTTGGAGCAACAGCGCGAGGAGCAGGAGCGCGCCGATGCGGCGGCGCGCGCCCGCAACTGGCAGCGCACGATCGACCTCGGGTTCATGGCGCAGCAGTTCATCGACAGCGAACTCGGCCGGATCATGGAGGCGGACGCGCGCGCCGAGCGGATCAAGCTCACCGAGCAGCACGTTCTCCTCGACCCCGACAACCCGGAGGATCTCAAGCAGATGCGTGACATCCGCTTCCGGGTATCGGTCCTCAACTGTTGGCAGGAGTTCTTGAAATCCTACGTTCAGAATGGGCAAGCCGCACAAACGCAGTATCAGGAATCGGGGCAAACCGATTGAAGTGTCCCGTCTGCACCTGTGACACGGTTCCCGCCGGCCGGGCGAACCTGAACAAGACCTGTGAGGATCACAAGTTCGGGTCGATGATCTTCCCGCGCGCGCCGCAGGACGTCGAGTACACCCGCTGCCTCGGCTGCGGGTTCGTGTTCTCCCCCGAGTTGTGCGCCCATTCACAGGACTGGTATCTCGAACACGTCTACAACGACGAGTACAAGAAAGCCGACCCGGACTACGTCGAGGCGCGCCCATTGGCGAACGCTCGATGGCTCGCCAACTATTTCGATCGGTCGAAAGAGCAGATCCGCCATCTGGACTACGGCGGCGGCAACGGCAAGCTCGCCGACATGATGCGCCGGCTCGGATTCAACTCGGAATCGTGGGATCCGTTCGTCGACGCCCCGCTGCCGGCGGACCGCAAGTTCAACCTCATCACAGCGTTCGAGGTCGTCGAACACGCTCCCGACCCCAAGGCGCTGCGCGCTGAACTCTTGCGCCACATGGATGACGAGGGCGCGCTGATCTTCTCGACGCTGACCTCGGATCACGTCGGCAACCATTGGATGCCGCGCGACTGGTGGTACGCATCCCCGCGCAACGGTCACGTCTGCCTGTACACCAAGGCGGCCCTGCGCAAGCTGTTCTTCCCCCTCCGCGTGTTCAATATGAGCGAAGGGGTTCACATGGCGGTCGGCTCTTTGCCTTCGTGGCTTGAGGGATCGCTAAAATAGCCCGCTAGGAGATTCGCAATGCCCCTGAAACCCGACGTTATCCATACGGACGCGCCGGCCGCCACCGAACAAGGCAGCCTGCCCGACCTGAACGACCCGAACGCATCGCTCTCCCGAGCCGACGCAATGGCCGTCATGCGCGCGCGCAGGCGCGAATCCTTCGTCGCGGAAATGGACCCGGTCGAGGCGAAAGACTTCCTCGCCGCCGCGCCGCCCATCACGACCGCCGACCCGAACGCTGACCCGGATGCGGATGCCGGCGATGCCGAGGCCGCCGCCGCGCGCGCGCGCCTCGAAGCGGCTGCGGCCGCCGAAAAACCGGAACCGATCGACGCCGGGCAGCAACTCGAAGCGCAACGCTCCGAAGAACTGATCCTCTCCGACGAGGATCTCGCCAAGTACAAGATCCGCACCAAGGTCAACGGCAAAGAGGAGTTCCTCACCGTCGACCAAGTCCGCGCCGGGTTCCAGAAAACGGCGGCGGCCGATCAGTACCTTGCCGAATCGAAAGCCCTGTGGGCCGAGGTCCGGCAAGCGCAGCAAGCGCAGCAAACAGCAGCACCCACCGAGAAAACCCCCGCACCCACCAGTACGGGGTCGGACGAGGCCGCCGATGGATTCGTCGAGGCCATGTTCCAAGGTGACACCGATGCGGCGAAGGCGAGAATCAAGGAATTGGTGACGGGGCGCGCAATGGCTACCCCGGACGACTTGGTTCGCAACATTACCCGCGCAGTAAAGCTCGACCTCGTCAAAGAGAGTGCATTGCGGCAGTTTGAGAAGGATCACGCAGTCGTGATGGCCGACCCGATGTTGAAGCGTGTCGCCGATACGTTCCTGCTCGAAGAAACAGGCGGAGTCCCCCTCGAAAAGATGGACCCCGAACTGATCCCCGAGATTCTGGATCGCACCGGCAAGCGCACAACGGAGTGGCTCGCCCATCTGCCGACTGCTGCGCCGGCTCAAGCGCGGGCAACCACCCGAGACGAAAAGAGAGCATTGAAGGCCGGTATCGACGAACTGCCCGCTGCGGCAACGCGCGCGGCATCAACGGTTCCTCCGCCCAAATCCCCAAGCGATCGGATCGCTGAAATGGCGGCGGCCCGAGGACAGGCGTTGCATCGGCCCTAACCCATCCCTTTTCATTTCAGGAGTTCGCAATCATGGCCGGACAAGTATGGATGACCGCCTCCCTCGGCGGCTACATGTACTCGGAAACTCTCTCCGACGTACTGCGCTTCGCGCTGCAACCGCTCGTCAAATTCAGACAGTTCGCGGACATCAAGGACGCGGCGGTGCAGGGCAAGAACAAGGGCGACACCTTCCATTGGAACGTGTACAGCGACGTCGCCAACCAAGGCACGACGCTCGCCGAAACGGCGACGATGCCCGAGACGAACTTCACGATCAGCCAAGGCACGATGACGATCGGCGAGTTCGGCAACAGCGTCCCGTTCTCCTCGAAGCTCGACGATCTGTCGAAGCAACCCGTGATGGAAATCATCGACAAGGTCTTGAAGAACGACGCGAAGAAGGCGATGGACATCGCCGCGCACGCGCAGTTCAACGCGACCCCGATGCGGATGATCGCCACGGGCGGCACGGCGACGAACGCGGTGACGCTGTACACCAACGGCACCGTGACCGGCACCAACAACGTCGCGCTCGGCAAGGATCACATCAAGGCGATCGTCGACATGATGAAGGAGCGGTCGGTTCCGCCCTACGTCAACGACGACTACATCTGCCTCGCGCACCCGACGACGCTGCGGACGCTCAAGAACGACCTCGAAAGCATCAAGCAGTACGTCGATCAGGGCTTCCGCATGATCCTGAACGGCGAGGTCGGGCGCTACGAGTCGGTGCGTTTCGTCGAGCAGACGAACATCGCCAAGGCGGCGTGGTCGGCGAACAACAAGTCGAATTGGGCGTTCTTCTTCGGCCAAGACACGGTCGCGGAAGGCATCGCCATCCCCGAGGAAATGCGTGGCGCGATCCCCTCCGACTTCGGCCGGAAGAAGGGCGTGGCGTGGTACTACCTCGGCGGCTACGGCATCGTCCACACGGCGGCCGCGCAGGGCCGGATCTTCAAGTGGGATAGCGCGGCCTGATCGCGTCTCCTGTCTGAACTCCTCCACGGGGGGTGGGGTACTCCCTCCCCGCTCCCCGTCTTTTTCGGAGCATGACGCGATGGCAAGCGAGTTCCTCGAAGTACCCGGTACGCTCCCGGACCACACGGCCGCCTCACAGCGGACGACGAATCTGGAAGCGAGCGGCTGTTCCGCCGCCGACCTCAAGCGCGGCTTCATCGAGCATCCCGTCGAGCGCACGTCCGTCTTTTCCGAGGATGTGACCGGCGAGAACACGGTTGGCAACCCTTTCACCTACGGCGGCTTCCTCGGCCGTCCTCCGGGTACTGCCCGGTAAGGAGCAACGCATGGCAGATCTCATCAAGGTCGGTCCCGCGAACGGCGTAACGCCGGGCGACGACCGCAGCTATCCGAACCGTGGGACGAGTTCCGGCCTCGTCAACAAGGGCGAGCCCTACGGTGCGGACATTGGCGTGAACGCGACGAACCGCCTCGGCGGATTCAGCGCGGACAGCGACCCGATGGCGAAGGAATTCGCCGATGACGAACGGCAGACGATGCCGGGCGGCCATCAACACAACGGCGGCCGGCGCATGGGCGGCACCGGCTCGGACGAAATGATGGACACGACGCCGGGCGACGAAGGCCGGGCCGGCGACCGGGACTGACATGACGTTCGACCCGACTCGGCCACACGGGATCCTGTACGGGACCGATGACGGTCGCGCCTTCGAGCAGGACGGCAAGTTCTACCAGATCGACGGTACAGAGTGGACTCCGCCGGCTCCGGCCGGCGAAGTCGCTCCGCCGACCGAGAGTGTCGCTCCGCCGGCCGAGAATGCCGCGCCGCGCGCGCCGCGCGCGCCGCGCGCGCCGATGCCGATCAAGGTGGTGGCGCTCGAATGATGGATCCCCGCGAAAAGGTGAAGTACGAGTTCGTGCGCTACACGCGCGGGGTTGGGCTCGATCTCGGGACCGGACCGCACGGGTCATTCCCGCAGTTCATCAAGGTCCGCCGCAAGACCGACGAGGAGTACATGAACTCGGCGGCGGCGTTTCTCGAAGTCGACCACTTCGGCCGGCTCGACTCGATCGACGACGGGAAGTGCGACTTCGTCGTGGCGGCGGCCGCGTTGCTCGAACAGCCCGCCCCGGTCGACTGCCAAGGCGGCATCGACTTCATCGACACCCTCTCCGAGTGGCTGCGCTGCATCCGGGTCGGCGGGCATCTGTGCATCTACGAGCCGGACTCGACGGCGCTCTCGATGCTGCTGCACGTCGCCAAGTGCGCGAGCGAGAAGTACCCGCTTGGCGTCATCCGCTCCGGGCAATGGGATGGCGGCGGGGTCTACATGATCCTGCGCAAAGAGGATCCCGACAGCCCGCTTTCATTCAGCGACTACTCCTCCATCCCGGACAACTGCAAGCCACCGAAAA
>Ga0316629_10000059_pt1 | contig 15500 bp, 11 predicted proteins | sample OWC_May_M1_C1_D1_FD_207654 | JGI IMG/M metagenome (GOLD analysis project Ga0316629, IMG submission 207654) | Wetland soil microbial communities from Old Woman Creek delta, Ohio, United States - OWC_May_M1_C1_D1_A | ecosystem: Environmental > Terrestrial > Soil > Wetlands | place: USA: Ohio... | reverse complement strand
ATGATTCACTTCATGATCGCGGTGTCGGCCTGCGTGACAGCCATGCTCATGCAGCGCTTTCTCCGGCGCCGCCGAACCGAGCAGGGCTGAGCTGCGTCATGCGCCGGCGTTTCGACATCCAGACCACGGAGGACTTGAGCGTTTTTGCCGCCGTTTGCGGCACGCCCGGCTTATCGGCCGATACCGTGGCCGCACACCGGGCCGACGGCCACATGGCGGCCCTTGATCCGGCCGGTGCGGTCACGGCGCGCTGCTCCCTGTGGTGGCGCTCAGCGCCGCCCCTGCCCGGGCACCGGCCGGGGATCATCGGCCACTATGCCTCCGGGTCGGCGGCGGCCGGTGCTGCATTGTTGAAGGCGGCCTGCCGGCATCTCGCCGCCCGGGGCTGCACCGCGGCCGTCGGCCCCATGGACGGGAACACGTGGCGCAGCTACCGGCTGATCACCCGCACCAGCCCGCGGCCGGCTTTTTTTCTTGAGCCGGACGTTCCGTTGGAGTGGGCCGGCCACTTCGAGCTTGCCGGTTTCAAACCCCTGGCCCGCTATTTTTCAGCCATGACCGGACGGCTGGCGTATCCGCCGCCCCCGGCCCCGGACGACCCCGGGCGGCGGACCGGCCGCGGCATCTCCCTGCGCCCGCTGGAACCGGAACGCTTCGAAGAGGAGCTTTGCCGCATCTACCCCTTGTGCATCGAGAGTTTCAAAGACAACCTGCTCTTCACGCCCATACCCGAGGAGCAGTTCGTTGCGATGCATCGGCCGCTGCGGCCCCATCTCACCCCCGGCCTCTCCTGGGTGGCGGAGTTCGGGAAGACTGCGATCGGTTTGGCCTTCGCCCTGCCGGACATCCTCCAGGCACGGCAAGGGGAAACGCCGCACACGGTGGTCCTGAAAACCCTGGCCGTCGCCCCGCAGTTCCGAGGGGCCGGGCTGGGGCAGGCCCTCGTGTCGGCCTGCCAGTCGGCTGCGGCCGGCCGCGGCTTTCGACATGTCATCCATGCCCTCATCCGCGAGGGGAACCCCTCCGGGCGCATTTCCGCCCGTTTCGCCCGGCCGATCCGATCCTATGCCCTGTTTGCAAAGGAGCTCGTGCGAGCATGAACATCTACGATCTCTTCACCCGCCAGGTCGAGCAGCGGCCCGGGGCCGCCGCCTTGACCGAGTGGCGGCGAAACCGGCCCGTCACGCTGAGCTTCCTGGAATTGGAGAACGCCGCCGCCCGGGCGGCCGCCATGCTGGCCGCGGGCGGGCTCAAGGCCGGCGACCCCGTTCTGGTGTTCGTGCCCATGTCGATCGATCTGTATGCGGCGCTGCTGGCCATCTTCCGGCTCGGGCTGGCGGCCGTCTTCCTCGACCCGTCGGCCGGGCGGCGGCACATCGAGCGCTGCTGCGGGATCCTCGCGCCCAGGGCCCTCATCGCCACTCCGAAAGCGCACCTGCTGCGCTGCATGAGCCCAGCCCTTCGGCGCATACCGGTCGCCTTTACCACCGGGCGCCTGCGCCTGCCGGGGGCGCGGCCCTGGGGCCGGTGGAACCGGTTTGCACCGCATACGGGCGTCGCGCCGTGCGGCGCGGACACCCCGGCCCTGGTGACCTTCACGAGCGGAAGCACCGGCCTGCCGAAGGCCGCGGTGCGCAGCCACGGGCTGCTGGCGGCGCAGCAGCAGACCCTGGCAGCCGAGCTGCGGACCGCACCCGGCGATCTCGTCCTGAGCGGCCTTCCCGTCTTCGTCCTGTCGAACCTCGGCTCCGGTGCCGCCAGCCTGATCCCCGGGTGCGACGTGAGCCGCCCCGGCGCCGTGGATGCGGCAACGATCGTTGAACGGGTCCGCAAACTCGGGGTCACCTGCATCCAGGCCTCGCCCGCGTTCCTGGAGAGAGTGGCCGATCGCTGCCGGGGCCGCGGCACCCCGCTGGACGGGGTCCTCCGGGTTTGCACCGGCGGGGCGCCGGTGTCCCCGCGCCTGCTGGACGGCATCCAGGCGGCCGCCCCGCAGGCGGAAGTGACCGCCGTCTACGGGTCCACGGAGGCCGAGCCCATCGCCTGCCTTTTCCGCAGGAAACTTCGCCCCGCGGACCGGGCGGCGATGGATGCGGGAGCCGGGCTGCTTGCCGGGCGCCCGGTCGCGTCGGCGCGGCTTCGGGTCCTGCCGGACCGCTGGGGAACCCCCATCGGGCCCTTTGGCGAGCCCGAGTTCGACAACCTTTGCCTCGGCCCGGGTCAGGCAGGGGAGATCGTCGTCACGGGCCCGCATGTGCTCCCGGGATATCTGCACGGCGAGGGGGACCGCGAAACCAAGTTCCGCGTGGCAGGGGAGCTCTGGCATCGCACGGGGGACGCCGGCCGCGTGGACGCGGATGGAAACCTTTGGTTGCTGGGGCGCTGCGCCGCGCGCATTTGCGACCGGCAGGGGGTTCTCTACCCGTTCACGGTCGAGGCCGCCGCCGGCAGCCTTGCGGCCGTGCGGCGCTCGGCCTTCGTACGGGCCGGCGGCAGACGAACGCTGGTGGTGGAGCCGGCAGCGGGTTCAACCGCTGCGGGATTGGACCTGCTGAAATCGAAGCTGGGCTGGGCGAAGATTGAGCGCGTGCTGGTCCTGCCGCGCATTCCCGTCGACCGGCGCCACAACGCCAAAACAGACTACCCGGAGCTTAACCGGATCCTGGAGCGGCTCTAAACCGAAGACGGGATTTGGCGCGGGAAGATGTCTCCTCCCGCGCCGGGATCGACTTCAGGCTTTCAGGTAGGTGTTGAACCAGGCGAGGCAGCGGGCGCAGGCATCCTTGGCGGGGTTTTCCCGGTAGCTGGGCCGGTAGTCCGCGTGGAAGGCATGCGGCGCATCCGGGTAGAGCACGAACTCGGCCGTCTTGCCGGCCGCCTTGAGGGCGGCCTCCATCTCCTTGACGTCGGCCACGGGGATGCCCTGGTCGGCCTCGCCGTAAAGCCCCAGCACGGGCGCCTTGATCCGGGAGGCAAGGTCCAGCGGCCCCGCCGTGCGGATGCCCGGCGTCTTCGCAGGCTTGATCTGGCCGTACCAGGGCACGGCGGCCTTCACGTCGGGGCTCTGGGCCGCGAAGAGCAGGGTGTACAACCCACCGCGGCAGAAGCCCGTCACCCCGATCCGGTCGGCCCGCGCCGCCGGAAGCTTCTTCGCGTAGGCGACGATGGCGTCGAGGTCCCCCATGACCTGGGCGTCCGGCACCGCATTGACCACTTTGAGCAGCGCCTCGCGATCCTCGATCTGCAGCACACCGCCGGTGCGGGCGTACGGCTCGAAGGTGACGGCGAGGAAGCCGCGCTTGGCAAAGCGCCGCACGACGTCCTTGATGTACTCGTGCATGCCCCAGATTTCGGGGATCACGATCACGACCGGGTATTTTCCCGGCCCCGCCGGCCGGGCCTCGTAGATCGGGACCTGGAACCCGCCGGAGGCCACCCGGCCGTCGGCAACTTTCAAGCCGTCGGCGGGGGTCTTTATGATCTCGCCCGCCACGGCCCTTGAAGCGATCGCAAAACCCGCGATGGCCGCCCCTGCGGCGGACATCTGCGCCAAAAACTGGCGCCGGGACATGCCCTCGTACGCGTTGGCAATCCAGTCTTTCTCCATCTCCATAAGCACCTCCCTTGATGGGCTCTCTTGGGTAATTCCCGGGTTGGTCCACGGTCGAACCAAAGCCGCCCCGCTTGGTCCTTCTACCTTACCGCCGAAGCCGGGTCAATCGGACCCTCTCCCGCAAAGCCGGATCCGTTCAAGAGACTCGCCCGGAAAAACTCGAAAGCCGTTCCTGGATCAACTGCTCCCTCGGCGGCGGTGCAGTCGGTTGAAATGGTATTGATTTTGCAGCTGCTAAAGGTCATACTGGCTGACAGCGATTGCCTCGATTTCCGGTTATCGATATTTTTTCAGCTAGTTGAAAAAGGCCTCACGGCGCACAGAGGCCGCCTTGCATATGCTCGGCTGACTTGATAGCGTCAAAATGCGGTGCTCCCGCTCCTTCTGCCTGTTGCCTCGAATTGCGCCGAAGACCGTTCTTTCCTCACACACACAGGTGCAGCTGAAACCTGCCCGGGCCAAATTTTGCCGGGAACTGCTTTGCTTGATATCACCAGAACCGATTTGCCACAGGGAGGAACCCACCGATGGCCACCAGCACCCATTCCCTGATCCAGCACATCAAGGCGGTCAAGAAGGGGCAGCGCCGTTTCGAGAACGCCTTCCAGGCCGTGTCCCGCATGATCTTCGAGGGCGGGATCGAGAAGATCACCGTGAACGGCAGGACCACATACGATTTCAAGGTGTTCCGGTCCGGCCCGAAGCACGTCATCGGCATGTACGAAGAGGTCAACAGCTTTGTGTCCTACGTGAAGGACGCGGCGGAAGGCGGCTCCTCGAAGGAGATGGCGTTCGTGCTGGTGGGTGAACCGGGCAACGGTAAAACCTTCTTCGTGGATTTCCTATCCGGCCGCTACCGCAGCTTTCTCGCGCGCGAGGAGAACCGCAAGTACTCTTTCAGGTTCAACCACCTGGACCAGTTCGGCACCTACGGCCGGATCAGCACCATCGAATCCCAGACCTACGAAGATCCCATGATCCTGGCCATGAACCTGTTCGAGCTGCCGGACGACAACAAGACCTTCCTGGCGCGGGAGATGGGGTTTACGGACCGGGAGGCGGAGGCGCTCTTCGATGCCTACCGGCCGCTGGGGGCCTGCAGCGGCTACATCTGGAACGACATCCGCTCGCACTGCGGCGGAGACCTGGAACGGATGCTCGCCTTCGTGGAGGTCATCCCCGTGCCGCTCACCGAAAGCCTCGGCACCGTTACCGGCAAATACCCGGCCAAGGACAAGATCACCTCCTCGGCCGTCGACCTGCTGGGAGAGGAGTCGATCCAGCGGCTGCTGCACATCACCGACACGAACAACCCCTACCGCTTCGACCTGCGGCGCGGCGCGCTGGCGCGGGTGGCCGGCGGCGGGATCCATTTCAGCGACGAGATCTTCAAGAACAAGAAGGACCTGGTCCAGGTGTATTTAGGGGTCATTCAGAATCGGAACATCGAGATCGACGGCTACAAGTGGCCGATCGACACCCTCATCGTCGCCACCAGCAACAACTCCGAGTTCCACCGCTTCCTGTCCGAAAAGGAGGAGGCGCCGATCGTGGACCGCTGCCGCCTGTGCTACGTAGCGCACAACACCAACTACAAGCTGCAGAAGGACCTGACCGGCTACGCCATCGGCAGCGAGACGCGCACCACCCTCACCAAGGAGAGCCTGCACCAGGACCCCAACCTCAACTACGCCGCCAGCGTGGGGGTGGTCTTGAGCCGGCTGCCGCGCTCGGAGAAGCTGACGCCGGTGGAAACCATGAAACTCGCCGCCGGGGAGGTGGCCGGCGAGAAGAGCCTCAAGACCCTGGCGGAGGTCATCGACACGCTCAACCAGGACCCGGAGATCATCAACCGCTTCGGCCAGAAGGGCCTGGGCCAGCGCAACCTGGGCCGCGCCACCCAGCTCCTGATCGAAAGCTCCGAGACCAACGAGGGCCAGTGCATGTTCGCCTACGACGTGTTCAAGGCCCTGGAGCGCATCGTGCTCGACTACGTGACCGAGGCCAACGACCGCGCCAAGTACCTGGAGGACATCAAGACCGCCAAAGGCCTCTACCGCGAACGCATCATGACCGAGATGTTCAACGCCTACATGGACGAGCCCTTCGCCATCCGCAAGGACGTGATGAACTACGTCAACATGATCATCGGCATCGACGCGGAGAACCTGGGCCCGGACAAGATGTGGAAGTACAAGGACCCCCAGACCGGGGAGCTCAAGGCCCTCAAGATCGACGAGCGCTACATCAACAGCGTGGAGGAGCGGCTGGGCCTCAAGACCGAGGAGCAGCGGGAGTCCTTCCGCACCTCCATCCGCAAGATCTACGGGCAGAAGATCTCCATCGAACCGAACTACGATTTCATGGACAACCTCGATCTGGTCAAGGCCGTCACCGACGTGCGCCTGAAATCCGACATCGCCGGCGCCGGCAGCCTGATCGGCGCCCTGGCCAACCGGACCAACGAGGAGAACCAGAAGCTCTACGACCGCATGATCACCACCATGCTGAACAAGCTCGGCTACTGCCGCACCTGCGCGCAGAAGACCATCGAGTACTTCTGCACCCAGGAGGATGAAAAGTGACGTCTTCGCCGAAAGATGGGATAGGCCCGTTATGACGGTCCCCGCTGACGAAAAATTGCATGCGCGCCTCAAAGCCGCCGGGCTGGAGCCCGCGCAGGAGGCGAGGATGCGGCGCGAGCTGGAGGCGGGCGGCTCCCACGACCTCCCCGATGCCGGACGGGCGGATGCGGGCGCCGGGATCGATGCGTTCGGCCGGGAGCTCTACGCTTACCACGATCTGGATCGGCTGCAGGGGTTGGCGGCGATGCAGCCCTCGGCCGGCGCCAACATCCGCTCGCTCGACGAGCTGCTCGGGCGCGACCGGCTGCGCGAGCAGGACGGGTTCCCGCGCAAGATCAACGTCGGCCGCCTGATCAAGCCGGGCCGCAGCGGCAGGCAGAAAGTGGTCATCGTGCCGACCACGGTGGAGGAAAAGCTCCTGCACGACACCTCTTCCCGCAGCGAGGAGGAGCCGGCCCAGGGCGGCTCCGGCGAGGGCGAGGAGGGCGAGGTCATCGGCGAGCAGCCCGTGCGCGAGGAGCCGCCGCCGGGCGCCGCCGGCCCGGGCCAGGGCGAAGGCGGGTCCCACGAAATAGAGTCCAACGCCTACGACCTGGGCCGGATCCTGACCGAGAAGTTCCAGCTGCCCAACCTGAAGGACAAGGGCAAGAAGCGGTCGCTGACCCGCTACACCTACGACCTGACCGACCGGCACCGCGGGTTCGGGCAGCTGCTCGACAAGAAGGCGACCCTGCGCCGGATTCTGGAGACCAACCTGCACCTGGGCAACATCCCGGATGTGAACCGGATCGACCCGACCCGCTTCCTGGTCGCGCCCGAGGACAAGGTCTACCGGGTGCTCTCGCCCGAAAAGGACTACGAGTCCCAGGCCCTGGTGTTCTTCCTGCGGGACTACTCGGGGTCCATGGAAGGCCCGTCCACCGTGCTCGTGGTCGCCCAGCACGTGATGATCTACAGCTGGCTCATGTATCAGTACGCCATGCAGGTGGAGACCCGCTTCATCCTGCACGACACCGAGGCCAAGGAGGTCCCGGACTTCTACACCTACTACAACTCCAAGGTGGCCGGGGGCACCCAGGTGTCCTCGGCCTACGCCCTCGTGAACGAGACCGTCGAGCGCGAAAACCTGACGCGGGACTACAATATTTATGTCTTTCACGGCACGGACGGGGACGATTGGGACCACGACGGCAGCGAGAGCCTGCCGCAGCTGCGCCGGATGCTGGCCTACGCCAACCGCGTGGGGATCACCATCGCCCAGCATGCGCGGGACGAGGAGGCGCGCACCGAGGTCGAAAAATACGTCCGCGGCTCCGGGCTGCTGGAGGAGAAAGCCCGGCTGCTGCGCATGGACGTCATGCGCGAGGACGCGGACGAGCCGCGCCTGATCGAAGGGATCAAGAAGCTGATCGCCGAGTAAACGACCGTCGGCCCGTCTGCCGGCCGCCCGTACCTGAATGCGCATCAGACCGGATGACGGGCTGACCGGCGACGGATCGACGCGATGGACCCATGGAACTGATCAGCCAACACACCAAGAGGATCATGGAGGGCTGCAAGGAGCGCGCGGCCGCGGCCGGCCTGCGCTTCGAGAAGGAGACCCTCGAGTACATCGTCACCAACCGCGACCTCCTCGAGCTGACCCCCAAGCTGATGATCCCCACCCTCTACGACTACTGGGTCCACGAGGTGGAGGTCCTGAAGGAGAAGGGCCGCTACGAGCTCTACCCCAGCAACCCCTACGAGACCGTCATCAACACCCGCCCGGCCATCTCCTACTACAACGACAACAACCCGGACTGGCTGAACGTGATGATCTTTTACCACGTGCTGGCCCACATCGACTTTTTTCAGAACAACCTGTGCTTCCGGCACACCTGGGACTACGACTTCACCGGCCAGGCCCTCTCGGACAAGCGCATGATCGCCCAGCTGCGCTCCGACAACGGCCGGTGGGTGGACTACGTCATCGAATTCGCCCGGGGCATCGACAACCTGGTGGGGTTCCACTCCGAGCTGTCCCGGCTGAGCCGCCCGCCGGAGTCCGCCCACGCCCGGATGCTGGACTACTACTTCGACCATTTCCTGCAGAACGTCCGCAAAGTCAAAACGGGCAAGTACATCAAGGAAATCGAGCGCTACAATGCCTGTCTGCGGCAGTCTCCCGAACACGGGGAGCAGGCGTTCTTTGCCGAGGTTCTCCGAAAACACCCCGAGTTCGACTCGCTCTACAAAAAAAGCCTCGAGGCGAAGGCCGAACGCCGCCAGGACCTGCTGCAGTTCATCCTCGAGCACTCCGAGTTCCTGGCCAGGGAAAAAAACCACTGGATGAAGCCCGTCGTCGAGGTGGTGCGCAAGACCTCGCTCTTCTTCCAACCCCAGATCCGCACCAAGATCATGAACGAGGGCTGGGCCAGTTACTGGCACGAGGCGCTCTTCCTCCAGGACGACCGGATTTCCGGCCACGAGGTGGATTTCGCGCGGGTCCATGCCGGGGTCACCGCCATGCCCCGGGTGGGGCTCAACCCCTATGCGCTCGGCATGCGGCTGTTCCAGCACATCGAAGAGTCGGCCGGAAAAGGGAGGTATTCGATCGAGTTCCGCAGGCTGACCGACCGCCGGGAGCGCGAGCGCTACGACCGGCCGCAGGGCGACGGCCGCGATTTCCTCTTCAACGCCCGTGAGAACCTGAACGATTTCCTCTTCATCCACTCGTTCGTCGGGCAGGAGTTCGTCGACCGGTTCCGGCTGTTTGTGGCCGGCCGGCGCCTGAACCAGGCCCGCGGGGTGTGGGAGATCTATGTCAAGAGCCGGTCGGCCGATGACTACCGCGCCATGCTGCTCGGGCAGCTTTACCACCCGCCGGCCATCGACATCGACCGGGAGAAGACCGGCAACGGCGCCCTTTACCTGGTCCACCGCTTCGAAGGCCGGCCGCTGGTGCGCGAATTCATCGCCAACACGCTGCTGGGCATCGAATTTCTCTGGGGCCGGCCCGTCCAGCTGGAAACAAGCGAAGCCGTTCGCGCCGAACCCGCCGGCCCGCCGTCGGGTCTTCCCGGCATGCACATGCCCCTCGGCGAGGAGCGCCGGGAAAGGGAGCTGAAGTGGCAGCGGGTGCGCTACACCATGCAGGACCGCAAACTCACACGGGACGTTCTCTGATGCCGATAGACCCGCCGAGGGACAAGACTTCCGGTGCGCCGGACGAAGCCGACACCGTGGCGGAGGCGCTGCGAAACCTGAACCGCGCCGCGGGCACGCTGGAGCAAAGGCTCCCCATCCCCTTCGAAGAGTTCCTGAAGGAGCTCTTGACCCGTCCGGCCGCGGTGATGCGCAACGTATTTCAGATCTTTCACGACATGGTGAAATCCTATGTCGGCGAGGGGGTCGACGAATACCCGGACGACCCCGAGTCGATTCACTACGCCTATTACGACTGCAACCGGCTGTTTGTCCAAGACGTCGACCACCCCTTCTTTGCCGACCGCATTTTTGCCAACCGGCTGGTGGCTCTGGTGGAATCGATGAAACGGGGCGCCCAGCAGAACAAGATCTACCTCTTCCGCGGCCCCCCGGGGTGCGGCAAGAGCACCTTCCTGAACAACTTGCTGCGCAAATTCGAAGCCTACACCGGCACCGAGGCCGGCCTGCGCTACGAGGCCGTCTGGCGCTTCGATCGCCGCAAATTCGCGGCCGCGGAGGACCCCACCGGCCACCCGCTGATCGAGCGGCTGTCGCGGGTGATCGAGAGCCTCGAACACGGCGATGCCGATGCGGGCGCGGGGTGGGAGGACCGCCGTCGCGCCGATGCCGATGCGGAGGAGTCGGCCATGGTCGACGGCCACATCGTTGAAATCCCCTGCCCGAGCCACGACAACCCCCTGTTGATGATCCCCAAGGCTCACCGCCGGACGTTTTTCGACGACCTGTTCAAGAACGACCAGTTCAAATACGAGCTAGCGACCGAGAAGGAGTACGAGTGGGTCTTCAAGGACCACCCCTGCACCATTTGCAGCTCGCTTTACGATGCGCTGCTCTACCGGCTGAAAAACCCGCAGAAAGTCTTTGAGTGCCTTTTTGCCCGGCCCTACCGCTTCAACCGGCGGCTGGGCGACGGGATCAGCGTCTTCAGCCCCGGCGACAAGCCTTTGCGGCAGCAGGCCATGGGCGACCCGATCGTCCAGAAGCAGATCAACCGGGCGCTGGGGGGCCGTCCGCCGGTCAAATACCTGTTTTCCCAGTACGCCAAGACCCACAACGGCATCTACGCCCTGATGGACGTGAAATCCCACAACGCCGAGCGGCTGATCGAGCTGCACAACATCATCAGCGAGGGCATCCACAAGGTCGAAGACATCGAGGAAAACGTCAACTCCCTGCTGCTGGCGGTCATGAACCCGGAGGACCAGAAGAACATCGAGGGGTTCCAGAGCTTTCTCGACCGCGTGGAGTACATCAACATCCCCTACGTCATGGACCTCAGTACGGAGGTGGAGATCTACCGCAAGGTCTTCGGGCGGCACATCGACGAGCGCTTCCTGCCGCGGGTGCTCCACAACTTCGCCCGGGTCATCATCTCCTCGCGCCTGAAACGGCGCTCCGAGGCCATGCTGGAATGGATCGGGACTCCGGAGAAATACCGGCTCTATTGCGACGAAAACCTGCAGCTGCTCAAGATGGAGATCTACACCGGCTACATTCCCAAGTGGCTGGCGGAGGAGGACCGCAAGCGGCTGACCGCCAAGCGCCGCCGGCGCATCATCGCCGACTCGGAAACCGAGGGCGACTTCGGCATCTCCGGGCGGGATTCAATCAAGATCTTCAACGAGTTTTTCTCGACCTACGCCAAGGACGACAAGCGCATCAACATGTCGGACCTCTGCAAGTTCTTCACCAAGGTCCACAAGGAGGTGCGGGACCTGATCCCCCAGGGCCTTCTGGATTCGCTGCTGCGGATGTACGATTACACCGTGCTCCAGGAGGTGAAGGAATCCCTCTACTATTACAACGAGGAGCAGATCGCGCGCGACATCCAGAACTACCTTTTCGCCATCAATTTCGAGATCGACACCACCGCCGTCTGCACCTACACCGGAGAGCGGCTCGAGATCAGCGAGGAGTTCCTGGGCGGGATCGAATACCGGCTGCTGGGGCCGGCCGCGACCCGTTTTCAGCGTCTGGAGTTCCGCAGGGAAACCCAGCGCGAGTATACCTCCCGCACCCTCACGCAGGAAATCATGGTGGAGGGGCTATCCATCGGCCAGACCGGGGTCTTTCGGGACCTGCGCGAGCGGTACATCTACAACTTGAAGGAAAAGGTTCTCGACCCGCTGCTGGAAAACGAGAATTTCCGACGGGCCATCAAGGAGTTCAACGAGGATGGGTTCAGAACCTACGACAAGAAGATCCGGGAGGACGTCAGCTACCTTATCGCCAACCTCGGCAGGAAGTACCGCTACAGCGAGCAGGGCGCGAAGGAGGTGTGCATCTACGTGATCGACAACGACCTAGCCAAAAAGTTCGCCGCCCCCTGAAATTGCCGGCGGCCGGCCGCTGGTAATTTCAGGGGGCCGACGTCGCGTTGATCTGGGCCTTCAGGCAGTCGCAGTATTCATCGAAGATAAAATACATGCAACGCTCGGCGCTGCGGGATTTCTCGAAAAAGCTGCAGCCGGGCTGCTCCTTTTGGCTGGCCGCCGTGCAGAAGGAAATCTGCTCGGACCGGCAGAAATTGACCACCGCCCCACTGACCATGCTGGCCTCCCCTTGCCCCTCGCTTCTCGGGGGAAATCATCGTTCCTGTATAAAACTATCGCAACTCCCGCCCGAAACTTGAGATAAAAATTGGGAAGCCCCGGACCGCGGCGGCGCGGCCGAGGACGGTTTTTGCGAAGAGGATCAAACCCGAGGCGTCTTCGGCGTTGCATATGGATTCTAATTGCTTATTTTAGCGCCCTGACGTAAAAACTTTGCAGAGCGATAGCCCGGTGGCCCTAAAGCCAACCCTGCCGGACCCCAAGGAGGATCAATGGAGAAGCACCAGAAATTTTCCATGTGGTATGTCTTGCTGGGCATATGGGTGGTACTGATCATCCAAAACGCGCTTTTTTCCGCCTTCTCCGTCAAGACCATCTCCTACAGTGAATTTTTGAAAGCCCTGAACGAGAACCGGGTGACCGAGGTCGCCATCACCTCCAACATGATCCAGGGGCGCATGAAGGACAGCCGGTCTACCAGCGACCAGGGCGAACTGTTCCGGACGGTGCGGGTCGACCCGGAGATATCCGAGCTGCTGAGCGGCCACGACGTCAAGTTCAAAGGGGAGGTGGAGTCGACCTTCGTGCGCGACCTGCTCTCCTGGGTCATCCCGGTTTTTCTCTTCGTCGGCATCTGGTTTTTCATGATAAAACGCATGCAGGGCCAGCAGCCGGGGTTCATGTCGCTCGGGAAGAACAAGGCCAAAATCTACATGCAGGACGAGGTGGGGGTGCGCTTCGACGACGTCGCCGGCGTGGACGAGTCCAAGCAGGAGCTCAAGGAGGTCATCGAATTCCTCAAGGAGCCGGGACGGTTCACCGAGATCGGCGGCCGGATGCCCCGCGGCGTTCTGCTCGTCGGACCGCCGGGCACCGGCAAGACCCTGCTCGCCAAGGCCGTGGCCGGCGAAAGCGGGGTGCCCTTCTTCAGCATGAGCGGCTCGGAGTTTGTCGAGATGTTCGTCGGCCTGGGAGCCGCCCGGGTGCGGGACCTCTTCACCCAGGCCAAGGCCAAGGCGCCCTGCATCATCTTCATCGACGAGCTGGACGCCCTGGGCAAGGCCCGCGGCATCGGCGGCATGGGCGGCCATGACGAGCGCGAGCAGACCCTCAACCAATTGCTGGTGGAGATGGACGGGTTCGACCCCCAGGTGGGCGTCATCCTGATTGCCGCCACCAACCGGCCCGAGATCCTGGACCCGGCGCTCCTGCGACCGGGCCGTTTCGACCGGCAGGTGCTCGTCGACCGTCCCGACCGCAAGGGGCGCGAGGCCATCCTGCAGGTGCACCTGAAGAAGATAAAATACGACGAAACGCTGGACATCGAGAAGGTTGCCAACATGACCCCGGGCATGGTGGGCGCGGACCTCGCCAACATCGTGAATGAAGCCGCGCTGCTGGCGGTGCGCCGCGGCAAGGAGAGGGCCGGGATGCCCGAATTCCAGGAAGCCGTCGAGCGCGTGATCGCCGGACTCGAAAAGAAAAACCGCGTCATCAACCCCAAAGAGAAAAAGATCGTGGCCTACCACGAACTCGGGCACGCCATCGTGGCGATGTCGCTGCCGGGAACCGACCCGGTCCAGAAAATCACGGTCATCCCGCGCGGGATCGCCGCCCTGGGCTACACCATGCAGGTGCCCACCGAAGACCGCTTCCTGATGGGCAAGAGCGAGCTGGAGAACAAGATCGCCACCCTGCTCGGCGGCCGGGCCGCCGAAGAGATTGTCTCCGGCGACATCTCCACCGGCGCCCACAACGATCTGTCCCGGGCCACCGACATCGCCCGCAGCATGGTCAAGGAGTACGGCATGAGCAAGGTCGGCCAAGTCTACTACGCATCCAACCGCCGCGCCCAGTTTCTGAACCTCGTTCCCGAGGGCACCGGGGAATACAGCGAGGCGACGGCGGAAGTGATCGACCGGGAGATCAACGCCATCATCAGCGCGCAGTACGACCGGGCCCTCGACATTCTGCGGGGCAAGCGCGGCATTCTGGAGAAATCGGTCGGCATCCTGCTTGAAAAGGAAACCATCGAAGGCGGCGAGTTGAAGGCGCTCATGGCGGAGGTCGCAGGCCCCGCCGCCGGCGGGGCCGTTGCCGCCATGGCATAACCTCCCGAACAGCGTGCTGCGGAGATTCAATGCCCCTGACCAAAATATGGCTGGACGACGAAGAGCGCCGGCGGCAGGTGGAACCCGTCCCGTCGCCGAGCGACGGGGCTTTTTTCGGGTTTGAACGCATTCACGCCCGGGAAAAGTCCGAGCGGGTGCTGCGGCACTTCAATTCGGTCGCGCATGTCTACGATTTCATGAACAGCCTGCTCAGCTTCGGCATCCACCACGCCTGGAAGCGGGCATCCGTGCGCGCGCTCGGGCTGCGCCCCGGGGACCGGGTACTGGATGTCTGCGGGGGGACCGGAGACCTCGCGATCCTGGCCGCGCGCGGGCTGGGACCCGGGGGCCGCGTGGTGGTCTACGACATCAACCGCGCCATGATCGACGCCGGCCTGCACAAGGTGCGCGGCGGGCCTCTGGAAAACCGCATCCGCCACGTCCAAGGCGACGCCGAACAGATCGCCTTCCCCGACGGGAGCTTCGACGCCGCCATGGTGGGCTTCGGCATCCGCAACGTCACCCGCATGCGCCAGGGGTTTGCCGAAATGCACCGCGTGCTCAAACCGAGGGGCCGGCTGATGTGCCTGGAGTTCTCGAGGCCGGTGTGGCCCGTCTTCCGCTGGCTGTACGATGCCTATTCATTCTATGCGATGCCTTTTCTGGGGGAGCTCATCGCAGGCTCCCGCAAGGCCTACATGCACCTGCCGGAGTCCATTCGCATGTTCCCGCTGCCGGGCGAGCTGGCGGAGATCCTGCGCGGAGTGGGCTTTTCCCGTGTGGACTACCGCCGCTTCACCAACGGCATCGCCGTGGCGCACCTGGCGGTCAAATAAAAGCTGCCGGTCGGATGAAACCCGACCGGAGCGTCATCGCCCGCCGCCGGGCCGCACACCCGAAGCGCGGCCGCTTCGACAGTTCCGGCCTGAGGGAAGAATTCACAACGGCGGCGTTCGATTTACGATACACCTTCAAGCTCAAGCGTTTCGGGATCTTCGGTGGACGCGAAATAAGCTGCAACCAACGGCTCAATTAAAGCCGGTTGGCCTGCCGGCTCATCCGCCCCGGATTAAACCTGCCCCTTTGATCAGCTAAACTCAAACCCCTTTTGCCCGAACCAGGATTCGATAGAGGCACGTAAACTATTACTTCGGCAATAAAACAGGTACAACTTCAGCCGATGCCAGGCGTGAGATGCTGGTATTAGATATATTTACTTGCCGGAGTAATAAATAGGCCCAGGCGATTATTCAATCGAAGCTGATTGGGTCAGATCTACCTTGCTGAAAACACACTGAAGGTATTGCTCTAGGTGCAACGACCATGGTGGGAGGAAAAGTGGCGTCACCATGTTTTAGGGCTGCAACGCGGCTGGAGCTTCATCACTCCCACGAGCAACCGCTGCCCCATTGAAGCGGGTACATATTCTTTC
>Ga0316629_10000056_pt1 | contig 15588 bp, 20 predicted proteins | sample OWC_May_M1_C1_D1_FD_207654 | JGI IMG/M metagenome (GOLD analysis project Ga0316629, IMG submission 207654) | Wetland soil microbial communities from Old Woman Creek delta, Ohio, United States - OWC_May_M1_C1_D1_A | ecosystem: Environmental > Terrestrial > Soil > Wetlands | place: USA: Ohio... | reverse complement strand
CGACCCGGCAGCGACCTACGCGTCGATCGGCAAGGAGATCGGCGTCTCCCACACGGCGGTCGCCAAGCAGGCGACGAAGAACGGCTGGGCCAAGGTCGGCGCGCTCGCGCAGGTCAACGAGCGGGCGCAGCTGCTCGCCGATCGTCGCGAGGTTGCGCGTGAAGTTGCTACCCGCGAGCCAGACAAAAGGCCGGCACCGGGATCGCTGGAGGACGCGGCCCAGCTGCGGTCACGCGTCATCGAGCGGCATCGGTCCGAATGGGAGGAGGTCAATCGCTTCCGCATCGCCGCCATGGTCAGCATGAAGGCCGCCTTCGAGAACAAGGACGTGGAGACGCAGCGCGACGAGTGGTGGAAGGCGAAGATCGCCAGCGACACCGTGCTGCATCACATGCGCGCCCTCGACACGAAGCAGATCGGCGAGCGCCGGGCTCACGGCCTGAGCGACGCCGACAACGCCCAAGCCATCATCATCGAGCGCACCTACGGCGCTCTCAACGAGTGAGGAATCCATGGTCGACATGATCGGCATCGCCGAGCTGCTGCCCTACGCGCGCAACAGCCGCACTCACAGCGACGGGCAGATCGCCAAGGTCGCCGCATCGATTCGAGAGTTCGGGTTCACCAACCCCGTGCTCATCATGCCCGACAGGACGATCGTCGCCGGCCATGCTCGCGTCGAGGCGGCGCGCGTGCTCGGGCTGGGCGAGGTGCCGTGTCGCGTCGTTGGCGAGCACTGGACGAAGGCGCAGCTCCAGGCCTACATCATCGCCGACAACAAGCTGGCGCTCGACGCGGGTTGGGACATCGAGATGCTGAAGGTCGAGATCGACGACCTGATGGCCGCCGACTTCAACGTCGAGCTGACCGGGTTCTCGGAGCACGAGATGGAGGCGCTGCTCAACGGCTGGAACGTCGAGCCCGCCGACATCACGAAGGACGGCGAGAACCTCGACGGCATCACGTCGACGATCCGGGTCCGCGTCGATCAGGACGAGGGCGACCTTGCGCGCTCTGTCATCACGAAGGCGCTCGATGCAGCCGGGCTGACCTATGAGCTTGCGTGACGAAGCTCCCGGCAAGCTGAACCTGCTGGTCGCCTACCCGTACATGACCAAGCCGGTCGTGGAGCTGCTCGTCGAGCACAAGGAGCACATCCGCTTCCTCCTCGACTCGGGCGCGTTCACCGCGTGGAAGGCGGGCAAGAGCATCGCCCTGGACGACTACTGCCGTTTCGTCGACTCGATGCCGTTCGAGCCGTGGCGCTACTTCACGCTCGACGTCATCGGCGATCCCGTGGCGTCCATGGCGAACTACGAGGCGATGCTGGCGCGCGGCTACAAGCCGGTCCCGATCCTCACGCGCGGCGAGGATCTCGCGGGACTCGACCGCTACTACGAGACGAGCGACGTCGTGGGCATTGGCGGGCTCGTCGGCACGCGCGGGAACAAGGGCTTCGTCAACGGCATCATGAAGCACGTCGGCGATCGTCGCGTGCATTGGCTCGGGTTCACGCGCATCAACTACCTCAAGCACTACCGGCCGTATATGTGCGACTCCTCGAACTACTCGCGAGGGCAGCGCTACGGCATCATCGACACCTACGCCGGCAACGGCGAGATGATCCCGCTCACGCGCAAGGTCGCGAAGCGCCACCTCACCGAGGCGCTTGCCGCGCGCGTCGCCCGCTACGATCTCGATCTGTGGTCGCTCGCGCAGCCCGGAGCGTGGCGCAAGGGGCGCGTCATGACCGAGCTGCCCGTCTGGTCGTGGGTCGACTTCTCGCTGGACGCAGAGCGCACGATCGGCACGAAGCTATTCGTTGCGGTGTCCGGGCTCGACTCGATCAAGCTCGTGCTCCGCGCTTACCTGGGACTCAGAGGATTGAAGCCATGACCGGTACCGTTGTCGTCGTCAGTGGCGGGCTCGACTCCGCCGTGCTCGCGTACAAGGCGAGGAAGCAGCACGAGGGGCCGCTGCACCTGTTGTCGTTCGACTACGGGCAGCGCCACAAGCGCGAGCTGGAGTGCGCGGCCAAGATCGCCAAAGCGCTCGACGCCAAGCACGACATCATCAACCTGACCGACCTTCGCGCGCTGCTGAAGGGGTCGAGCCTGACGGACGACGCGATCGACACGCCGCACGGGCACTACGCTGCCGAGAGCATGAAGCTGACCGTCGTTCCGGGGCGCAACGCCATCATGCTGTCGATCGCCTGGGGCGTGGCCGTGTCCGAGGGCGCCGATCGCGTTGGCATCGGCGTGCACTCGGGCGATCACTTCATCTACCCCGACTGCCGCCCGGAATTCATCTACGCCATGCGCAACGCCCTGGCGGCCGGCACGGCGGACATGAGCGGCTACACGAAGGAAATCTGGACCCCGTTCCTCTCGCTGACCAAGGCTGACATCGTCGTGGAGGGCGCGATCCACGGCGTCCCGTTCGAGGACACGTGGACGTGCTACGAAGGCGGCGACGTGCACTGCGGGAAGTGTGGCTCGTGCGTCGAGCGTCGCGAAGCGTTCGCCGAGGCCGGGGTCGCTGACCCGACGGAATATGCGTCGTGAAGTCGGTCAACCTTACCGACGTCGTGCCGCCCGAGGTCCGCAGCGCGGCGTTGTGGACGTTCGCTAACGAGAGCATCGGGCACCTGCTGACCGACGACGATCGCGAGCAGATCAAGCGCGAGATCGCGGCAGCGTTCGAGATCGTGTTCGCTTCGATGCGCATCGACACGGACAACGACCACAACACCAAGGAGACGGCCACGCGGATCGCGCGGATGTACGTTGACGAGGTGTTCCGTGGGCGCTTCCACCCGATGCCGCGCATGACGGAGTTCCCGAACGCCAAGCGCCTGGACGAGCTGTACACGGTCGGGCCCGTCACCGTGCGCAGTGCCTGCTCGCATCACTTCGTGCCGATCATCGGCAAGGCGTGGCTCGGGGTCATCCCGAGCGAGCGCCTCATCGGCCTGTCGAAGTTCACGCGGCTGACCGAGTGGGTGATGGCGCGCCCGCAGATTCAGGAGGAGGCTGCGGTGCAGCTCGCCGACGCGATCGAGGACTGCATCCAGCCGCACGGGCTCGCCGTCGTCATCAAGGCGCAGCACCTGTGCATGACGTGGCGAGGCGTCCGCGACAACGGCACGGAGATGGTCACGTCAGTGATGCGGGGAGCGTTCAGGGACAACCCGATGGCGCGCGAGGAATTCATGGCGATCATCAAGGGGCAGGGCTACGCATGAGTCGATTCAGCGCAGAGCGATTCCACGACTTCAGCGCCGGGCATCGGGTGTGCGGGCACGAGAACAAGTGCCGCCATCTGCACGGCCACAACTACCGCGCGCACTTCGTGTGCGTCGCCGACCTCGATGCGATCGGACGCGTCATCGACTTCGGCGTCATCAAGGAGCTGCTCTGCGAGTGGCTGGAGGACAACTGGGACCATCGCTTCCTCATGTGGGAGAACGACCCGATGATCGGCGACTTGATGCTCGTCGACGAGGTATCCGTGGTGCCCGTGCCGTTCAACCCGACGGCCGAGAACATGGCCGAGTACCTCGTCAACGTGATTGGCCCGCAGCAGCTGGCCGGCACAGGCGTCAAGCTGTGGGCGTGCAAGGTGGAGGAGACGACAAAGTGCGCGGCAAGCTACGAACTAGGCTGACCTACGCCGATCTCGACGAGTTCGTCGAGGCGTTCGCCGAGCACGGCGACTGGGAGGGCTGCACCGGGATCTACGGCGAGCCGCGTGGCGGGCTGCCGATCGCCGTGGCGTTGTCGCACGCGATCGGGCTGCCGCTGCTGAGCGCGCAGAGCGAGACGATGCTGTGGGTCGACGACATCGTCGACAAGGGCGAGACGATCGAGCGCGCCCTGCTCGTCTACCCGAACGCGAAGTACACGGCCTGGGTCGTGCGCCACTACCTGCGCTGGAGCTGCATGTTGCAGCCCGGGATCATCCTCAACGACGACCGCTGGATCGTGTTCCCGTGGGAGCGCGACGAGAACGCTGATGCTGACGCCGCGAAGTACGCGGCATCGAGGGCCGGCCTGTGAGCATGGGGATCAACGAAATCTTCTACACGATCCAGGGCGAGGCGCGCTTCACCGGCACGCCGTCGGTGTTCATCAGGACGCAAGGCTGCGACGTCGGCTGCCCGTGGTGCGACACCAAGCACACGTGGTCGTTCTGCCCGCCGACCACCCACTACGTGCCGCTGCGGCACATGGACGAGGCCAAGGCGAAGTTCAAGAACGATCGCGGCATCCTCTCGGAGGAGCTGTACACGATCGCGACGCCGCGCGAGATCGCCGACTACGTGGCGACGCGCTGGCCGCACGCCCGCCATGTCGTCATCACCGGGGGCGAGCCCCTCGCCCAGGAGGCGCTGCCGGAACTGATCCGGGCGCTGGCCGAGGAGGGACGCAGCGTGCAGATCGAGACGTCTGGCACGTACCCGCTGACCGACATCCCGACGTGTGCGTGGGTGACGCTGTCGCCGAAGTGGGACATGCCCGGGGGGCGGCGCGTGCTGCCCGCGAGCTTCGAGCGCTGCAACGAGATAAAGGTGCCGATCGGCCGGGCGCGCGACGTCACCGAGCTGCTCGATCGCCTCGCCGACATGAACATCGATCCCGCGAACGTCTGGCTCCAGCCGCTGTCGCAGAGCCGCAAGGCGACCGACCTGTGCGTGAAGTCGTGCCTGGAGTACGGCTTCAAGCTCTCGTTGCAGATGCACAAGTACGCGCACATCCCGTGACGCTGCGCATCCATGTCCCGCCGTTGCTGTATCACGCGGGCCAGCGCCGAATGCTGGACGAGAGGCGGCGCTTCAACGTCGCCACGTGCGGGCGGCGCTTCGGCAAGACGATGTTCGGCCTGGAGCAGATCCTGTTCGAGGCCGGGGGCGCGCTCGACGGCTATCCCGTTGGCTGGTTCGCGCCGACCTACAAGTACCTCGCCGACGTCTGGAAGGACGCCGAGCGCACGTGCGGCGCCATCACGCATCGAATCAACCGCACCGAGATGCGGATCGAGCTGGTGACGGGCGGCGTCATCGACTTCTGGACGCTGGAGGACGAGAACGCAGGGCGCGGCCGCAAGTACCGGCGCGTCGTCATCGACGAGTCCGCGCACGCGAAGAACCTGCGGCAGGCGTGGCTGTTCTCGATCTCGCCGACGCTGAACGACTACAAGGGCGACGCGTGGTTCATCAGCACGCCGAACGGCCGCAACTTCCACTACGAACTGCACATGATGGGCGACGCGCGCAACGTGAAGCGCGATCCCGAGTGGCAGTCGTGGCAGATGCCGACGACCGAGAACCCGTTCATCGATCCGCAAGAGATCGAGAAGTGGCGACCGCGCCTGCCCGAGCGGGTGTTCGCCCAGGAGTACCTCGCTGCGTTCATCGATACGGGCGGCGGCGTGTTCCGGCGCGTCACCGACGCGATCAGCAGCAAGCTCCCGGCTGATCCACACACGATGCGAGACCTCGGCGCCGGTCACGCCTACGTGATTGGCGTCGATTGGGGGCGCCACAACGACTTCACCGTCTACGTGGTGCTCGACGGCACGACGCGCGAGGTCGTGGCGATCGACCGGTTCACCGAGATCGAGTACGCGTTCCAGCTCATGCGCTTGAAGGCGCTGCACGAGCGCTTCCCGCGCGCCCCGATCCTCGCCGAGTCGAACGCCATGGGTGAGCCGCTCATCGAGCACCTGACGCGCGAGGGGCTGCCCATGAGCCCGTTCGCCACGACTGCCGCAAGCAAGGGCGCGATCGTCCTCGATCTGGCCTTGGCGTTCGAGCAGGGCACGATCAAGATCCCGGATCACGAGGAGCTGGTGCGGGAGCTGATGTCCTACGATCAAGAGCGCCTGCCGTCAGGGTCGATCCGGTACGGCGCCCCGGCTGGCGAGCACGACGACTGCGTCATGGCCCTGGCCATCGCATGGCACGGGGTCGACTACGGCGGGCAGCGCTCGGCCGTGTACGGCAAGAGGACGTTCTGATGAGCCGCGAGATTCTCGTCTACGCGATCGGCGAGGAGGCCGCTCAGCTGCTGGCTGAGACACTCGGGGGCGCCGACTACCGCGTGCCCTCGGCCCCGGGCTGCGATTCCTATGGTCGGCTGGTCGACATCATCGGGCAGCGCCTCGCGGATCGCCTAGTCGCCATCGCTGGCGGCGACGTCCTCTACATCCCGCGCAATCATCTGCTCGATCTCGCCTCGCGGAACGAGGCGGTGGCCTCGATGCTCAGACGCGGCATGTCGCCCGGCGACATCGCGCGGACGTTCACGTACACGGCGCGGCTCAGCGAGCGCCACGTCTACCGGATCATGGATCGGCTCAGGATCAAGCGGGGCACCGAGCAGCTCGATCTGTTTCGTGCTGACGCGCGTCAGGATTCCGAAGGCGAGGGGCGTGGCGAATGATGGCTCCCGAACGAAGGAGAGCTTATGCCACGCGCCACCCGCCGCTCTACCCTGCCCGACGGCCTGCTGCTGAGCACGATGGCGGCGACGCCCGCCGCCCCGAAGAAATCGGCGGCCTTGTTTCAGGAGACGGTCTTCGATCAGTTCCTCGGGATGATGGGGCGCATCCCCGATCCAGACGAGGTGCTGAAGAAGGCCGGCATCAAGCGCGAGAACCTGCGGATGCTGGAGGCGGACGACGACCTCGTCGCCGCGCTCGACACGCGTCGCGAGGCAGTGCTCGGCACGCCCTGGCGGCTGGAGCCCGGTGGCACCGAGCAGGCCGAATGGATCGAGTTCGAGCTGCGCCCGGTCATCGAGGACGCCATTCGTTGCGCCTTGCAGGCCGTGCCCTACGGCTACAGCGTCGGCGAGATCATCTACGCGCAGCGGGAGACGGGCCGACTCGGCATCAAGTCTGTCGTGGAGAAGCCGTTCGAGTGGTTCGCCCCGAAGCCTGACGGCTCGCTCGTGTGGTTCTCGCAGACCGCGCCTGACGGCGAGCTGGTCGAGCCGGTCAAGTTCATGCTGACCGTGCGGCAGTTCACGTACCGCAACCCCTACGGCGAGGCGCTGTTCAGCCGGCTGTACTGGCCGTGGTTCTTCCGCAAGAACGGCTGGATGTTCTGGGCGAAGTGGCTTGAGCGCTTCGGCCAGCCGCTGCTGGTCGGCAAGACGCGGGCGAACTACGAGAAGATGGCGAAGGATCTGCACGCCGCCGTCCAGGGCGCGTCGCTGGCGATCCACAGCGACGACTCCGTCGACGCCATCGATGTCACGGGCACCGGGCAGCAGTTCGTCGAGTTCGAGCAGCACATCATCAAGCGCTACCAGCGCTCGATCCTCGGCCAGACCCTGACGTCCGACGTCGGCGACTCGGGCAGCTACGCCGCTGCCAGCGTGCACAACGAGGTCCGCGAGGACAAGCGCAACGCCGACCTTCGCATGGTCCGGCGCAGCCTTCAGCGCCTCGTCGACAACCTCTGGATCCTGAACGCGTTCCCGGATCTGCCGCCCGAATTCATCATGGCCGACGAGACCGGGCTGGAGGAAAAGCGCGCCGAGCGTGATGCACGCCTCGTGGATGCCGGCATCCTTCGCCTCACCGAGGAGTACCTGCTCGATCGCTACGATTTCCGCGAGGGCGACTTCGTCGTGAACGAGCCGACGCAGCCGCCGACCCAGGCGCCCACGCCCCCGAGCGCCGAGGGAATGGACGACGACATGGAGGAAGCTGAGCAGCAGCACGGCACGGGCGAGACGTTTGCCCGCCGCCCGGCCGCCGCCGGCGGGCGCTTCACCAAGGGCCAGCAGGCTGTCGAGGATCTGGTTGCCAGCTCGCTCGGCCAGCTCGGGCCGCTCGTGTCGCAGGCCGCCATCCTGCGCTGCATCCGCCTGTCGACCTCGCCCGAGGACCTGATGGAGCGGTTGGCGCTGCTGTTTGACGACGAGAGCGCGAGCCCGCGCTTCCGGCACGTGTTCGAGCAGGCGCTGTTCGCCGCCGAGATCATGGGCTACGCGCACGCCGAGGACCCGGAGGCGCTCAAGCGCTTCGCTGCACCCGTCGTGAACGTGACCGCGCAGTTCGAGCCCCCGCCGGCCCCGTCCATCATCGTCAACGTGCCCGAGCAGCCGGCCCCGGTGGTCAACGTGGCGGCGCCAGAGCTCCCGGCACCGATCGTCAACGTGACCGCTGAAGCGGCCGCACCGATCGTCAACGTGACCGCCGAGGTCAAGCCGCGCCTGACCGAGACGATCATCGAGCGCGACACCGAGGGCAACATCGTGAAGGCGACGCAGGCCGACATTCCCGACGAGAGGACGCTGAATTGAGAAGCCCGACGTGCTACCCGCCGGTGAGTGTTCGACGCGTTGTACTGGGCGTCATCGTCGGCATGTTCATGCTGACGATCGCCTCCGTGGCGCTCGCTGGCACGACATTCATCGACGGCGAGAAGGTAGACGTATGCCAAGGCTCAACGTGTTCCCCCGGTTCCGACAGTGGTGGCACCGGCACCGTGGTCAACGTGACGACCAACCCAAGCGCGATCGCCACGAATCAGACGACGGTCACCGCGTCACCTCGATCCTCGGCGTCCTCCTCGGCCAGGAGCCGCTCGACATCCCGCAGTTCTTCCCGGGCGAGCGCGACTGGCGGGAACGCTACCGCCACGGGTGGATCGGCGACGATCAACGGCCCGGACCTCGGCGAGGCGGTGCCTGACGTGTACGCGCCCGGGCTCGCAACGGGCGGCGACGACGTGTGCCTCGGCTCGGTGTCCGGCGGGCTGGGCCTGTCCGGGCTCGGCGCCATGCTCGGGTTCACGCTGGTGGACGATCATTGCCAGACGATCAAGGCGGTGAAGCTGCTGACCGCGATGGGTCGGCCGGCTGCCGCCGTGCGTCGGGCGTGCATGGACGACAAGATGCGGGATGCGCTCGGTGACGAATGCCCTGCCGTGAAGGAGCAGCCGCCATCGTCCTCGTCCATTTTCATACCGTAGCGCGGCGAAACGTGCTTGAACCAACGGCTCTCATCTTCGCTCTGCACGACCCGGACGGTTCCGGGGAGTTGGGTTGGCGCACCTATCGCGGCGAGATCAGGGTCGACATCGACAGCAACGACACCGCCTTCGTCACGCCATGCAACCGCATCGAGATGAACGAGCGCGTTCAAGAGCTGCTCATCGAGAAGCTGCACCCGCTTGGCGTGGTGTACATGCGCTGGTGGGTGGACGGGCATCTGATCGGCAGGACGTGGGGAGGGGCGACGCTGTGACTCTCGGGCCGATAGACGACCCCATCGAGGTCGTGATGACCGAGACGCTGGCGCAAGCCGTCAGGCGGCAATCGGAGAAGATCGACAGGCTGCTTGCGTTGGTCGAGGAAGCCGCGAACGAGATCGAGGACGAGGCGAAGAACCGCTATGCCGGCCTGCTTCACTACCCCTCCATGCAGAGCCGCTACGAACGCGACATGGACATCGTGCGGCGGATGCGCGTCGAGCTGGAGGACAAGGGGCTGTGAACGACGAGCAACTGGAATTCCTGCGGGCGCTGATGATGCGGCTGACTCACGCCGTCGCGCAGAGCCCGCTGACCGACACCGATGACCGGGCGCAGATCATGGCGCTGTGGTTCCTGTTCAATCAGTCCGTGCTGCGACGCGGCGAGGATCACTCGTGATGCACTACGAGTTCCTGATCACCGTGGTTGTTGTCGTTGTGGCGGTCGCGTGGGCGCTGTCATGACCGCCGTGCTGCTCACCTACTTGTGGCTGCTGCCGCCGCCTCCGCCTCCGCCGGCGTGGCACCTCCCGTTGCCCGGCGCCATCATCGTGAGGGCGTGCTAAATGGCCGCTGCCAGTTACAGCACTGACCTGACGCTCATCAGCGACGCCGAGTCCACGACGGGCTGGGCGGAGTTGACGGGTCACACGGGTGGTGGCGCGGCAGCGCAGGAAGGTGACTACGAGATCCAGGGCACCTACTGCGTCTCGCAGTCGACCGGCACGCAGACCGGAACGGCGGTCGGCCTTCAGTTCGACTACGGCAGCAACGTCTCGTGGGCCACTGGCGACTGCGTGTTTGCGTGGCAGATCTTCCTTGCGCCGGGCGCCATCGACTCGTGGGCGAACGGCGGCATGAGGCTTGGCGTCGGCTCGTCGTCAGGCAACATGAAATACTGGAAGTCGATGGGCAACGACTTCGGCGCCTATCCCTACGGTGGCTGGCAGAACACCGCCATCGACCCGACGTACACCGCCGACTACACAGAAGGCACGCCGGTCGCGGGCAACTACCGCGTGTTCGCGTCGTGGCCGAACATCGCCTCGGCGGTGTCGAAGGGCAACCCGCACGGCGTAGACATCATCCGCAAGGGGCGCGGCAAGCTCATCGTCACGGGCGGCGACGGCACCAACGGCTACGGCACGTTCCCTGGCATGGCGGCGGCGAACGATGCTTCGTCTGCTCGCTGGGGGCTGGTGCAGGCGACTCGCGGCTCGTACTTGTGGAAGGGCATGATGGCGCTCGGGCAGGACGCGACCGCCGTCGACTTCCGCGACGCCAACCGCAACGTCGTGATCGACGACACCCCGCGCACCTACGCTGCCTTCAACCGGGTCGAGGTCCGCCACGCATCGAGCCGGGTGGACTTCACCGCCATCTCGATGACTGCGCTCGGCACGCTCGCCAAGGGGCAGTTCGAGGCCATCGCCAACGCGACCATCAACCTCTACGCCTGCACGTTCACGGACATGGACACGTTCGTGCTTCAGTCGAACACCACGGTGAACGGCTCGACGTTCCGGCGCTGCGGGCAGATCACGCAGGGCGGCGCCAGCATCACCGGCTGCGTCGTGGACAAGAGCACGGCGGCGGCCTCGATCCTGTCGAACAACCCTAGCGCCATCACCAACACCGCGTTCACCAGCGACGGCAGCAACCATGCGATCCAGATCACGACGGCTGGCACCTACTCGCTGACCAACCTGACCTACTCCGGGTACGCCGCGAGCAACGGCTCGACCGGCAACGAGTGCATCTACAACAACTCGGGCGGAGCCGTGACCCTGAACGTCTCTGGCGGTAACACGCCGACCATCCGCAACGGGACGGGCGCGAGCACCACGGTCAACTCGACCGTGTCAGTGACGTGGCAGGCGAACGTCAGCCTCTCGGGCGCCGAGATCCGCGTCTACGATCTTGACGGCGCTGGCGGCACGGACTACGGCACCGAGCTGGCCGGCGTGGAGTCGCATTCGTCCACGACCTACACCTATGGCGGCTCGCAGGGCAACGCGGTCCTGCTGCAAGTGATGAAGGACGGCTACGAGGAGTTCACGCAGCAGTTCACCATCCCGGCGAACGCCACCACCTTCGACATCACGCTGACTGCGGACAACAACGCATGATCGAGAAGATCCGAGCGCAGCAAGTGACCATCGACCTTCCGACTGAGGAGGCTGAACCGTGGGTGAGGGCGGTCATCCAGCGGGTCATGAAAGACCCCGAAACCTACGAGACGAATCAGACGGTGGACCGCATTGACGCTGTCCACAGAAGGCTGTCCGACTTCGCGATGATGCAGCAGACGTTCACCGACCCCGTGACCGGCGGCTCGGTGACGCTGAGTGGCGTCGGTTGCGGTCAGGCCATCATCGCCTTCGTGAAGGCTTGGATGCTTGAGGACTTCCCGGGCTACGTTGAGAACATCCACGGCGACATCGTAAAGGAGTGACCGCCATGCTCATTGACCATACCAACTACGCAACGAACCTGAAGCAGTCGACCAACCCGCGAGGCTCTGCGCCAGACGGCAATGTCTACTTCGACAAGGCGAACAACGAGATCCAGCTCATCGGCGCTGACGAGCTGGCTCAGGTGAACTTCGGCGCGGGGATGGTGACGAACCCGCTGAACAACACCGACGGCATCACCATGCGAGCCCTGTACAACTTCGAGAACTCGCAGCGCCGCACCGACGAGACGCTCCGCAAGTACGAGCGCGGCACGGCGGGCGACTACCGATTCGCTGGCGCCTACGCCTTCGTCAACGGCGTGAAGCTGGACGGCACCGACCGCAACAAGATCCGCTCCTCGGGCTGGATCGAGTTCGCGAACACGGGCGACGGCGCGACCGACACCGACCGCATCTACCACGGCGTCGTCTCGCTGGTTGATATTCAGGCTGGCACCGTTCCGTACTGGTCACTGGTCACGGCGACCGACGAGGCCACGCTGCAAGCGGCGACGTGGACGAACTTCGTCCGCTCGGGCGACATCAACGAGGCCGTGCAGGTGTTTGGCGACACCGCCAACGGCGATTCCTCTGCCGGCGACTTCGACTACACGACCCGCACCCTCGTGGTCCGCGTCCGCTCGTGGGGCTACAACCCCGGCGAGACGACCTCGGTGGCGTCAGGCATCTCCGAGTTCTCGGGCTTCTCGGCCGGCTACGGTGTCGGCGAGTCCATCAACCCGGCGAACTCCTACACGCTCGCCAACGTCTACGGTGGATCGAAGATCGCGCCGTGGACCGGCATGACGCTGGAGAAGCTGGCGTCGGCGCAACTGGAGGACGGCTTCAACGGCGGCGACGATAAGCCGTTCACTTGGATTCTGCACAACACGGGCGGCGGCACGGTGCAGCAGTGCGCTGCGTTCCTTGACGCGCTGACGCTGCAAGACGTCGACATTGACGACGGCACCGGCAACTACAACGGTCGCAAGGGTCGCGTCTGGTACACCCGCAACGCCGCCGGTAAGGTGGTGACGAGCAGCATCGGCGGCGCCGGCCTGTTCATCGAGGGGCTGTCGGTCGCCGAGAAGCAGAACGTCATCATGACCGATGACAACGGCGTGCAGCAGACCTACCCGTACTTCCCCGAGATCCAGATCACGGTGGGTGCTGCGGCCATCGCCGACACGAATGCGTGGTACCACGTTTTCTACGACGAGGGCACGGGCGACTTCGACACGGCGACGGCGTTCACCGTCAACGACGCCAACGGCGACCCGGTGAAGGGCAACGTCTCGACGGATGCGGTGGCTGGCAAGATCAGCTTCGCCTACGCCTACGACACCAACAACGAGAACGGGATCACCGAAGGCACGGACAAGGACATGGTCGTGCTGGTCGAGGGTGACGGTGGGGCCGCGCAGGCCATCACCTACTTCACCGTGACTCGCACCGCGATCATCCCGGTGACGTGCGCGCCGCCCGCCGATAACAACGCTTGATGTGGAGGAGCAATGCCTGTCGTCGAGTCTGTCGACTACGAGGCACGACGCATCCATCTGTCGCTGGAGACGGCGGATGCGGAGGTGGATACCCTCGATGTGTTCAAGGAGGTGCGTGCCTTGCGCCGCACCACCGAGGCACATCGTCGGTATCTGCCAATGATCGAGGCCGGCGGCAACATCGAGAAGGTCGCCGGCCTCACCTACACCCAGCCCTACGTCCGCTTGCTGCGCGGCTGTCGCATCGTCCCGTATAACGCCTCCCACAACCTGACCATCGTGCGCGACACGTTCACCGATGACGGGTTCTCCGGGCGCGACTGCTTCGACCGAACGCCGCTCTCGGAGTCCGTGGAGGTGGACATCGACTTCTCGGTGCATGAGGTGGAGCTGCGGCTGGTGTCAGTCGGCTCTGCCGTGCTCCCGGCGGACATCGCGGCGATCATCACGGGCATCTTCTCGCAAGCGCAGGCGACCCCGCTTCATGCCGACGCTCGGAAGATCAACGGCACAACGCTCACGGGCTCGGGTGTCACTGGCAACGAGTGGGGGCCGGCGTGATGTGGACGTACTACGCGAAGGTAGCGAAGGTCGTTGATGGCGACACGCTCGACCTCGACGTCGACCTCGGGTTTCGCATCACGCACCGCATCCGCGTCCGCCTCGCCCGTGTCGACGCCCCCGAGATGTCGACTGATCTCGGCAAGGAGCTGAAGAAGCGGATGATGGATGAGTTCGCGGGCTCGCCTGACGTAACGATCCGCACGAACAAGGGCGACAAGTACGGGCGCTGGATCGCCGAGGTTGAGGTCGTCGGCGGCCCGAACCTGTCCGACTGGCTGCTGCTCAACGGGTACGCGGAGCCGTACTGATGGCGCTGCTCGCGTGGAAGCCCGGGGCATGGCGCGCTGACGCATGGCGGGCCGGCGCCTGGGCGAGTGATGCTCAGCCGGCGATACCGCGTCCGAGCTACGCGCCGGGACTGCGGGCGAAGCGTAGGCGGAGACGCAAGGAGGAGGACGAGGCGCTGCTGCTCGCCTTGTTGCGCTGATGCTGGCAATCACGAACCCCATGCCGTTCGCTGACGCGCTGAAGATCGCGGCAGCGCGCGGCGTCGTCCTGCCCGACGAGTACTATTCGAGCGCCTACACCGACATCATGCGAAGGAACGCCTTCACGATCTCGGACATGGCGCGCATCGATCAGATCCAGGCCGTCGTCGACTTCCTCAACAAGGACGTGCTCGCGAAGGGCGGCACGTTCTACGAGTTCAAGAAGGAGGCGGCCCGCAAGAGCTGGGCGCTGCCCGCGTATCGCCTCGAAACCGTGATGCGCAACCACATGCAGAACGCCTACCAAGCGGGACATTGGAAGTCGTTCCGCGCGCACAAGGAGCGCCGCCCGTTCCTGATGTATGACTCGATCAACGACTCGCGGACGCGGCCATCGCATCGAGCGCTCGATGGCGTCATCAAGGCGGTCGACGATCCGTTCTGGGCGACGCACTCGCCGCCGCTCGGGCACAACTGTCGCTGCTCGCTGCGATCGCTGACGCGGGAGCAGACGGTCGCGCGCAATGGGCCGACGCAAGGCGTGCCGGCTGAAGGCAACCCGGACCCCGGCTGGGGCGTGCACCCGCTTGATGGTCGCGAGTCCGTGCTGGCTCGCGAGATCGACAAGAAGATCACGCGCCTCCCCGACCCCATCAAGCGCAAGGTGCGCAGGGCGCGAACGAAGCGCGAGATCGTGGAGCCGATCGTGCCTACGCCGCCGCCCGCGCCTAAGCTCGAAACGCTGGACGACTACATCGCCGCCGGCTCGCGCGTGCGCGCCGAGATCGTCCGGGACCAGATCCTCCCGCTGGTAGACGATTTCGAGGCGGTGTCGCGCGACGTGAAGCGGCGCTTCGAGCTTGGCCGCAAGTTTCAGGACGCGTTCATGGAGCGGCTCAGGAAGGCGCGTCCGCTGGGCGGCAAGGTCAACATGGGCCGCACGACGCCAGCGGCGAAGCAGATGATGCAGCGCGCCGCCGATCTGCTTCCGGCTGATTGGGTGAAGCGCTCGAACGAGTACGGGCTCGTGCGTCCGAAGTTCCAGCCAGGGCGCGGCTACCACCTTCGCAACGGCCACGCGCCGCAAGGGATGCGATACAAGGGCACGAAGCTCGACCTCGGCGACTCGCTGGTCGTGTTCGACAGTCATGGCGTTGCCGTGCACGAATTCACGCACCGCCTCCAGCAGATGGTCAACGGGCTCGACAAGCCGTTCCAAGAGCTGCACAGGCGGCGCACGAATCACGAGCAGCTACAGCAGCTGAAAATACTCACGAACCACAACGGCTACGCCTCGGACGAGCTGGCG
>Ga0316629_10000055_pt1 | contig 15688 bp, 13 predicted proteins | sample OWC_May_M1_C1_D1_FD_207654 | JGI IMG/M metagenome (GOLD analysis project Ga0316629, IMG submission 207654) | Wetland soil microbial communities from Old Woman Creek delta, Ohio, United States - OWC_May_M1_C1_D1_A | ecosystem: Environmental > Terrestrial > Soil > Wetlands | place: USA: Ohio... | reverse complement strand
TTTTGTGATGCATTACACCGCAGGAATGATTTTAAGCGTAGTTTTTCAACTGGCACATATCGTTCCAATGGCAGAAATGCCTTTGCCGGATAAAGACGGCAATTTGGAACACACCTGGGCGGTGCATCAATTATACACAACAACCAATTTTGCACCTACCAATAAATTTATTTCCTGGTATACCGGTGGCTTAAACCATCAGGTTGAACATCATATATTTCCGCATATTTCACATATTCATTATGGGAAAATTGCAAAAATTGTGAAAGAAACGGCTTTGGAATACGATTTGCCGTATAACGAATATAAAACTTTTCAAAAAGCAATAGTTGAACATTTTAACCAATTAAAAACGCTGGGAATAAAACCTGCGTACGCGTAAATTTTTCTTTATGACTAACCAATTATCAGACAGAATTAACAACTTACCGGTTTCAGAAACTTTAGCCATGGCTGCAAAAGCCAGAGAGCTAAAAGAACAGGGTAAAGACATTATCAGTTTAAGTTTGGGGGAACCTGACTTTAACACACCCGATTTTATTAAAGAAGCCGCCATTCAGGCCATTCACGACAATTACAGTTCTTACAGTCCTGTTGACGGTTATGTAGATTTAAAAAAGGCCATTTGCGAAAAATTTAAACGCGACAATCATTTAACGTATCTGCCCAACCAAATTGTAGTTTCAACTGGGGCAAAACAATCCATTGCCAATGTGGCCATGGTTTTGTTAAATCCGGGTGATGAGGTATTGTTGCCTGCGCCATATTGGGTAAGTTATTCGGCCATTGCCATTTTGTCGGAAGCCACATATGTTGAAATTCCATCAACTGTTGAAACGGATTTTAAAATTACGCCGGCACAGTTGGAAGCTGCCATTACGCCAAAAACAAAATTGGTATTTTTCAATTCTCCAAATAACCCGAGCGGCACCATTTATAGTGAAGCAGAATATAGGGCTTTTGCAAAAGTGTTGGAAAAACATCCGAATATTTATGTCATTTCTGATGAAATTTATGAACACATCAATTATGGGGAACCTAATTTTAGTTTTGCGGCCATTCCAAGTATGTTCGACAGAACCATTACCGTTAATGGCGTTGCAAAAGCATTTGCGATGACCGGCTGGAGAATTGGTTACATTGGCGCACCGGAATGGATTGCGAAAGCTTGCACAAAAATGCAAGGACAAATAACTTCAGGCGCAAATAGCATTGCGCAACGTGCAACCATTGCGGCATTGCAGGCACCGGTTTCTAAAATTAAATATATGGTTGATGAATTTCACAACCGCAGAGACATTGTTGTTGATTTGCTAAGAGAAATTGACGGATTTAAATTAAATGTACCCGGAGGCGCATTTTATGTTTTCCCTGATGTTTCTGCTTTCTTTGGGAAAGAAATTAAAGGGCATAAAATAGCCAATGCGGCAGATTTTTCTATGTTTTTATTAGAGGAAGCAACTGTTGCAACGGTAACCGGTGAAGCCTTTGGCGCGCCAACTTGCATTAGAATTTCATACGCCGCATCGGAAGCGCAATTGCGTGAAGCGATTAAAAGAATTAAAAAAGCGTTAAGCTAATATTATAACTATATTCATAAAAAAGCCGGGCAATTTGCCCGGTTTTTTTGTTTTGGGGAATTTGAAGATAATTGAAATTGGCTCACAAAAAAACTGTAAAATAATTCGTAAATCAAAAATCTTAAATCGTAATTCAAGTTGCGTTAGCGATTGAAGTGGCATACTTTTTTTGCGTGAAACGCGTAAAAAGATACAACGGAAAGCGCGACCCGCAGGGGAACGCCCAAAATATTTTAATTCACTATTGGTCTTTCGGAAGATTTAAAAACCCAAAATTTTTGTCCCATAAAACTTACGGATGCGCTGAGGCCCGAGGCGCCAACGAAAGCGATGAGGTATTTGAAAGGCAAATCGACAAGATTTCTGTATTGGTGCAAAATATACAACAATCCGGAGTTGGTGCCCACATTTATAAGCAATGCAATACCGTATAAAAGTCCAAATTTAACAAGCCTTTTTTGGGAGCGGTCCTTTTTTTTCCAGGTCCAAAATTTATTGAAAAAATAAGTCACGGTCATTCCGCACATAAAAGAGATGCTTTTGGATACCGCTTCGTTGCCCACGGTTTGAAACAGCTTTTCGGGCAATGTATTTAATAGGATGAAATAACACAATAAATCAACCGATACGGCCAAAAGACCGATGAGTGTGAATTTAACCAGTTGCTTTTTTAACGGGGATATTTCTTTTAATTTCATTTCATTGTTTTGTTTACTATTTTACCGTCTATGGTTTAGATTGTATCTTCAAGGTCATCCTTTTTAAAGATGTTTCCAATGCCACGGCCAATTTTTTGTACGGTTTCAATTCCTTTGCGCAACGGCTCTGGCGTGATGTCGTCATATCGTTCCGTGCCAATGCGTTGGTTAAATTGCAGCGGGTAAATAACGATTCGGCTGTATTTTTCAAAATGTTTTTCGAGTTTGGAAGGCAAGTTTTCGAGCACGTTCATATAGGAAGCAGCTCCCTTGCGTGCGCAAACCAGCACAATTAAATCATCTGGTTTGATGGCTTTGGACAACACAAAAAAGTCGTCCCAATCTTCGAATAAATTTGCCATAATTGAAGCCGTTAACCTCGCTTTTTTCATGAGTTTGTAAACCGAATTTTGAGTTGTTTCATTACAGCATAACAAAATTGGAATACTTAGCTCTTGCGCCAATTTCGACATTTTTGTATACCATTGTTCAAATCCGTTTTCATGTTCTCCCAAAGGCGGAATCACAATCACAAGCCTTTTGTGTAACACCAAAGGTTTTTCAAAATGGCATATAAAAGTGGTTTTATCGGTATTATTTAAGATATTGTCAACTTTTTCGCCAATAAGTTTTTCCATCAATCCCGAACGGTTCGGCCATCCCAAAATAATTATGTCGGCCATAATTTCCCTTGAAATACGAGCAATGCCGCTTGCCCTGTTATGATCTATAGTAGTTATAATATTTACTTTAGTTTCTGATGCTGAAGCTTGTTTCACAAACTCTTCGAGCTTGCTTCTTGTTTTCAGAATGTTTATTTCCGCTTCGTCATTATTAGAAACTACGGAAAGTATAGAAATCGGATTGGCCGATTTTTTATCTTTGATGAAAATTGAAAATTCGAGCAGTTTTGAAATACGCTCTAAATTGGCGATTGGAATAAGAATGTGCTCATTGGTGAATTCGATTGATTTTTTCAGATCATCCGGATTGTCATCCATTTCAATGACAATTTTTTTAGCTGCTTTTTCCGTAGCAAAAGAAGCCACAATACAGGTAACCAAGATTAAAATGATGGTTCCGTTCAGGATATTTTCATCTAAAATGCCCGCTTTGTAACCTACCAAGATTACGGCAAGAGTTGCGGCGGCATGAGAACTGCTAAGACCAAAAATAAGTTGGCGTTGTGCCGCTGAATATTTAAAAACAAGTTGCGTAAACAAGGCAGCAAACCATTTTCCGAACAAAGCGACAACGGTAAGTGTTCCAGCAACAATCATGGCTTCGGGCCCTTTTGTAATGACGCTGACGTTCACAATCATTCCAACCGATATCAGAAAAAACGGGATAAAAAGTGAATTTCCAATAAACTCTATTCTGTTCATCAATGCGGAAGAATGCGGAATCAGTTTATTGAGGGCCAATCCGGCAACAAAAGCCCCAATAATTGGTTCAAGCCCTGCAACTTCCGCTAAAAATGCAGCGAAGAAAACAACAGCCAACACAAAAATATAATGGGAATGTTTTTCACTTTCAAGCCTGCTGAAAAACCATTTCGCTATTTTGGGAATCAGGTAAAACATAATGGCTGAAAAAATTACTAGGGAAATGCCTAATTTAATCCAAAATTCCTGGTTTAAATTTCCCTCACTGTTGCCCATTATTATGGCCAATATGATAAGAACGGCGGTATCTGTTAGGATTGTTCCGCCAACCGTGATGGCGACAGCCTGATTTTTGGAAATCCCCAATTTACTCACAATAGGATAAGCAACAAGTGTATGGGTTGCGAACATGCTGGCGGTTAACATGCTGGCATTTAATCCGTAATCCAGAAAATAATAACAAACCGGGAAGCCAATGGTCAATGGGAAAATGAACGTAAAAAACCCAAATAAAAGACTTTTGTTTCTGTTTGCCTTAAATTGGTTCATATCTAATTCAAGTCCGGCAATGAACATGATATATAACAATCCTATGGTTGAAAAGAGATCGACCGCAGAATTTTTTTCCAGAATATTCAACCCATGCGGGCCAATAATAACACCGGAAATAATTAAACCGATGATGCCGGGTATATTTAATCGTCTGAGAAGAATAGGCGAGAGCAGGATAATAAGCAGAATTAAAGAAAATATCAACACCGGATTTCCCAGCGGCAATTGAAATTCATGCATTAAATGTTTAAAAAAATCTGTCATCTGCTATTCTTGTGGTTGACGCCATTTGGCCATAATTCGCAGTAAATATAAAGGATTTAACTTACATATAAATACCTTTTTAGAGAATGGCTTAATATTTTATTAGTCTGCTTTGGGATTGTTGATTTCAATTTTCATCATAATATCCGTTTGTGGGTCGTCGCCCAACATAAAAATATGTTTGCTAAAGATTTTAAACCCATTTTTTTCATAAAATTTAATGGCGCCAGTATTTTCTTCCCATACGCCCAGCCAAACAAACTTATTTTTTGCTTGTTGTGCAATTTCAATTGTTTTTTCAAAAAGCAACTGTCCAATTTTTTGGCCTTGAAACTCATTTAGAACATAAATTCTTTCCAATTCTAGCGCATGCGGGTCTTGCAATTCTGTTTGTGCATCGCCAAAATTGATTTTCGAATAACCAACGGTTTGGTTGTTTAAAGTTGCCAAATAAAATTGGGAATTTGGATTGTTTACCTCACTTGCTATTTTTTCGAAACTATAAGCTTCCGAAGCATATTTTAGCATATTTTCTTCGGAATTGTTTTCGGTAAATTTTTCAAAAAAGGTTTGTCTGCCTATCTTTTGAAGGAGTTTTATATCAGCTTGATTCGCTTTTCGTATTTTAAGTTTGTCCATTTGCAATTAAGTTTGAATGGCAGTGTAAAATGTCTCTAAAATCAGATATTAAATTTAATTTCTGTATTTCATTAAATGTTAACGAACCCGTTTTTTATTGCTTGATTTAACCCATTTATGCTTTTTGCAAGTAGGACAGGTATGGGTTGATGCGGGCTTTAACTTTTCCGTATATCCGCAAAAAACGCAGGAATAATAATCGTATTCATGAATTTCATGGTGGCCGAGTTTCAGCGTTCCAGGCATTATTGGCAAACCATGCTTCACCGCATCATCGGGATAATAAAACAGACTGATGTTACCGGAAATTTCAATAATTCCTTCTTCAATTTGTCCAAGTTGAGAAACGCCTTGCATACGGAGTTCCGCAAAAAACTCGTCTTCCCCTAAAACTTCCTTCTTAAAATTCTCAATAGAAAAAACGCCCAGCTTAATAAGATAAATTGGTTTTCCTTCTAGAAGGATTTCAAACTTTTTGTTTTTTCCAATTAAGTAGGTAATAAAACTGTAAAGAATCACCACTATTATAAACACAATTAGCGCAGGCAAAATCCCTACATCTTTGTAAAACATGGGATCGCCGGCTGCAGAGCCTAAGCCAATAATCACCACAAGTTCAAATACGGAAAGTTGTTTAACGCCGCGCTTGCCCAATAATCGGAGGCTCACCAGAATCACTATAAACATGATTGAAGTACGCAGCACAGTTTCGGGAAGGAAAATCCAATCTTCTTTGCCCAACATAAAATGTTTCCAGTTAAAGTTTGATGAAGCTTGTAAGAAATTCATATAAAGTTTTTTAAAATTGTAAAAAATGTATTTTTATTCGCCGTAAATCAGCTGAAACTTGGCTAAAGAAACCATGGTTACATTGTTTAGGCTTACCGTGTCATTTTTTGCGGAATAGTTATCCGCCATTTCTAAAGCGTTGAGCATCGCTGTTTCCATTTCCATGTAGTCACAAAACATTTTGGTTGAAGCCATTTTAGAAAATTTTATTTTATTTCCATCAGAAAGTTCGTAAGTTCCTTGAAATGCATTACAGCCGCCATTTCCAAAAACGCGGCTATTTTCTTTTTTTAGAGTTAAGTGTGGCGCGATATCTTGGTTTTTCCCCAAAACTATTTTCTTCCCGTTTAACTCAATGAGTTTCCAGTATTTTTCGGAAATTTCTTTGTTGAATTGCACTTTTTTTAATTGGTATTTTTCTTTTAAATCACCTTCAATCCTGTTTCCGTTGGCATCTAATTTAAAAAGCATGTTTTCGCCAACCAAATATTGATTGGTCACTTTTGAAGTTGCATTTTCCAAAGTTATTTTGGCGCCGGTTTCATCCCATTTAAAATTGCCGTTTTCTTTAAGGGCTTCGTTGTTTTTTCCTAAATATATTGAAGAAATCACATAGGTTAAATCAGTATTTAAAGTAATTTCAGTTTCAATGCCTTTGCAATCTGCACAAGGCAAAACGCCTCTGTAAACACCTGGCCAGTCTAAAGAAGTTTGGCTGTTGTCTGGTTTTGTCTCTAAGTTTTGAACTGGTTTTGGGTTTGAGTTACAGGCGCTGATGATTGTTAGAACCACTAATAGTAAAGGGAATTTGTTTTTCATCTTGTTGTTTTTATTTATTGTTTTTTTGTTTTTCTTTCACAATTTCTTTTATTGGAGTTCCGTTAATCAGCACGTCCTTTAAAACGGCTTCACCCTCTTTTATGCTTACCAAAGCATAAGCTATTTGAGTGCTGTCTTGTGCCGATTTTGCATAAATTAGTTCAGCATCATACGCTTTTGATTCTTCCATATAATACCTGTCGAAAGGATAATATAAAGTCAGTTTGTTGGTTCTGTCGGAAGAAACGGCACTCACTTCTGCTTTAACAAAGTCTTTGTTTTCAAATGGTTTTTCTTTTGAAACTGATGCAATTTTTGCAAATCCGGCTTCGTCTTTTACCAAAGAAACATAAACAGTTTCGCCAGTAGCCCAACTTTTTTCGTCCTTAACGGCAATAACATTGTCCTTATAACTCAGGATGATGTATTTTCCTCTGAAAGGGTCGCTTGGATCTATAGGCGCGGTGCTGAATTTATACTCGGTTCCTGTTTTCAGGATTTCTTCTCTGTCAAAAATCATTTTGAAAGGAACATACAGTTGCGCCAAAGCAACAACTATAAATATGGGCAATATTATTTTCTTGCTAATCATTTGTTTTTCTTTTTTTAAGCATCCAGGAATTTGCGGCAAAAAATCCAACCCCAACAGAAACAAACAAAATTCCTTTAAACACAAAACTTAGGTTGGTGTCAAAAAATCGGCAAATAACCAATGCGGTGATGATGAGCAATCCGAAATTTAAGATTCCCAAATGGTCTTGTTTGGCGCCGTCTTTTATGGTGATAATGCCAATTGCAAATACAAAAAAGTTGATTAGCACTACCGCAATTGTTGAATACAGTCCAAGAATGAAGGTTAATATGAATAAAATAAAAATTAGTTCGATGGGTTTTATTTCATTTATCGACTTATTTTTTAGATGGAAGAAGAGCAGTATAGCGGCCAATAAAGACAAGATTACGGCCGCAAAAAACTCTGTGGTTGCAAGGATTTCATTAAACTGAAAATCACGGTCGCTCAATTCTTTCCAAAACCAGTCGAAACTCAGCATCAGAAGCAAAATAATGGTACCGAGTGTTCCAAATATTTTATAGCCATTGTTTCTTGTTTTTTGATGTGTAAAAATAGCTGAATTTCCAACCAAGTTTAGCAATCCAAATAGACTGAAATAAGCAATGTACATAAGTGAACCAGTTTTGTCGGCCACGGTTCCAAGGCAAATGACAACAGAAAGCGGCAAAATCCAGTGATGAAAAATCATAAAATTGCTTTCTGGTTTTTTTTTGAACAACATATAATAATGAGGCAAGGCCGCCAATAGCAGCAACCAGTAAAAATAGGCCACGGATTGTGGCTGCGACCAATAACTGGTTTCGCCTGCGTAAAAGGTGATGCCAACGATATAAAGCAAGGAAACAATAGACGAATTCATCACATAAATCAACGGAAGGCAAAGAAGCATCCAGGTAAGCAAGAAGGCACCTAGATTTCCCGGGATGTTGTAAATTTGGCTAACAAGTGAAATGCTTGCGCCAACGGAAAAAAACAAAAAAGCCGCGCTGCTTTCCCGCCAGGCAACACTTTCCTGTTTTTTGAATAAGGCAAATATGCAAAGGATTTGCCCAACCAAAAGCGGCAAAAAAGCAAAGAATGTTTTTGTTATTCTGTTAAGTTCGTCCCAGTTGTGCGCAATAATCATCACAATCCCAAGTCCAACCAATATGGCGCCTAAAATTCCAAAAATTATAAAAAGCCGGTTGGTTGAATCATCTCCCTTTTTTCGATAGAAATCGCTTATGTTGTCGGCCGTATTTTGTGAAATAACATCCGCTTTTACAAGTTCTTGCAGGTCTTTTAGCATTTATATCGCTTTTTTTAATTTTTTTCAATAAAATTATAAATGTCATTGACAACCATTTCATCAACCTTTCCTTTTATGAGGTATTCTTTTGGTTCCGACTTGTTTTCGCCGCTCATAAATAAATGGTTAAGTTTGGGATAATTTATAAAACTGGCTTTTTTATTGTTTTTTAAAGTGCTTTTCCACAGATTAAAATCTTCCATGGTTACCTGATAATCCCTTTCACCCTGAAGAATTAACATGGGAATTTTGACGTTTTTAACCTCTTTTAAAGGATCATAATCCAATACCGATTTCCAATAATACCCCGATAAATTAAAGGGAAGTTGCTCTTTTGGCGTATTTACGTTGAAATCATTAGAGATAAGCAAGGCAATTTGTTCTTTAATTTTCTCTGTTGCTTCCTGCAATTCTGGGGATGGGTCAAGTTTGTACAAATAATCATATTGTTCTGCAATGAGTTTTTCCAAAGGTCTTGCATTTCCTGCCAAAAGAATGAGTTTGGAAATTTGGTTTGATTTGCCTGCAATTCTAGGCATTAAATTAGCGCCTAAACTGTGCCCCAGCACAATAATTTCATAGTCGCTAAATTGTTCGTTTTCATTGAAATAATTTATAATATTGATGATGTCGTTGGTCACTTCATCGTCAATGGTGCTTTTGTCGTTAAAATTTTCTGGATTTGTGAGCGTTCTTTTGTCGAACCGGTAAGATGCAATCCCTTTTAGCCATAAACTTTCAGCAATGTCTTTGAAAGGCTTGTTTTCATAAATGGTTTCATCTCGGTCTTGCGGTCCGGAACCGTGTACAAAAATCACCAATTTTTTCAGATTATTTTTTTCGGGTATAAGGATGGTTCCTTTTAAATCGATGTTGCCGCTTTTAATATTAAGATCGTTTCCCAGCAGATTTTTTTTATTGAATTCTCTATGTGGCGCAAAGAAAAAACCCAGTATTTTGTTGGCTTCATTAAGGGTAATTTTTATGTCTAATTTCATTTTTTCAAATTCGGCATAATAAAAATACGTGGCGTTATCGTTATTGATTTCAATGATATTATTGAATTTCCCTAATTGACCTTCTAATTGTTGTTCCGTAGTTTCTAACAATGCTAAAGAAATTTTACTTTTCACTGTTTCATCAAAAAAAGAATAGGCTTTTTCGTAATTTTTGTCCTGAAGCAATAATTTAATAAATGCTTCCCCTGTTTCTTTATGTTGATTTTGGGAAAAGGAAAATAATGAGATTAATAAAAGCGCACTTGTGAAGAGGTTTTTCATTTTTGAACGACTTAATTTAGCCTATAAATTTATGATTTAAATTTGCAAACACAAAACAAAATAAAATTAAGCCTAAACCCGCCATATTGCCAAACTTTGGCAGGATGTTCGATTTTATAGTACTCTATTTTCGTTTTCTGCTTTTTTATCAACATAATAGCCAACTATTAATCCTATAATCATTCCAATTGGCATACCAATTAATAAACTTAGACCTATTTTTCCAATTGCAGCTCCAAAAGGCAAACCTAATGGCAAGCCAAAAGGTATTCCTAATAGCATATAACTCTTCTTAAATTTTCCTTTTTTAATAAAATTAAATTTTTGCTCTACATAGCTTTGTAAATTAGTTATTTCATTTAGATGTCTTGTTTTATAATTTATACGTTTTCCATCTGTTTTACTAGGTATTTCATTAATTACAAATTCAATTTTTGATTGAAGTTCTGATTCTTCAATAATGAATTTACCTTCAATTTTTGTAAGCAAATTTTTCAAATATTCAAAACTTAAATTTTCCTTTTCTTGATTTGTGAAATTTTCTGTTTTATTTTTTAAAAGCTCTTTCATTTCAGCTAACCAATTTGTCATATTTTCTATTTTTAATTAAATAATATTTTTGTCTTTAATATACTTTTTCATCTGAATTTCCAAACTGAAGCACAGCGTCCTGTCGCTTGCTGCTTTGCCCTGCATTGGATAGAAGAAGTGATGTTTCTTTACTGACTTCCTGTCAACGAAGGAAGGAGCTAATTGAAGCAAGCCTTGCTGTTTTGGCAGGCATTTTTCTATCGTCAAGTTGTTTCGTCATTTTTTTCTTGTGTTTTAAGTGTCAGTTTGAGAAAGATAAAACCAATTGTCCCCGCAATAAGTGAAGCAATAAGAATTGCAATTTTTGAATTGTTTATGATATCTGCATTGTCAAAAGCCAAAAGTGTAATGAAGATTGACATTGTAAAACCAATACCGCCTAAAAAGCCCGCACCAATTATATATTTCCATTTCAAGTCTGTTGGTAATGCACAAAGTCCTAAGCCAACACCGATAAATGAAAATAGCCAAATGCCTAAAGGTTTTCCGATTACAAGTCCTGCAATAATTCCTAAACTGTTTGTTTGTCCTAAACCACTTTGCCAACTGTCGCCAACTGCAATGCAGGTATTGGCTATTGCAAACAACGGCAGAATAAAAAAAGCAACGGGTTTGTGTAAAAGATGTTGAAGAATATATGAAGGTGATTTTTCTCCACCGTTGCCAAATGGAATTGCAAATGCTAATAAAACACCTGTTATTGTGGCGTGAACACCTGAGTGTAACATAAAATACCACATTGCTACACCACCAATTAAATATGGAATTAAGTTGTGAACTTTCATTCGGTTTAGAATGAGTAAAAAACCAAAAATGCCCAATGCAGCCAATAAATTTACAAATGCAATTGTGGTCGTGTAGAAAATTGCAATCACTATGATTGCTCCTAAGTCGTCCATTACTGCCAAAGCTGTAAGAAATATTTTGAGTGAGGTAGGAACAAGATTGCCTAAAAGAGATAAAATGCCAACGGCAAAAGCAATGTCTGTCGCCATAGGAATACCTGCACCTACTTGAGTGTCTGTCCCAAAGTTGAGCAATAAAAATAGTCCTGCTGGAACAAGCATACCGCCTATTGCTCCAAAGATTGGCAATGAAGCATTTTTTATGTCAGATAGTTCTCCATGATAAATTTCTCGTTCCAATTCTAAACCGATGAGTAGAAAAAAAATAGTCATTAGGCCGTCATTAATCCAATGAACAATACTGTGTCCGCCCAAGTCAAAATGCCAAAAATTGATATAATCTGTCTGCCAAGCTGAATTTGCAAGAACAAGTGAAAGAACTGTCACGAAAACTAAAATTAGTCCGCCTGCTTTTTCACTTTCAAAAAAGTCGTTAAAAAGTTTGGTCAATTTCATTCTGTTGTCTTTTGGTGTTGTTTTGTAATGATTGCTTATAACGTTTCGGAACTTTGCGATTGTGGAAAATTAAAAACACTTTATTGTTAGCGAGCACAAATATAATTAGAATTACTTAAGTTCAATTTAGCACATAAGCCCCATTATTGCAAAACTCCAGTTATCGGTTGGTAATTTTTCTTTGCTGTATCTAAGTATTTCTTTGGTTCCAATTGGTAAGATTGGATTAGGTGTATCTCGAAGGTTTTCGAAAGGAACAATTAGAATTGCTGCTTTTGAAAGTTACTCACGCAATTCATCGTTTACAAAATCCTTTGTTAGCCAAGTTTCAAAATTCTCATTACTGTCTGTAATTGTCAATTCCATTTGATTTGTTTTAGTTTCTTAATTCTTCGGTTGCGGTGTGCTTGCCACAAGCGTTCTCGCGCCTCTAGCAGTTTGCAACTTATGAAATCGAGTATTTTCGGCTAAATGAAAATACGAATTAAAGCGATAATTCCATTAAAGTCCCAAATGCGGCAAAAAGCGTGTTAGCAAAAGTTTCTACACTGTTTCAAATACATTTCCACTTGGCTGACCGTTCCCATTTTCCATTGTTATAAAATAGAAAAAATTCTCATCATTTGTTGGATAGTAAACATGTTTTTCTAAAAGAATATGGACTTTATTCATTATTTCTACAACCCATTTCCATTCATTCTCGAAATTTATTTCACTCTCTACTTTTAAAGGATTGTCAGAATGTAAATAACCATTACAATAATCGTAAGCAATACATAATTCTTCTTTTGTTAAAAATCCACTTTCTCGATTTTTAAATTCATCTGTTTGATCTGGTCTATTTTTGATTTCAATTGATTGTGGATAAAATTTAGGATTACTTTGTTCCAATTTTTTCATAATGTCGCGAATTCTCCAATCGTCTTCAGGTCTGTTTGATATATTTCTATACTCCCCTTCATTAATAATCATAGGTGCTTTTACTATTATTTCCAATATCTTTCTTAATTGAAAGAAAATAACCTCGTAGTTTACAATTAAGTATTTCATAGTATGTGGCCCATCATGTAATTCGATAATTACTTCTTCTCTTTTTCGAATTTCCTTCATTAGTTTTAAATAATTGGAAAGTGTTACATTCTTTTTTTCTAAATCTGGACGAGGTATCATTCTATTTTTCTCCTTTGTTATTTGAAATTTCTGCTAACTTGTTTATTGGTCTGACGAAATCATCCCAATCCACCTCAATTTGGCTGACTTGGTCTGACAAACATCAGATTTTATTGCTAACGAATGTAGCCAAAATTAATTTATATATCATCAAACACACTTTTCATTTTCTGCAAACTTTTGGTGCTTATGTGCGTTTGAAATTCAGATATTTTGCTGCTGTAGTATCCCAATAATTATTGAATATTGCATAAATAATTTCGCATTTATTTTCAAAATGGAGAAAAACCAAAAAGTATGATGGCGCTATTTTTCCCTAAAATTTAATGTTATAGTAAAGCAGGTAACATAAAATGAATCTACAATTTACTATATTTATAAAAAATTATGAAAGGTATCGTTTATGCCTTTTTTATTCTTTTAACCAATTGTAACTAAAAAACCGCGACCAAAATGCCCGAACATAAATTCACCAACAGCCTCATACAAGAAACAAGTCCGTACTTGTTGCAACATGCGCACAATCCCGTAAACTGGCATGCGTGGAATAAAGAAACTCTTGCGCTTGCCAAAAAGGAAGATAAATTACTGTTAATTTCCGTAGGTTATTCTTCATGTCATTGGTGCCATGTAATGGAGCACGAAAGTTTTGAAAATGAAGATGTTGCAGCGGTAATGAACAAGTATTTTATCAATATAAAAGTCGACCGGGAAGAACGTCCCGATGTTGATCAGGTGTATATGAATGCCATACAATTAATTACGGGTCGTGGCGGCTGGCCATTAAACTGCGTGGCTTTGCCCGACGGAAGACCCATTTGGGGCGGCACGTATTTTCCTAAAGACAACTGGATAAATGCCATGGAGCAGTTGGCAAATTTATATGAAGAAACACCTGAAAAAGCCATTGAATATGCCGTGCAGTTAACAGAAGGCGTGAAAAATTCGGATTTGGTGGCGTTTAATGACAAAAAAGAAGCTTTTACGGTGTCAGTTTTAGACCAATCCATACAGGAATGGAAACAGTATATGGATGCTGATTTGGGCGGAAGAAAAGGTGCTACCAAGTTTCCGATGCCCAACAATTACCAATTTTTGCTAAATTACGCAGTTCGTTCCGAAAATGAGGAAATGTTGAATTATGTAAATACTTCCCTAACAAAAATGGCTTATGGCGGAATTTACGACCAAATTGGGGGTGGATTTTCACGTTATTCGGTCGATGCAAAATGGCACGTACCGCATTTTGAGAAAATGCTTTATGACAATGGACAATTGGTGAGTTTGTATGCCGAAGCTTATCAAGCCACTAAAAACGAATTGTATAAAAAAACGGTATACCAAACATTGCAATTTATTGAACGAGAACTCACCACCAATGAAGGTGCTTTTTTCTCTTCTTTGGATGCCGACAGCCTGAATGATGAAGGCAAATTGGAAGAAGGCGCTTTTTATGTTTGGACCCAAAATGAATTGAAAACCATTTTAGGAAAGGATTATGACTTGTTTGCCGCCTATTACAATGTCAATTATTACGGACTTTGGGAACACGATAATTATGTGTTGATCAGAAAAAACAGCGATGCGGAAGTTGCCAAAAAACACGCAATTTCAATCGTTGAACTTGAAAAAAAAGTGACTTCCTGGCAAAAAATATTGCTGAAGGAACGTGCAAAAAAAGAACGGCCAAGGCTTGATGACAAATCGCTAACTTCCTGGAATGCCTTGATGCTGAAAGGTTATGTGGATTCTTATTCGGTTTTTAGCGAGCAACAATTTTTAGACGCCGCCATAAAAAATGCGACATTCATTTACACCAAACAGTTACAGGAAAACGGAAATCTAAACCACAGTTATAAAAATGGCAAAAGCACCATAAACGGTTATTTGGAAGATTATGCCACGGTAATTGATGCCTATATTTCTTTATATGAAGCCACTTTTAATGAATTGTGGCTAAGCACCGCCAAACAATTGGCAGATTTTGCTTTCGATCATTTTTTTGATGAAAACCGTTCCATGTTTTATTTCACTTCAAACCAAGATGCCGATTTAATTGCACGCAAAATGGAAATTGAGGACAATGTAATACCGGCTTCAAACTCTATTATGGCCAAAAATTTATTTAAATTAAGCCATTATTATGCCAACAGTTATTACTTAAAAGTGAGCGAACAAATGTTGCTGAATGTAAAAGATCGAACCCAGCAATATGGCTCGGGATATTCTAATTGGCTGCAATTGGGTTCAAATTTTGTTGGGGATTATTATGAAATCGCCATTGCTGGCAAGGACGCCTTAAACCGGCTTAAAGAAATTAATCAACATTATATTCCCAATAAATTAATTTCGGGAAGCACCAAAAAAAGCAGTATTCCTTTATTGGAAAACCGTTTTAATGAAAAGGAAACCCTTATTTATGTTTGCGTAAATTCAGCTTGTAACTTGCCTGAAAAGGAAACGAAAAAAGCATTGGAACAACTAAAAATTAAATTTTAGGGATGAAAGCAATTCAAATTTTCTTTGTTGCCTTGGTGGCTTTTGAACATATTTATTTTATGATTTTGGAAATGTTTATTGGGACAAACCTAAGGGGTTAAAAGCATTCGGTCAAACTTTGGAAGCCGCAAAAAGCTCAAAAATTTTGGCAAAGAATCAAGGTTTGTACAATGGTTTTTTGGCGGCCGGACATATTTGG
>Ga0316629_10000054_pt1 | contig 15733 bp, 9 predicted proteins | sample OWC_May_M1_C1_D1_FD_207654 | JGI IMG/M metagenome (GOLD analysis project Ga0316629, IMG submission 207654) | Wetland soil microbial communities from Old Woman Creek delta, Ohio, United States - OWC_May_M1_C1_D1_A | ecosystem: Environmental > Terrestrial > Soil > Wetlands | place: USA: Ohio... | reverse complement strand
CGGAAGCGGCCGTCCGAGAGCATCCGGACCCTCGCGCTGATCGGCAGGGGCCGGTGCCGCTTCGGGTCCAGGGCGCCACCCACCGGAGTCGCGACCGTCGCGCCGACGCCTGCGGCGACGGCCGCCAGCACGGCCGGCGGGTCGACGATGGGGGCCAGCGCCCGCTTTCGGTAGCCGTGGGTAGCCAGGGCGCACAGGACGGCGTTGCTGTCTCCGGGGGCACCGGAACTGGTCGCGTCGGCGGCGTCCGTCAGGATCACCGTACCGTCGGTTCTCGCGGCCACTCGGGCCGCTTCGTCCAGGCTGATCAGGGGCGCCTGCAAGCGCTCGCGGACCTTCCAGAACCCCTCCGCCAGCTGCAGGGCCTCCCGCTCGGCGCGCGCGGCATCCCCGTCGGTCACGACGACACTCCGGGAACAGAGGCCGGGGACGTCGGTGAAGGGGTTCCCGATGAACATGCCGGCGACGAGTCCGCCGGGGCCTTGCTCGACGGCCTGCGCCTCACGGATGAAGCCACCCAGGAGGCCGGTAGCGGTGATGAGCTCGTCGCCCCGCACCAGGGCCGGGATCGTGACCACGGCGGTCACCGGCCTCACCTCGCCGGCGAGAATACGGAGGAGCAGGCGCGCGGCGCGCTCGCCGGTCTCGTAGAAATCCACGTGCGGGTATGTGTGGTACATGACCACCGCGTCGGCGTGCTGAAGCATGCGGTCGGTCAGGATGCCGTGCAGGTCCAGCGAAACCACGATCGGAATCTTCTCGCCGACGATCTTCCTGGTCTCCGCCAGGAGGTACCCTTCGGTGTCGTCCTCATTCCGCGCCACCATGGCACCGTGCAGGGAATAGTACACCGCCTCCACCGCTCCCGCGGCGCGCACGCGGTCCAGGAACTCGCGCGCGATCCGGTCGAAGCCGGCGGCATCCAGCTCTCCGCCCGAGGTGATGGAGCGTGCGCTGTAAGCGGGAACCACCTTCACGTCGGGTCGCGCCCCGAAGACGCTCAAGGCGCCGGCCATCTCGCTTCTCACGCCCCGGTGGCGCGCCAGGACATCATCGCCCGCCGCGATGCTGAAGTCCTCGTAGTGGCTGAGTACGGGATTGAACGAGGACGACTCCTGCTTGCACTCGGCGACCAGAATCTTCGGCATGCCTAAGGCTCCTTCCCGACCACATACAGCTTAATGATGAGAGATTCGTGACGAATCCGGTTACGCTTTCCGCTGAACGATCGTGTTCGCCATCGTCTCCAGGACCGTCATGACGGCGCAGGAATCCAGATCCCCCTTGCCCTGCGACTTGGCGGCCCGCAGGATCTCGCGCGCGGCGCCGGCCACGGGCAGCGACACGCCGCACTCCTCGGCGAGCTTCACCACGTTGGACAAGTCCTTATACATGTTGTTCACGGAAAAGTGCGGACGGAAGTCGCGATCGACCATGCGGGGGCCTCGCGTCTCCATGGCGCCCGTACGGGCCCCGCCGACGGAGGTGATGTCAATCACGGTCTGCGGGTCCAGTCCGGCCTTGGCCGCCAGGACGAGTGCCTCGCCGGCAGCGTGGATGGTTACACCGAGGATCAGGTTGTTCACCAGCTTGAGGGTCGAACCCATGCCGTTCGGCCCCGCGTACACGATCTTGACACCCATCACCTGAAAGATGGGTAAACAGGCGTCGAACACGTCCCGGAGCCCCCCCACCATGATGCCGAGTTTTCCCTCCGAGGCGACCCTCGGGGCGCCGGTGACGGGGGCGTCGAGCATGGCGACCCCCTTGGCCCGGGCGCGTTCCGCGATGGATCGGGACATCTCCGGCGTGATGCTGCTCATGTCGATCAGCGTCAGGCCGGGGTGCGCGCCGGCCAGAACACCGTCGGGTGCGCAGGAGACGTGTTCGGAGGCGGCCGAATCGGTCACCATGGTGATCACGACGTCCGAGACCTGCGCCAGGGCTTTGGGGGATTCGGCCCAGGCCGCGCCTGCCGCCCGCAGGCTCGTGGACTTGTCCGCGCTCCTGTTCCACACCGTCAGGGGATGCCCGGCCTCCAGGAGGCGCCGCGCCATGTGCTGCCCCATGAGGCCGAGCCCGATGAATCCTATCCGTTGCATGCGTCCTCCGTGGAAAGATACGGGGAGCGCTGACCGTCGAGCGCTCCCCGGTGGTTTCGCGCCGTGCCGCTGCCCCATACCATGGGGTGTGTTACTTGGTGACGAACTCCACCGCCATGACCGTGCGCGGCGGGACGGGCTGCTCCTTGGTCTTGATCCAGCGGGCGTGGAGCACGCCGTTCTTGCCGATGTTGTACGGGGGCAAGGCGATCGTCATGGCCAGCTCGCCCCGCGTCACCGCTTCGCGCGCGTCCTTGTTGGCATCCATGCCCGTGATCTTGATTCCCGTCCGTTTGGAGGCCTTCACGGCAGCCAGGGCTCCCATGGCCATCTCGTCGTTGAAACAGAAGACGGCGTCAATCTGCGGCTGGGCTTGCAGGATGTTCTCCATCACACCCAGGGCCACCGCGCGGTCGTACTTCCCGCTCTGCTGTGCAACGATCTTGATCCCGGGATACTTGGGCCAGACCTCGGCGGAGCCCTTCTTGCGGTCTTCGGAGGAGGCGGCGCCCGGGATCCCCTCCATGACCACCACGTTGCCTTTTCCGCCGAGCGCCTTGGCGACCCACTCCGCCCCCTCGCGGCCGATGACGACGTTGTCGGTGCCGATGTGCGAGGTCACCTTGGCTCCGGGGACGGCGCGCTGAAGCGTCACGACCGGGATCCCCGCCTCGGCCGCCTTGTTCAGGACTGCCGCCGCGCCGTCGTGGGTGGCGTTGATGATGATCACATCCACCTTCTTCTGAATGAGGTCCTCCACGTCCGCGATCTGCTTCTCCAGCTTGTCTTCGGCGTTCAGGATGGTGGCCTCCATCCCCTGCGCCTTGGCTTCGTCCCGGACGCCGTCGGCCATGGCCTTGTAGAAGGGGTTGACCTGGGTCGAAACCGAGAAGCCGACCTTGATGGCCGCCTGGGCGCCGGAGGCCAGGAGCGCCAGGAGCCCGCCTGCCAGGATTGCGATACCGACGATGCGCCATCCTCGGATGCCCATCCTCGTCCTCCTTTCAGGATCTGCAGACCCGACCCCACCATGGGGCCGGGACGTGCCGACGAATGACCACTGACCAATTTCCGATCGATTCCCAATGCCCGACCATCTCATCTCGCCAGCCTTTGTTCCTCGCTGGGCTCCGCCGGCGCCGCGACAGGAGCCTCCCGCATAACGCCGGAGGCCGCCCCGGCCTTCAAGAGCTGATCGACCAGGACCGCGAGGACGATGACCGCGCCCTTCGCGATGAGCTGAAAGAAGGGGCTGACGTTCATCAGGTTGAAGCCGTTGTTCAGGATCCCGATGATGAAGGCCCCGACGGTGGTCCCCCAAATCGTGCCCTCGCCCCCCATCAAGCTCGTTCCGCCCAGGACTACGGCAGCGATGGCGTCCAGTTCGAAACCCACGCCCGTGTTCGGCTGGGCGGAGCTCAGGCGCGCTGCCAAGACCAAGCCTGCCAGGCCGGCGAGGACGCCGCCAAGAACATACACGAGGATCTGGATTCCCGCCAGACTGATGCCGGACAGGCGGGCGGCCTCGGCATTGCCGCCCACCGCATAGACATACGTGCCCCAGCGGGTCCGCGTCAGAAACCAATGCGCCCCGAACAGGGTGGCGACCATGAGCAGGATGGGAACGGGGATGGGTCCGACGGAGGCCTGCCCCAGCCAGAGGTAGGCGCCTTCGGTCTTGACGATGGGCTCTCCGTTGGTGAGGACGAGGGCCGCCCCGCGCACGACGGTCATGGTCGCCAGGGTCGTGATGAACGGCGGCACGCGCCCCCAGGCGACCAAGGCGCCGTTCAGGAATCCCACTCCGGCGGCCACCAGGATGCCCGCCGTCATGCCCACGACGTCGCCGAGCGGCCCGGCGACGAGGAGCGCCGCGCATCCCGCCAGAGCGATGGTGGAGCCCACCGACAGGTCGATCCCGCCGGTGATGATGACGAACGTCATGCCGGCAGCCACGATGGCGTTGATAGATACCTGGCGGGCCACGTTGATGAGATTCGATGTCGTCAGGAACCGGTCGGACAGCAGACCGAGCACCGCGCCGATGAGCAGGAGGCCGAGCAACGATCCGTAGTCCCGCAGGAGTCGTCGGCTCATGGTCTCAACCCCGGAGACCGGTGGCGTGGACCATCACTGCTTCGGGCGAGGCGCTGCGCGCGTCGAGCTCGGCCACCACCTGGTGGCGGCGCATGACATAGAGTCGGTCGCTCATGGCGATGACCTCCGGCAGGTCGGATGAGATGAGGAGGACACCCTTGCCATCCCGGATCAGCTGATTCATGAGCCGGTACATCTCCTGCTTGGCCCCCACATCGATGCCGCGCGTCGGCTCATCGAGGATGAGGAGGCGACTGCGACGCGCCAGCCACTTCGCCAGGACCACCTTCTGCTGGTTGCCGCCGCTCAGGCTCCGCACCGGCTGCGACGGATCGGCCGAGCGAATGCGGAGGTCCCGGATCAGCGGCTCCGCCAGGCGGCGAGGGCCGCCGCGGGCGGGCAGCCAGCCGGCCAGGAGCCGGTCCAGGTTCGGCAGCGCGATGTTCACGTCCACGCCCAATCCCGGCACCAATCCCTGCCCCTGCCGGTCCTCGGGCACCATGCCGATTCCGAGGCGAATGACCTCGCGCGGGGTGACGGGCCGCATGGGCCTGCCGCACCACGCGAAGGTAAGGCCCGGGCGCCGCTCGGCGCCGAAGGCGGCGCGGACCAGCTCGGTCCGCCCCGACCCGACCAGACCGGCCAAGCCCACCACCTCCCCGGCGCAGACGCGCACGGCCAGGCCGTCGGCCGGACGGATTTCGAGCAGCGTCTCGCCGGCTCGGCCCACCTCCTTGGGGTAATGCTCGGTGATGCTCCGCCCGACCATTCCCCGGATGAGACGGTCCAGCGTGGTGTCCCCGGCCGCCACGGTCTCGACGCGTCGGCCGTCTCGCAGAATGGTCACGCGGTCCGCGACGCTCAGCACCTCTTCCAGCCGGTGCGAGATGTAGAGCACGCTGACCCCGCGGGCGCGCAACCGCCGCACCGTGTCGTGCAGCCGCGCGGTCTCCTGCGCGGTCAGCGTGGCCGTGGGTTCGTCCATGAGGATCAGACGCGACTCGCGCGAGAGGGCGCGGGCGATCTCCACCATCTGGCGCTCCGGCACGGACAATTCCCGCACCGGGCGCTCCGGGTCCACGCCGCCCGACCCGGCCGCGGTGCCCAGGAGGTCGGCCAAGAGCTGGGCGGCCCGGGTCCGCATGGTGGTGCGCCGCGCCGCACCGCGGCCGGGGATGGAGTTTTCGTGGCCCAGGAAAATGTTCTGCGTCGCGGTGAGGGCCGGGATCAGCGTGAATTCCTGATAGATGGCGACGATGCCGCAGGACTCGCTGGCGCGCGGGGAGCCGATGGGGAGGGGAGCGCCGGCGAAACGCAACTCGCCGGCATCGGGGCGCACTGCTCCGCTCAGGATCTTGAGAAAGGTGGATTTTCCGGCACCGTTCTCCCCGACGATGGCGTGGACCTCACCGGGGCGAACGTCGAGGTCCACGCCCGCAAGGGCGAGCACTCCGGCGTACCGCTTCACGAGACCGCGCACGCTCAGCAAGAATTCCATGGCGACGTCCCACATCGGCGGAGGTTGGACCCCGATGGGGCGCTTTCATAGACCACCGACGGTCGGGACTTGTCAAGGGAAAAAGCCGGAGCAGGCGCCACGGACGGCAACGGGAGCAACCGCGGGTCACGACGAAGAAATCGGTTGTCGAATAAAGTTCTTGTTGTACGGCGCGCCGCTTTGTAGTAGCTTCCGTTGCGGCCGGCCCGGCATGTCCCGCGTGGGCGGGCGCGTGTCGGGAGATTCGAAACCACTCTTATGAAAGGAGAGCAGCATGGCGAAGCCGATGACCAAGGCTCAGACCGTCACCTACTTCTCGGACAAGTTGGGCGTGACCCGCAAGGTTGCGGCGGCGTTCTTGGATGAGCAGGCGAAGTTGGCCGCCAAGGAAGCCAAGAACGGCTACACCATCCCGGGGCTGGGCAAGTTGGTTCTGGTGAATCGGAAGGCGCGCATGGGGCGCAACCCCCAGACCGGCGAGGCCATCAAGATCGCTGCCCGCCGCGTCGTGCGCTTCCGGGTTGCCAAGGCCATGAAGGACTCCGTGCTGGGCGGCAAGAAGTAGGCTCGCCAGACCGAGCGTTTCGCCGGACCCTTGGTAAGGATTGGGGCCCGCACGTCGGCGGGATGTCCCGTCCTCCGGGCCGGTGAAGCACTCTCCTCATTGAAGTTCGCGGTGCGGGAGGGCCGTGTGCGGCGGCCCTCCCGCAGACGCGCTCTCTCCGACCGTCGCGCCGGAAAAGCCAGGCGCCCGCGGCGCCCAGCGAACGTCGAAGAGCGTGCGCCATCCCGGCCTCGTCGAATCCCAGTCCGGCTGTCTCCCCTCTGTCTTCCCGTGGAGAGCGACTCATGGCTGCGGAGACTTTTTTCAGCGCGATCGTCAACGACGTCGTCCGCGGAGAATGCGGGGACCCCTTCGCGGTTCTCGGTCCCCATGTGTTCCGAGAGGGTCAGCAAAGCGGGCTGGCCATCCGCGCGTTTCTTCCTCAGGCGAATGACGTCATCGTCGTTCCGGCCGACCCGGCCGTGGCGGCGCAGCCCATGACGCCGCTGCACCCCGGGGGACTCTTCGAGGCCCGGTTCTTCGACAGGGCGGAGCCGTTTGCCTACCAGTTGGAGGTCCGGGACGGCGGTGGGACGAGCCGGCGCTGCGAAGACCCGTACCGGTTTCCTTCCACGCTGAGCGACTTCGACCTCCACCTCCTAGCCGAGGGGACCCACTACCGGGCCTATGAGAAACTGGGGGCGCACCTCGCCGCAGTGGACGGGATCGCCGGAGTCCGGTTTGCGGTGTGGGCTCCGAACGCACGGCGCGTGAGCGTGGTGGGCGACTGGAACGGCTGGGACGGGCGCGTCCACCCGATGCGTCTCCATCCCGGCAACGGCCTGTGGGAGATATTCATCCCCGGGGTCGGCAGCAACGTCCTGTACAAATACGAGATCCTGTCGAAGACCCCCGGCCCTGTCGTCCTCAAGTCGGACCCGGTCGCGTTCGCGTTCGAGCTGGCCACGCCGCCCACGGCGTCCGTGGTCACCGACCTGGACTATGAGTGGGGCGACGCGGAGTGGATGGCCGGCCGCGCGGCGAAAAATGCGCTGGACGCACCGATCGCCATCTACGAGGTCCATCTGGGCTCGTGGATGCGGATTCCGGAGGAAGGCAATCGCGGCCTGACCTATCGCGAACTGGGTGAACGCCTGGGGGCGTACGTGGCCGAGATGGGCTACACCCACGTGGAGTTTCTGCCCGTCACGGAGCATCCCTTCTACGGCTCCTGGGGGTATCAACCCATCGGGCTCTATGCTCCGACGCGCCGGTACGGAACGCCCCAGGACTTCATGGCGTGCGTCGAGGCGCTCCACCGGAGAGGGATTGGCGTGATCCTGGACTGGGTGCCGGCCCATTTTCCCAACGATCCGTACGGCCTGACCTATTTCGACGGAACGCACCTGTACGAGCACGAGGACCCGCGCCGCCGCGAGCATCCGGAGTGGGGAACCCGCATCTTCAACTACGGCCGGAACGAGGTGGCCAACTACCTCATCGGCAGCGCCCTCTTCTGGCTGGACAGGTACCACATCGACGGCCTCCGGCTGGACGCCGTGGCGTCCATGCTGTATCTGGATTACGGCCGGCCGGGCGGCGACTGGCTCCCGAATAAATACGGCGGGCGGGAGAACCTGGAAGCGGTAAGCTTCCTCCGGCGCCTGAACGAGGCGGTCTACCGCGAGCATCCGGGAGCCGTCACGATCGCCGAAGAATCGACGGCCTGGCCGCAGGTCTCGCGGCCGACGTACGTCGGCGGCCTCGGGTTCGGGTTCAAGTGGAACATGGGGTGGATGCACGACCTGCTCGACTACATGGCCAAGGATCCCGTCTACCGGAAGCACCACCACAGCGACCTGACCTTCGGGCTGCTCTATGCCTGGACCGAGAACTTCATCTTGCCGCTGTCTCACGACGAGGTGGTGTACGGCAAGGGGTCGCTGCACCGCAAGATGCCGGGGGACGACTGGCAGAAGTTTGCCAATCTCCGTGCGTTCTACGCGTTCATGTACGGGCACCCGGGCAAGAAGCTGCTCTTCATGGGCGGGGAGATCGGCCAGACGAACGAATGGAACCACGAGACGGGCCTGGACTGGAACCTCCTGGACATGGGCCCGTACCACCGGGGCCTGCAGCGCCTCGTCCGGGACTTGAACACGCTTTACCGGACGGATGCAGCCCTCCACCAAGTGGACTATTCGCCCGAAGGGTTTCAGTGGATCGACTGCAACGACTGGGACGCGAGTGTGATTTCCTTCTTCCGGCGGGCGCGCGATCCCCAGGACTTCGTCGTCTTCGTCTCCAACTTCACGCCGGTGGTCCGCCGCGGATACCGAGTCGGCGTCCCGCGCGGCGGGTTCTACCGCGAGCGGATCAACACGGACGCCGCCATCTACGGCGGCGGGAACGTCGGGAACGCCGGGAACGTCCTGGCGGAAGCGATCCCTGCCCACGGTCATGCGCATTCCCTCTCGCTGACGTTGCCGCCTCTGGCGACTCTAGTGCTCCGACCCAATGGGATGTGACCCTGAGCGCTCGGTCCGTCTGTTACATCACCGTCCGGCCTTTCATCGCTGACGCCACCTCCGTACCCGTGCTCTCCTATCCGCTCCGTTCGGATCCGCCTGCTGCGCGAGACGCGGACGGAGGCCGGCGAATCGTTGGACGCCGCCCGATCGCGACGCCGCAGCCTCCGAAGGATTGCCGGGGCGACTGATCCTGAGGTATGGTGCGAGGATCGCAACGCCGTCTCGTCGCCGCGCGGGACACCCCGCGCCACGGAGGACCGCATGCAACTCGACAAGCTTGCCTTCATGCCCGCCACCGACCTGGCCGAGGCGATCCGGAATAGGCGAGTGTCTCCGGTCGAGGCGGTGGAGGCCGTCCTGGGCCGGATCGAGCGCGTGAATCCGCGCCTGAACGCCTACTGCCAGGTGACGGGGGAGGCCGCCCGGGCGGAGGCGCGGGCCGCCGAGGCGGCCGTCGTGCGCGGCGACCGGCTGGGCCCGCTGCACGGCGTGCCCTACTCGGTCAAGGATCTGGTCATCACCCGCGGCGTGCGGACGGCGTTCGGCTCGCGAATCTACGAGCGGAACATCCCGGACGAGGACGCGCCCGTCGTGGAGCGCCTGCGCGCGGCCGGCGCCATCCTGGTGGGCAAGACCACGACGCCCGAGTTCGGCTGGAAGGGGACGACGGATTCGCCGCTCACCGGGATCAGCCGAAACCCCTGGGACCTGACGAAATCGCCCGGCGGCTCCAGCGGCGGGGCGGCCGCCGCGGTGGCCGCCGGTCTCGGGCCGCTGGCGGTCGGGACGGACGGCGGCGGGTCCATCCGGATTCCGGGGAGTTTCTGCGGCGTGTTTGGCCTGAAACCGACCTTTGGACTGGTTCCCGTCTATCCGGTCCCGGCCACGGGTACGCTTTCCCACGTGGGGCCCATGACGCGGACGGTGCGAGACGCCGCGCTGATGCTGTCGGTCATGGCGGGGGCCGACGACCGCGACCCGCTGTCGTTTCCGGCTGCGGGGGGCGACTACACGCAAGGGCTGGAGGCGGGCGTCCGCGACGTTCGCGTGGCGTGGAGCCCGACCTTCGGCTACGCCAATCTCCCGCCGGAGGTCCGGCGCGTGGCCGAGGCCGCCGCCGCGCGCTTCCGGGACTTCGGGTGCCGGGTCGAACTGGTGGAGCGGGTCTTCGCGGATCCCGACCCGATCTGGGCGCCGCTGTTCTACGCCGGCGTGGCGGCGCGGCTGCAGGACGCCCTGCCCGAATGGCGCGATCGGATCGATCCCGGCTTGCTCGAGGTGGTCGAGGAGGGGAAACGGATCAGCGCGATGGAGTACAAGAAGGCCGAGTTCGGCCGGGCGGCGTTCTATCACGACGTCCGGAAGCTCTTCCTGACTTACGACCTCCTGCTTTCGCCCACGCTGGCGGCGCTGCCGTTCGCGGCGGGAACGGAGCGGCCGCTCGAATGCCCCGGGGCGTCGCGGCTGTCGTGGGTCGCCTTCACCTATCCATTCAATCTGACCGGGCAGCCGGCAGCCACCGTCCCGTGCGGGTTCACCGTCGATGGGTTGCCGGTCGGCTTGCAGATCGTTGGCGGCAGGCTCCAGGACGCGCTGGTCCTTCGTGCGGCGGCTGCCCTCGAGGCGGCAGCGCCGTGGGCGGGAAAGCGGCCGACGCTGTGACGGGCTGCTGAAAAGGTTCATCTGCCGGGTACCCATCCGTCAGGATGGGTGGTGCCGGGTCGCAACGGGGCCTTTTTGAGCAGCCCGGGCAAAGACAAATTCTTCAGCTGGGAGGGCTGCAGGCTTCTCCTTCCCCCGATTGTCCGCAGGGAATGACATTCCCTGCCCCACACTCTTGACCGATCGTCGCGCCCCTGACACCCTATGCCCTCGGGGGGCGGCACCACTCGACAACACGACAACACCCGCCTCGGAATTCGCAAGCACGAAGCCGCGAGCAACCGGTCAATTCCTGCGTCTGCCTGTGCTCGAAGACTATCCGCCCGACGATGAGGGCCGGCAGGTAGGGCACCGTTGGTGTAATCCGGGGTGCATCGCAGCTCGCCTTCCGCGGCATACGTCGCGTCTGGAGATCGCGGGGCCATTCCTTCGGCGCAAGGAGACGGGCATGAAATTGAACCGGCGTACCGTGTTGAAACTGGGTTTGGCGGCAACCGCGGGTGCCTCTCCCGGTCGCGCGGCAGCCGGAGAATCCCAGGCACCGAAGGAAACGCGCCCACCCTCCCCGAACTACGTGGGCGTCCTGGTGGATACCACACTCTGCATTGGGTGCCGGAAGTGCGAGGAGGCCTGCAACCGCCGGAACCAGCTCCCCCGCACAGCCGCATCCTTTTCGGATAAGGATGTCCTCCGCTCTTTCCGCCGGCCAAGCGAAAACGCGTTCACCGTCGTGAACCAGTTTCCCGGGAGTCCGTCTCCGGATCAGGCCGGGCTGTCCCGGACCTACTGCAAGGTCCAATGCATGCACTGCCTGTACCCCTCCTGTGTTTCGGCATGCATCGTGGGAGCGCTGACAAAGTCCGCAGACGGCGCCGTGGTCTACAATTCCACCATCTGCATCGGATGCCGATACTGCCAGGTTGCCTGTCCCTTCGAGATCCCGGCCTACGAATTCCACGTCCCGCTCACGCCGCAGGTACGCAAGTGTGAATTCTGTGCGAGCCGGGCCAAAGGGACGGGCGCCGACCCCGCGTGCGCCGCCTCCTGCCCAACTGAGGCGCTCGTCTTTGGTCGGCGGGCGGACCTCGTTGCCATGGCGAAAGACCGTCTGAAGAAGCGCCCGGACCGCTACATCAATCATATCTATGGGGAGACAGAAGTCGGTGGGACCTCTTGGCTGTACCTGACCGGCAGGCCTGTTCGCGAAATAGGACTCCTGGACCTTCCGGATACTCCGCCTCCGCAACTGACCGAGGCCATCCAGCACGGCATCTTCAAGTACGGCATCATCCCCACAGCCTTTTACGGTCTGCTGGCTGGAATCATGTGGTACAACCACCGGAAGCATCCGGATGACAGTCCGCATGCCGGGGAAGAACGCGGCGCCACCTCCATGTCTTCATCCGAGGAGGGTGGGCGATGAACCCTGCCAGCCACAACGATTACCCGCATCGCATCGCAAAACCCTTCTTCACCTTCGGCACCCTGACACTCTTGATCCTCATGGGTGTTGGGTTCTCCTTTGGCCTCACCCGTATGTTCTTCGGGCTGGGTTCGGTGACCAATCTGGACAACCATAATCCCTGGGGCATCTGGATCGCCTTCGACGTGGCCTGCGGTGTCGCGCTGGCAGCCGGCGGGTTTACCACGGCCGCACTTGTCGAAATCTTCGGTCGGAAGAGATACCTGGCCCTGCTTCGTCCCGCCCTCCTCACGGCGTTTCTGGGCTACCTCTGGGTTGCCATCGCACTGAGTTTTGACCTGGGCCGGTACTGGAACATTTGGCGCCCGATCTTCAATTGGCAGGGCAACTCGGTGCTCTTCGAAGTGGGCATGTGCGTGACCGCCTACCTCATCGTGCTGAGCGTGGAAATGACTCCATCCGTGCTGGAAGGTCTCAAGGCGCGGATCGATGGGGGCGAGTGGGGGGCTGCCCTGCTGCGCCGGATCGAGAAGCCGATCCTGACGCTGTACGCCGGGATCCGGATCATCCTGCCGCTGTTCATCTTGGCGGGCGTGGTCCTCTCCTTCATGCACCAGTCCTCGCTGGGGGCGCTGATGCTCATCACCCCCAGCAAACTGAGCGCCCTGTGGAACACGCCCATCCTCCCGCTGCTCTTCCTCCTATCGGCGCTGATGGTCGGGTTCCCCATGGTGATCCTGGAATCCATCTACGCCAATATCAGTTTCGGGCGCGATCCGGAGATGGACCTCCTCACGCCGTTGACCCGCTGGATCCCGTGGTTCATCGCTGCGTACGGCGTCGTGAAGATAGGGGACCTCATCGTCCGGCACGGTCAACTGAATCTTTTCGAGCACGCGGCGGCGACGACCTCCCTGTTCATCGAGATCCTCCTGGGCATCGTTGCTCCCTTCCTGCTGCTCCTCAACAGGGCGGTCCGGCGGTCGATGGGATGGCTCTTCTTTACGGTATCCCTGATCATCTTCGGGGTCGTGCTCAACCGGATCAACGTCTTCTTGGTTGGCTACAACCCCCCGTACTCTCCCAAGGCCTACTTCCCGTCGATCGGCGAGATCGCGATGACGGTGGCCATCGTTTCCAGCATCCTGTTCTGCTACCGCTTCTTCGTGACTTTCTTTCCGATCCTTCCGGGCTATATGCCCGCAACCGAGGCTCAGCTCGCGCGGATGCGCGAGGAGCGCGAGAAGACCGTCGATCCGTTCTGGACGTGGGTGATCCGGGGGGCGGCGATCGCGTTCCTTTTGGGGTTCATCGGCGTGTATAGCCTCGTGCGGATCGAGGCCTTTCAGACGACGGTACAGACGGTCGAAGAGGTCAGGCGCGTCAAGGCGGACCTCCCCGTGCCCGGCGAAGCTGCGCCGGGGATGGCGTATCCCGAGCGTCCCTTGGCCTATAGGAACTTCTATCTGCTGAATAACGCCGCCCTCAACACCAACTCGGACGACTACGAGCCGGTGGGGTTCGCCCACCGGATTCACGACGAACTGACCGGGGGAGACTGTGGCGTTTGCCACCACCGCTACGCCGCGACCGGTGGAGATCGTGTCGGGGTGGATATCAAGGATCTGCACGCGCCGATGGACATCAAGATGGGCGGTCCGTGTTCCACATGCCACGACGACATGGCGAAGAACCCTCCGCAAAGCTGCACCCGCTGCCACGGGCTGCCCAACGAGCCGGATGCCCCCTCCCGCACCGGCCTCAAAGGGGCGTACCACCGCCAGTGCATCGGATGCCACGAGCGCGAGTTCCAGTCCGCGCCCGCACCCACGGAATGCGCCTCCTGTCACCATCCCTGGACGCCGGACCACTCCACCCTGGTCGCGTTCGAGGGCAAGCCCACCCCGCAGGATGTGACCCAAAACTGCTTGACCTGTCACCCGAAGGTGGGACAGGACGTGCTGAAGACGGCCCACTGGAACTGGAAGGGGTACTCCCCCACGCTGAAGGGGTACGAACACCGGATCGATATCAGCTTGACGCTGATGGTCAACAACTCCTGCATCGCCATCGGTCCAAATCTCCGGGAGTGCGCCTCCTGTCACATCGGGTACGGCTGGGTGGACGAAAAGTTCGACTTCACCAACTCCACCAACATCGATTGCCTGGTGTGCCACGATACCACCGGCACGTACCGGAAAGATCCGAGCAAAGGCGGCCTTCCCGACCCGTCGCTGGACCTGGCCGCCATCGCGCAAAGAGTGGGACGACCCTCCCGGCAAGCCTGCGGCTCCTGCCACTTCATGAGCGACGGCCCCCGCTACACCAAGCAGGGAAATCTGGAGCCTGCACTGGCCGCGCCGTCCGCGGACTTTGACGTGCACATGGGCATGCTGAAGATGCGCTGTCAGGAGTGCCACACGACCACAGAGCACCGCATTGCGGGGATGTCGATGAGCGCCCCCGCCGTGGAAGGCCGCGTCCGCTGCGAACGATGCCATAACCAAAGCCCCCATGGGGTGACGGGCATGCTCAGTCGGCACTTGGACGACCACGTCAGAGCCGTTGCCTGCGAGACATGCCACATTCCCTTCATCGCCAATGCGTCGCCGGCGCTCGTGCGCCGGGATTACTCGCAAGCGGGCCAGAACCTTCCCAAGCGGGTCGACCGGCACGGCATGCCGCAGTACGACAAGAAGTTCGGCTCCATGACGTGGGGAAAGCGCCTCGTGCCCACGTACCTCTGGTACGACGGAACCCGCAACGCCTCCCTGGCGGGGGACAAGATCAACCCGGCCTCCCCCGTGATTCTCAACGCCCCCGGCGGTGAGAAACGCATCGCCGCGGCGCGCATCTTTCCCTTCCAGGTGCATACGGCCGTCCAGCCGTACGACACCGAGAACAAAATTCTCGCCCTGCCCCAGCTCATCCAAGGCTATTGGAACCACTTCGACTGGTCCAAGGCGATCGCCGAGGGGATGAGGCGGGCGGGCCTGAGCTTTTCGGGGAAGCATGGCTTCGTGGAGACCAAGATGTATTCAGGCGTCCATCACCAGGTGGCACCCGCCAAGAAGGCTCTGGGCTGCTCCGATTGCCACAGCGTGGAGGCCATCAGCTGCACGCGTTGCCACAGAAACGCCAAGGAGATGGACCTCCCCGAGCACCGGCGTGCGGTCTACCCGGAGGTGACGAATCGGCTCAACTTCAAAGAGCTGGGCTACCCCGGCGACCCGGCCCTGGTGGGCGGGCGGTTCTACATCACCATCGGCCGAGGTGCGCCCCCGAAGTAGCCTCACGGTCCAGACGTTCGAGCCGACGAGAAACCACGGGCCTCCCGCAGGGGAGGCCTGTGTCGCTTCGCGGGATACCGCGGGCCACGCAGCGCGCTCGCGCGATGTGTTCGATCGTGGAGGCGTGGACCCGGCCGGCCGGTTCACGGCATCAAGCTGCTGGCATTGGTGCGTGCTTTAGGCTAACATGCGCAGCAGCCGGGGAGACGGGATGCTGTCATGTTGACCAAGATCAGTTACAAACTCATCGTTGCGGTGGGCAGCGTCGCGCTGCTGATCATCGGGGTTTTCGCCTACGGGATTCTGAGCGCCCATCGACAGCAGCTCATCGGTGAGGTGCGGCGCAGCGCGCTGCAACTCAGCGAGACGGTGAAAAACAGCACCCACTACGACATGCTCCTGAATCAACGCGAGTCGGTCCATCGGATCATCACCACCATCGGGAAGCAGGACGGCATCAAGAAGGTCCGCATCTTCAACAAGGAGGGCGCGATCATTTTTTCCACGGACCACCTCGATGTCGGCCAAATGGTCGACAAGAGGGCGGAAGCGTGTTACGCCTGCCACGCGGCGGACCGACCTTTGG
>Ga0316629_10000050_pt1 | contig 15857 bp, 12 predicted proteins | sample OWC_May_M1_C1_D1_FD_207654 | JGI IMG/M metagenome (GOLD analysis project Ga0316629, IMG submission 207654) | Wetland soil microbial communities from Old Woman Creek delta, Ohio, United States - OWC_May_M1_C1_D1_A | ecosystem: Environmental > Terrestrial > Soil > Wetlands | place: USA: Ohio... | reverse complement strand
ATCAACAATCGTTTTCATGGTTGAAGCTTTAATTCGCGCTATTTTGTCATCATCAATTTTGCGTGCCATATTATTTTAATTTAGGGTGCAAATATATGAATAAACATTCATTCATTTATTATTTTAAGATAAATATTTAATAAAATAGCAATAGGCGTGACGAATTCTTTGAAGAAAAGGGAATATTGCATTCAAAAAATTTTAAACAAAAAACCCTGTGAAGCATTAATTTCACAGGGTTTTTTGTTTAAAATCTAAAATCTAAAATCTAAAATCGACTTAACTTAAAATTGATCTTGAAATTACTATTTTTTGAATTTCAGAAGTTCCCTCATAAATTTGTGTAATCTTGGCATCACGCATTAAGCGTTCCACATGATATTCTTTTACAAAACCATAACCGCCGTGAATTTGAACAGCTTCAGTGGTTACATGCATAGCAGTTTCTGCAGCATATAATTTTGCCATCGCACCGCTTAAATCGTAATTTAGGTGTTCGTCTTTTTCCCAGGCAGCTTTCATACACAAATGTCTTGCGGCTTCAATGGAAGTTGCCATATCGGCCAATTTAAAGGCAATGGCTTGGTGTTGGCCAATTTCTTTTCCGAAAGTTTTGCGTTCTTTAGAGTATTTTAATGCCAATTCATAAGCTCCGGATGCAATTCCCAAGGCTTGGGCAGCAATTCCAATTCTTCCACCGGCTAAAGTTTTCATCGCAAATGTGAATCCGAATCCGTCTTCACCAATTCTGTTTTCTTTCGGTACTTTTACATCGGTAAACATTAGGGAATGGGTGTCAGATCCGCGAATACCCATTTTATTTTCTTTGGGTCCAACGGCAAAACCCGGCAATCCTTTTTCAACAATTAAAGCATTAATTCCTTTATGCCCTTTTGAAGTGTCTGTTTGTGCAATTACAAGATAAACGCTCGCGTTATTTCCGTTTGTAATCCAGTTTTTTGTTCCGTTTAGCAAGTAATAATCACCTTTATCTATGGCTGTTGTATGTTGTGAAGTGGCATCAGAACCTGCTTCTGGCTCACTCAAACAAAAAGCGCCGATAATTTCTCCTGTTGCAAGCGGAACCAAATATTTTTGTTTTTGTTCTTCAGTTCCATAAGTCTCCAATCCCCAACAAACCAAAGAATTATTTACCGAAACCACTACTGAAGCAGATGCGTCAATTTTTGAAAGTTCTTCCATTGCCAAAACATAAGATACTGTATCTAATCCGCTGCCGCCATAAATTGGATCAACCATCATTCCTAAAAACCCAAGTTCCCCCAATTTTTTTACTTGCTCGGCAGGAAATTGCTGTTTTTCATCACGTTCAATCACCCCTGGTAAAAGCTCAGTTTGTGCAAAATTACGAGCGGCATCGCGTATCATTATTTGTTCTTCAGTCAGATTAAAATCCATAATTGATAAGAGTTTTATATAAAATTTATTTTTTGTTCAAATATAATTCTTTTTTAGGTTAAATTTTACATAATTAATAAAAATGGGTAATTGTTTGCTTTATTAAAGGTGTAATTTTAAATAAATGAACAAATTGAAGCTGAAAATTACAAAAGTCAGCAATATGGTAATTTTTGATTTTTTTTTAAGGCGGTTTATGTTCTGAAAATCAATCGAATGGTTTGATTGTGGTATCGGAAGCATTAGTGACAAATGTTACTGAAAAATCTACAGCAAAAGTGCTTAAGTTTTTATTATATTTGTTGAACTTGATATTCTTTTTATTAATAATGCCTAAAACTAAGTTATGACACAAATGTGACCTCCGCCGGGAGGAATTATATTTAAACAGCAGGTAATTTTATTAAGAACAGGAAATAAATTAAAGTCATAATTAGTTAACATCAAGGATGAAAAAATTATTAAAAAAGTACGAAGATAAGCAGCCGGAAATCGTTTTTCATTGGAAAGACCAAGAAACTGAAGCAGAAGGCTGGACCGTTATAAATTCTTTACGAGGCGGTGCCGCAGGCGGTGGAACAAGAATGCGCAAGGGATTGGATATGAATGAAGTACTTTCACTGGCAAAAACAATGGAAGTGAAGTTTACGGTATCGGGTCCTGCAATTGGAGGCGCAAAATCGGGAATTAACTTTGACCCGAACGACCCGAGAAAAGAAGCGGTTTTAAGACGATGGTATAAAGCCGTCACTCCTTTATTAAAGCATTATTATGGCACAGGAGGAGATTTGAATGTGGATGAAATACACGAAGTGATTCCAATGACCGAAGATTGTGGCGTTTGGCATCCGCAGGAAGGTGTTTTTAACGGACATTTTAAACCTACTGAAGCAGAAAAAATCAACAGAATTGGCCAATTGCGTTTTGGCGTTATAAAAGTGATTGAAGACGCCAATTATTCCCCCGATTTATCCAAAAAATTTACCGTTGCAGATATGTTGACAGGTTACGGTGTTGCCGAAGCCGTAAAACATTATTACAATATTTATGGAGGTTCCATTAAAGGAAAACGCGCCATTGTGCAGGGATTCGGAAATGTAGGATCTGCATCCGCGTATTATTTAACCCAATTGGGTGCTAAAGTGGTTGGGATTATAGACAGAAATGGCGGATTGATTAATGAAGCCGGATTTACCCTGGAAGAAATGAGAACCTTATTTTTGGAAAAAAACGGGAACCAGTTAGCTGCCAAAAACATGCTGCCGTTTGATGAAATAAATGAAAAAATTTGGTCGTTGCCTGCAGAAATATTTGTTCCTGCGGCTGCATCACGACTGGTAACTCAAGATCAGGTAACTAAAATGACAGCATCGGGACTGGAAGTAATTTCCCCGGGCGCAAACGTCCCTTTCGCCGATAAGGAAATTTTCTTCGGGCCAATTATGGAATTTGCAGACAAACAAGTAAGTTTGTTGCCCGATTTTATTTCAAATTGCGGCATCGCACGCGTTTTTGCTTATTTAATGGAGTCGCGAGTGGAACTGCCAATGAAAGATGCCGCTATTTTTAGCGACATTTCAAATACCATAAAGAACGCCCTAGAAAAAACACATGAAAGAAATTCTGGCAAAAAGGAAATTTGTAAAACCGCTTTTGAAATCGCATTGAAACAATTAATATAAACTTTAAATAAAAAAATGGAAACAATTATTGTAGTAGTCTTCATTCTGGGATATTTGGCAATTGCCCTGGAAAATAATTTAAAACTGGATAAGCTTATTCCCGCATTGATAATGATGGCAGTACTTTGGGCTTTGGTCGCTTTTGGAATTGATAGCTTTCCAAATTGGTTTGACTCTGCCGGCCAAAAAATGGTTGAAGGCTTCGCGAATTTTACCTTGGCCGAAAGACATCTCTTATTGGAAGAAACATTGCTGCATCATATGGGTAAAACCGCAGAAATCTTATTTTTCTTATTGGGCGCTATGACCATTGTTGAAATTATTGATTATTTTGATGGTTTCGGAACCATGAAAAATTTTATTAAAACAAAAAGCAAGAAAAGGTTATTGTGGATTTTTGCAGGGATGGCATTTGTGCTTTCTTCTATTATCGACAATTTAACCGCAACAATTGTTTTGGTAACCATCCTTCAAAAAATTGTTCCCGAAAAGGAAACGCGGTTATGGTTTGCAAGTTTAATCATTATTGCCGCCAATGCAGGTGGTGCCTGGTCTCCAATTGGAGATGTTACAACAACCATGCTTTGGATCGGTAAAAAAGTGACATCGGCAAAATTGATGGAGTATTTAATTATACCATCTATTCTATGTGTAGTTGTACCTGTATATATCGCTTCATTTATGAAACCATTTCAAGGAAATATTGATATTAGTGCATTGGAAGATTCAGGGCCAAAAAGCAAATATGGTCCAAGAATGTTATATTTAGGATTGGGAGCGATTATTTTTGTTCCGATATTTAAAACGGTTACGCATTTGCCGCCTTATGTTGGGATGATGTTGTCATTGGCAGTAGTGGCTATTTTTGCTGAACTACACAGCCGAACACAATTTAACCTTACAAGGCTGGAAGAAAATGAAGGTGAAGAAGCCGCAGGATTCCATAGTCCCGTGCACAGGTCATTATCTAGAATTGAAATGCCAAGTGTGCTGTTTTTCTTCGGAATATTAATGGCTGTTGCCGCATTGGAAACTTTAGGGCTATTATTTAATGGTGCGGAAGCGCTGAAAGAAATGATTCCAAATATTGATATTGTGATCATCGCTTTAGGAATTAGCTCGGCGGTAATTGACAATGTTCCATTGGTAGCTGCCAGTATGGGAATGTTCCAGGAACCTATAGATTCCCATTTATGGCATTTTGTGGCATATTCTGCAGGAACAGGCGGAAGTATGTTAATTATAGGTTCTGCAGCAGGCGTTGTGGCCATGGGAATGGAAAAAATTAGTTTTACCTGGTACCTGAAAAATATAACAGGATTGGCCGCCGCCGGATTTTTTGTCGGGGCAATTGCCTTTATGTTGATACGGAATTTAAGTTTTTAAGGATAGCGACCCGAGATTTATCTCGGGTTTTTTTATTAAAAAATAAAAATGCAATTTTAAATTCATATTTTCGTTAAATAAAATAAAACTAAAAAAATAAACAACGTTTTAATTATGCTACAAGATTCAACCGCAATTTTACAAGAGACAGCGCTGGCTGTTCCACAAGAAAAATCCCTTTCTATTTATGACCTAATCATGGATGGCGGTTTAGGAGGTCAAGTGATCATTGCCTTGCTTATGGTTTTGTTAACGGTTGCCTTATATATTTATTTTGAAAGGTACTTCGCCATAAAAGCAGCTTCAAAAACGGACAGTAATTTCATGAATCAAATCAGGGATTATGTGTCTCATGGAAAATTGGATTCCGCAAAAGTTTTATGCGCACAGTCAAGTTCTCCCGCAGCAAAACTGATTGAAAAAGGAATTTCACGAATTGGCAAACCTTTGGCAGATATCAATACGGCCATTGAAAACGCAGGCCGATTGGAAATATACAAACTTGAAAAAAATGTGAGTGTGCTAGCCACCATTGCAGGAGCCGCGCCAATGCTTGGGTTCTTGGGAACGGTGATTGGGATGATTATTGCCATTCATGAAATAGCAAATGCTGGAGGGCAATTGGACATTAAATTGCTTTCTGCCGGTTTATACACTGCCATGACGACTACGGTTGCAGGTTTAATCGTTGGTATTATTGCTTATATTCAATACAACCATTTGGTGGTAAGAACCAATAAAGTGGTGTATGAAATGGAAGCACATTCAGTAGAATTTTTAGATTTATTAAACGAACCGATTTAAGACAATTATTAATTATAAAAGAGAGGAAAAAGAAAAGAGAAAATCTTGAACTTTAACCTTTAACTTTTAACCTTTCAACCAAAACAGAATATGGATATTAGAGGCAGAAATAAAATAAGCGCGGAGTTTAGTATGGCGTCTATGACCGACATCGTATTTTTGTTGCTGTTGTTTTTTATGATCACTTCAACATTGGTTACCACCAGCGCGCTGGATATTTTGTTGCCAAAAGCTAGCGGCATTACCGAAAACAATAAAGCTACTTCGGTGACCATTACCAAGGATTTGGTTTTTTATATTGACAATAAAATTGTGGATGAAGAAATATTGGAACAAGATTTGCTTGCATTGTTAGAAGGCAAAGAAGAGCCAACCATCGTTTTAAGGGCAGAGGAAGGTGTTCCTATTGAAAAAGCCGTGAAAGTGATGGATATCGCAAATAGAAACAGATATAAAGTAATATTGGCAGTGCGTCCAAAATAAAAATATGTTAAGTTTATTTGATACCGACCATAAACGAAAGTCAGCAGCATTAACAGGTGCAGTGATGGGCCTCTTGGTGGCTGGACTTTTTTTCTTCGGAATAACTTATTTAGACCCTCCTGAAGAATTTGGGATTGCCTTAAATTTTGGAACTTCTGATGTTGGGCAAGGCAATATTCAGCCTACAGAACCTTTAAGGGCGGCTTCACAGGAAATGGTAAAAGAACAGCAAGAAGCCGTAGAAGAAAAAGTGTCACAAACTGCTCCCAAGGTAGCGGAAGAAGTTCTTACGCAAGATACGGAAGATGCCTATGTCATAAAAAAACAACTGGAAGCAAAAAAGAAAGCCGAAGAAGTGGCCAGAAAAGAAAGAATCCAACGTGAAGCCATTGCAAAACAACAAGCAGAAGAAACTGAAAAAAGAAGAAAATTAGATGCTTTAATAGGGGGCGTAAGCAATGGCAACGGAACAGCAACCGGCGGACAAGGAAATGACAATACAGCAGGAGACAAAGGAAAAATAACCGGTGATCCCAATGCAAACGGCTATTACGGAAATGGCGCCGGAGGCGGCGGCGGTGATTACCAATTGGGGAACAGAAAGCCGGTAAGCAGACCAAAACCTGACTATATTTGTGATGAAGAGGGATTGGTTGTGGTGAGCATAGAAGTGAATGTTTCTGGAAAAGTAATAAAAGCGACTCCAGGCATAAAGGGATCTACCAATACCGCTGCATGTTTGCTGTCACAGGCCAAAGAAGCCGCAATGAATACTACTTGGCAGCCAGATGCAAACGCACCTTCAAAACAAATTGGCATTATAAAATATAGATTTTCATTGTCTCAATAAATTTTAATGAAGTATACCGACACCCTCAATTGGATGTTTTCGCAATTGCCTATGTATCAAAGGCAAGGGAAAACAGCCTTTAGAAAAGATTTAACCAACAGCATTGCACTTTCCAAGCATCTTAATTTCCCTGAAGCAACGTTTAAAACCATTCACGTGGCCGGCACCAATGGAAAAGGTTCCACAAGCCACATGTTAGCCTCAATTTTGCAGGAAGCGGGTTATAAGGTTGGTTTGTACACTTCACCTCATTTAAAGGATTTTAGGGAGCGCATTAAAATCAACGGAAAACTCATCAAGAAAATTGAAGTCATAAATTTTATTAAAAGCAACAAATCTTTTTTTGAAGCACACAATCTTTCGTTTTTTGAAATGACTGTAGGTTTGGCATTCGACTGTTTTGCGAAACACAAAGTGGATATAGCAGTGATTGAAGTTGGTTTGGGCGGAAGACTAGATTCCACCAACATCATCACTCCTGAAGTATCGGTAATTACGAACATTGGTTATGACCATACGCAATTTTTGGGAGAAACACTACCCGAAATTGCTTTTGAAAAAGCAGGAATCATAAAACATAATGTTCCGGTGGTTATTGGAGAATATCAGGAAGAAATATTTTCGGTTTTTGAGAAAATTGCCTCAGGAAAAACTGCGCCATTATTTTTGGCCGCAAAACTAGAGAATAGCACCTATGAATCAGATTTAAAAGGATCCTACCAGGTGCACAATATTAAAACCGTGTTACAAACCATCGCCGTTTTAAAAACGAAAGGGTTTGTTGTTTCAGAAAAAGACATACGAAACGGATTGCAAAAAGTGGTGAAAAACACCGGACTTATGGGCAGGTGGCAAGTTTTAAATGAGCAGCCAAAAGTAATTTGCGATACAGCCCATAATGCAGAAGGCTTGCGTTACGTGCTCAAACAATTGCAAACGGAAAAATTTGACCAGCTGCACATTGTTTTAGGGGTCGTAAACGATAAAGATTTAAAATCGGTATTGCCTTTGTTTCCAAAAAATGCCAGCTATTATTTCTGCAGGCCAAATATTCCAAGAGGTTTGGATGCCCATGAATTTAAGCAACAATGCGCTAAATTTCAGTTAATGGGCGAGGTCTATGATTCTGTGGAAAGCGCTTATAAAATAGCGCAGGGCAAAGCCGGCAAAAATGATTTAATTTATATTGGCGGAAGCACTTTTGTCGTAGCAGAGGTTTTATAGGCAAAAATCAACATTTGCAGATGCCCTAAATAATGGCCAAATATTTTTTTGCATTGTTATTTTTGTATTCCTAAAAATATTATATTTACCACATTCTAGAAAAGTTACTTGTTTTGTAACAGACCTTTATAGCAATGTTAACTCCAAATTGCTACAGCAAACCCCATTTATTATTTAACATTTATTAATTTTTTTATCAATTATTTTATTTCCATTTAATTTGGCATTTTACTGCGGAATTGAATTTCTGATTTTACTGACTACTAACTAAATTTATCTACTCATGAAGACTATTAAAAACGTTTCGTTTGGAATATTTGTATTCCTATTTCTCCTTACTTCAAAAACCATTGGCCAGCAAACCCAAAATGCTGCATTTAAACCTGTTTTTTTGACCGTTACAACGATTCACAGGAGCACGGATCCCAATGTTGATTTTACCGATTGGTTAAAAACCGAGCAGGAATATTATGATAAAGTTACTGCCAAAAATGATTTAATTATTGGTTCGGGTTATTATATGCATTATTTTACGCCAGATGATTCCGAAATTTTGTCGGTGTCGGTTTACAATTCCTGGGAAGACATTGAAAAGGCAAACGATGTGACCACCAAATTGATTATGGAAGCCTGGCCTGATGAAGCCAAAAGAACTGCTTTTTTCGACAAGCAAAACAGCTATTATGGTCCAAAACACAGCGATGAAATTTATGCTTCCATGAATTTTACCAAACCGGTAAAAACAGATTCAAAAGAGCCTTTGATTTATTATGTGAAAAAGAATAAATCAAGTACCGGTGGTTCAGGTTACAGGGAATATTTTGACAATGTAACAATGAAAAATGCTTATGTTAAAGGTTTTTATACGATGAGACACAGGTATGGCGCAAACAGTAGGGATGTTATGGAAGTATCCGTTTTTGATAATTTGGCTGACATTGAGAAATCTTTCTCCGAAAATACAAAATTAGAGGATGCACATTGGACTGATAAAGCCAAAGGCGATGAATTTTTCAAAAAATATGCTAAATTATTTGCCGGACATGGCGATGCCATTTACAGGAATGTTCCAAGCTTGGAAAAATAAAAATTCATTAAAACAATGGCGCTGAACCAATTGGTTCAGCGCTTTTTTAAGTTCTGGGTTGTGTTGTTTCTTATAGATTGAGTTTTTAAAAAAAAACGTAAAACTATTTCGTTATTTTTTCAGAAAAGCTTTGTTTAAAACAAAATCAAGTTATATATTTGCATCCGCTTAGGGCAATTAGCTCAGCTGGTTCAGAGCACCTCGTTTACACCGAGGGGGTCGGGGGTTCGAACCCCTCATTGCCCACCTAAGGAAAATCCCACAAGAAATTGTGGGATTTTTTTGTTTATAAATTACTATGAATAATTTTACCACTTATATTATTTACAGCAAAACCTTGGATAAGTATTACATAGGTTTTACAGCTGACATGGTTTCCCGACTTCATCGGCACAACCAAAAAGGAAAAGGATTTACAGGAAAGGAAAATGATTGGCAGTTGGTTTACAAAGAAGAATTTACCAGCAAAACAGAAGCTTATTTAAGAGAGCGGGAAATAAAGAAATGGAAAAGCCGAAAGAAAATAATTGAGCTCATCAGTTCATAGCATCCCGATTTATCGGGAGGGTCGGGGGTTCGAACCTTCCAATCTTCGGAACAGGCACTCATTGCCCACCTAAGTTAAAAGCTTTCATTTTATGGAAGCTTTTTTTGTTTTGGAAAGGGAATTTTTAAATCTTCCTTGCTATTCATTTATAGTAGAATTAACAAATATTGAATAGTTAAAATTAAAATAGGCTGTCTAAGTAGACAGCCTATTTTAATAGTTAAGAAAATTGTTAGAAACTTAATCCGTCGTAAAACTCCAAACCTGCCCAATCGTTTGTCCGCCTTTGCCGTCTTTCACCACCACTTTCCAGTAATAGGTTGTCGATGCCGCAACGGTTTTGGTTAAGGTTGATGCACTTTGATTTGTCGAGGTGACAATCGTTGGCGGATTTGCAGTGCCAAAATACACATCATAGGTTAAAGCATCACTGGCATCAACATCGCTTGCCGTCCATGATAAGTTAACGGTTGCTGCGGTTTGTACCGAATTCAATGCAGGACTTACCAATACCGGTGAAAAAGGCAAATGGTTTGTGATGCCAACACCTTCGGTATAAAAACTGAAGGTTGTTGAATAATTGCTTGCTGCGCTTTTGTTGTCCGTTGCTTTTACCCTCCAATAATAAGCAATTCCCTTTTCCAACGTAATTGATTTGCTCGTGGTGATTGATGTGAGTGTATGTGCAATTTGTGCAAATAGATTGTCTTTGGCCACCTGTATCTGATAAGTGATGGCATCTCCCTGACTGTCGGTTGAGGCGTTCCATTGAAAATTAACCACATTGTCTATGCACAATAAATTATTGGCAGGATAGGTGAGTGTTGGAACTGTTGGCGCTGTATTTACAACAGGTGGAGGTGTTGGATCGTCTCCGCCACCACCACAAGACCCTAAACTGATGCTTAATACTGCGATATATATAAAATTTCTCATTGGGATTATTGTTTGATAATTTTTATAGTAACTGGTTTGTCTAAATTCACTTTGGCGAAATACAATCCCGTTGGTTTATTCTCCAGGCTTAACTGCACTTTTCCGTAAACAACCGGATAGGTTTTTACCGAAATCAATTGTGAAAGGATAGAGTATATTTCAATTACCACTTCTGTTTGTGAAGTTGGAACCGTAATTTCAAAAGCGCCATTCGTCGGATTCGGATAGGCAAAAACGCCATCTATTGCATCAATGGTTTTTGAATAGATTCCTTCACAGGAAACAGCCGTTTTAACTTCCAAAATATCGCCGCTTTTTACGTCAACAGAAAACAGTGGTGCACTTGTTTCAAATTGTTCCTGTCCGTTTATAAAAACCTTAAATGGCGCAGTTCCTTTTTCAATTTCAACAGAAGCCTTGCCTGATACAACATTAGATTTTGCTGAAACCGTTGTTCCTGCAGCAACTTGCACCACATAACATTGCGAATAGGTTTGTCCGCTAACCCCAATACAGAAATTATAGGTTCCGGGAGCCAAATTTGCAGAGGTTGCCGTTGTACTTGTAAAATTTAACGCAACATTGTTAATTGTGGTGGTGTAATTTAGGGCAGTAACTGCGGTAATTTTAATCTGTCCGTTGTTTTTTCCCGGACAGGTTTCACTGATTACTTCCACCGTAAAATTAATAGCTGGCAAGGTGAACAGCGGGCAACCGGTGCTGCTTACATTCGCATTGATTGGGGTGTTCGGACATAAATCTGCGGTATCCGCAACGCCGTCGCCATCACTGTCATCCAAAGCCGTGCCGCCTCTTGGATCCAATAATTTTACTGTGGAATACAATTTGTATTCGCCCGGATTTAAGGTTATTTCAGTTGAAGTATTGGTGATGGTTTTTTCTTCGCCCGTAAAATATTCATACCAGGTTCCTGTTTTTGAAAACTGGACAGTGATTGTTTTTGAAGTAATGTCAAAATTTCCTGCCAAAGCAACATCCATACTCGCGTGTTTTAACAGAATGGATTTTGTTAAGGTTCCCACATTCAACGTAAAATCGGTGGTGTTAAAAACAGGCTGGTTCTTTTTAAATGCGGCCAACGTGGCCCAGGTATTGTAAATCTGTTTTCTGTTGGCATTGTCAAAATACTCCCAATGAATTGGTTTTTTTGACAATCTGCAATCATTGCTTACCGTGCCGTCTGAACAAGTATTGATGGAAAAACCATAACCCAATTCCCCAAATTGCCAAATCATTTTTGGTCCCGGAATGGTAAAAAAGAACATTCCCGCAAGTTCTTGTCTGGATAAAGCGGTATTTAAATTTTTAACATTGTAGGTGGCATTGCTGTTTCCAAATTGAAGGTTTTTATACATCATGCGTTCTTCATCGTGGCTTTCCATATAGCCTACAACATTTGGCTGGTTCCAGCCTCTTTGTTTGTAGGAAATCCAATTGATATTGGCATCAGTTGGGAAGCCCATGGTATTTTGGTTGTAGCTGTTGTTCATATTTCCCCAAAGCATAATACCATAATTTGCCAATACTGTTTCTTCGGAATTGTCAGATAAATGTTCAAAAATCACATAGGGTTTGTTGGTAGGATTGTTGCTCCAAACATGGTCGGCATAACTTTTTAAGTTGGTAATCCTTGAAGCGTCATAAGCGCTGGCCCAATTGTCTGCACCATAATAAAGCGTGTTCGAAAAACCTTTGGTAAAATCAAATCGAAATCCGTCAATTTTATATTCATTCATCCAATAGCTCAAAACGTCTTTAAAAAAGGCTTTTGTATAAGCCGATTCATGGTTAAAATCGTAACCCCAATGCGCATTGGTATTGTCGACCAAATTATGGTTTACGTTGTACCAAGGATTGTTTGCGGCAGGTTTGTTGGCAGCACTGTCCCAGTACATTTGCAATAGGGGAGACTGGCCATATGAATGGTTGAAAACAACATCGGCAAGCACGGCAATACCACGTTGGTGACAGGCATCCACAAATTGTTTGAAATCGTTTTTGGTTCCGTAGGCTTTGTCCAGGGCCATATACAAGGCCGGATTATAACCCCAACTGTCATTTCCTTCAAATTCATTTACAGGCATTAATTCAATGGCATTGACGCCCAAGGATTTCAAATAATCTAATTTAGTGATGGCTTCATCAAAAGAAGAACTTGCTGTAAAATCCCTGATCAGCAATTCATAAATAATCAAATTGCTTTGAGCAGGTTTTGTAAAGTTGGGCGTGGTCCAAACATAAATTTCCTGATTAATTTTAAAGGTTGAAACATAACCTGTAGTTAAATTTACCGGATAGGCTTTTAAATTCGGATAGTTGGCGCTTGAAATGTATTGGTCATTTTGAGGATCCAATATTTTTTCTGAATAAGGATCAGCCACTTTAACGGCATAATCAATTAAGTATTGGTATCCATATTCGGTATTAATGTCTAATCCGGGAATGGTAAGCCAAAAATCTTCCCCGTCTTTTTTCATTTGGTAAGAGGCGTTTAATGTCCAATTGTTGAAATCGCCTAAAATCAACACATCAGTTTTTAAAGGCGCTTTCAGCAAAAAAGTAACTGAATTGTCAGGATTTTTATTGAAGCCATATTTTAAGCCGACAGGTTTTGTGGCATTTACCGTTGGTGTTTTTACGAAGATGTTTATCGTTGTTTCTTTAACTTCTGTACCATTTGTTGCCACAGCTTTAAGGGTTTGATTTCCTGCGGTTGTCAATAAATGGGATGTTGAAATAGCGGTGGCATTGGTCGCTGTTTTTTTTGAAACGCCATTCACAAAAAGTTCTAAATTGGAGGCAATGGAAGCTTCCGCTGAAATGGTGATGCTGCTGTTTAAGTTAAAAGCGCTGTTGTTTGCAGGGCTTGTAAAGGCAATGTTTAATCCGGCAGCATAAATTGGAATAAAAATATCTGCAGATTGAGGTGTGTTTGTTGAAGCCCTAAAAACAAAATTCAATTCTGTAATGACAACCGAAGTGGCAACGCCATAAAAGCCATAAACTGTAGGTGCAATAACCATTGTGTACAGATTGGCATTTGTTGTTGATCTTGTAAGTTTTGGTTGGGTGGTATTTGTGCCCCAAGTACCAATCACATTTGACCATCTAACGCCATTTGCCGTAACGCCGGTATGTGCATAGACATCACCGGTATAGTTTGCCAAAGGAGTGCCAACAGCATTGAAAGTGACCGTAATTTGACTATTTGCCGTGGGGATTGTTGGCGTCGTTGTTACTTGTGCGTATAAAAAGCCGGTACAACTTAAAAAAATAAAAAGTAATGTTTTTTTCATGAGGTTTAATTTAATGACTAAATGAAATGAACCGGGAACAAAGGTAACCGGTTCATCACATAAAGTTTAAGTAGTAAAAGGCTGTTTGTTAGAACAGCCTTTTATTTAATTAATTTTATTGCAATACAACAGAAATATTTCCTTTGTTAAAATTCACGATTATTTTATAACTTCCGGCAGCAGTTACCTTAAGGTTATTTTCGTCATTTTGTTCAAGAACTCTCGAAGACACCTTGCTTTCGCCAAGGTCATTGCCCCAATCTCCTGCAACAGGTACGAATTTAAACTCATCGTTTGCGCTTAGTGTTTGGGTAATTTCAAATATACCGGCAGAAGTTTGGGTAAATTGTGGGTTACCAGCAGTATTGCTCCATCCATTAAAAGCACCTACCAAATATAGATTGGCTGGTGTTCCGGTAATTTTTGAAACAGTATAACTCATGGTATTATAGTTAACAGCAACAACATATTTACCTGCTTCGTAACCTGATAAGTTTGCTTCACCATCTTGAACAATACGTCCTGCATTGGCTGCATCTTTGCCCCAATCACCATCCCAGCTTCCAAGCGTTGGCAAGAATTTGAATTCAGCACCTGCAGGTAAATCTAACACAATTGAGAAAATCCCTAAACTTGCCTCACCCATTGGTAAAGCGGAAGCATTATCCCATCCGTTTATAGAACCAACTACATTTAAACTTCCAACAGAAGTCACTTTGTAAGTTAATGTGCCAAAATCTACACTCACTAAATATTTACCGGCAGCATAACCAGATAAGTTAGATTCTCCATCTTGTATAATACTTCCCTCATTAGCAGGGTCTTTTCCAAAATCTCCATCCCAACCTGTATTGGTTGGCAAGAATTTGAATTCGGCACCGGCTGGTAAGTTTACAACAATGGTAAATACATTTTCTGAGGCTTTAAAGAAAGGTAATGAAGTTCCAGGATCCCATCCAGTTAATGAGCCTACCAAGTATAAATTAATTGGCGCAACAACTTCAGTTACGGTAAAAGTAAATGTATTTAAATTCACATAAACTTTATATTTACCGGCAGCATATCCGGAAAGGTTTTGTTCTCCGTCTTGAATAAGTACGCCTGCGTTATTTGGATCTTTACCAAAATCACCATCCCAACCTGTGTTTTGAGGAAGGAATTTAAATTCAGCACCAGCAGGAAGGTCAACAGTGATTTCAAATTCATTGAAACCAAGTCTGGTCATTGGCAATGCTTCAGCAGGTGTCCAATTTGTTAAAGAACCAACTAAAAATAATTCTGTAAATTCAACCTTGTAAGGTGTTAATACCACTGAAACCTTGTCAGAAAATTCTCCCGATGATATTCTTATGTCTATGCTTTGAGTATCATCTCCTTCAATTTCTAAAAGATCAAGCGCCATTGTATTTAATTCTAACACTGTCAAGCTAAAAAAATAGGCTTCGGTTGTTCCTATTTCTATAGGAGTGGCAAAGTCTGTCCCGGTTAAAGCAACTTCAACTTTAAAAGTAGCAGCAGTTCCAACTAAAGTAGGGGCAGCCCAACTTATCGTTAAACCTGGATTTGCAGTATTTGTGTCATCAAGTACAACTGTTGATCCATTAACAGGGTTGGTGATTGTAATCCCTTCTTGAGGCGGCAGTATTTCAAAGTTTTCATTGGCATCACAGGAATTAAATCCAATGATGACCAATGAAAGCAATACTATTTTATATATAAATTTCATAATTATTAAAAGTTAGGCGTTAATGTATAGGTGTATTCTCTTGGATTGCTAAGGTCTAACACTACATGGTAATTTCCAGGAGTTCCGTCAAAAGTAAAATCACCGCCAGCTTGTATAAAACCGTCTGCATTTAAAGATCCGAATTCATAAGCTCCCCATTCATTATTACCTCTGAATTTATATCCTCCAGCTATCAAATTAATATCAACTGAAAGTGTTCTTGTTGCAGCATTATACACTAAGTCTGTATCACTGTCCCATCCGGTAGGCGTTGCTGCACCAATAATTCCCCAGCTAACTGCTGTTTCTTTATAGGTCAACAAGGCTGTGTCAGCTTGAACATAGTAATAACCAGCTACTGCTGCATTACAGTTATCGGCAGCATTTACTTTTAAT
>Ga0316629_10000045_pt1 | contig 17022 bp, 16 predicted proteins | sample OWC_May_M1_C1_D1_FD_207654 | JGI IMG/M metagenome (GOLD analysis project Ga0316629, IMG submission 207654) | Wetland soil microbial communities from Old Woman Creek delta, Ohio, United States - OWC_May_M1_C1_D1_A | ecosystem: Environmental > Terrestrial > Soil > Wetlands | place: USA: Ohio... | reverse complement strand
GTGGTGATGTTTTCGCTAAAAGGTGAATTGATTGTTGAAATCCCTATGGATGTGCTCATAATCGCTGTTCCGTTGCTGATCTATTTTACCATTATGTTTCTCATTGGTTTCTTTGTCACCAAAGCAATGGGCGCCACTTACGATAAAACGGCCGCGGTTGCTTTTACGGCTGCAGGAAACAATTTTGAACTGGCCATTGCTGTGGCGATTGCGGTTTTCGGGTTGAATTCCGGGCAAGCATTCGCGGGTGTTGTTGGACCTTTGGTTGAAGTGCCTGCCTTAATTTTATTGGTGAGGGTTTCTTTTTGGCTGAAGAAAAAATATTTTAGTTGAAATAAATCAGTTAAAATGATATCCATCATTATTTAACCTGACAACCAATCGTACTTTTACGATTGGAAATGAAAAAAACTACAGAAAATAGTAATATTAAGGATGAATCCAAACAATTGGCGCGTTTTGCCAAAGCATTGGGCCATCCTACGCGGATTGCGATTTTAAAGCATTTAGAACATCAATCGTGCTGTTTTACAGGCGATTTGGTTGATATATTTCCTTTGGCGCAATCGACCATTTCCCAACATTTAAAAGAATTGAAAAATGCAGGTTTGATTCAGGGTGAAGTAAATCCGCCCAAAATAAAATACTGCATCAATAAAGAAAACTGGAAAACTGCAAAAGCATTGTTTCAAGGTTTCTTTGAATGATATTTTTGATTTAAACCGCGTTAGGGATTGAAGCGGAAATACTTTTTTAATTTGTCATTTCGGCGAATTAAAAAAGATTGCAGCGGAAAGCCCGACCGCTTTTTAGCGGGAACGCCCACCAAAATGGCGGGTAGGCCCAAAAAATAATTGTAAAACGATAAATTACTTACAAAACATATTAAATCATAAAAAAAATGAGCATAAACATTAAAATCCTGGGAACCGGCTGTCCGAAATGCAAACAAACGACCGCTGTGGTTCAAGAAGTGGTGACTGAAAATAATATTGATGCCACTATTGAAAAGGTGGAAGATATTATGGAAATTATGAAATATAACGTGATGTCTACGCCTGCCGTGGTGATTAACAATGAAATTAAAATTAAAGGGCGCGTTCCTTCAAAAGCTGAAATTACTGTGCTTTTAATGGAGAATTTGCAAACGAAGAAATCAGCCGATGCTGATTGCGGCTGTTCTGACCATAAATGTTGCTAATAAAACTGTCTTATGTTTGATTGGGTTCAAAAATTGGCAGATTGGTTAATTTACGCCGTTTTTAATATTGGAGCAACAACGCATTTAGGCAAATCGCTCAATTTTTTTGTTTACGATACCATCAAGATTATAATCCTGTTATTTGTGATTGTTTTTTTAATGGGAATTGTAAACACGTATTTTCCCATTGAAAAACTAAAAAATTATCTCAACCGCAAAAAACTTTACGGACTCGAATATTTCTTTGCTTCCATTTTTGGGGCGATTACCCCTTTTTGTTCCTGCTCATCAGTGCCGTTATTTATAGGTTTTGTTAACGGAGGAATTCCTTTAGGGGTTACTTTTTCATTTCTCATCACTTCACCTTTGGTAAATGAAGTCGCCATTGCTATGTTTTTAAGCATGTTTGGGTTAAAGGTCACCTTAATTTATGCCATTTCCGGTATTTTATTGGGGACTTTCGGCGGTTGGCTGTTGGGGAAATTCCATTTAGAACCGCTTTTAACCGACTGGGTGAAAAATGTTTTGGCAAATACCCAAAAAGTAAATGCTGTATATGAAGAAGAAAAAAGAACTTTCAGACAGCGTTTGCCGGAAATTACCAGAAACGCCTGGGATATTGTAAAAGGTGTTTTGATCTATATTATTATTGGTGTTGGCATTGGTGCCGCAATGCACGGTTATGTTCCTGAAAATTTCTTCGCCAAATATTTGGGAAGCGGCGCGTGGTGGACAGTTCCTTTGGCGGTTATTGTGGCAGTGCCTATGTATGCAAATGCAGCCGGGATTGTACCTGTGATTCAGGTTTTTGTAGCAAAAGGAATCCCAATTGGAACGGCCATTGCTTTTATGATGGCAACCGTTGGCCTTTCTATCCCTGAAGCTACGCTGCTTAAAAAAGTAATGACCCTTAAATTAATCGGAATTTTCTTCGGCGTGGTAACCTTATTCATTATCATTTCCGGATATTTATTTAACCTAATTTTATAACCATTTAAATCATAAAAAATGAAAAAGCTTCCTATTTTATCAACAATTATTTTGAGTCTGTTTTTATTTTCCTGCACAGGAAATGCACAAAACAAAACTGCTGACAAACAAGCCACTAAAAATGTAATTGAAGTGATTGATTTTCACTCCACAAACAGGTGTATGACTTGTAAAGCCATTGAGGCAAATACAAAATATACTTTGGACACCTATTTTGCCAATGAATTAAAAAGCGGAAAAATCGTTTTTAAAATTGTGAATGTAGACAAAAAAGAAAATGAAAAATTCGCTGAAAAATTTGAAGCCACGGGAACTTCGTTGTTTTTAAACGTGATAAAAGACGGTAAAGAAAAACATGTTGATTTGACCAATTTTGCTTTTATGAAAGGTACCGACCAAAAAACTTTTTCTGATGAGTTAAAACAAACAATAACCGTACAGCTTAAAAACATCTAGATGGATTTTTTGCAGTCGCTTTTAGAAAATAATAATATTCCTGTTTTGTCTGCTTTTGTATTGGGACTGATGACAGCCATAAGTCCTTGTCCGCTTGCTACCAACATTACCGCTACGGCATTTATTTCTAAAAATATAGCAAGCAAAAAAAAGGTTCTTTTAAGCGGAATTTTATATTCTCTTGGCAGGGCATTCACTTATACAAGCATTGGATTGATTTTATTTTTTGGCGCCAATAAATTTCATATTGCAAGATTTTTCAACCAGAATGGTGAAAAGTATTTAGGTCCATTACTTATCATTATTGGCTTAATTATGCTGAATGTGATTCGGTTAAATTTCTTCAACAAAATGAATTTCAGTGATAAATTATCGGAAAAATTTCAGGATAAAGGTTTGTTGGGTTCCTTTTTAATAGGAGCCGTTTTTGCATTGGCATTTTGCCCGTACAGCGGTGCCTTGTATTTTGGCATGTTAATCCCAATGACCATTTCTAGCATTAACGGATTGTATTTACCCTTAATTTTTGCCTTCGGAACAGGATTGCCAGTATTGCTTTTCACTTATTTATTGGCTTTTACAGCCAGCAGTGTAGGAACTTTTTACACCAGAATCACTAAAATTGAAAAAGCGATGCGCACTATTGCCGGAATTGTGTTTATAATCACCGGCAGCTATTATATGTTGATCTTTATGGAAGTGCTTTAATACTGTAAAAAAATTAAGATGGTTATTATACTTACAAAAAAAACCAGACAAATTGTCCAGTTTCTTTTCTTGTAACTTTAATTAGTATGTATTCGTAATTTTGCATTTGTTAACCATATTTTCAATTTTGAAACAATACAATTAAACAAAACACATATCAAATATAGTTAAAATTTTTGTTATTGAAATCATTTAATTCAAACATTTTCCAAGTTTTAATTATGCAACAAGCTTATTAAGTGTAAATTGACTTTTCATAAAGTAGCCAGACTCGATTTACTGAATATTTTAAAAACAATAAACCCAGGCAATTTGCCTGGGTTTATAAAGTTTACATAGCTTTTAAACTAATTTTAATTATTATAGTAAGGAATAGTAGCTCTCCAAGCAATGCTTGAAATTTGAGATCTTTGTGTAGCGGTGATTAACCTGGCCATTCTCCAATTATAGGTAATTTGAGATAACTCCGTCATAAATCTTTTATGAAGATAAGCATAATTTTGGCCGTTGTATTGTGAATTAATTTCGGCAATTAAATCATTTATTTGGTCCATCATAGTAATGCCATTTTTAACCATTTTATTCTCAATTTTCATTCTACGGCCAATAACTAAATATTTGCGCAAATCAGAGTTTGGGTGCATGTCATTTGCATTTAAAACACCATCGCCATCCAAATCATCACAATTACCAAACGACACATTATCAATACTAAGTGGACCATAATTATAAATATCTGAAATAATAATTTTGGTTATTGGCTCATCAGATACTACCCCAAAATAATAATCAGGTCCCCAAAACTCTGCATATTGATATGCTGAACCCAAATAACCTGATGTACCATAAACTTGAATTTCCAAAGTAGTGCCTCCAGTAATACTAGAAACTTTCATTCCTGCACTTAAAACATTAGTGCCATAAAAATTAATAATTAAATCCTCTTCCGCAAAGTTGGTTGCTAATTCTAAATCGCTATTCACGTTTTCTACATCATACCAAGTCCAAAAACCTTCATATTGAGAATTTATATTGGTATTTGTTGTTGTAAATGAAATATTAGGAATAATTGATCCAGAAGAATATACCCCATTATCAGTGTACTGATCTAAATAATTAGGAAAACTTGATAAATAATTATAATTATTGAAGTCTTCCATTGGCAAGTCATAACAATTTGATTCGAAGAAAGCCTCATTATTAAAATAAAATTCCAAACCAGATTCCATTAAATAATTAACTTCTGTTTTTTTACTAAATGAATGTTTTGGCAATGAATTTACATAAGCTCCTAAATCAAAGCCATCTTTTACGGCATCTGCCATAGATTTATAAGACGATAATTCTAATTTAGTTGAACTATTCATTTCTGCATTTTCAGGCAGTGTTGTTGTTTCTTTTTCACAACTGGTAAAAACAGCTGCAGTCAACAGCAGATACAGACTCGTTTTTAAGTGTTTCATAATTTTTTGTAGATTTAGTAGCTTGATTAGTATGATTTTTTTCTTTGCATCACTGTTTTCACAATTTTTAATGAGTCCAGTTAAACAAAAGATAAAACGAATGTATGGTATTTTATGTTACAAAAGTTACTTATTTAAAATTATTTGAAGAATTGATTAAAGTAACTTGCTAATTTTGTGCGAATTGACTTTTATAAATAATGTTTAAATGCACTTAAGTCGAAAATATTTATAAAAGAAAAACCCAGGCAAATTGCCTGGGTTTATAAAGTTTATTTAGCTTTTAAACTAAGTTTCATAATTGTAGTAAGGAATCGTAGCACTCCAGGCAATACTTGAAATTTGGGATCGTTGCGTAGCGGTGATTAACCTGGCCATTCTCCAATTATAAGTAATTTGAGCCAGCTCGGTAGTAAATCTTTTATGAAGATAAGTATAATTTTGGCCATTGTATTGCGAATTGGTTTGGGCAATTAAATCATTTAACTGATCCATCATGGTACTGCCATTTTTTACCATTTTGTTTTTAATGCTTGTAGAATTACCGGCAATATTTAGATATTCGCGCAAATCAGAGTTTGGGTGCGCGTCATTTGCATTTAAAACACCGTCGCCATCAAAATCTGCATTAAACCCAAAAGAAACATTGTCGACATTCTCATTATTATAATCGTTAATTATTACAATTTTACCAATAGAAACTTTAGATGTTACTCCCCAATAACCATTGTAATTGTAAGTATTATCAGTAGCAAGCAAATTTCCTGAAGTATCGTAGATATGGAATGTGATATATCCGCCATAAACAAAATTTAGACTTACAGAGTTAACATTATTGTCACTAAATTTAATAACCAAATCTGTAAAATCATAATTACTGAAAAGAGTTTTACTTAAGCTTTGATTCCATTCAGGGTAATTAACATATTGATAATCATAACTTTGAATATTAAATCCATAATTATCCATCATGTCCTCTAACTGCGCATCATTAAATGAATAATCTCTCCACCAAGTGTTTTCAAAATCATACTCATTTTTTATTAATTCAAATGAAATTCCAGAAGAAAAATCACCATCATTAAATATTCCATACAAATTATTTTCATTCAATAATTTTGGAAATGAATTGGAATAGAAGTTATTATAATAATTATCATACTCAACCCATTCTGGATATTGAGGGTAATTCAAAGCATAATCAGTAAATCCACTATAAGTATAACCCTGTGCATCTTCAAAATCTTCTGTAGGTAAAGTATTGTTGTCAAATTCTTCAGCTGAATCATAAAATTCTACATTTGTGTTAAATGCTCGTTGTGAAGAAGTTTGTTTAGCCATTTTGCTTTGCGTTTTTTGCAAAGATCTAAAATAGGCGTCCATATTTACACCAGATTTCATCATATCAAATAATGACATGGGATTTTGAGGTAAAATTTCTTTTGGTGCTTGCACATTCATTTCAGGACTTGCAGGCAAGTTGTCCATTTCTTTTTCACAACTGGTAAAAATAACTGCTGTCAACAGCAGATACATACTCGTTTTTAAGTGTTTCATAGTTTTGTAACTTTAGTAAATTGATTAGTATGATTTTTTTTGTCTTTGCTTCACTATTTTCACAATTTTTAATGAGTCCAGTTAAACAAAAGACTTAACGAAGATATTGTATTTTTTGTTAATAAAATTATTTATTTAAAACCTTATAAAAAATTTTATTCCTCAACTTGCTAATAGAATGGATATTGCTAATAGTTAAAGCTTTTAGTTTTATATAATTGAAAGTATAAAACAAAAAAAACAGACGAATTGCCTGTTTTTTTTCTATTATTTCTGCTTATTTTATTAGGTTAATCTTTCCAAATTGGCAGGGTAAACTTAAATTCACTGCCTTCATTTACCACACTTTCCACCCAAATTTTACCGCCATGGCTTTCCACAAAATCCTTGCATAAAATCAATCCCAGTCCAGAGCCTTGTTCATTTGAAGTCCCCAAACTAGAACTTATTTCGTTAACGCTAAAAATGGCCGCAATTTCAGTTTCTGTCATCCCAACTCCGTTGTCTTTGACCGTAATTTCAGCAAAATCATTTTTCGAGGAGGAAAAAATTTGAATTTCTCCTTTTGGCTGTGTGAATTTTATGGCATTTGAAATGAGGTTTCTAAGAATGGTATCTAACATATTCTCGTCGGCCTTAACATGAATATTTTTTTCAACCTTGTTTAATATGGTTATATCTTTATTAATGGCCTGAATTTCCAAAAATGAAACCACACCAGTTACTTGTTGCGCCAAATTTATATTTTTCGGATTAAATTTTAAATTACCCGATTGGGAACTGGCCCATATCAGCAGGTTATCGAGCAAACTGGATACTTTTGCAGTTGATCCCTTAATTATTTTTAAAAATTTCAATCGTTTTGTGGCGTCATATATTTCATTGTTTTCAATCATCAATTCGGTAAAACCAGCTATTGAATTGAAAGGATTTTTTAAATCGTGCGCAATGATGGAGAAAAATTTATCCTTGGTGCTATTCAATTGTTTTAATTTATCACTTTGCCCGTCAATTTCATCTTTCATTTTATGCACCTGATAATTTTTAAATTCCAACAAGCTAAAAGCTTTTTTCTTAGACGCATTTTGTTGAATCAATAAAATTAACAAAAAGGCAAAAACGACGATTGCTATAATTAAAAAATGGGTGTATTTTTTTTCTTTCTCATAATTTGATTGGGCCTCTTCACTTGTTTTTGATAAATCGGTAATGGTGTACTGCGATTTTTCTAATTCGTTTAAGGTATTGAATAATTTAATCTTTTTTACCCTGTCCATTTTTAACAAGCTATCCCTAATGGCAGTATATTGTTTCAATCGTTCCAGTGCCAAAGCTTTGTCTCCCAATCCTTCGTAGGCAATTGAAGCCTGCAATAAATTTTCCGACTTATAATCTAAATTGCCAATTAAATCAGCAATTGCATAACTTTCTCTTGCAGCATGAATTGCATTCTGAAACTTTTTTCGCTTATTTTCAACATCAGAAATATTTAAAAGCACAATAGACTGCAAATCTCTTTCAACCAAACTATCGGCAATTTTCATTGCTTTGTCAAGATATTCCCTCGCCTCTTTATATTGTTTTAAATTGATATAGCAATCTCCAATATTGTTATAATTGATGGCAATTCCATATTGATCGCCCAACTCCTCTTCAATAGCGATAGATTTTTTATAATAATCCAATCCTTCTTCAACTTTTCCGTTGTCGGCCAATGCATTCGCAATATTTGTATAGGAACTTGAAATTCCATACTTGTTTTTTAGTTTTTCATAAATTAACAATGCATCCCTAAAATATTTTTCAGCCAATCCGAAATTTTCTTCAGTGTAATAAAGATTGCCAATGTTGGTGTAATTTGAGGCGATGCCATCTTCATTTGAGATCTCCTTATTTAGGTTTAACGATTTTAAGTAGTATTCAATAGCTTTATCTTCTGAGTATAATTCTGAATAATTAATGCCCAGAGAATTGTAGGTTCTGGCCATCTTCTTTTTATCTTTTAGTTTTTCATAGATCAAAAAAGCTTCGTTGTAACTTTTTATTGCATCTTTATAATTAACAATTTCTTCATAATAATGTCCAAAGCTATTTAGCGTTTGGGCAATTTTATATTGATCACCAGCTTTTTTTGCAATAACCAAAGCTTTGGATAAATTAACAAAAGCAGAATCTGGAGTGCTTTTCAAATATAATTTTGCAATTTTTAAATGAATGGATACTTTTGAAGTATCAACCAATTCTTTTTGAAGTTCCTTTTTCAATTTATTTATTTCGACGGTTTCCTGGGCCATTAAAAGCGAAGAAAACCCCAAAAAAAATAAAATTATAAATCTATTTTTCATTTGTTTTTTAATTGGGCACTATGAAAAAATATTTAATTTGTAGTCTAGCAATTGATTTCTAACAAATTATAATAAACAAATCTAAACTAATTTATTCGATTGAAAAAATAGAATGGTTATATATATGATATAAAATACAATAAAAGCCTATTGAATGGCGTTATTAGGGGTGTTTTTATTATTTTAATTCTTTAAACATCACATAATGTTCCCCCACTGGTGAAATCTCAAATTTTTCGCCAAAAGTTTGAAAACCTTGTTTATTGTAAAAATCAACGGCAGCAATACGGGCATTGCACCATAAAATAGTCGTATTTTTTCCTTTTAAAATCTGAACTGCTTTTTGCAGCATTAATTTTCCGGCACCAAAACCCTGATATTCTGTTAAAGTGGCCATCCCTCTCAATTGGTATTGGTTCCCTTCAAAACTTTTGTTGCTGGCATTCATATAACTGGAAACCGCAATGAGTTTATCATTTTTAAAAGCACCTAAATGAATGGTCTCTGAATTAAAATCGCCATTAAATTCAAATGGCAAGGGAATATTTTTACGCAATACTTCCAAACGGATTGGAAAAGTTTCTTCAGCTGAAATTTCTTTAATTTGTATCATTGCTTTGGCTAAATTTTTTATTTATTGGATGATTATCATAATAATAGAAACAATGCTGTTTTTAAAATTATTTTCCTACTATTGACATCAATGATGCTAATTTACTATTAATATGGAACATCTTGAAATTAAATTAATTGAGAAAGAAAATATTTTCTCCATTTTACCGCTGCTGAGGGAATTGAACACAAATACGCTCGAAAATGTGTTAAAAGAACGCTTGCTGGAGATGATTACACAACATTATGAATGTGTTGGCGTGTTTTTAGATGATGAATTGGTTGGCATTAGCGGACTTTGGTTTTTAACCCGTCATTACTGCGGAAAAACGGTTGAGCCTGATCATGTGGTGATTGGCAAAAATCACAGGAATAAAGGTTTGGGAAAAAAATTATTCGAATGGATTTACAATTACGCACAAAGTATTGGTTATGAAGCCACTGAATTAAATACCTATATTGAGAATAAGAAATCACACCGATTTTATGAAAATGAAGGTTATGAAAAAAAGGGTTTCCACTATATAAAAAAGTTTAAAAATTCTTAAAAAACGTTTGTAGAAGTCTAAAAGGATTGTATATTTGCCAAGCATTTGCGAGAGTAGCTCAGTTGGTAGAGCTTCAGCCTTCCAAGCTGACTGTCGCCGGTTCGAGCCCGGTCTCTCGCTCAAAAAAAGCCAAACTTTCGTTTGGCTTTTTTTATATAAATCTTTTTCCGAATATTAACAAGATCACAATTGGAATGCCCAATAAAATAACTGTTGATGTGCTGTTTGCAAACACTTCCGGATATACCAATAACATTAACGCATAACCGCCGATAGATCCTCCCAAATGTGCCGCATGCCCAATATTGCCAACTTTATTTTTCATTCCGTAAATAGAATAAATCAAATAACCTATGCCGAAGACATAGCCCGGAATTGGAATTGGCAGCGGAAACATAATCAATTTCATATCGGGGTTTAACAAAATACCTGCATAAATAATTCCCGCAACGGCTCCTGAGGCGCCCACTGCCGTGTAATACAATTCTTTTTTATGGTAACTGAGCGTCAAAATGCTTCCTGCAAGCAAACTGCCAAAATACAATATCAAAAACTTGATAACGCCCAGATTTAGGATAATTACTGGGGCAAAAATATATAAAACATACATATTTAAAATTAGGTGCAGATAATCCACGTGCAAAAATGCAGATGAAAGCATCCTTACTTTTTCACCTCTTATGACAGCTCCAATCTGGAATTTATATTTATCAAAAAACAGGTCGTCACTAAATCCTTTAATGGAAATCATCACATTTGCGGCAATAAGTATTAAAAGTACTATGTCTATATTCATGCATCTAAATTTTAAATAGCGAAAGTATAAAAAATTGCCGAACCCGTTTCTTTGTTTAAGCACCAATAAAAAAATATTTAAAAATTAAATGCGATATTTGCAACCGTATGATGAATTTTTTGGTTTACATATTGGTTTACCCGTTAATTTGGCTTCTATCCATGTTGCCTTTTCGCATTTTATATGGTATTTCAGATGGTGTTTATTTATTGGTATATTATGTAATTGGTTACCGAAAAAAAGTGGTTTTATCGAATTTAAAACTGGCATTTCCTGAAAAATCTGAAAAGGAAATCACTGAAATCAGCAAAAAGTTTTACCATCATTTTGCGGATGTTTTTATTGAAATGATCAAATTCTTTACGGTATCTAAACAAGAAGTTTACAAGCGATATAAATTCACCAATCTTGAGTTTTTTGAAGAATTGCACAAAGATGGCAAAAGTGTCATGCTTATGGGGCCTCATTATGCCAATTGGGAATGGATTATGAGTTTGGATGCTTTTGTTAAATATAAAGGATATGCCGCTTTTACCAGAGTTGAAAATCCTTACTTTAATGATAAGGTTTTAAAATCAAGAGCAAAATTTGGGACTAATTTAATTCTGACTTCAAAATTAATTGCTGAAATTAAACACAATCAAAAAAACAATATTCAGGCAATGTACGGCTTGCTTAGCGATCAGTCGCCCCAACTTTCCAAAACATTTTACTGGCGTGAGTTTTTTGGCGTAAAAGTGCCTATACATACCGGAGCGGAAATGCTGGCAAAAAGATATGATATGAATATGGTTTACATTGAAACAAAAAAAATAAAAAGAGGCTATTATGAAACTTCCTTTAGTTTAATCACTAATGAAGCCCAAAAATTCCCCGATTATAAATTGTCCGATATTTTTATAGAAAAAGTCGAAAAACAAGTCCGCACCCAGCCAGAATATTATTTCTGGACTCATAAACGATTCAAACACAGAGACAAAGCACCGAATTAATTGGTTGAATTGTTGAATCGTTTAACTTTTTTGTTTATTTAAAATTTATAATCCAAAATTTAAAATTCTCTAATTTGCTAACTGGCTTATTTCAGCAATAAATCTGTTTGCCAAATCATCGGCACTTTGTTGTGAAGTGCTTTCGGTATAAATCCTGATAATTGGTTCTGTATTCGATTTTCTTAAATGCACCCATTCGGTTTCAAAATTAATTTTAACACCGTCAACCGTAATCACATCTTCATTTTTATAATTGGCTGCAATGGTGTTTAGTATTTCATCAACATTGATTTTTGGAGTTAACTCAATTTTATTTTTGCTCATAAAATAGGCCGGATAACTGTCTCTCAATTGTTTACAGGAAACTTTTGAATTTGCCAAATGTGACAGAAACAACGCAACACCAACCAATGAATCTCTTCCATAATGCGACTCAGGATAAATAATGCCGCCATTTCCTTCACCGCCAATTATTGCATTTGTCGCTTTCATTAATTCCACCACATTTACTTCGCCAACCGCACTTGCCTGATACTTGCCGCCATGTTTTATAGTTACGTCTCTTAAAGCTCTTGAAGATGACAAATTGGAAACGGTATTTCCTTTTGTTTTGCCCAACACATAATCTGCACAGGCAACCAAGGTATATTCTTCGCCAAACATAGAGCCGTCTTCACAAATAAGCGCCAGCCTGTCCACATCGGGATCAACCACAATGCCCAAATCTGCCTTTTCTTTAACCACCAATTCTGATATATCGGTTAAATGCTCTTTTAATGGTTCCGGATTGTGGGGGAATTCTCCGTTGGGTTCACAATACAATTCAACACATTGAACACCCAGTTTCTCCAATAAAGGCGGAATTGCAATGCCACCGGTTGAATTCACGGCATCCAGCACCACTTTAAAATTGGCTTTTTTTATGGCTTCAACATCCACCAATTTTAAATTCAACACTTCCTGAATATGTTTGTTGATATAATTTGCTTTCTTTCTGTATTTGCCCAAATCATCAACTTCCGAAAAAACATAGCCGTCATTTTCGGCAATTCCCAACACTTCTTCCCCATCCAATGCATTTAAAAATTCGCCTTTATGATTCAACAATTTTAAGGCGTTCCATTGTTTCGGATTGTGGCTTGCGGTGATAATTATTCCGCCATCTGCAGCATCGAGCATCACAGCCAATTCAACTGTCGGTGTGGTTGACAAACCAATGTCAGTTACATTTATTCCCAAACCAACCAACGTGTTAGCCACCAAACTGCTGACCATTTTTCCCGATATACGAGCATCTCGTCCCAAGATTACGGTAAGTTCATTTTTATTAGTATGATTTTTAAGCCACATTCCATAAGCTGCGGCAAATTTTACGGTATCAATTGGGGTTAAATTTGTATTGACTGTGCCCCCGATGGTGCCGCGTATTCCTGAGATTGATTTTATTAATGACATATGCTAAATTTTGTGCAACAAAGATAATTTTTATAGTTTTAAAAAAACAAAAAAGGCTGCATCAAATTTGATGCAGCCTTTTTAATATTTAAATGAAATTGGAATTATTTTCCGCCTTCCATTTTTTTCTTCAATGCGGCAAGATCACCACCTATATCGCCAAGAGTAGTTTTTTCTGCAGTATCAACACTTTTTTGTTGTGCTACTTTAACATTTTTCTCTTCTTGAGCTTTAAAAATTGAGGTATGTGAAGCTACAATTCGTCTAAATTCTTTGTTGAATTCAATCACTTTGAATTGAGCAACATCGCCTTTAGCTAATTTAGAGCCATCTTCTTTTATGATAAAACGACTTGGAACAAATGCTTCAACATTGTCTTCCAATGCAACTATCAATCCTTTATCGCTTTTATCTTTTACAGTTCCTTCGTGAATTGAATCGATTGCAAATTTCTCTTCATGAGCATCCCAAGGATTTTCATTGGTTTGTTTGTGGCCTAAATTCAATTTACGTCCTTCAACATCCAATTCCAATACTTGAACTTCCAATTTATCACCTACAGATACGAAATCTGATGGATGTTTGATTTTTTTGGTCCAAGAAAGGTCAGAAATATAAACCAAACCGTCAATACCTTCTTCCAATTCAACAAAAACACCAAAGTTTGTGTAGTTACGCACCGTACCGGTGTGCACTGAACCTACTGGGTATTTTTCTGCAATATTGGTCCAAGGATCTGGATGTAATTGTTTAATTCCTAAAGACATTTTTCTTTCGTCTCTGTCTAAAGTCAATACTTGAGCTTCCACTTCGTCACCTACGGAAACGAAATCCTGAGCTGAACGTAAATGCGTTGACCAAGACATTTCAGAAACGTGGATCAATCCTTCAACACCTTTAGATACTTCAATAAATGCACCGTAATCAGCAAGTACAACTACTTTACCTTTAACTGTGTCACCTACTTTAATATTTGGGTCTAAAGCTTCCCAAGGATGTTTGTTTAATTGTTTTAATCCTAATTGGATTCTGGTTTTTTCATCATCAAAATCAAGAATTACAACATTTAAAACCTGATCTAATTCAACCACTTCACTTGGGTGATTGATTCTTGACCAAGATAAATCTGTAATGTGAATTAATCCGTCTACACCACCTAAATCAACAAAAACACCATAAGAAGTAATGTTTTTAACAACACCTTCCAATACTTGGCCTTTTTCTAATTTACCGATAATTTCTTTCTTTTGAACTTCAATATCTGCTTCAATAAGTGCTTTATGGGAAACCACAACGTTTTTAAATTCATGGTTGATTTTCACCACTTTGAATTCCATTGTTTTTTCAACATATTGATCGTAATCTCTAATTGGTTTAACATCAATTTGAGAACCTGGCAAGAATGCTTCAATTCCGAAAACATCTACAATCATACCGCCACGAGTTCTGCATTTAACAAAACCGTTAACTACTTCACCAGTTTCGTGTGCATTATTAACACGATCCCAAGCTTTAATAACTCTTGCTTTTTTGTGAGATAATACCAATTGACCTGTATTGTCTTCTCTTCTATCAACCAAAACTTCAACCTTGTCTCCAACGGCTAAATTAGGGTTGTAACGAAATTCGTTCAATGAAATAACACCTTCAGATTTTGCATTGATGTCAATAATTGCTTCACGGTCTGTTTTTCTTACAACAATACCTTCAATTACTTCACGTTCACTTACAATTCCTAAGGTAACTTCTAAAGCTGCTTCAAAAGATTTTAGGTTTTCTGCGTCAATAGCTTCAATACCTTCTTCGTACATGTGCCAGTCAAAATTCGCTAAAAATTCTTCTGGGTTTACTTTTTTGGCTTTTGGAGCTTCAACTGTTTCAGCTACTTCTTCTTTAGCTGCTTTTTCAGCTTTAGGCGCTTTTGGAGTTTTAACTGCTTCAACTACTGCTTCTTCAGTCGCTTTTTCCGCTTTTGGAGCTTCAACTGTTTCAACTACTGCTTCTTCAGTCACTTTTTCAGCTTTTGGAGCTTCAACTGTTTCTACTACTTCTTCAGGAGTTTCTTTTTCAGCTTTTGGCGCTTCAACTGTTTCAGCTACTGGCTCAGTAGTTTCTGTTTGGGCTTTCGCCGCTGTTTGATTTACTTCAGGAGCATCGTTTTGCTCTTCAGTATTTTTTGTTTCTTCAGACATACTTGCTGATGATAATTATTTGTATCTTATTGTTATCCAGATTTTTATACGACAATAACGCAAAGAGTTGGTTTACATTATTTTTTTTCTCACCCCTTTTAAAATCTGCTCTCGTTAAAAGGAGTGCAAATTTACTTAATTTATTTTATTATAACAAAAAGAAAATGAAGCATTTAAAAATAAATTTTGAAATTAAGTGTATTGCAGCTAGTATCTGACAGCTAGTATTTTGGGTTGGTGGATTTACAATTTTAGATTTTGAAATTTAAATTTTGGATTGATAGATTTCTTTAGACTTCAAACATTTTTTTACTTTTTACTTTGACCTTTTGCCTTTTTTTAATTATCTATCCAGGTTTTAAAATCTTTAACGCGTTCTCGGCTTACGATAATTTCTGAATCCTTGAATGAATTCAACACCACTTTTAATCGGCTGTTTGAATACGAAACAATGTCTTTTATGGCATTGATATTTATGAAATGTTGCCGATTCACCCTGAAAAATGTTGTTGGCTGCAGCTTTTCTTCCAATTGTTCCAACGTATCTTCTATGAGGTAAGTTCTGTTGTCAATTGTATAAATATTTGTTGCTTTGTTTTCGCTGTAAAAACATTCAATGGTATCGACTGCAATCATTTTTATGTGCGGACCAATTTTTGCCGTAAATCGGGTTTTGTAATTTTTTTTGGCTGGAGAAATCAGTTGTTGAATTTGATCCATATTTAAAACACCTTTTGAAGTGTTAGAATGCAATGCTTTATACTGATTGATGGCGTTTTCAAGTTCCTCATTATCAATCGGTTTCAGCAAATAGTCAATACTGTTTAATTTGAAGGCTTTCAACGCGTATTCATCATAAGCCGTTGTAAAAATGATGGCACTTTTAACGTCAACTTCCTCAAAAATCTCAAACGACAATCCGTCAGAAAGCTGAATATCTAGAAATAACAAATCGGGATGTTCATTGTTTAAAAACCAATTAATCGATTCTTCCACCGAGTGCAACATAGCAATAGGTTCAATCCCAAATTCATTGAGCATTCTGCTTAATCTTCTTGCAGCCGGCTTTTCGTCTTCAATAATTACAACTTTCATTTTTTTGATATCTGGTATTTTAGATTATTGGAATGTTGGTATTTTGGATTGTTGGATTTAACAAAAACTTTTAACTTAATTTTTATTCCCAAAATTCACGTTTATCCTTATCCATATATTCTTTAATTTTTTGGTCTTCCCAGTTTTTTCCTAAAAGAATATCCATGCCAAAAACACCAAAAGCGTGAAATGCAAGACCGATTCCCCAAAATAAAATGGTATTATACGATTGCCATTCCCAAAGTACTTCTGTTCCTCCATCAGAAAAAACCTTTGCAATTAACAAAAATGCATTTACCAAAAGGTAAACCATTAAATGTACATAAAATCCTTTTATCGATTTTACCTTTTTTTTAGCGCGCAAATATTTTTGCTCATCTGTGTATTCTGTTTTCATATTGCTGTTTTTAGTAATTAATTTTTATCTTTTTCTATAAATTCATTGATTTTTCTGTCTTCCCAATTTTTTCCAAACAATAAATTATGGTTGAAAGCGCCTAATGCGTGAAATGTGAGTCCAATTCCCCAACCGATCATTGGAAACCAAAACCATTGAAATTCAGGTGAAAATTTCAGATTTATGAATATTAAAAATGGGATCACAATTATGTA
>Ga0316629_10000044_pt1 | contig 17057 bp, 14 predicted proteins | sample OWC_May_M1_C1_D1_FD_207654 | JGI IMG/M metagenome (GOLD analysis project Ga0316629, IMG submission 207654) | Wetland soil microbial communities from Old Woman Creek delta, Ohio, United States - OWC_May_M1_C1_D1_A | ecosystem: Environmental > Terrestrial > Soil > Wetlands | place: USA: Ohio... | reverse complement strand
GCCGCGTCCCGCGCCGGCATCAGTGCACCGGTGGGACAGGCCTGCACACATTCGCCGCAGGCCACGCAGGTGGACGCGCCCATCGGGTCGTCCATGTCGAAGACAATCTTCGCGTGTTCGCCACGGAAGGCCAGGCCGATCACGTCGTTGACCTGTTCATCGCGGCAGGCGCGCAGGCAGCGCGTGCACTGGATGCAGGCCTCCAGGTTGACGGCGATGGCCGGGTGCGACAGATCCTGCGCCGGCTGCGTGCGCGCCGCGAAGCGCGGCTTGCTCAGCGCCAGCTTGGCCGACCACCGGTCGAGTTCGTTGTGGCGCGTGTAGCCGGACTCGGGCATGTCGGACTGCAGCAGTTCCAGCACCAGCCGCTGCGACTTCAGCGCGCGCTCGCTGTCGGTGCGCACCGTCATGCCCGGTACGGCGCTGCGGCAGCACGACGGCGCAAGCGTGCGTTCGCCGTCGATCTCGACGACGCAGGCGCGGCAGTTGCCCACCGCCGGCTGCCCGGGCTGGTAGCAGAGCTGAGGGATCTCGATGCCTTCGCGCCTGGCGACTTCGAGGATCGGCTCGCCCTTCAGGCCCGAGACCTGGCGGCCATTCAGCCGGAAGGCGATCGTTTCGCGGGCGGTCATGCCAGTTCCGCCGGGAAGTACTTGACGACGCAGTCCACCGGGTTGGGCGCCGCCTGCCCCAGGCCGCAGATCGACGCGTCGCGCATCACCTGCGACAGGTCGGCCAGCAGTGCCAGGTCCCACTTGGGCTGGGCGATCAACGCCGAAGCCTTGGCCGTGCCGTTGCGGCAGGGCGTGCACTGGCCGCAGGACTCGTGTTCGAAGAAGCGCATCAGGTTGCGCGCCGCGCCGACCGCAGTGTCGTCCTGCGACAGCACGATCACCGCCGCCGAGCCGATGAAGCAGCCATGGGGCTGCAGCGTGTCGAAGTCCAGCGCAATGTCGGCCATCGACGCCGGCAGGATGCCGCCCGATGCGCCGCCCGGCAGGTAGGCATAGAAGATGTGCCCGTCGGCCATGCCGCCGCAGTGCTCGTCGATCAGCTCGCGCACGGTGATGCCGGCCGGCGCGACCTTCACGCCCGGCTGCCTGACGCGCCCGGACACCGAGAAGCTGCGCAGTCCCTGGCGTCCATGCCGGCCCTGCGCGGCGAACCAGGCACCGCCGTTTTCGAGAATCTCGCGCACCCAGAACAGCGTCTCGAAGTTGTGTACCAGCGTCGGCCGTCCGAACAGGCCCACCTGGGCAACGTAGGGCGGGCGCAGCCGCGGCATGCCGCGCTTGCCTTCGATCGACTCGATCATGGCCGACTCTTCGCCGCAGATGTACGCGCCCGCGCCGCGGCGCAGCACGATCTCCGGCAGGCCGGACACGGGGGGGCGCGCGCGCAGCTTGTCGAGCTCGGCTTCGAGCATCGCGCGGCAGCCGTGGTATTCGTCGCGCAGGTACAGGTACACGCGCGCCACCCCCACGGCCCAGGCGGCGATCAGCATGCCTTCGAGGAAGCGGTGCGGGTCGCGTTCGAGAAAGACGCGGTCCTTGAAGGTGCCGGGCTCACCTTCGTCAATGTTCACCGCCATCAGCCGCGGCGCCGGCTCGGCGCGCACGATGCGCCACTTGCGCCCGGTCGGAAAGCCGGCGCCTCCCAGGCCGCGCAGGCCGGAATGCTCGAGCGCCTCGATCACCCGCTCGACCTCGAGCGCTCCGGCCGCGCAGCGCTCGAGCAGCGCGTAGCCGCCCGCGTCGCGATAGGCGTCGAATCCGATGCAGTCCACCGCCGGGGCCGTGGTGCGGCCGGAACGCAGCGCCGCCTGCACCGTCTCGACGCTGGCCTGCGCCAGTGCGTGCTGGCCCACCGCCACGGCCGGAGCCTGTTCGCAACGGCCGATGCAGGGGGCGGCGATGACGCGCACCTCGGGCCCCAGCAACCCGGGCAGGCGCTGCAACAGCCCGCGGGCGCCGGCCAGCTCGCAGGACAGGCCATCGCAGACCCGCACCGTCAGCCGCGGCGGTACCGCGTCGCCTTCCTTGACGACATCGAAGTGGTGATAGAAGGTGGCGACCTCGTAGACCTCGGCCTGCGCCAGGCCCATCTCCTGCGCCAGCGCGGCCAGGTGGCGCGCGCTGAGGTGGCCGAAATGGTCCTGCAGCTTGTGCAGGTGCTCGATCAGCAGATCGCGCGAACGTGCCGCCTGTGCGAGCAGCTGCCCGACTTCGGCCAGCGCCGACGGCTCGACCCCGCGGCCCTTGGGCGTCGAGCGCCTGCGCTGGCGCACGTCGGTCGCCGACACGATCGGGACCGTTCGAGGGTGCATGGCCTGCCGATGCCCAGGGCGACGTGCGTCAGACCGCCCCTTCGGCACGCAGCGACGCCACCTCCGCCGCACTGAAGCCCAGCTGCACCAGCACCTCGTCGGTGTGCTCGCCGAGCAGCGGCGAACGGACCACTTCGGTGGGGCTGTCGGACATCTTGATCGGGTTGCCGACCGTCAGGTACTTGCCGCGCTCCGGGTGGTCGACTTCGACCACCGTGCCGGTGGCACGCAGCGACGGCTCGTAGGCGATCTCCTTCATCGACAGGATCGGCCCGCAGGGGATGTCGAGCTTGTTGAGGATGTCCATGGCCTCGAACTTGTCCTTGCTCATGGTCCACTGTTCGATGCGCCTGAAGATCGGCTTCAGGTGCAGCAGCCGCGCCTTCGGTGTGGCATAGGCCTCGTCGGTGATCCAATCCGGCTCGCCGATGACCTTGCAGATCGCCGGCCACACCGCCGCCTGGGTGATGAAGTAGATGTAGGCGTTGGGGTCGGTTTCCCAGCCCTTGCACTTGAGGATGGCGCCGGGCTGGCCGCCCCCCGAGGCATTGCCCGCACGCGGCACCGAGTCGCCGAAGGTGCCGTCGGGATACTGCGGGTACTCGTGCATCGTGTGCGTGCGCTCCAGGCGCTGCTGGTCGCGCAGCTTGACGCGGCACAGGTTGAGCACCGCGTCCTGCATCGGCGCCAGCACCTTCTGCCCACGGCCGCTGTGCGTGCGCTGGTACAGCGCCGCCACGATGCCCAGCGCGAGATGCAGCCCCGTGCCGCTGTCACCGATCTGTGCGCCGGTGACCATCGGCATGCCGTCCACCTCGCCGGTGGTCGAGGCCGCGCCGCCGGCGCACTGCGCGACGTTCTCGTAGACCTTGCAGTCCTCGTAGGGACCGGGGCCGAAGCCCTTGACCGAGGCGACGATCATGCGCGGGTTCAGCGCCTGCACGCGCTCCCAGGTGATGCCCATGCGGTCCAGCGCGCCGGGCGCGAAGTTCTCGACCATGACGTCGCAGCTCTTGATCAGACGGTCCAGAACCTCCATGCCGCCCTTTTTCTTGGTGTTGACGGTCAGCGAGCGCTTGTTGTGGTTGAGCATCGTGAAGTACAGGCTGTCTACGCCAGGGATGTCGCGCAGCTGCTGCCGCGTGGCATCGCCCTCGCCGGGGCGCTCGACCTTGATGACGTCGGCGCCCAGCCAAGCCAGCAGCTGCGTGCAGGTCGGTCCGGACTGGACATGGGTGAAATCGAGGATTCGGATCCCGTCTAGTGCTTTGCTCATATCGTTTGCAGTGAAGGTGTTGATCTACGGTGCCGCGCCACGCCCGGCCGAGCGCGCAGCATAGCGTCAGAACTCGAGCCGCCCGTGCCCGGCGGCAGCGGCGGGCCGGCCGGTCACTCGCGACTGACGCCGAACATTCTCGGACGCGACATGACGCGCAACTGATCGTCGACCGACTCGACGCCGGCCACGCCGGCGCTCACCTGCACCGCGGCAGCGCGCTCGCCCTCGTCGGCGACGATGCCGCGCAGCGCGACCCGCCCGCCCTGGCATTCGATGGTGATGTCGACGCCATGCGTCTCTTCGTGGGCGCGCAGAGCCGCACGCACATGGGCGCTCAGCGCCAGGCCCTGCAGCAATGCGCGCGAGGACTCGGTCTCGGCAAACTCGGGGCGCGCCAGCAGCGTGCGGATGATCTGCACGCAGCTGTCCACCGACAGCCTGTCGGTGTTGAGCACCATGTCGAAGAGCACGGGCTCGTTCCAGCGCACGCCGAACTGGTCGTGCATGCGGCTGGCGTTGGCCTCGTCGCTGCGCCGGATCTCGGCCTCGGCGACGCCGCGGTCGTCGGTGTCGATCTGCGCCATCAGCCACTGCACGCGCTGCTCGATGGGCCGCATGATGCGGATGCAGGGGATGTGCGGCACGGGCCGCAGCAACTGCGTCGCGCCCCAGCCGCGGATGACGACGTCGCCCTTGGCTGCCGCGTCCAGCACTTCCTCAGCCGAGTACAGCGCCATCGCCTGGCGGTCGGCGCGCAGCCGCTCGAGGGCGCCGGCCTTGCCGCCGCGCAGGCGGTTGATCAGGCTGCGCGACACGTGCATCTTCTCGGCCACGCGTTCGGCCACTTCGTGCTGAAGCGTCGAGAGCTGCAGCTCGGCGGCGAGCTGCTCGGCGATGTCCTGGGCCAACGAGCCCATTCCTTGCGTCAAGGCAATGACTGGCATATCGGTTCCTTCCGCTTCAGTCCACCGGCCGCTGCGCGGCCAGTTCGTCGACCTTGGGTGCTCGCATCGTCGCCAGCAGCCTGGAAATCAGCGGCCAGCACAGCATCAGCAGCGCCAGGGTGGTGATCGAGCCCACCAGCGGGTTGGACCACATGATGCCGAGGTCGCCCTGCGACACCAGCATCGCCTGGCGGAACGAATCCTCGGCCTTGTCGCCCAGCACCAGCGCCAGCACCAGCGGCGCCAGCGGGTAGTCGAGCTTCTTGAACACGTAGCCGATGACGCCGAAGCCGAGCATGAACCAGATGTCGAGCATGGCGCCATGCACGGTGTAGGCGCCGATCGCGCAGATGACGATGATCACCGGCGCGATGATCGAGAACGGGATGCGCAGGATCGACGCGAACAGCGGCACCGTCGTCAGCACGACGATCAGGCCGACCAGGTTGCCCAGGTACATGCTGGCGATCAGGCCCCACACGAAGTCCTTCTGCTCGACGAAGAGCAGCGGCCCCGGCTGCAGGCCCCAGATCAGCAGGCCGCCCAGCAGCACCGCCGCGGTGGGCGAGCCAGGGATCCCCAGGGCCAGCATCGGCAGCAACGCGCTGGTGCCGGCGGCGTGCGCCGCGGTCTCGGGCGCGATCACGCCCTCGACCTCGCCGGTGCCGAATTTCGAGCCGGTCTTCGAGAACTTCTTGGCCAGGCCGTAGCTCATGAACGACGCGGGCGTCGCCCCGCCAGGCGTGATGCCCATCCAGATGCCGACCAGCGAGCTGCGCACCGACGTGGCCCAGTATCGGGGCAGTTCCTTCCAGGTCTCCCACACGACCTTCGGGTTGATGCGCGCCGACTTGCCGGAGAACTCCAGCCCCTCTTCCATCGACAGCAGGATCTCGCCGATGCCGAACAGCCCGATCACCGCGATCAAGAAGTCGAAGCCGCGCATCAGCTCGGACTGGCCGAAGGTCAGGCGCAACTGGCCGGTCACGGTGTCCATGCCGACGGCGGCCAGCGCGAAGCCGAAGGCCATCGCGATCAGGATCTTGAACGGCGAGCCCTTGCCCATGCCGACGAAGCTGCAGAAGGTGAGCAGGTAGACGGCAAAGAATTCGGGCGCGCCGAACTTGAGCGCGAACTTGGCGACCAGCGGCGCCAGGAAGGTGATCATCAGCACCGCGACGAAGGCACCGACAAACGACGAGGTGAAGGCCGCCGTCAGTGCCTGGCCGGCTTTGCCCTTCTGCGCCAGCGGGTAACCGTCGAAGGTGGTGGCCACCGACCAGGGTTCGCCCGGGATGTTGAACAGGATCGAGGTGATGGCGCCGCCGAACAGCGCCCCCCAGTAGATGCACGACAGCATCACGATGGCCGAAGTCGGAGACATCGAGAAGGTCAGCGGCAGCAGGATGGCCACGCCGTTGGCACCGCCCAGGCCCGGCAGCACGCCGATGAGCACGCCGAGGATGATGCCGACGAACATCAGGCCGATGTTCAGCGGCGTCAGCACCACGGCGAAGCCCTGCATCAGGGCATTGAGTTCTTCCATGAATGCGCCCTCCGGTACGCGGCGTTGGGTCTAGTAACCGAGCAAGCGCAGCGGCTCGAGCATGCCCTTGTACAGCGGCACCTTGAACCAGACCTCGAACATCATGAAGAACACCGCATTGACGACCACCGCCACCACCACGGACTTCAGCGGCGGATACTTGCCCAGAACGATCATGAACAGCGCGATGTACAGGGCCGAGGCCACGTAGATGCCGAGAATCCAGATCGCCAGCACGTAGACCGTGGCCGGCAGCAGCACCGACAGCACTCGGCCAAATTGCTCGCGGTCGACGAAGGCGTCCTCGTCGCGCGTCTTCGGCGAACGCGCCTGCCAGGCCACGCCGAGCGCCGAAATGCAGATGATCAGGCCGATGTAGAACGGAAAGTACCCGGCGCCGGGTCCGTCGCTGGTCCAGCCGGCGCCGAGGTTGCGCGCCTCGAATACGACCACCGCGCCGATCACGAACATGATCGCGGCGACCACCGTGTCGACGCTGCAGTTCTTGACCAGCACGGGGCTGCCCGCAGGGTCGGAGGATTTCTTGTCTGTCATCGTGTGCTCGCGCAATGGGTTCGGCCCTGCCCGGCGCCGGAGCCCCTGCGCTGGGCGTCGGCTGGCCTGACGCTCGGCGGGTGCGGCAGGCTCAGGGCTTGGCCAGGAAGCCGGCTTCGGTCATCAGCTGGCGGTGCAGGATCTCGGCGTTGGTCAGCCACTTGACGTAGTCGGTGCCCGACATGGTGGTGGTGTTGAACGCACCCTTTTCCATGAACTCCTTCCACTCCTGCGTCTCGCGCACCTTCTTCATCAGGTCGACGTAGTAGGCGGTCTGTTCGGCCGTCACACCCGGGGCCATGAAGATGCCTCGCAGCATGACGTAGTCGGTGGGCACGCCGGACTCCTTGCAGGTCGGGATGTCGGCCCACGACTGCGCGGTCGTCACCTTCTCCTTGTAGGGCATGCGCGTGTCGTCGAACACGCACAAGGGCCGCAGCGCACCGGCGCGCCATTGCGCGACGGCCTCGATCGGGTTGTTGACCGACGAATCGATGTGCTTGCCCACCAGCTGCACGGCCACGTCGCCGCCGCCCTTGAACGGCACGTAGATGAACTTGGTGCCGGTGGCCTTTTCCAGGCCGACGGTGATGATCTGGTCCTCCTGCTTGGCCCCAGTGCCGCCCATCTTGAACTTGTTCGGGCCGGCCGCCTTGACCGCCGCGATGTATTCGTTGGCGGTCTTGTAGGGCGTCTCGGCGTTGACCCACAGCACGAACTGGTCGAGCGCCATCATCGACACCGGTGTCATGTCCTTCCAGCTGAAGGGCACGCCGGTGGCCATCGGCGTCGTGAACAGGTTGGACAGCGTGATGATGATCTTGTGCGGATCGCCCTTGGCATCCTTCACCGCCAGGAAGCCCTCGGCGCCTGCGCCGCCGGCCTTGTTAACAACGACCATCGACTCCTTCATCAGCTTGTGCTTGACGATGATGCCCTGGATCAGGCGCGCCATCTGGTCAGCGCCGCCGCCCGTGCCGGCCGGGATGACGAACTCGACCGGCTTGGTGGGTTCCCAGGCCGCATGGGCGGCCACGGACAGGCCGATCGCGGCGGCGCCGCAGCCCCAGCGGGCCAGGGCCGCAATGCGGCGCGCGAAGGTACGGGAACGGCGGGGGACATGCATCGCGAGATCTCCAGGTCTAGAACAAAGGGGAAAAACTGCAGGGCTGCCTCGGCCGGCAGCCCTGCTTGTCGGAATTCACGTCGTCATCGCCATCCCAGTCGCCCGCTACTGACCATTGACCGGAGTTACCCTTGGGCAAACTGGCGCTGAGGGCTCGATTCTCGACGGTAGCGAAGCGTACACGGCCCGGCGGACGATCGGGTGCCATAGAAACACCAAGGCCCGATCCCCTCCCGCAGCACCCTGGCGGGCGCCGAAGCGTACACCGGCCCGCCTTTCCATAGAATCCCACTACAGAGACGGCCACTCCGGGTTCCGACCCGCGCATGCCGCGTGACCCACGTTCGTCACCGAAGCCGACAACGGTTCCATGATCACCCGCCGCCGAATGATGTGCTGCCTGGCCATGGCCGTGTCCACGGGTCCGTCGCTGGCGCTGGACGCGCCGCGGGGACCGGTGGTGCTGACGGTCTACGGCCGCGTGAGCAAGCCGAACCGGGGCGACACCGCGCAATTCGACATGGCCATGCTCGAGCGCCTGCCCCAACACAGCTTTGTGGCGCAGACGCCGTGGTACGCGTCGGCACGCAAGTTCACCGGGCCGCTGCTGCGCGACGTGCTGGCCGCCTGCGGTGCGCAGGGCAGCAACCTGCGCGCCACCGCCCTCAACGACTACCGCGTGGACCTGCCGTTCGAGGACGCGCTGCGCTTCGACGTGCTGTTGGCGCGGCTGCTCGACGACAAACCGATGGCGGTGCGCGACAAGGGGCCGCTGTTTATCATCTATCCCTTCGGTTCGAGCGCCGAGTTGCGCACCACGGTCTACTACAGCCGATCGGCATGGCAACTGAAGTCGCTCGAAGTGCAATAGAAGCCACCGCCCAGGCGCAGGCGCCGGCAGCTGGGGCGCGCACCCGGCGTTTCACGCTCTTCGGACTGATGGGCGTGGCCCTGGCGTTGGTGGTGGCCGCGGTGGCGCTGGTGCAGGCGCGGCAGTTCGCGCTGCTGAAGCACACCGTCGTCTACCAGGACGACTACGTGGTGCTGAGCCTGTATCAGGTCGAGGCCGAGTATCTGCGGCTGCGCGAGCACTGGGTACGGGCCACGCTCGACAGCGCTGTGCTGGACCGCGACGCCCTGCAGCTGCGCTACGACATCTGGGTCAGCCGCGTCGGGCTGCTGCACAACGAGCGTGCGGCCCGCCTGATGGTCGGCAACGGCGACTACGCCGAGCCGCTGGCGATGATGGATCGGTTCATCGCACGCAGCGACAAGGTGCTCGGCACCACCAAGCCGCTGCCGGTCACTCCGGCCGTGCTGGCCCGGCTGCTGCCCGAGCTGGACGCCCTGGCCGCGCCGATCCACACGATGACCCTGAGTGCCTCGCACCACGTGTCGGAGCAGATTGCCGAGCGCAACAGCGCGGTGCGCCAGCACAACCAGGTGGCACTGATGCTGACGGTGTTCCTGTCGCTGCTGGTGCTGTCCTTCGGGCTGATGGCGATGCGCCAGATGCGGCTGCTGGGCGAGCGTCAGCGCGCGCTGGTCGATCTGACGGCGCACCTGCGCGAAGCGCGGCAGCAGGCCGAGGCCGCCAGCGAGGCCAAGAGCGTGTTTCTGGCCAACATGAGCCACGAGATCCGCACGCCCTTCCATGGCCTGCTGGGCATGCTGTCGCTGCTGCGCGACACCGGGCTGAATGCCCGCCAGGTGGACTATCTGCGTACGGCCACCGAATCGGCCGACCACCTGCTGACCATCCTGAACGACGTGCTGGACATGTCGCTGCTCGAATCGGGCCGGCTCACGCTGACCGAAGAGCCAGTCGACCTGCGCGACCTGCTGCGCGAGGTCGAATCGCTGATGCGCCCGCAGGCGCAGCTCAAGTCGCTGGCGCTGCACATCGATGCCGACCCGGGGCTGCCGGAAAAGGTGCGCGCCGACCGCACGCGCGTCAAGCAGATCCTGTTCAATCTGGTGAACAACGCAGTGAAGTTCTCCGACCGCGGCGTGGTCGTGGTCGAACTGCACCGCGCAAGCGCCGACGACGGCAGCGAACAGCTGGAATTCGTCGTCACCGACACCGGCATTGGCATGGACCAGGCCACGCTGGAACGCCTGTTCAAACGCTTTTCTCAGGGCGACGAATCGCGCTCGCGGCGGCATGGCGGCACCGGCCTGGGGCTGGAAATCTCACGCAGCCTGGCGCGGCTGATGGGCGGCGACGTCATCGCCAAGAGCATGCCCGGCGAGGGCAGCAGCTTCAGCTTCCGCATGCCGCTGCATGCGCTCGAGACGGCGCCCAGGCCGAGCCTGCCGGCCGCGACCACCGACCCGGCGCTGCCCGGCGTTGCCTCGCTGCGGGTGCTGGTGGCCGAGGACCACCCGGTCAACCGGCAGTACATGGCCGCGCTGCTGGAAGGCATGGGACATCGGCCCTTCTTCGCCGGCAACGGCCTGGAGGCGGTGCAGGCGATCCGCGAACAGCGCTTCGACATCGTGCTGATGGACCTGCACATGCCCTTGCTCGACGGCGTCGGCGCCACGCTGTCGATCCGCGGCCTGCCCGACGGCGTGGCGGCGACGGTGCCGATCATCGCGCTCACCGCCGACGCCTTCGCGCAGACCCGCGAGCGCTGCCTGATGGCCGGCATGAACGACTTCCTGGCCAAGCCGGTCAGCCCAGAGCGCCTGTCGGCGATGTTCCGCCGCCTGTTCGGCGGAGCCCAGGCGGCCGACGCGGCGGCCGATGGCTACATCGACGCCACGGAGTCCGGGTCGGCCGCGGTCGTGCTGGACCGCACCACGCTCGACGCCGCCTTGCGTGCCATGCCGCGCGAACGCCTGACCCAGTTGCTGCACAGTTTCTTCGACGAGGGGCCGGAAATGGTCGAGCGGCTGCGCGTCGCGCTGCGCGACGGCCAGGCGCTGGATCTGCGCGTCAACGCCCACGCGGCGCGCGGCGCCGCGCTGAATTTCGGCTTCAGCGCGCTGGCGCAGACCGCGCAGGCGCTGCACGAAGGTGCCACGCACGTGCCGGCGCACGAGATCGCGCGGCTGATCCAGCGCTACGAACAACTGCTCGCCGCCAGCCGCGAGGCCTGTGAGGCCGCCGGCCTGCTGGAACCGGTTACAGGATGACCGGCTCGGGCTCCAGCCGGATGCCGAAGCGGCCGTAGACGCTTTCCTGGATGGCGCGGGCCAGCGTCAGTACCTCGGCGCCGATGGCGCCGCCGCGGTTCACCAGCACCAGCGCCTGGCGCTCGTAGACCCCCGCGCGGCCGATGGACTTGCCCTTCCAGCCGCAGGCATCGATGAGCCAGCCCGCGGCCAGCTTGGCGCTGCCGTCGGGCAGCGGGTAGTGCACCACCGACGGGTCGCGGCCGATGATGTCGCGGCACTGCTCGGCGCTGACCACCGGGTTCTTGAAGAAGCTGCCGGCGTTGCCGATCTGCCGCGGGTCGGGCAGCTTGGCGCGGCGGATGTCGCAGACCCAGTCGAACACCGTCTGCGCGTCGGGCGCAGCGATGCCGGTGTCGTGAACGCGCCTTTGCAACTCGAGGTAGCCGAGCACCGGCGTCCAGGGCCGCGGCAGGCGCAAGCGCACGCGCGTGATCAGCGTCTTGCCGGCCAGCAGGTGCTTGAAGACGCTGTCGCGATAGCCAAATCCGCATTGCGCCGCGTCCAGCGTCACGCTGCGGCCGGTGACCAGGTCGACACCGTCGAGCGAATCGAAGCGGTCCTTCAATTCCACGCCATAGGCACCGATGTTCTGCACCGGCGCGGCGCCCACCAGGCCCGGGATCAGGGCCAGGTTCTCCAGCCCGGGCCAGCCCTGCTGCAGCGTCCAGGCCACGAAGTCGTGCCAGTTCTCGCCGGCGCCGGCCTCGACGATGACGGCCTCGTGCGTCTCGCGCACCAGGCGGCGGCCGGGGATCTCGACCTTCAGCACCACCGAGGCCACGTCGCGCGTCAGCACCAGGTTGCTGCCGCCGCCGAGGATGAGCTTCTTTGCCGGGCCGAACTCCGGGTGGTCGACGACGCGCCTGACCTCGGCCTCGTCGCGCAGCCGCACCAGCGCCGCCGCCACCGCGGGCAGCCCAAAGCTGTTGAACGCCCGCAGGCTGGCGCGGCGTTCAAATTGAAGTTCCGCGCGCTCCTGCACCATGGCAGAATTTTCGCTCAGATCGCTTTGTGCAAAACTCCTTCGCCATGCCCAGCTTCGACACCGTCGTGGAACCCAACCTGGTGGAGTTGCGCAACGCCGTCGAGCAGAGCAACAAGGAAATCGCCACGCGCTTCGATTTCAAGGGCACGGACGCCCGCATCGAACTGGCCGACAAGGGCAAGGAGCGCACGCTGACGCTGCACGGCGACAGCGACTTCCAACTCGGCCAGGTGCGCGACATCCTGCTGGCCAAGCTCAGCAAGCGAGGCGTCGACGTGCGTTTCCTCGACCTGAGCGCCAAGCCCGAGAAGATCGGCGGCGACAAGCTCAAGCAGGCGGTGCCGGTCAAGACCGGCATCGACAGCGAGTCGGCCAAGCGCATCCAGACGGTGGTCAAACAAAGCAAGCTCAAGGTTCAGGCCTCGATCCAGGGCGACGCGGTGCGCATCAACGGCGCCAAGCGCGACGAACTGCAGGCCGCGATCGCGCTGCTCAAGCGCGAGGTCGCCGACCTGCCGCTGGGCTTCAACAATTTTCGCGACTGATGCCGCCGCGTTGCGGTCTCGCGGCCCTGGTGCTGTGCGCTGCCTGCAGCCCGGCAGCGGCGCAGAGCATCACGCTCGCCGGCAGCATGGGCAGCAAGGCGCTGCTGGTCATCGACGGGCAGCCGCACACGCTGGCCGTCGGCCAGAGCGCAATGGGCGTCACACTGCTGCAGCTGGGCGACGGCCAGGCCCAGGTGCAGCGCGCCGGCGGCACGGCCACCTTGCGCCTGGGGGGCGCGCCGGCGCGGCTGGCCGGCACGCCGGCGGCCAGCACGTCGGCGCAGGAAATCGTCATGCCGGCCGGCCTCGGCGGACACTTCACCTCCAGCGGCAGCATCAACGGCCGCACGGTGCAGTTCATGGTCGACACCGGCGCCACCGTGGTGGCGCTGAGCCAGGGCGAAGCCGAGCGCATCGGCCTGGACTGGCGCAGCGCGCCGCGCGCACTCACCCAGACGGCCAACGGCGCCGTGCCGGTGCACCGCGTCAGCCTGGGCGCGGTGCGCGTCGGCGAGGTCGAGGTGAGCAACGTCGACGCCATCGTCATGCCCGCGCAGATGCCCTACGTGCTGCTCGGCAACAGCTTTCTCAGCCGCTTCCAGATGCGCCGCGACAACGACGTGCTGCGGCTCGAACGCCGTCGCTAGCGCCAACGCTTGTCCCGGCAGGGACAATGGCGTTTCGAACGGTCGTGCTAGAAACACGGCTTCAACCGGACGGCCTGGGAGACAAGGACGATGGACCTGAACTTCACTTCGGAAGAACTCGCCTTTCGCGAGGAAATTCGCGACTGGGTGGGAAAGAACCTGCCCAAGGACATCAGCCACAAGGTGCACAACGCGCTGCGCCTGAGCCGTGAGGACCAGCAGGGCTGGCAGAAGATCCTCGGCAAGAAGGGCTGGCTCAGCTACAACTGGCCCACTCAGTTCGGCGGGCCGGGCTGGAACTCGGTGCAAAAGCATCTGTTCGAGGAGGAATGCGCGCGCGCCGGTGCGCCGCGCATCCTGCCCTTCGGCCCGGTGATGGTGGCGCCGGTGATCATGGCCTTCGGCAATGCCGAGCAGCACAAACGCTTCCTGCCCGGCATCGCCAGCGGCGAGGTCTGGTGGAGCCAGGGCTACAGCGAGCCGGGCTCCGGCTCTGATCTGGCTTCGCTGAAGTGCCGCGCCGAGCGCCAGGGCGACAAGTACCTGGTCAACGGCCAGAAGACCTGGACCACGCTCGGCCAGCACGGCGACTGGATCTTCTGCCTGGTGCGCACCAGCAGCGACGGCAAGCCGCAGACCGGCATCAGCTTCCTGCTGATCGACATGAAGAGCCCCGGCATAACGGTGCGGCCGATCATCACGATGGACGGCGAGCACGAGGTCAACGAGGTCTTCTTCGACAACGTCGAGGTGCCGGCAGAGAACCTGATCGGCGAGGAGAACAAGGGCTGGACCTATGCCAAGCACCTGCTGGCCCACGAGCGCACCAACATCGCCGACGTCAACCGCGCCAAGCGCGAGCTGGAGCGCCTGAAGCGCATCGCCAAGAGCGAAGGCGTCTACGACGATGTGCGCTTCCGCGACCAGATCGCGCTGCTCGAGGTCGACATCGTGGCGCTGGAGATGATGGTGCTGCGCGTGCTGTGGGCCGAGAAGAGCGGCAAGCAGAGCCTGGACGTGGCGGGCCTGTTGAAGATCCGCGGCAGCGAGATCCAGCAGCGCTACAGTGAGCTGATGATGCTGGCCGGCGGGCCCTGCACCGTGCCCTACCTGCACGAGGCGATGGAAGGCGGCTGGCAGGGCGACATCGCCATCGACCGCTTCCTGCTGCCGCTGGCCGGCACCTACTTCAACCAGCGCAAGACCACGATCTACGGCGGCAGCAACGAAGTGCAACGCAACATCGTCGCGCAAACGGTGCTGGGCTGAGGGAGACAAGACATGGACTTCGAGTTCTCGGACGAACAAGAGCAGCTGCGCGATGCGGTGCGGCGTTGGGTGGACAAGGGCTTCGGCTTCGAGCGCCGGCATGCGCTGGCCAAGGCCGGCGGCAAGACGCGCGCGGTGCTGGGCGAGCTCAACGAGCTGGGCCTGGCCGGCTTGGTCGTGCCCGAAGCGCATGGCGGCATGGGCTTCGGCGCCGTCGAGGCGATGGTGGTGATGGAAGAGCTGGGTCGCGGCCTGGTCAACGCGCCCTATGCGCAGGCCGCGCTGGTGGCGCCGACGCTGCTGTCCCGAGCACCGGCCGCGCTGCAGCAGGCCTGGCTGCCGAAGATGGCCGCAGGCGAAGCGCTGGTCGTGCTGGCGCAACAGGAGCGCAGCTCGCGCTATCGGCTGGACCAGGCGGCCACGCAGGCCAGTGAAGCCGGCGGCAACTGGAAGCTCAGCGGCACCAAGGTCGTCGTCCCTGCCGGTGACGAGGCTGACGCCTTCATCGTCTCGGCCCGGGTGGCTGGAGCCGAGGGCGTCGCACTCTTCGCGGTCGACAAGGGCGCCGCAGGGCTGGAGTTGCGCGGCTACCCGACCCAGGACGGCGCCCGCGCGGCCGACCTGCTGCTGGCCAACACGCCGGCCACACTGCTGACGCTGCAGGGCCATGCCGCGCTCGAGCACGCCGCCGACGTGGCCATCGCCGCGCTTTGCGCCGAAGGCGTGGGCCTGATGGACCGCATGGTTGCCATCACTGTCGACTACATGCACCAGCGCAAGCAGTTCGGCGTGGCGCTGGCCACCTTCCAGGCGCTGCGCCACCGCATCGCCGACGTCAAGATGCAGCTCGAACTGGGCCGCTCGATGAGCTACTACGCCAGCCTCAAGCTCGGAGAACCGCCGGAACAACGCCGCCGCGCGCTGTCGCAGGCCAAGGTTCAGCTCGGCAACTCGATGCGCTTCGTCGGCCAGCAATGCACGCAGATCCACGGCGGCATCGGCGTCACCGACGAATACGCGTCCAGCCACTACTTCAAGCGCATGACCGTCATCGAACTGAGTTTCGGAGACACGATGCATCACCTCGGCGAGGTCAGCGCGCGCATGCGCGACACCGCCGGCGTGTTTGCATGACCGACGTCGATCCGAAGCTTTTCACGGGCGCGATCACCGACGTCGCCGGCCTGCGTGCCGGCCATTTCACCGAGGGCCGGCGACCCACCGGCTGCAGCGTCGTGCTGTGCCCGCAGGGTGCGGTCTGCGGCGTCGACGTGCGAGGCGCCGCCCCCGGCACGCGCGAGACCGACCTGCTGCGGCCCGACAACCTGGTCGAGCAGGTGCACGCATTGCTGCTCACCGGCGGCAGCGCCTTCGGCCTCGACGCGGCCGGCGGCGTGATGCGCTGGCTCGACGAACGCGGCCACGGCCTGCAGGTCGGCCCGACGCGCGTGCCGATTGTGCCGGCGGCGGTGTTGTTCGACCTGTGGATCGGCGACCCGCGCATCCGTCCCGACGCCGCGGCAGGTTATGCCGCCTGCGAGGCTGCCAGCCAAGAGCCCCCGGCGCAGGGCAGTGTCGGCGCCGGCGCCGGCGCTTCGGTGGGCAAGCTCTTCGGCATCGAACGCGGCATGAAGGGCGGCATCGGCACCGCGTCGCTGAAGGTCGGCGCCGTCACCGTCGGCGCGCTGGTGGCCGTCAACCCCAGCGGCGACGTGATCGACCCGGCCACCGGCCGGGTGATCGCCGGCACGCGCGGCTCCGACGGCCGACCGCGCAGCGCCAGCCGGGCCATTGCCGCCGGCGAAGTCCCGCCGCGCGCCCTGCCCGGCATGGCCACCACCATCGGCATCATTGCCACCGACGCCCAGCTGAGCAAGTCGCAGTGCCAGAAGCTGGCGACGATGGCGCACAACGGCCTGGCGCGCAGCATCGACCCGGTGCACACAATGGCCGACGGCGACACGCTGTTCGCGCTGGCCACCGGCACCAGCGGCCGGACTGGCGACATGACGGTGCTGGGCGTGCTGGCCGCCACGGTGACGGCACACGCGGTGCTGAACGCGGTGCGCGCCGCCACCGGCCTGAGCGACCCACCGCTGCCTTCGGCGCGCGACCTGGGCCTGGCCTGACCACGACCAAGAACGGCGACACGATGAACCGACGCCTGGCCCTGTGGGCACTGTGTGCCTGCCTGGCGCTCTCCGGCTGTTCGATCCCGTCACAGCCGCCCGCGCAGCCGCCGGTGCTGTTCGTGCACGGCAATGGCGACAGCGCCGCGCTGTGGACCACCACGGTCTGGCGCTTCGAATCCAACGGCTGGCCGCGCGACCGGCTGGTAGCCATCGACCTGCCCAACCCGCTGGCCCGCGACGAGGACAACGTGCCGCAGGCCTGGCGCAGCAGCAGCACCGAGCAGGCGCAGTTCCTGGCGGCCGAGGTCGACAAGCTGCTGGCCCGCACCGGTGAACAGCAGGTGGTGCTGGTGGGCAATTCGCGCGGCGGCAACGCTATCCGCAACTATGGGCAGAACCACGGCGGTGCGTCCAAGGTGTCTATGGCGGTGCTCGGCGGCACGCCGAGCCATGGCGTCTGGGCGCTGCAGGATTTCCGGCCGAACAGCGAGTTCAACGGCGTCGGCCTCTTTCTGGTCGG
>Ga0316629_10000042_pt1 | contig 17347 bp, 13 predicted proteins | sample OWC_May_M1_C1_D1_FD_207654 | JGI IMG/M metagenome (GOLD analysis project Ga0316629, IMG submission 207654) | Wetland soil microbial communities from Old Woman Creek delta, Ohio, United States - OWC_May_M1_C1_D1_A | ecosystem: Environmental > Terrestrial > Soil > Wetlands | place: USA: Ohio... | reverse complement strand
CTGCACTTCGTCATCGGCATGGTCGACAACCACAACCGCACGTTCCACTGGGGCCATGGCATGAGTTGTCACTCTTGCCCGTTGCGGCCGAAGAGCCGCGGCATGCTCCACATCGCATCGCCTGATGCGCGCGAGGCACCGCTGATTGACCCGGGTTTCCTGTCGGTCAGCGAGGACCTGGAAACGATGGTGCGTGCCTTCAAGGTCGTGCGTCGGATCTTTGCGCAGCCTGCCTTCGCCCCCTTCGGCGGCGGCGATGCCGCGCGAGAGCTGTACTTCGCCGACGTCCACAACGATGACGAGATCCGCGCGGCGATCCGCTCGCGCGCCGACACGATCTACCACCCGGTCGGCACCTGCCGCATGGGCACCGACGCCCGCGCGGTCGTCGACCTCCAGTTGCGGGTTCGCGGCATCGAGGGCCTGCGTGTCGTCGATGCCTCGGTCATGCCGACGCTCGTCTCGGGCAACACGAATGCGCCCGTGGTGATGATCGCGGAGAAAGCCGCCGACATGATTCGCTCCGGAAGCGGCGCCGCAAGCAGCACGGCCGCAACGGTGCGCGAAACCGCGCTCGCCTGATCGCCGCCGCACGCGCTGCTCACTTCCACCCGGCATGACGTCATGCCGCACGTCACGCGGATGCGCATCGACGGAGCCCTAGAATGCGGGGTTCCGATTCCTCGCGAAGCACGAAAGACCATCGATGAGCGCCGCCGGGTCCACGTCCGTCACAGAAACGCGCCTGCGCGAGGCCCTCGCGCGCCGCATTCTGATCCTCGACGGCGCGATGGGCACGATGATCCAGCGCTACAAGCTGTCGGAGGCAGACTTCCGCGGCGCGCGTTTTGCGACTCATCCGGTCGACCTCAAGGGCAACAACGACCTGCTGGTGCTGACACGGCCGGACGTGATCCGCGAGATCCACGTGCAATACCTGGCCGCCGGTGCCGACATCATCGAAACGAACACGTTCGGGGCGACCGCGATTGCGCAGGACGACTACCGCCTCGGGTCGATCGCCTACGAAATGAACGTCGCCGCAGCGCGCATTGCTCGCGAGGCTGTCGACCAGTTCGCTGATACCGCAAAGCCGCGCTATGTCGCCGGCGCGCTCGGCCCGACGCCACGCACCGCATCGATATCGCCGGACGTCAACGATCCGGGGGCCCGCAACGTCACGTTCGATGAACTCGTGGCGGCCTATGGCGAGCAGGCGCGCGGCCTGCTCGACGGCGGCGCCGATCTTCTCCTGATCGAGACGATCTTCGACACGCTGAATGCCAAGGCCGCAATCTTCGCGGTCGAAGCCGAGTTCGAGCGCCGCGGCCAGCGCTTCCCGGTGATGATCTCCGGCACGGTGACCGACGCCTCCGGCCGCATCCTCAGTGGCCAGACAGTCGAGGCGTTCTGGCACTCCGTCCGCCATGCGCGTCCGCTGACGGTCGGCCTCAACTGCGCGCTCGGGGCGGCACTGATGCGTCCGTACATCGAGGAACTCGCGCGCATTGCCGACACCTTCGTCAGCGTCTACCCGAATGCGGGACTGCCGAATCCGATGAGTGACACCGGTTTCGATGAGACGCCGGACATCACGTCGAACCTGCTGCGCGAGTTTGCCGACGCAGGGTTCGTCAATATTGCCGGCGGCTGCTGCGGCACGACGCCCGAACATATCGCTGCGATCGCGCAGGCGATCGAAGGCCGGGCGCCGCGCGCGGTTCCGGCCTCGGATCACCTGCTGAAACTGTCGGGGCTCGAGCCGCTGAAGATCGGCGACGAGAGCCTGTTCGTCAACGTTGGCGAACGCACGAATGTGACCGGCTCGAAGGCGTTTGCCCGGCTGATCCTGAACGGCCAATACGAGGAAGCTGTCAGCGTCGCGCGCCAGCAGGTGGAGAACGGTGCGCAGGTCATCGACATCAACATGGACGAGGCGATGCTCGACTCGGCCGCGGCGATGACGCGCTTCCTCAACCTGATCGCCAGCGAGCCGGATATCTCGCGCGTACCGATCATGATCGACAGCTCGAAGTGGAGCGTCATCGAGGCCGGGTTGAAGTGCGTGCAGGGCAAGAGCATTGTCAACTCGATCTCCATGAAGGAGGGGGAGGACGAGTTCCTGCGCCAGGCGCGACTGGCGCGGCGCTACGGCGCGGCGGTTATCGTGATGGCGTTCGACGAGAAAGGTCAGGCTGACACGTTTGCGCGCAAGACCGAGATCTGCCGGCGCTCGTACGAGCTGCTGACGCAGGCGGTCGGCTTTCCGCCGCAGGACATCATCTTCGATCCGAACATCTTCGCGATCGCCACCGGCATCGAGGAGCACGACAACTACGCGGTCGACTTCATCGAGGCGACGCGCTGGATCAAGCACCACCTGCCGTACGCCAAGGTGAGCGGCGGCGTCAGCAACGTCAGCTTCAGCTTCCGCGGCAACGACCATGTGCGCGAGGCGATCCACACGGTGTTTCTTTACCACGCGATCCGCGCCGGCATGACGATGGGCATCGTCAACGCCGGGCAGCTCGGCGTCTACGAGGACATCGAGCCCGAGTTGCGCGAGCGCGTCGAGGACGTCGTGCTCAATCGCCGGCCCGATGCGGGCGAGCGTCTGGTGGCCTTCGCGGAGCAGGTGAAGGCGGGCGGCAAGAAGAGGGACGAGGACCTGGCGTGGCGCGCCGAGCCGGTAGAAGAGCGGCTGGCGCACGCGCTGATCCACGGCGTCACGAACTTCATCGTCGAGGACACCGAGGAGTGTCGCGCGGCCATTGCGGCCCGGGCCGGGCGCCCGATCGAGGTCATCGAGGGGCCACTGATGGACGGCATGAACATCGTCGGCGATCTCTTCGGTGCCGGCAAGATGTTCCTGCCGCAGGTCGTCAAGAGCGCGCGCGTGATGAAGCAGGCGGTGGCGCACCTGATCCCGTTCATCGAGGCCGAGAAGGCGGCGCACGTCGCCGCCGGCGGCGAGGTGCGCGCGAAGGGCAAGGTCGTGATCGCGACCGTTAAGGGCGACGTGCACGACATCGGCAAGAACATCGTGTCGGTCGTGCTCCAGTGCAACAACTTCGAAGTCGTCAACATGGGCGTCATGGTGCCGGCCGAGAAGATCCTCGCCACGGCGCGCGATGAAAAGGCCGACATGATCGGGCTCTCCGGCCTGATCACGCCCTCGCTCGAGGAAATGCAGCACGTCGCGCGCGAGATGCAGCGGCAGGGCTTCACGATGCCGCTGCTGATCGGCGGCGCGACGACGAGCCGCGTGCATACGGCGGTGAAGATCGCGCCGCACTACACCAACGGCCCGGTGATCTACGTGTCGGACGCGAGCCGATCGGTCAGCGTCTGCCAGAACCTCGTCTCGGACGACGCCGCCAGGAAGTTCATCGCCGAGGTCACGGCCGAGTACGAGCGTGTGCGCGAGCAGCATGCGTCGAAGAAGGGTCCTGAGCTGATTACGCTGGCGGAGGCGCGCGCCAACGCCACGAAGATCGACTGGACCGGCTACACGCCCGCCAAGCCCAAGTTCCTCGGCCGTCGGCATTTCAGGAACTACGACCTCGCGATGATCGCGAAGTACGTCGACTGGGGGCCGTTCTTCCAGACCTGGGACCTGCACGGGCCATTCCCGCAGATCCTGGCCGACGATGTCATTGGCGAGCACGCGCGCCAGGTCTTCGCGGAAGGCGAGAAGATGCTCGAGCGCATCGTCGCCGAGCGCTGGCTCACCGCGAACGCGGCGGTGGCGTTCTTCCCGGCGAACTCGGTCGGTGAGGACATCGAGCTCTACACCGACGACACACGACGCGAGGTGCTCTTCACCTGGCACGGCTTGCGCCAGCAGACGAAGAAACCAGTCATCGACGGCGTCCCGAACCCGAACCAAGCGCTTGCCGATTTCATCGCGCCGAAGGCATCCGGGATTGCCGACTACATCGGCGCGTTCGCGGTCACGAGCGGCATCGGTATCGAGAAGCGCGAGGCGGCGTTCCAGGCGAAGCACGATGACTACGGCTCAATCATGCTGAAGGCGATCGCCGATCGGCTGGCCGAAGCGTTTGCCGAGATGATGCACGAACGCGTACGTCGCGACCTGTGGGGCTACGCGATCGCCGAAGCGCTCACCGGCGATGAGCTGATCAAGGAACGTTACCGCGGCATTCGTCCGGCGCCGGGCTATCCAGCGTGTCCCGAGCATTCGGTCAAGCGGCCGATGTTCGAGGCGCTGGCGGCCGCCGACATCGGCATGACGCTGACGGAGAACTACGCGATGCAGCCGGCATCGTCGGTGAGCGGTTTCTACTTCGCCCATCCGCAGTCGAAATACTTCAATGTCGGCCGCATCGGCCGCGACCAGCTCGAAGATCTCGCGCGCCGCAAGAGCGAGTCGGTCGCCGAGCTCGAACGCTGGCTCGCGCCGAATCTCGGTTAAAGGCAGCGCCCGGCTTGGTGAATCCCCTGGCCCGTCAAGTCCTCGTCATTGCCAGCGCGCTGGCGACCGTTGCTGTGCTTTCGACATGCAGCCGCAGCGATCCGGAGCGGCAAGTGCGGTCAACCATCGCCGCGATGGCCCAGGCGATCGAGCAGCACCGTGTCAGCGACGCGCTCGAACCGCTGGCAGAAGACTTCACCCGCGACTCCGGCGCCTTCGGCAAGCAGGAGGCGCGGCGGGTGCTCGCCGGTGCCATGCTGCGCAACGAGAAGATCCAGCTGAGCGCCACGGTCACCGAGGTTCGCGTCGAGGGCGAGCGCGCGTTTGCGAAGGTCCGCGTCATCGCGACGGGTGGTGCAGGCTTGCTGCCCGAGCGCGGGCAGACCTGGGAGTTCGATACCGCCTGGCGCCTGGAGGGCGGTCAATGGAAGGTATTCAACGCCGAGTGGCGCGAGGGACTGTAGCCGCGCCGGCCCAATTCGGTGCGCCGCAGATTGCTTTCGGTGCGGGCTGGTGCGATCGTGTTGGCCCTATCCGCGTCACCAGGAGGTCCCATGCTGACGCACGCGCCTGCCACGACGATCCTGCCGGTCCGCGACCTGGCCCGCGCCCGCGACTTCTATGAGCAGCGCCTCGGTCTGAAGCCCATGGGGTTGCAGCAGGATGGCAAGTTCCTGTTTGCGCTCGGTGACGGCGGCACTCTGGCGCTGTTTCCCAAGCCCGAGGGTACGAGGGCCGAACACACGGTGGTCAGTTTCAAGGTCGACGATGTGGTGAGCGAAATCCGCGCGCTGAAGGCGCAGGGTGTCGTGTTCGAGGACTACGATCTCCCGGGCTTCCGAACCGAAGGACACGTCTGTGTGCTTGGGTCGGAGAAAGCCGCCTGGTTCAAGGACCCGGAGGGCAACATCCTCTGCCTGCACGAGGATGTGACGTAGCCGTCACCACTGTCCGGCAGGGCGTCGGCGAGTTGTTCCACGCCACCCCTTGATCATGGCGCGATCGGCCCCACACCAACGGCATAAGCTGTATTTGCATGCGGCCGAGGGAGACCGCGATTCATGACGACACTGATCAAGCCGGCCACTTCGAGCCGGCCGCCGGCCGTGGCCGGCCTGTTCTACCCGGACGATCCGGGTGTGCTGCGCCGTGAAGTGCAGCAGTTCGTGGCCGCGGCGGGTCCGCCGGACCGTGCCGCTCCTGCCCCCAAGGCATTGATCGCACCACACGCCGGCTACGTCTACTCCGGCCCGAGCGCCGGTCATGCCTACTCGCGGCTGGTGCCACATGCCGCGCGCATCCGCCGCGTGATCCTGCTGGGGCCGGTGCACCGCGTGCCGGTGCGCGGGCTTGCTCTGCCGTCGGCTGATCGCTTCCAGACGCCACTCGGTTCGGTTGAGATCGACCGGGAAGCGGTGGCCCTGCTGCGCGACTTGCCACAGATCGTGATCAGCGACGGCGCTCATGCCGCGGAGCACTCCCTCGAAGTTCATCTGCCGTTCCTGCAGCAGGTGCTCGGCCGTTTCACGCTGGTGCCGCTCGCCGTCGGCGACGCGACGCCGGACGAGGTGGCGGAAGTCCTGGCGCGGCTGTGGGGCGGCGAGGAGACGTTGATCGTCGTCAGCTCGGATCTTTCGCACTACCTGCCGTACGCCACGGCGCGTGCGGTAGACCGCGAAACCGTGGAGTCGATGCTGGCCCTCGCGTCGACGCTGCAGCACGAACAGGCCTGCGGCGCGACTCCCGTCAATGGCCTGCTGGCGTTGGCGCGCCGGCGCGGCCTGCGCGCCGAGTTGCTCGACCTGCGCAATTCGGGCGATACCGCAGGAGACCGCGGTCGCGTCGTCGGCTACGCCGCGCTGGCGCTTTACGAGCCGACCGCCGCCGGCAAGTCGACAGACGATGCAGCCGCGGAGTCAGCCGACGCGCGTGGCCCGACGCTGCTTGCGCATGCGCGTTCGGCGATTGCCCAGTTTCTCGGCCTGCGGGTCGTGGCCGCCCCTCAGGCGCCGTTCCTCCACGAGCCTGGCGCGACCTTTGTCACGCTGAAGATCGAACGCGAGCTGCGCGGCTGCGTAGGTTCGCTGCAACCCCGCCGACCGCTGGGGGAAGACGTACGCGCCAATGCGCAGGCGGCCGCGTTCAACGATCCGCGCTTTCCGCCACTGGCGCGCGATGAGTACGACCGGGTCGAAGTCGAGATCTCGCTCCTCTCGGCATCGACGCCCATCGTCGTCGCCAGCGAGCGCGAGCTGCACACGCAGCTGCGCCCCGGCATTGACGGCGTGACGCTGGAGTGGGGTCACCGCCGCTCGACCTTCCTGCCGCAGGTGTGGGAGAGCCTGAGTGATCCGCGGGAGTTCATCGCTCACCTGAAGCGCAAGGCCGGGCTGCCACTGGACTTCTGGTCGACTGAACTCGCGATCTCGCGCTACACCGTCGAGAAGTTCACGGAAGGGTTGCCGGCATGAGCGCGACGATCCGCCAAGCGGTTCCGGAGCGGCAGCCGGACGAGCATTTCCCGGCCCGCTGGTGGCACCGGCTCGATGACGGGCGCATTCAGTGCGACCTGTGCCCGCGCGACTGCAAGCTGCACGAAGGCCAGCGCGGCCTGTGCTTCGTGCGCAAGCGCGAAGGCGATGCGATGGTGCTCACCACCTACGGCCGCTCCTCCGGCTTCTGTGTCGATCCGATCGAGAAGAAGCCTCTGAACCACTTCTATCCGGGTTCCGCCGTGTTCTCGTTTGGCACGGCCGGCTGCAACCTCGCCTGCAAGTTCTGCCAGAACTGGGATATCTCCAAGTCGACCGAAATGGACCGGCTGATGGATCAGGCGAGTCCCGAGGCGATCGCCGAGGCCGCCCTGGCGACCGGCTGCAAGAGCGTCGCCTTCACCTACAACGATCCGGTGATATTTGCCGAGTACGCGCTCGACACGGCGGACGCGTGCCACGCGCAGGGGCTCAAGACGGTGGCGGTCACCGCCGGCTACATCCACGCCGAGCCGCGCCGCGAGTTCTACGCCAAGATGGACGCGGCCAACGTCGACCTGAAGGCGTTCACCGAGGAGTTCTACTTCAAGCTGACCGGCGCACACCTGGCGCCGGTGCTCGACACGTTGCGGTACCTGGTGCACGAGACCGACTGCTGGACCGAGATCACGACGCTGCTGATCCCGACCAAGAACGACTCGGATGCGGAAGTGCGCGCGATGTGCCAGTGGATTGCGCGCGAGCTGCGGCCCGACGTGCCGCTGCACTTCACTGCGTTCCATCCGGACTACAAGCTCGACGATCTGCCGGCCACGCCGGCGTCGACGCTCGCGCGTGCGCGCCGAATCGCGCAGGAAGAAGGGCTCAAGTTCGTCTACACCGGCAACGTGCACGACCGCGAGGGCGGGACCACGTTCTGTCCGGCCTGCCATGCCGCGCTGATCGAGCGCGACTGGCATCGCATCCTGCGCTACGAGCTAACGGACGACGGCCGCTGCCCCCACTGCACGACCGCGATCGCCGGCCGCTTCGGCGCTTTTAAGGGCGGCTTCGGCAACCGGCGCATTCCGGTCCGCGTCGCGCTGCGCTGACACCCCGGCACGGGTCGACTTCGCGGCCCGGGGTGCGGCGGCGAACGTCAGGGGCTTGCGCGCCCACAGTTGACGCTCGGACTTCGGCAGCGACCGCATCTGCATCAGCACCCAGCGCGCGCGCTCGGTCTCCGGGTGGCCCGCGCGGAACTGCTGTTCATGGGCGCTGTGTGGCGCACGCAGGATGCCGGCGAGCCAGGCGGCCTCGAGTGGAGTGAGCTGCTCGGCACGCTTGCGGAAGTAGGTGCGAGCCGCCGCGCGCGCACCGCACAGCCCCGGACCCCAATCCACCGTGTTGAGGTAGAGCTCGAGGATGCGTGCCTTGCCCAGCGTGCGTTCCATTTCGATCGCGTACAGCAGTTCGCGCAGCTTGCGCGCGGCCGTCTTCTCGCCGCCGGTAAAGAGCGTCCGTGCCAGCTGCTGCGTCAGCGTGCTGGCGCCGCGCTTCGGTCCCGGCTCGTCCAGGCGGGCAAGCAGCGGCGCCACCTGTGCTTCGTCGAAGCCGGCGTGGATGTGAAAGCGCTGGTCTTCAGCGGCTAGGACGGCGGCGGGCAGGTAGGTGCCCATGCGGTCGAGTGACACCCAGCGTGTCTCGGTGTCGCCATTGACGATGCGCTGCATGCCGCCGTCCGCCCTGCGGCACGCCATCGCGAACCAGCCGAACTGCAGCGCCTCGGTACCGAGGCCGCCGACGTCCAGCCCGGAGACGTTCAACTGCATCGCGCCGGTCCGGCTCGGCAGCTCGAGGTGCCCGCGCGCTTCGAGCGTGCCTTCGATGCGTGCGGCGAGTGCTTCAGGGACGATGGTGGCGAGCGCTAGGTAGGCCGCGCCGACGTCGGTCGCCGGCAGCTGCCAGCGCAGTCGGATGCGGTCCGACGCAAGCTCGGCGGAGTAGTCGACGCGCAGCGTCTCGGCCGTCAGCCAGCCCGTCACCGTGGCACCGGAGCGCTCGGCGCTGATTTCGACGCGCGGCAGTTGCAGTGGCGTGGAAGCAAGTGCCCGGTGTCGCAGGCGACAGGGTGCGCAGCGGGCCACGATCGCACGACCGTCGCGGCGCAGCGTGATGCGGCCGGCGCTCGTGGCGAAGGCACGGCCATCGAGAAGGACTGCCGACCCTGGGGCCGTGGCCAGGCGCACCAGTCCGGCCACGTTGATTTCGACCGGCCGGCCGGCCACCTGCAACTCGGTGGTCCAGGCCGGCGCCGCGGTGGCGAGAACCCCGTTGGACAGCACGATCACGCCGAGTGCGCCTGTGACGCCCACGACCAGCAGCACGGCGGAGAAGCCCAGCACGGTGACGCACTGCCTGAGAGGCGTCATGGCTGCGTCGTGGCGGACTCGACCACGGTAGTGGCCCACCACGGACCGCCGCCGTACTGAGCCGCCCAGAACCACGACGACATGTCGGTCCATGCGCCCCCGTCGCTGTCGTGGATGCGCTCGCATACGCGCAGCGACGAGCCATCGCGCGACGCGCTGAAACAGCTCCATTGCGCGCCATCTGCATCGACGATGGGTCGTGGCTTGCCGACGGAGTAGCCGAGCGCGGAGAAGCAATTGGCCGCCGGGTGCAACTGGCGCGTCGGTCGATTCACCTGGCGCAGAATCAGGACACGCTCGCCGTCAGTGAAGCGGGCGATCGCGCCCGGGAAGCGCCGCGCGAAACGCTGCTCGAGTTCCGAGAGCGGCAGTTGGGTCAGCGGCTGGTCGCGGAAGTGGGTGGGCCAGTCGACGCGGGAGGGTGCGTCGCTTGCCACCGCCACCGGTCGCGTGAGCCACTTGGCAGGCAACCGGCTGCCTGCCTGCAGCGACCAGTGCGTTGCCAGTGGCATCACGCCCGCGACCAGCAGGGCGCCGACGAAGAAGGTACGGACATTCATTTGTCGCTCCGTGAGACGACACCGGTGAACAGCACCAGCGGGGCGATCGCGGCCATGAAGGCCGCGAGGCCAACGGCTTCGTGCGACCAGGCGGGCCAGGCCACCAGCCCGGCCTCGGGGAAGAAAAGGATCGTGTTACGAACGATGTTGGCGAGCAGCACCAGCAGGGCTGCCACGGCACCGTTGACGAGCGTCCTGCGCGCATCGGTGCGCTGCAGATACGAAAGCAGCGCCGCGGCGTAGCTGCCGAGCCAGAGCATGCCGATGCCGGCACAGGGTGCGTCGATCAGCACGGTCGTGCCGTCGACGACGATCGAGGCGCCGGCCGCGGTGGCGTCGAGGCCACCGATCCACAACATCCAGGCGCTGGCATGCGCCACCAGCACCCGCAGCGGGAAGCCGACATAGAACTGCAGCGATGCAATGATCGGCAGCGCGAGCAGCAGCAGCACGATGAGCGGGGTCGCGGGTCGCCGCAGCGCATGCACGAGGTAAAGCCCGAGCGCCAGCATGGCGAGCGCCGCCGCGGCCAGGTCCGGCAGGACCAGCTGCGCCGCGGCGGCAATGATCGCCAGCATGGCGCTGGCGACGAGCGCCGAGCGAGTCGGTTGCGCCAGCAGCGCATGGTCGCGCAGCAGCAGCACCACTACCGTCAGCCACGCCAGGATGCCCCACGGTTCATCGGATCCGTCGACCAGCCGTCGTGCGACATAGATCCAGTGGGGCCACAGCGCCACGAACAGTGCGGTGAGCAGCCAGACGGCGCGCGGCATCCGCGGCCATGGCACGCGCCGGACTTCGCCACTGCCGATTGCCGTCGGACCCTCGACCAGCAGGCCGAACAGGGGTGACGGCATCGTCCTGCCGATGCGCGCGTTCAGTCGGTCAGGCATGAAGCTTCTCCCGGCGCCGACGACGCATCCACCACATCAGGCCGCCGGTCGCGGCGGCCATCGACAGGAATGCAGGCTCGGGCGTGCTTGGCACTTCGCCGACCGCGAGTTCGCTGACGCCTTCGGGCAGCGGCTGCGGCTGATCGACGCTGCGCTGCGCGCCGGTCGGATTGCGGATGACATGGTCGACCGCGATGAACGAGGTGTAGTCGGTCAGCAGTCCGTACGTCAGACCCAGCGCGGTGATCTCCTTCACCGCCGCGCCATCGTTGACGAGCTTCTGATAGTCGCCGAGCGTGGCGATGCGGCTGCGCGCCCACAGCGTCGCCAGTGCCTGGGTATTCGCGTCCGCCCTGCGGCTCGACGCGATGTCGATCGACCGGTGGAAGGCGCCGGTGGCCGTCAAGCCGGAGATCTCGATCGTGCCAGCGGGCGCTCCTCGGAACTTACCGGACAGCACCAATGGCCGCTGCGCGAAGAGATCGGGCAACTGCGGCGGATCGACGTCGTACGCGTCGAAATCGCGGAACGCCACACGGATTCGCGTCAGCAGCGGTGCCTCTATGTAGCTGCGAAAGCGGTCGGCCTCGACCGCCGCCTGCTGCCGATTCAGCACGATGAACGCCTCGCCGCGCCCTGCGCGGGCCAGCCCTTCGATCAGGAAACGGTTGACGGAGGAGCCGATGCCGAAGGCAAAGACGTTAGCCTGGCCCAGGTTGGCGCGCACCAGATCCATCGCCTCCTTCTCGATCGAAACGTAGCCGTCGGTGATGATCACGAAGCTGCGCGCGCGGGCGGCATCGGAAGGCAGCGCCAGCGCGGCGCGCAGTGCCGCCAGCAACTCGGTCGAACCGGCTCCGCGCTGGCCGTCGATGAAGCGGCGGGCCGCCTCGACGTTCTCGGCGGTCGCCGGCAGCGATTGCCGCGCCAGCATTGACTGTCCGCCGGCAAACGGAATGATGTTGAAGGTGTCGGTCGGGCTCAGGTTCGCGACCAGTCCGCGCAACAGCGTCTTCGCGGTGTCGATCGGGAAGCCGTGCATCGAGCCCGACACGTCGAGAACGAAGACGTACTCGCGCGGCACGATCGCGCTGGAAGCCACGCGCGCCGGTGGTTCGATCATTGCCAGGAAGAAGTTCTCGTCCCTGCCCTCATGCACCAGCACGCCGGAGGCAATCTCGTGGCCGGCGAGTCGATACTCGATGACGATGTCACGGTTCGCGTGCTCGACCGCCGCAGGCAAGGTTGCCTTGACGTTGCGAGTGCCTGCGCCTTCGATCGCGAAGCGGTGCGATGGCGATGCCAGGTCCTGCACCGGGATCGGACTGGCGACCTCGACCGCCATCGCCAGCGCGGCCTTGGGGGCAACACCGGCGCGCAACGTCGGCTGCGCGATCCATGTTTCCGCCTGGTAGCTTTCTCGCCCGGGCGCACCGTTGTAGCGCGGGCCAACGACCGTCGGGAAGACGAAGCGATAGGTGCCGTCGGTCGGGATGATCGTTTCGCTGTAGCGCAGTTCGACGTCGATGTCGTCACCGGGCATCAGGTTGGCGATCGACATCTGGAACACATTCGGCCGATGCTGCTCGAGCAGCGAGGCGCTCTTGCCGGCCTGTTTTGCGCCCTCGTATTCGCGCCGCGCCGCCTGCTTCTCGCGGATCTGCGCCTGCACGACACGGTCGCCAATACGCATCGTCAGTGCCGTGATTGCGGCCCTCGTCGACGCGGGAAATACGTAGCGCGCTTCCAACGCCTGGGTGCCCTCGTTGCGATAGCGCTGCACTACCCGCACATCGGCGATGACGCCGCTTACCTTCACGTCGACCGACGTCGACTTCAGCGGCAATGCATCGACTCCAGGCTCGGCTCGATCGACGATGAAGTACGGCGACAGCGTGCGCTCGGCGGCGTCGGTGCGGTCCGGGTCCCGCACCTGTGCATCGGCCGGGGCCAGCGCGAATAGCGCGCCTGCCGTGACCAGTCCACCCAGCAGCCCGCGAAGCACCGTGGTGAGAGTCATCGACGGCTCCATCAGTCGGCCACGCGAACCAGCGTGGTGGAACCCGACCGGCGCGACGCCACGGCGAGCGTCGTCCAGCGGACGTCATGGCCGCTCACCGCTTCGAGCTCGATCGCGCCCTCGGCGAGTGACGCCAGCGCCTCGGCAGCGGCCAAGGGCACGACGTAGGCGACACCGGCTCGTACGCGGCCCAGCTCGACAGAGCGCGCCGGCCCCGACGCGGGCCGCAGCGTGACCGTCGCCACGCCGGTGGCGTCGGCAGGCGGGATGACGACAACGTGACCGCCGTTTCCTTGCGCGACCAGCAACGCCTGCTCGCGGACCGGCGCGACCGTCGCCGGCAGAGTGATGCTCCAGGCGAGTCCGGCCGGCTGCAACGTGTCGGTCGCAGCGACTTCCACGGTGGCTTGCCTGCCCGGCGGCAGCTGCATCAGGTCGGCTATGGCTTCGTCTTCAGTGGCGCGGACGTGGCCCGCGTCCGGATCGTCATCGCCGCCGCAGTCGGCGCCGCCGAGTAGGGCCAGTGAACGGCCGTCACGGGTGATGGAGAGGCTGTCGACGCTGCTTTCCGTGGCCGGAAGGTGCATCCCCAGGTCAACCGTCCGGGCCATGTCGTTGCGCACCGTCTGCACGACGCGAACGTCGGCGAGCAGGCCGAGGAAACGCATCTCGAGCGCGGCATCGACCAGATGCAGCTGCCGTTCGGCGGGTGTCTCTGCGATGGGTGTGGGCGCAGCGGGCCGGGTCGCCGTCGTCCGTGTGGCAGCAGGCTGCAACGTCGTCTCGGCAGCGGTCGCGGCGCCGACAGGGGCAATAAGCAGCAGGGCGAGCAATTCGGCGGCGGTGATCATGCCGTCGCGCATCAGGTGCAACGCTGACATCTGGTTCTCCTTGTCGTGGTCCATCGTGCCCGTCGGGCCGGTACGGAACGAACGATCCGTAACGCGCACGAAATGCGTGCGAAGCCGGCGCGCGACTTCTGTGAAAGCCGCGTGAAGGAAGCCGGGCCGCCCGGCCTATGCCGAACGGCCGAGCTGTTTAGGCCGGCTGATGAATGTTCAAGTCGGTGGTCAGCGCGGACGATTCGTCCCGCAGCCGATTGCAGCTGTCATTCCACGGAGAAACCCATGCGCCACCAGATGAACCAGAGCACTTATCCGTCCGAAGAAACGATGCGCAATGCGCGCCTGGCGCGCGGCCTGCGCGCGGTGGCCGCCACCGTGATTGTCGGTGGGATCGTAATCGCCGCATTCGACAGCGGTTTGTCGTCGAGCCGCGTCGCGCCGGGTGACGGCCCGATCGGGCAGGCGGGCGCCAGCGGAACGGTGGCCCCGATTGTCAGTCCCGCCGCGGATGCGCCGACAGCGCGTCCGGCCGAGGTGGACGACCCGGGGCTTGGGCGCCTCGACAGGGCAATGGAACAGCACGGTTGAATCCGTCGGCCGCGCATCCCTGAGGAGGACAAGATGAAACGGCTACTTTCGCTGCTGGCGCTTGTAAGTACCGTGGGTACCGCCACGACGGTGGCGGCGGCGCCTGTCGTGGTGGGAAACGACGCGTGTCCGACCTACGCCGTTGACATCGAGTCGTTCGCGTCGTGTGAAGATGACCGCGTCGCGATGCCGGCAACCGTGCAGCTCACTTCCATGATGCTGCTCGCCGAGCCGGCCGTACCGCTCGACAAACGCACCTGGTCCGCGCTGTATGTCGACGCGCCGCGCGCCTACGCGCTGAAGCGCGCCTACCCCGACGGGGTCGTGCTGGTCGACATCCGCAGCAGCGTGGAGATCGGCCTGACGGGTCATCCGCAGGGCGTCGACATGAACGTGGCCTATCGCGAGTTCGAGCAGCCGCTCGCGTGGGACACCCAGGCCAACGGCTGGAAGATGGCGCCCAATCCGCGCTTTGCCGCCGATCTTGACGCGCGCCTGCGGCAGCGCGGGGCGACGACCGACACGATCGTGATGCTGCTGTGCCGCTCGGGCGAAGGCAGTGCGCGGGCTGCGGACGAACTGGCGCTGCGCGGCTACGCGCAGGTCGTGAGCGTCACCGATGGCTTCGAAGGCGACGTCGGCCCGGACGGCCGACGCGCGCTCAACGGCTGGAAGAACGCAGGCCTGCCGTGGACTGCACGCGTCGATGCCGCCCTGATCGCCGGAGCTCGCTGACCGACTGTCTCCCTGGCACTCCAGGCGTGGCGGTCCTCAGTGGCCGCTCGCCTGGAGTTTTTTTTGGGCGGCGACGACGGCCTCGGTGCGATTGCGCACGTCAAGTGCGCGGAAGATCGCCAGCAGATGGACCTTCACGGTGCCCTCCGACAGGCCCAGTTCTCGCGCGATCAGCTTGTTCGGCAGGCCGCGCGCCAGCAGTGCCAGGACCTCTAGCTGTCGCTGGGTCAGGCCGTGCACCGCAGGAGGACTCGCTGCCGCCACGCCGTTACCCGGCTCGCGGCCTGCGCCATGGCCGGTCAGGAACCGGAGCGGCGCGTAGGTTCCACCAGAGAGCACCAGACGCACCGCCTGCAACACCACCGCTGCGGAATCAGACTTCGGAATGAAGCCGGCGACGCCACAATCGATCAGTTCGCGGACCAGCGCGCACGACTCCTCCGCCGACACGACGATGATCGGCAAGGTCGGGAACTGTGTGCGCAGCCGTCCGATCCACGGCACGCCGTCCGATCCCGGCATGTTGAGATCCACGAGGGCGAGATCCGGATCTTCGGCAGCCCAGCGTTCGACTTCGCTGGCGTTCTGCGCTTCGAGCCATTCGATGTGCGGCGACAACGAGGCCAGTGCATGGCGCATTGCCAGCCTGACCATTTCGTGGTCGTCCGCCAGCACGACCCTCAGCGCAGGGCTGGCGTGGCCCGAGTCCGGCGGGTAAGGTGCATGCGGCATGGCGTGGCAAACATACGCCCGGCGCGATGCTGTAAGCAAGAGGAGGGGCAGGAGTGATAGCGTGAATTTTCACGCGCACCTTGCAGGGTGGGGGATGAGGCTCATGGCGCTCGTCGGCGCGGCCCTGCTCGCCGGCTGCAACTTGGCTCCCGGCCCGGACATCCAGCGGCTGACCGAAGGGACGTCCGAGGGCGGGCAGGTCATCACATTGCCACACGACTGGCCTTTCAGGTCTTTTATCCAGGGAACGACGGTCTCCATCCCGTTCAGTGCCGTGGGAGTGTCGGATTCCCTCGGCGTATATATCGGCCCGACGACGCTGACGTTTCGAGCGACAGTCAATGACCGCTTCGTCCACGAAACGGGTGACGTGTCATCGCCAGGAATCAACTACGGGAGCTACCGAGCGCGGCCCCACTTCCGCATTCCGGCCGAATTCATCCGCCCCGCTGAGAATGTGTTGACACTGCAGCTGTTCCTGCCTCAGGGCACAACCTATGCGCAACTCGGCCGCATCTACGTTGGCGATGATGAAGCAGTCGAAGCCCTGGCGCTCCGTCGCATGCTTGCGTTCCACATCGGGCCGCTTGCCATAGGCATCATGCTTCTCGCGGTAGGACTGGTCGCCATGGGCCTGTGGCGAGGTCGACGCGACAGCGAACTGTTCATGCTACTTGCGACCGGTTGCTTGCTCTGGGCCTCGCAGATCCTGCTGTTCCAATGGCCGACCCGAGTCTTGCCGTCACCGCACTGGTCAGTGTTCGTCAATTCGATGTACGCGTGGTTTCCTGCGCTGATAGGAGTGTTCTTCCTGCGCTTCGCATATCGTCGTTCGCGAACGCTCGAATGGTTTGCGATCGCACTTGCGATCGTCGTCGCTCCCCTTATGTATGCGGGATTTCTGTGGGGCTTTGCTGAGGCGGCATTCATAGGCTTGCGGCTGGGTGTGCTGATCTTCATTTCGCTGGCCTTGATTGCCGTACTGCGATACGCACTGCAATTGCGCACGTGGACTGGCTACACCCTGTTCGCCATGGGTGCCGTATGTGTTGGCGTGGCGATCCGGGACTTCGTTCGGTCGTTGTCTCCAGACTCCTACGATGAGCTGATTCTCAACCCCTATTCCGGCCTTGCCCTGCTGCTGATTGCGGGCTGGATGTTGCTCGAGCGCTACCACAAGGCCTACGCGGACTTTGAGATGCTGAACCGCGACCTGGAACACCGTGTGGCGGTGGCGAACGTCGAACTGCATCGGCGCCTGGAGCAGATGGAAGTCGCCCGTGCGACCGCCGAGCAGGCTAGCGCTGCAAAGTCGCGCTTCTTTGCGGCTGCCAGCCACGACCTGCGGCAGCCCCTGCATTCGCTCGGGTTGTTCGCCACGGCGCTGCGGGAAGTCGTGGGCAATGCCGAGGGCCGAGACCTGGTGCGACGCATCGGCGATTCGATCGCGGCGCTGAACCGCCTGTTTGATGAACTGCTCGACATTTCGCGACTCGAGGCTGGCACCGTCGAGGTGCGACGGCGCGACATCGCGCTGCAGCCGCTGTTCGATCGACTAGCCGATGAATTCAGCGCCGAGGCGATGGGACAGGGACTGCGCCTCCGCTTCCACCCGACCGCTCTGGCCGTCAACACC
>Ga0316629_10000039_pt1 | contig 17508 bp, 16 predicted proteins | sample OWC_May_M1_C1_D1_FD_207654 | JGI IMG/M metagenome (GOLD analysis project Ga0316629, IMG submission 207654) | Wetland soil microbial communities from Old Woman Creek delta, Ohio, United States - OWC_May_M1_C1_D1_A | ecosystem: Environmental > Terrestrial > Soil > Wetlands | place: USA: Ohio... | reverse complement strand
CGCTAGCCCTTGAGCGCGCCTGCGGTGAGACCGCGGATGAGGTAGCGGCGGACGAGCAGCGAGAACACCACGACTGGCAGCATGATCATGGTCCCCCCCGCGGCGATCTTTCCCCATTCCCAGCCCTCGTAGTTCATGAAGTTGACGATGGCCACCGGGGCCATCTGTGCCTGGCTGCGGGTCAGGACCAGGGCGAAGAAGAAGTCGTTCCAGGCGAACAGGAAACAGAAGATTGCCGTTGTCACCAGGCCGGGTCCCGCCAACGGCAGCGCGATCCGAAGGAACGCGCCCCACGGGCCGGCCCCGTCGATCTCCGCCGCCTCCTCCAGCGATCGCGGCAGCCCGTCGAAGAACGTGCGCATCATCCAGATCACCAGGGACAGGTTGAAAGTGAGATAAATGATGACCAGGCCGAGGAGAGTGTCGATCAGCCCGAGGTAGCGGTACGTCAGGAAGAAGGGGATGGCGAAGGCGATTGGCGGAGCCATACGGGTGGTCAGGATCCAGAGGGCGATACCCTTGTCCGCCTGAAAGCCGGCCCGGGAGAGCGCGTAGGCCGCCGGGACCCCCAGCACCAGGGAGATCAGCGTGGTCGCCAGGCTTACGATCAGGCTGTTCCCGAAGGAGCGGGCGAACTTTCCCTGCAAGAGGGCGAGGTAGTTGTCGAAAGTCGGCCAGAACGCCAATTGCGGAGGCATGCGAAAGGCTTCGCTCTCGACTTTCAGGGATAGCTGGACGAGCCAGAGGACTGGGAACAGGGTGACGGCCAAGAGGAGGAGGGTCTGCGCGTAGATCAGGATGGCGGAGAGACTCGGCGCCCCGCGGCCCGGACGCCTGACAGATCTATTCGACATCGACCCGCGCTCCCACGGTGCTGACGATAGAGCAACTAATCGCCAGGACGCTGACGAGGACCACCACGCTGATGGCCGCCGAGTACCCGATGAGGCTGTAGTTGAATCCCTGCAGGAACGCGTAGTAGTTCGTGGCCTCGGTCACCGTGCCCGGACCGCCGCCCGTCATGACGAAAATCAATGGGAAGGCTTTCACGCTCTCGATGAGCCGGAAAAGCACCGTGACGACGATGGCCGGGCGCAGTAGCGGCAGGACGATGTGCCGGAAGACCTGCCAGGCGCCGGCGCCGTCGATCCGCGCCGCCTCCAACGGTTCTGCGGGCATCATCTGCAAGGCCGCCAGTAGCATCAACATGGTGAAGGGGGACCATTCCCAGATATCGGCGATGACAATGGCCGGCAAGGCCAGCCCGGGATGGGCAAGCCACGCGGGCTGGGGCAGACCCAGTAGTCCCAGGGCCCAATTCAGCACGCTGATGTCCGGCGTGAAGAGCACCTTCCACATGATGGCTACCACGATGGGCGGCAGCACCATGGGAATGATGAAGAGTGCCCGAACCGCTTCGAGGAACCGGAGGCGGCTGTTCAAGAGCAGGGCCGCCCCCAACCCCAGCAACAGTTGGAACCCTACGGTGAAAACCGACAGGCGAAGCTGGACGCCGAGAGAGTTGAGGAACCGGTGGTCGCTCGCGAGCTCCACATAGTTTGCCAGTGGAGCGCTGAAGTCCCACCAGGTGGCCGGGCGGGCCAGGTTGAGCGGAGTCAGGCTGGTGGAGAAGAGAAAGAGGAACGGGATCAGGGTGACGGCGGCGAGGACGGCGAGGGCCGGCGACAGCAAGATCCAGAAGAACCGGGCACGCTGCCTCACGGCCCTCGCCTCCGCCGCCCTCTACCGTCGGATCTTATGCCCGGCCTTGGTCAGGATGCCCTCAATATCGCGGTTCGTGTCCCGCATGGCTTGGTCGGCCGGCTTCTGGCCCGTCATGACCTCGGTGACCCCGATCGTAACGCGATCCCCGATGGGCGGGAATTCGGGAACCGTCCGGTAGGCCATGTAGCCCGAGCCGGCGAGCTTCAACACCTGACCGTGAAGCGCGCCGATGTCCGAGCCGCCCCAGTTGTACTTCTGCTTATATCTCGGACTGTCGAGTACGCTGGCCCGCGTGACCGCCGGGTACGCCGTGGTTTCGGCGATGCGACTCATGACCTCCTTCGACAGCGCCCAGCGGATGAATTCCCAGGAGACCTCCTTCTGTTTGGCGCCTGCGGGGATCTGCATGCCATGCACGGCGACCTGCGGAAACCGGCCGGCAGGTCCGCCCGGCGGAAGGGTATACGCGACCTTGTCGTGCACCTTGCTCTTGGCGGGATCCCCGGCCAACCCGACCCAGGCCAGAGCGTCGACGTAGATCGCGGTCCGGCCATCCATCATGCCGCCCGAGGACTGCGGCTCCGCGTAGCTGGCGACGCCGGGCACGCTGTAGTCTCGGCAGAGCCTGCCGTACACCTCGGCGGCCTTGATGGCCTCCGGGCTCGCCAGAAGCGGCGTCATGTCCTTCGGCGGGTCGGCGAAGAAGCGCCCGCCGTAGGCGTAGAGGTAGTTCGGCCAGATCCAGTGCACGCCGCCCAGGCCGCGGCCCATGTACGCCTTCGTGTCGGCGGTCTGAATCTTGGGCGCGATCGCCAGCAAGTCGTCGAAGGTCTCGGGGGGGCGCAGCCCGGCCTGTTTCAAGACGTCGGTCCGATACACCATCAGCGTGCTCTCGGCCACGAAGGGCAGGGCCAGGATATCGTTTCCGACCTTCATGGGTGCCATGGCGCCCGCCAGGAAGTCGGCGGCGTCCAAGGCGGGGTCCTTGGCGATGAACTCGTTCAGCTTGGCGGCCCAGCCGGCCCCGATCCACTTCCCCGAAAAGATGAAGGTCATCGTCATGACGTCGAAGGCGCCCGAACCGGTGGACAGCTCCAGGTCCGCGCGCTGGTTGTACACGATGAAGCTGGGGGTGTCGATCTCGACCTTGATCCCGGTGAGGTCGGTGAACTGAGGGAGCAACTGCTTCAACGCGCGAGGGTAGGGATGGTCGAACATGAAGACGTTCAGGCTTTTCCCGGCGAAAGGCTTGGTCGCGGCGCGGCTCGTGGCCGCTGTGAAGAGCGTGGATGCAACCGGGAGAGCCGCCGTCCCGGCGACCCCACGCAAGAACGTTCGTCTCGTCAGCTTCGCCATGAGTCCTCTCCTTTCCCTGGGCACAACCCTTTCCAATCGCGGACCGCAAGACCTCGCGTGTCAGTCTGGTACGACGTCGTGTGGAGCGCCCATTAGGGCAGTGCCATGCGCACGGCAGCGTGCCGCAGCTCGTGCGACAGGTCCGCGCGGGCATATTCGTAGAAGTAGTGGACCGTGTCGCCGGCGAGCACGACATCGACGTATCGGACCGAGCCGCTTGCGTGTGACGAACGGACCCAGGGTTGGTGGGACGGTGTGAGCCGGCGCCACGTCTGGAGGTCGGTGGAAACCGCCAGCATGCACTGCTCGTCGTAGGAGTCGGCCCGGGTCGTTCCTTCGTCGAAGAGCATCGTCCAGACCGGTGAGACCCACACCACCGCGGAGGGTCGGACGTTGATCCCGCCCCACCCCTGGGACCCCGGCTCGGCCACGATGCGGGCCGTGGGGAAATCGATTCCGTCGAGCGATCGATGGAGCGCGATCAACCCCCGGCCACGCGAGCGGATCAGTCCGGCGGCATCCGGCCCCAGGTGTTGGTCGCGCCATGCCGCCGAGGTGTAGACGAGGTATTCGCCACCGACCACAAGGGCGACGGGGTCCTTGACGTGGGAGAAGCCGTACATGGCGGCATCCATCACGATCCGACGCCGCCGGGGATCGAGGGTTTCAATCGACGCCGCCTGGAGCAAGTCGATACGCCAAGTGGCCGGGTTCCGGTCGTAAGGCTGTGCGGTCTCGGAGCAGATGTACAGCCGCCACTCGCGAGAATATGGGTCGCGGATCAGGCTGGCGCGCTCGATCGAGTTGGCTCCGAACTGCTCACGGGTGGCCTCCCAGACCGTGCGCCATCCGGTCGGCGGGGCCGACGGATCACGGCTGGCGACCACTCGACAGACCCCGCCCCGCCGGTCGCCGAGCGGCCAGCGCAGGCGGTGATAGCAATAGAAGAGGTCCGAATCCGGATCGAAGACCGCGCTGGGGGCCCCGGCCCAGAAGCCAAAACCGGCCCCGGGCGGCTCCGCCACCACGTTGCCGGAATCCGGATTGAAAGCGGGCAGGATCCCCCACCACTTTTGACTCGCACCGAGCGTATCGTGTACGGCCATTCGGCGCCCCTCCACGTATCACGCTGTCCCTTGTGTCTTGCTGGAAAGTCACGGTAAATCCGGCGAAGCTGCAGTGTCAAGACGAAACTCGCTGCGCGGACCTTTGATGGTGAGAGGCAGTATACGGCATGTCGCGACTTCGCTCTGAGGTGTCTCGTCCCCGGCGCAACCTTCGTGGTGTCCATGATACGGTTTCGGTCATTGCTGTGGATCTCACATAGCCTCGGCGTTCAGGTCGCGAAGCGACTGGCCGCCCTTCGACGTGCCGGCGAAGATGTTCTACGGAGTGAGAGAGACACGTGCCCAAATCGGGAGCTTGCTTTGTCTGCCTCAACGACCCTTCGACTCACGTGAGTGTCTCTACCTTGACATCTGGACCCATGGTCTGATAGTAAGACCAAGCTAATGTTTACCAAAGTCAAACCACGAAGCGTCTCGGACGACATCGTCGAGCAGGTGGTCTCGGCCATCTTCAGCGGCAATCTTTCCGCCGGCGGGAAGCTTCCACCGGAGCGCGCGCTGGCACAGGCGTTCGGTGTCGGGCGTCAGGCGCTGCGCGAAGCCATCCAGAAGCTGCAGGGAATGGGACTCCTGGAAGTCCGCAAGCCGCAGGGGACGTATGTCCGGGACTTGTCGGCCGACGTTCTCCGCCAATCCCTGGCCCGAATCTTCGACGGCGACGTGGGGAGCTTCCTGCATTTCCTCGACGTCCGGAAGTGGATGGAGGCGATGACCGCCGCCGAGGCGGCGCAGCGGGCCACGGCGGAGGACATCGGCCAAATCGAGACGACGTTGCCGCGACTCCGTCTGGCCGCGTCGCAGAACGATCGCGAAGCGCTGGACGAAGCCGACGTTGCCTTCCACATGGCCATCGTTGCGGCGACGCACAACGGCCCGCTGGTCCACCTCGTGGACACGTTCGGAGACATCATGTGGGCGTCGCACGGGCTCCGCCTGGCGGTGTTGCGCGCGCAGAGCCTCCAGACCATCTGCGAGGAGCATGCGGCCATTTGCGAGGCCATCCGCAGCCGCGCACCGGACCGCGCGCGGGATGCCATGCTGCATCACATCGAGATGATTCGGCGCCGCGTCGAGCGCACGTACGGGAAGGGCGCCGGCGCCCCCGCGGACACACCGCGGCCCGAGGGATCAGATTCCGCAACCACACGGCCGCAAGCCCTGCCGCTCCTCCACCTTTCACACATTTCACACAAATTGAGGTGACCCATGAGACCGCTGGACAAACCCCTGTTGCTCGAGATCTACAAGAAGATGGTGTCCGTGCGGACCTTCGAGGAAACCGCCGCGGACCTCTTCCTCAAGGGCCAGATCCCCGGCTTCCTCCATGTCTACATTGGCGAGGAGGCGGTGGCCGCCGGAGTCATGGCTCACCTGACGGATCGGGACTATATCAGCAGCACGCACCGGGGGCACGGCCACGCCGTGGCCAAGGGGGCGCGCCTCGACATGATGATGGCCGAGCTCCACGGCAAGAAGACCGGCTATTGCCACGGCAAGGGCGGCTCCATGCACATCGCCGACCTGGATCTGGGCATCCTGGGGGCGAACGGGATCGTCGGGGGCGGGGTACCGATCGCCACGGGCGCCGGCCTGGCGCTCAAAATGAAGGGGACCGATCGCGTCTGCGTCTGCTTCTTCGGGGACGGGGCCAGCAATACGGGCGCCTTCTACGAAGGCGTGAACCTTGCGGCGGTGTGGGGCCTCCCGGTGGTCTTCGTCTGCGAGAATAATCAGTACGCCGAGTCCACTCCGCGAGCCACCCACCAGAAGGTCAAGAACGTCTCCGATCGCGCCGCGGCCTTCAACATTCCCGGGGTGACCATGGACGGGATGGACGTGTTCGATGTGTACCAGAAGACGGGCGAGGCCATCGACCAGTGCCGGGCTGGCAAAGGGCCGATTCTGCTCGAGGCGCGAACGTACCGGTTCCTCGGGCACTTCGTGGGGGATCCGCAGAACTACCGGAGCAAGGAAGAGGTCGAGGAGTGGAAGAAGCGGGACCCCATCCAGATGTTCCGGGCGCGGATGATCGCCGAGGGCAAGCTGACCGCGGCCGAGATGGACGCCATCGACGCGCAGATCAAGGAAGACATGGAGGCTGCGCTGGAGTTCGCCCGCAAGAGTCCGGAGCCCGAGGTGGAGTTCGCGCTGCAGGACATCTTTACGGAATGACGGCAACCGACAGCGTTCAGCTGTCAGCCATCAGCGTAATGTGCTTTTTCGCGTTTTGAAAGCTGATCGCTGATAACTGACTGCTGACCGCTCGTTGGCCCGAACCAGACTGGGCCACAAAGGAGAAATCCATGCGTAAGATTACGTATCGCGATGCGGTCATCGAGGCGCTGCGCGAGGAACTCCGGCGCGACGAAAAGGTGTATCTCTTGGGCGAGGACATCGGCGAGTTCGGCGGCAGCTACAAGACGACGGTCGGACTCCTGCAAGAGTTCGGCAAGGAGCGCGTGCGGAACACGCCGATCTCCGAGGCGGCAATCATCGGGGCGGCGCTCGGCTCGGCGCTCCTCGGGATGCGCCCAGTGGCGGAGCTGATGTACGTCGACTTCTCCGGGATCGCCATGGACCAGATCGCCAACCAGACCGCCAAGGTGAAGTACATGTTCGGCGGCAAGGCCAAGGTGCCGGTCACCATCCGCACGCAGGGAGGCACCGGCCGGTCGTCGGCCGCCCAGCACGCCCAGAGCCTGGAGGCGTGGTTCCTGCATGTGCCGGGCCTCAAGGTCGTCATGCCCTCGAACGCCTACGACCTGAAGGGACTGCTCAAGGCGTCCATCCGCGACGACAACCCGGTCATCTTCATCGAGCACAAGCTGCTCTACGCGACTAGCTGCGAGATCCCCGACGAGGAGTACGTGCTGCCCCTCGGAAAGGCGGAGGTCAAGCGCCAGGGGAAGGACGTGACCATCGTCGCCAACTCGCGGATGGTTCAGCTCTCCCTCGCGGCAGCGGATCGGCTGGCCGCCGAGGGGATCGATTGCGAGGTCGTGGACCCCAGGACGCTGGCGCCCCTGGACGAGGAGACGATCCTGAACTCGGTGGCCAAGACCAACAAGCTGGTGGTGGTCTGCGAAGCGGCGCCCGTGTGCAGCTTCGCCTCCGAGGTGGCGGCGATCGTGGCCGAGAAGGGCTTCGACCTGCTGGACGCCCCGATCCAACGCGTGACGTCCATGCACACCCCGATCCCCTTCGCGCCCAAGCTGGAGAAGTACGTGACCGTGAGCGAAGAAAAGATCATGGCGGCCGTGAAGAAGATCGTCGGGTAGGGCGAGCCGGCCGGTGCCGCGATTCGAGCCGGGGCTGTCCTTGACAGTCGGCGGCAGGGCAGACGATAATTCTGCCCCGGCCTGTCACGTCACGCGGACGATGGTGCTGCACTGATCATCTTGCCGGGGATCCGAGGGGGCCTCAAGGAGAGTTCCGATGGCGACGCGCTTGGATGTGCCGCAGCTCGGGCTGACCATGGAGACGGGCACGATCCTCCAGTGGGTCAAGGCCGAGGGCGACAAGGTGGAGAAGGGGCAGCCGGTCGTGGTCATCCAGACCGACAAGGTCGAGTACGAAGTGGAAGCGCCGGTCGCCGGGACTCTGCTCAAGATCGCGGCGAAGGAAGGCGCGGAGCTGCCGGTGGGAAGTCTCATGGGTGTGATCGGGCAGGCAGGCGAGGATATCTCGGCCCTGCTGGGGGGCGCGCCCGCCCCGGCCCGCGGTCGGGGCGAGCCAACTGGTCAAGTGGTCGATTCGTCAACTGGTGGACCGGGTGTCGGAATACCGCAAGCCGTCCGTCCCGAATCGACAAGTCGACCAATTGACACGTCGACACGCCAAGCGGCGCCGCGCGCGCCGGGCGAGCGCGTGAAGATCTCGCCGGTGGCCAAGAAGTTGGCGCAGGACCACGGAATTGACTTCAACACGCTGGCCGGCACGGGGCCCGAAGGCCGCATCGTGCGGGAGGACGTGGAAAAGGCGATCGCAGCGAAGAGCACGGTGCCGAGCGTCGGGTACCCCCAGGGTGGCCGAGCACCGAGTGCGGAACCGCAAGCCGTGACGCCGGAGACCATCCCGCTGAGCGGGATGCGGAAGGTGATCTTCGAACGGATGGGGCAGTCCTCACGTGAGGCGGCGCGAGTCACCCTGTTTGCGGACGCCGATCTGACGGAGTTGGTCCGCCTGCGGCAAGCCAAGGCGGCGGAGTGGGAGCGGCGCTTCGGCCTCAAGCCCAGCTACAGCGACCTGATCCACCTGGCGGTGGCCCGCGCGCTGCGGGAGGAGCCTCGGATCAACTGCCGGCTGGACGGGCAGGCCGTGCGTGTGCGTCGAGAGGTCAACCTCAGTTTCGCCGTCGACCTCGGGGAAGGGCTCGTGGCCGTCGTGATCAAGGATGCGGACAAAAAGTCGCTGGCGGATCTCGCCAGCGTCGCCAGGGATCTGGCGGAACGGGCGCGGGCAGGCAAGCTCACATCGGACGACATGGCGGACGGCACCTTCACCGTGACCAATCTCGGCGGCCTCGGGGTGGAGCACTTCACGCCCATCATCAACCAGCCGCAGGCCGGCATCCTCGGCGTCGGGAAGATCATGGAGAAGCCGGTCGTCCGGGATGGCGGGATTCACGTGCGCTCCATGCTGACCCTCTCGTTGGTCTTCGATCACCGGCTGCTGGACGGCGCCCCGGCGGCGAAGTTCCTGGCCAAGGTCAAGGAGTTGCTGGAAAATCCGGCCTGGATTTGGTGAGCCGACAGCCTGGAGGGATGTGCTGAGTACACGGAGTGCGCCGCCGGCTCGGGCAGACGCACCGGAGTCCGTTGCCGCTGGGGCGCGAATTCCATGGCGGGTGCTTGACCTCGGCCTCGAGCCCTACGGCGCCGTTTTGGAGCGGCAGTTGGCACTGCTGGAGGAGCGCATCCAGGGTCGCGTTCCGGATACGCTCATCTTGGTAGAGCATCCGCCGGTGGTGACGCTGGGTCGGGCCAAGACGACGGCGAACCTGCGCCACACGCCGGAGGCACTCCGGGCCAGCGGCATCGAGTTCTTCGAGGTCAGCCGCGGCGGAGACGCCACCTATCACGCGCCCGGCCAACTGGTCGGGTACCCGATCTTCGACCTCCGGCAGCACGGCCGGGACGTGCTGCGTTTCTGCCGGGGTGTCGAAGCGGCGTTGGGCGGCGTGCTGGAGGCGGTCGGCCTGCGTGCCCGATCGGTGCCCGGCAAGGCGGGCGTCTGGGTCGGCGACCGCAAGATCGCGTCGCTGGGGATTTCCCTGCGTCGCTGGGTGACGTTTCACGGGTTCGCCCTCAACGTTGGCGTAAACCTTGCCGGTTTTCAGGTGATCCGGCCCTGCGGGGAAGAGCCGGGGGTCATGACCTCGATGGAGGCTCTGCTCAAGCGCTCAGTCGCTATGGGGGAGGTGCGGAGCCGGGTTGTCGCGGAGTTCGCCCGGGTTTTCGGTTTCGGCGAGCAGCCTGCGGTCTCGCGTTGATCGGCTCGGACAAGAGGAGGTTGATCATGGCGTTTCCGAAGATGTTCCGTGTGAAGCAGGAGTTGGAAGGCCCGATGCTGGCCGACATTCCAGGGGCGGTGCGCGACACCATCCGCAGCCTGCGCCTGCAAGAGAAGGTGAAGGCCGGCCAGACCGTGGCCATCACCTCGGGGAGCCGCGGCGTGGCCAACATCGCCCGGATCACCCGGGCGGCGGTGGACGAATTGAAGACCCTGGGCCTCAAGCCGTTCATCGTGCCGGCCATGGGCAGCCACGGCGAGGCGACGGCCGAGGGCCAGCTCAAGATTCTGGCGAACTACGGGATCACCGAGGCCACCATGGGCTGCCCCTTGAAGTCCAGCATGGACGTGGTCCACATCGGCGACGTCAAGGGATTGCCCGTGTTCTGCGACAAGAACGCCTGGGGCGCCGACCACATCGCCGTGGTGGCCCGCGTCAAGGCTCATACCGACTTCGACGGCGAGATCGAGAGCGGGCTCTTCAAGATGATGGCCATCGGGTTGGGCAAGCAGCATGGAGCCGAGCACTACCACCGCGCCGGCCACCAGTACAGCTATGCCGAGATCTTTCCGATGACCGGCCAGGCCGTGCTCGATTCGGGGCACGTCCTCTTCGGCCTGGCCACGGTCGAGAACGGCTACGAGCAGACGGCCAAGGTGCAGGCGGTCCTGCCCAAAGACTTCGCGCCGGTGGAGAAGGCCCTGCTCGTCGAGGCGAAGGTGTGGATGGCGCGCATTCCGTTCGACGCCATTGACGTCCTGATCGTGGACGAGCTGGGGAAGAACATCAGCGGCGCCGGCATGGATCCCAACGTGACCGGCCGCGCCTCCGTGCAGAAGCCGGCCGGCAAGCCACGCGTGCGCCAACTCATCGTCCGGGACGTGACGCCCGAGGCCGAGGGGAACGCCATCGGTGTCGGCTTTGCGGATCTGACGACCGAGCGACTGGTCAAGAAGATCAACTACGCCGCCATGTACATGAACGCCATCACCTCGGGTGTGCCCGAGGCCGCCAAGGTTCCCGTCACGCTCGAGAACGATCGCGAGGCCATCCGGACGGCGCTGGGAATGATCGGCCTGATCCCGGTCGAGCAGGCCAGGGTGGTCCGAATCAAGAACACGCTGCACCTCACCGAGCTTGACTGTTCGGAGCCCATGCTCCCCGACGTCAAGGCGCACGAGCGGCTCCGCGCCGCCACGGAGCCCAAGCCGATGACGTTCGATGGGAGCGGCAACCTCCCGCCGTTCTAACAGGAGACTCGGCAATTTGGCGATTGGGCAATTTGGCAATTCGGCGATTGGGCAGGTCGGCAACTCGGCAATTTGGCGACTTGGCTATTTGGACACGGAGACGTGAGGTGACCGTCGAGGGTCCTTTCCTAATTGCCCAGTCGCCGAGTCGCCTAATTGCCCCATCTCCCAGTCGCCGAGTCGCCTAATTGCCCAATTGCCATTCTGTCCACGTGCCATTCGAGAGGGAAAAGGGTCATGGTGGGATACTTTATTGATCCAGCTCTTCTACCGGGAAAGGCGTTAGCGCCGGGGGTCGAGCTGAAGGTGACGTGGGGCCAGCACCTCATGCTGTCCTTTGTCCGGCTTGGGGCCGGCGGAGTGGTCCCGGCGCACAGCCATCCCCACGAGCAGGGGGGCGTCTGTCTGGAAGGGGCCATGGAGTTCACGATCGGTGCCGAGACGCGGGTCGTGCGGCGCGGGGAAGGCTGGATGATCCCCGGCGGCGTGACGCACTCCGTACGGGCCCTGGAGGACGGCGCCACGGCCCTGGACATCTTCTATCCGCACCGCGAAGACTACAAGTAGTCGCCGAGTGCCAGGTGCCGAGTGCCGGGAGGTGTCGACTGGTCCATTGGTCGACGCGTCGACGGGTGCGCCAACCAAGGTGGTGCAAAGAATCGACTAGCAGGATGCTGAAAGAAACGCTTTACCTCAGGCTGATCAAAAAGGTCCAGATCCAAGGCGGCGTGCCGGGTACCCATCCGTGAGGATGGGTGCAGGCGCGAGGCGTACTCAGCACGTACGTCGCAGCGCCGCGGGAGCGCGCCAACGCCGGAGATGGGCATTTTCAGCAGCCTGCTTGGAGAGGAGGCGACCATTCGACACCCGCTGAAGGCCAAGCTGGCGCGAGGGGAGGCGGTGTGGGGCACGTTCGTGTTCGAGTGCGGAGCCCCTGCCACGCCGCGTTACCTCAAGGAAGCCGGCTGGGATTACATCCTGATCGACACGGAACACGCCAGTTTCAACATCGAGACGGTTGCGAATCTGCTCCACGTCTCGTCCGCCATCGGCCTGCCGGCGCTGGTCCGCGTTCCGGAGACGCGGCGCTCGCTCCTCAGCCGTCCGCTGGATGCGGGTGCCGCGGGCCTCATGATCCCCCGGGTGGAGAGCCGGGCGCAGGCCGAGGAGATCGTCCGCTACACCAAGTTTCCGCCGATGGGCGACCGGGGCGTCATCCTGGGCACGGCTCACAACGCCTACCGGGCGGAAAACGGCCGGCGGTTCCTGCGCCAGGCGAACGCCGAGCTGTTGCTGATCATGCAGATCGAGACGATGGCCGGGGTGGAGCACGTCGACGAGATCGTATCCGTCCCCGGTCTGGACGTGGCGCTGATCGGCCCGTACGATCTGTCCACCTCGATGGGCATTCCAGGCGAGGTGAATCACCCCCGCATGGTGCGGGCCATCGACGCCTTCCTCAAGACCTGCAAGCGGCACGGCGTCGTGCCCGGGAACTTCGTGACCTCGGTCGAGGACGGCCGGGCGTGGCTCCGTCGCGGCATGCGGTTCCTGATCTATGGGGCGGATTTCATGCTGCTCATGGAGCGCAGCCGACAGGTTCTGGCGGCGCTCCGTCCGAAGGAGAAATCACGTGGCCGGTCATAGCGGAACGTTCAAGGTCGTGTGCACCGACGCACACCTCTTCCCGCCGAGGCAGGAGCTGGAGATCCTCGGGAAGCTCAACTGCGAGATCGTCCCGGCCGTATGCAAATCGGAGGACGAGACGATCGCCGCCTGCCGCGACGCGCACGCGATCCTCAACACGGCGGCCAAGATCACCCGACGCGTCGTCGCCGAACTCAAGAACGCCCTCGTCATTTGCCGGTACGGGATCGGCGTGGACACCGTGGACATCCCGGCGGCCACCGAGCACGGGATCGTCGTGGCCAACGTGCCCGATTTCTGCTTCGACGAGGTCGCGGACACGGCCATGAGCCTGATCCTCTCGGTGCCGCGCAAGGTGCATCTCGTGAACGCCGCGGTTCACAAGGGCATCTGGAACAAGGACGCGGCCAAACCGGTCCGTAAATTCCGCGGAGCGACGCTAGGGATCTTCGCGTTCGGAAATATCGGCCGCAACGTTGCCAAGCGGGCGATCCCGTTCGGCTTTCGCATCCTCGTCCACGACGCCTACCTCGCACCCGAACAGGTGCGGGATTACCCGGTGACCCTGGTCGATTTCGACACCCTGCTCAAGGAATCGGACTTGCTGACGGTGCACGCACCGTTGACGGACGAGACGCGTCACAAGTTCAACGAGGCCGCCTTCCGGAAGATGAAGCCGTCTGCGTACTTTTTCAACCTCGGGCGCGGGCCGATCCACGACCAGAAGGCCCTGTGCCGGGCGCTCACGGAGGGCTGGATCGCGGGCGCCGGACTGGATGTCCTGGAGAAGGAGCCGCCGGACCCGGCGGACCCCATCTTGAAGCTGGACAACGTCGTCTTCACGCCGCATTATGCCTCGTACACCGAGGAGGCGTATGAGGAGCTTCAGCTCAAGACGGCCCAGAATGCGGCCGCCGTGGTTCGCGGAGAGTTTCCGAAGTATGTGGTGAACCCCGAGGTGAAGGCAACGGCCCGTCTGCTGAAGCAACTGCCACGCTAACCACCAATCCCGGATACCCGGAGGAGGATCGACGATGAGGCTGAAGGGGAAGAAGGTCGCGGTGTTGGCGGAGGAGATCTACCAGGAAATGGAGCTGTGGGTCCCGTACTACCGGCTGAAGGAGGAAGGGGCCGACGTGAAGATCGTGGCGCCGGAGAAGAAGACCTACAAGAGCAAGCTCGGCTACCCGGTGAACGCCGACGTGGCGGCCGCCGACGTGTCGGGCAAGGACTTCGACGGGGTAGTCATCCCAGGCGGTTATGCGCCCGACATGATGCGCCGCTACCCGGCCATGCTGAACCTCGTGCGCGACTGCTTCAATCAGGGCAAGCCGGTAGCCGCCATCTGCCACGCGGGCTGGGTTCCGGCCTCGGCGGGCATTCTGAAGGGGAAGACGGCGACCTGCTTCTTCGCCATCAAGGACGACCTCATCAACGCCGGCGCCAAGTACGTGGACGAAGAGGTGGTGGTGGACGGGAACCTCATCACGTCCCGGACGCCGGGCGATCTGCCGGCCTTCTGCCGGGAACTGGTCAAGGCGCTGGAGAAGTAAGAAGCGCTACGTCTGTGCTGTGGTTCAAGGTGCTGCGGTTTCCCGGATCCCGCCTTGAACCGCGGCCCCGTGAACCGCACGTCAACATGGAGCCGAGAACCTCGACCGCGCCACGTCCGAGCAGGATCTGAAGAATCCACTTCAGGCTGCTCAAAAAGGTCCAGATACAAGGCGGCCCGCCGCAGCCGGGGTACCCACCGCAGGTGGGTCCAGGCGTACTGGAGGTACGCCGCAGCGAGTGGCTAGGTGGGCCAACGTCGTAGATGGGCCTTTTTCAGCAGCCTGCCAGGAGCCCTCATGATTCTCCCCGCTATGTACCGCATTCGGCAGAAGGTGGATCCGCCGGTGGTGAAGGACGTGGCATCCGCCGTGCGGGCCGAGATTCGCAAGTTGAACTTGGGGGCCCGCCTCAAACCGGGCGCTCGCGTGGCTGTCACCGGTGGAAGCCGCGGCGTGGCCAACATCGCCACGATCCTGCGGACGACGTGCGACTGCCTCAAGGAACTGGGGACGCAGCCTTTCATCGTGCCCGCCATGGGGAGCCACGGCGGCGCGACGGCGGAGGGGCAGATCAAGGTCCTGGCCCGCTACGGCGTGACGCCGGAGAGCATGGCCGTGCCGATCCTGTCCTCCATGGACACGGTGGAGATTGGCCGGATGCCGTGGGGCTTCCCGGTCTACGTGGACAAGCACGCCTCCGAGGCGGACCACATCGTCCTGGTGAATCGGATCAAGCCGCACACCAACTACCGCGCCCACGTGGAGAGCGGCCTGATGAAGATGCTGGTGATCGGCCTGGGGAAACACCAGGGCGCGATCGTGGCGCATCGGGCGTCGGTGGATGTCGGACTCCCCAGGGCGATTCCCGAGGTGGCGCGCTTCTCCCTGTCGAAGCTTCCCATCCTTTTCGGACTGGGCATGCTGGAGAACGTGCGGCACCAGACGGCGAAGATCGAGGCGGTGCTGCCCGAGGCGCTGGAGGAGACCGAGGCGCGGCTGCTCGCGGAGGCCTGGCCGCTCCTCGGGCGGATTCCGTTCGACTTCCTGCACCTCCTGATCGTGGACCAGATGGGGAAGGAGATCAGCGGGACGGGGATGGACCCCAACGTCCTCGGCCGCCTGTACTTCTTCCCGAACGAGGAGCCGAAGAGCCCGCGGTACATCCGGATCCTGGTGCGCGATCTCACCGAGCAGACGGCGGGGAACGCGGTGGGCATGGGCCTGGCCGACTTCACAACGCGCCGGCTGGCCGACAAGGTGAATTTCCAGTACACGTATACCAACGCGCTCACCGGACTGTCGCCGATGCGGAGCAAGCTCCCCATCGTCTTCGAAACGGACCGGGAAGCGATTGAAGGGGCCCTGAGGACGATCGGCCTCACCGAGCCGCCCGACGCCAAGGTGGCGCGTATCAAGAATACGCTGGACCTGGAATACCTCTACGCGTCCGATGCCCTGCTGCCCGAGATCAGGGAGCGCGGCGACCTGGAGATCGTGAGCGGCCCGCACGCCTTCACATTCACGACGCAGGGCGACCTCGCGGACGGGGCGAATTGAGTGCGGCCTGCAGCGGAGCGGCCGAGGCCGGGGCGGATGCCGGTTCGGCCGTTCCGGCGCTTCTGACGCGACCCTTCCTGTTCATCTGTCTCGCCACGGGTTTCTTCTACCTCAGCTTCTACCTCATCCTGCCGGTGATGCCGCTGTACGTGGCCGGCCTGGGCGGGACGTCTTCCCAGATCGGCCTCATCATCGGGCTGTTCGCCACGACGGCCATGCTCATGCGACCCCCTGCCGGCTGGCTCATCGACACGCGGGGGACCCGGCCAATCCTGTTTGTCGGGATGGCGATCTTCCTGCTCGCCTCCCTGGGCTACCTCGCCGCGCAAAGCGTCCAGCCCATCCTCGCCCTGCGGCTGTTTCACGGGATAGGCATGGGCCTCTTTCCGACCGCCGCCACCGTCGTGATTGCGGAGCTCGCGCCTTCGACGCGTCGGGGCGAGGCGATGGGTTGGTTCGGAATCACCAACAGTCTTGGCCTCATCCTGGGTCCCGTCATTGGGCCATCCGTCGCGGGGCGCCTTGGCTTTCCGGCGTTGTTCTTGTTGGCGGCGGGCGTGGCCGGCTTGGGCATGGCGTCCATCTGCCTGGTGCCGGCGGCCGAGCGGCGCGCAGGGCGGTCGCGCGTGCCGCGCCCCTCGGACCTGTTCAGCCAGGCCACCGTGCTTCCCTCTCTCATCCTGCTGCTACTCTACATCCCGTACGGCATCGTGGTCGCCTTCATCCCGCTGGTGGCCACGTCTCGCGGGCTGGCGAATCCCGGTCTTTTCTACGCGGTCTTTGCCGTGGCCATGCTCCTCGTCCGCGCCAAGGCGGGCGAGATGTCGGACCGGCGCGGGCGGGCGGCGGTGATCGTGCCGGGGATGATTGTGACGGGGTTGTCCTTTCTGGTGCTCGGGATGACCACCGGCCCGTTGGGCGTATTGACGGGCGGCGCCGTCCTCGGCCTCGGAATCGGGAGCGCGCAGCCGGCTCTCATGGCCCTCACCACGGACCGGGTCCCGCCCGCGGAGCGAGGCAAGGCGATGGGGACGTTTTACACGGCGTGGGAACTCGCGATCGCCTCCGGCGCCGCCGGCGCAGGCTGGCTCCTGAACGTCACCGACTTCGCCGCGCTCTTTCTTGCTGCGGCCGCCATACCGATAGGTGGGGCCTGCCTTGCGAGGAAGGCGGGCCCGACCCAGGGTCGCCGCTCATGACCGGCATCGCACTGCATGACGGGACCGGACGGCTCGTGTGCCGAATGAACTGGATGCAACCTGGGCAGGGCGAATGTGCGCAGATGTGATCGTCGTGGGGGCGGGTCTGGCCGGAATGGCGGCGGCGCTGGCGGCAGAGAAGGCCGGGGCCGACGTGATTCTCATCGACCGGGGTCCGATCGGGATGGGAACGAACTCCGCGTTGTCGAATGCGGCGTTTTCGGGCCCGATCTCGCGGGAGCGCGCCGACGAATACGTCGATCTGGTCCTCCAGATCGGAAAACGCCTGAACCGTGTCGCCTATGTGCGGAAGGTGGCCCGCGGAGCACCAGCCGCTGTCGCGTTCCTCGAGTCGCTCGGCTTGGACGTCGTGCGCACGCCCGGGCAGTGGCTGGTTCGATCGGCCCAACCGGAGGTCATCCCAGGAGTTTCGCTTGTTCGCCGCGTCGCCGAGCTGGTCGCCCAGCGGGACCGGATCCGAACGGAATGTGGCCTGTATGTGGAACGGCTGCAGAGGAGCGCGGAGCACATCGTCGGCGTGAAGGGTGTCGATCTCGGCGGATGCGAGCAAGAACTACGGGC
>Ga0316629_10000038_pt1 | contig 17660 bp, 15 predicted proteins | sample OWC_May_M1_C1_D1_FD_207654 | JGI IMG/M metagenome (GOLD analysis project Ga0316629, IMG submission 207654) | Wetland soil microbial communities from Old Woman Creek delta, Ohio, United States - OWC_May_M1_C1_D1_A | ecosystem: Environmental > Terrestrial > Soil > Wetlands | place: USA: Ohio... | reverse complement strand
TTGGATGTGGGGGCGAGGTTCTTCCCGCAGCGCGAGCACTGCGTGAAAACCACCAGCTGATGACCACACTGCGGACAGAACTGGGAGTCGGCCGGGACTCCGTTCCGGCATTCCGGGCAGGTTGCGGCGGGGGGTGCTCCTGGTGGCTGGGGCATCGGTTTTGGGCCGGAAAAATACTGGGCGAACATCGCCGGCAGCATCAGCCCCAGGCCGGCGCCCATGCCGGAAGCAGCGCTGCCGTCGGCGGTCGAGGCCTTTTCCATGGCCATGGCCGCCTTCATCTGCATGAGCTTCTCCATGTCCTTGAACACGCCCATGCGGCTGCGGTCGTCGATCGCCTGCTGGACCTCGGGCGGCGGGGTGATGGCGTTGATGTAAATCTGGTCCAGGCGGATACCGAACCGGCCGAAGTCCTCCTCCAGGCGCTTGCTCAAACCCTCGGACAGCTCGTCGTATTTCGCGGGAAGGTTCAGGAGCGAATCGAGGGTCTGGCCCATGTAGTCGTTGAACCGGGAGACGATCACCAGATTGAGATACTCCTCGACCGCCTCGGTGCTGAAAACCCCCTGGGTCCCCACCAGGCTGTTGATGAAAAGGGCCGGCTGCACCACCTGGAGGTTGAAGACGCCGAAGGCGCGCAGCCGGATCAGGCCGAGCTCCGCGTCCTTGTAGGCGACGGGGTCGCGCGTACCCCACTTGAGGTTGGTGAACACCTTCAGGTTGACGAAGTAGACCTCCGCGCGCAGGGGGCTTTGCATCCCCCAGGGGATGCTGGCGATTTTGGTGAGAATGGGGATGTTGCCGGTTTTCAGGGTGTGGCGGCCCGGGCCGAAGGCGCCCACGGCCTTGCCCTTGTAGAAAAATACCGCCGCCTGGCTCTCTCTCACGGTGAGTTGCGCGCCCCACTTGATTTCGCCCGAGCCCTCCTGGGGGAGACGGTGCACGAGCTGTTTGCCGGTTTCGTCGAACCACTCGAGGTTTTCCAGGAAAACGATATTTTTGTCAGCCATGTCTCCTCCTGTATGCCGATGGTCGCATGAAAATGAATTCGGTCTGTCGCATGATGATCTATCGGCATTTGGGGGCCGATGCTTGAGGCATCTTTCCGGTGGTTGCCGGCATCGTATCGGGTAGTTACCCTTAAGCCATTGCCAGTCGAATGGAGCAGGATAACGCGGTAAATAAGATGGTTATGAGAAAGAGGAAACGTCATGATCCGCATTTCAAAAAAATCCCGGCTGGACCCGGATGAAATCCTCGTAAAAGCTTCGCGCTATTTCGGAAAAGACGGAGAGGGGTTGGACGAGACGGAGCGCGGCCCCTGCTGCATTTCATTTTCAGGGGCCGGGGGGCATGTCACCGTGACGGTTTCCGAGAGGGGCGGCCATCGGGAAGTGGACGTGGAGGCCCGGGAGTTCGAGTACCAGGCGAAACGGTTTCTCGAGTCCGTCTGAGGGGCGTCAGTGCCGCGCCAGCCAATAAATCACCGGCACCAGCAGGGCCGCCAGGATGAGGAGCCCCGGGGGGGAGAGGTAGGCCGAATACCACGGGAGGTTGCGGCGGCGCGAGTTCTTCACCTCGGAGAGGAACCAGTTTCCGAGGATGGCGGCTCCCAGGACGACGGAAATCAGTTTGGCGATTTCTACAAGATTGGTCATTCTAAAGAGAAAGCAAATTGCGGTTGATATTTTCGACGGTTAATGTATATTGAACACTTGTCAAGGAACGCCGGAGACGTCCCGCCGATCAGTGCCGTCTGGCGCGCCTGGAGGGATTCGAACCCCCGGCCTACGGATTAGAAGTCCGTTGCTCTATCCAACTGAGCTACAGGCGCACACGTGATTTTTTTAACACATGTCCGGAGGGGTGTCCATACCCTCACCGGCTTTGAGAGCTGATAACCACCGAAAAAAAGCAGTGAAGTTCACCTCCCCCCGGACGAGCAGCAGAATGAAAAAAGAGGCAGCGAAAAAGAAGCCGTCAGTCACGGCCAAAACCACCGCGGCGAAGAAGTCCAAGGCCAAGCGCGCGCAGGCGCCCAAGAAGCCCCTCAAAACCCGTGCGGTGAAGAAACCCGTCGCGCGGAAGATGGCATCCATGCCTGCCAAGGCCGCCAAGCCGGCCGCAAAAGCCAAGGCTGCGAAGAAGGCTGTGCCGGCAAAGCTGTCAAAACGCACGGCGCCGGTCCAGTCTTCGAAATCCACCCCTAAACATAAACCGGCGAAAGCGCAGATTCCGGTCAAGACAAGGCCCAGACCCAAGGCGTCGAAGAAGACCTTACCGGCAAAGCCGTCAGAACCTTCGTTGACGGTCAAGCCTTCGAAAACTCCCCCAAAAGGCAAGCCGGCGAGAGCGCCGGAGGCGGTCAAGGCCGCGCTCAGGCCCAAGGTCGACACAAAGCCCATTGCAGCCCCGCCGGCCCCCGAAGCCCCGCCCGCAGAGAAGCAGGAGAAGCCGATTGTTGCGACGGCCGAGAAAGCGCCTGCGAAAGCGGTCAAACCCCTTAAAACCGCGAAAAAGGCAAAAGACCAGGATTCCGACAAGGCCCTGGTCAAGTTCGACCCCCTGCAGCGCTATCTTTCAGAGATCAGCAAATACCGGTTGCTCACGCGAGACGAGGAACGCGACCTGGGCACGCGGGTCAAAGAGCAGGGCGACAAGGAGGCGGCCTACGCGCTGGTCACCGCCAATTTGCGCCTGGTGGTGAAGATCGCGCTCGAGTTCCAGCGGGTGTGGATGCAGAACCTGCTGGACCTCATCCAGGAAGGCAACATCGGCCTGATGCAGGCCGTGAAAAAATTCGACCCCTATAAGAACGTCAAATTTTCCTACTACGCCTCTTTCTGGATCAAGGCCTATATCCTGAAATTCATCATGGACAACTGGCGTTTAGTGAAGATCGGAACCACCCAGGGCCAGCGGAAGCTTTTCTTCAAGCTCAAAAAGGAAAAACAGCGGCTGATCGAACAGGGGTTCGACCCCAAACCCAAGCTGCTGTCCGAACGACTCGGCGTCTCCGAGCGGGAGATCGTTGACATGGACCAGCGCCTGGACGGCTGGGACGTCTCCCTGGATGCGCCCCTCAAGAACGACTCGGAAACCGAGCGCATCGAATTTCTGAGCACTGAAAGCGAGTCCATCGAAGACCAGGTATCGAAGAAGGAGATCGAACTGCTGCTGCACAACAAGATCACCGAATTCCGCAAGAAAATGTCGCCGCGGGAGATCGAGATCTTCGAGCTTCGAATCTTTTCCGACAACCCCGTCACCCTTCAGGACATCGGTGACCGCTACGGGATATCCAGAGAACGAGTCCGGCAGATCGAGAAGAACATCATCCGGAAAATGCGTGATTTCTTCAAGCACGAAATCCCCGATTTCGCGTCATATTCGGACGACACAGGCATGGAATAGAGACGCCGTGCCCGTGGTCCTCCTCGCCCCGGCACCAGGGAAAAATTGATGACAAAACAGCGATGCATCGTTGCGACAGCCATGCTTTTGTTCAGCCTCGTCTGCGCTTGCGCCCGGCCGCCCGGCAGCGCGCCCACGCCGGCCCCGGTTGAACCGGCGGCCCCGGAAGCAGCCGCACCGGCCCGGGAGGCCTTTGAAAAACCGGAAAACGCCTATTTCTATTTTCTGGCGGCGCAAAAGGAGCGGCGGGCGGGGCAAACGGACAAGGCGATTTTGCTCCTGCGCAAAGCCATGGAGGCCGAACCGGACTCGGCTTACCTGCAGCGCGAGCTGGCGACCATCTATCTCCAGAACAAGGAGGAGGAGAAGGCGCTCGCCGTCCTCGATGATCTGCTTGCCAAAAACCCGGACGACGTCAAGGGGCTCATCCTTTACGGCGGCATCCAGCAGATGCGCAAGCAGAACGATGCCGCACTCAAGACCTATGAAAAAGTGATCCTCCTGGACCCTTCCCAGGAGAAGATATACGCGATCGCCGGCGGCCTTTACCTTGAGGCGAAGGATCAGAAGAACGCGGAGCGGGTGTTGGGGAGACTGGTCGAGAGATTTCCGAACTCCTACACGGGTCATTTCCTGCTCGGGCGGCTGTATGTGACCACCGGCAAGAGCGCTCTGGCGGAAAAGGCCTTCCGGAAAAGCGCCGAGGCCGACCCCGACAGCATCGAGCCCCTGTTCGAGCTGCTGAAACTTGCGCGTGAGAAGGGCCGGCGGGATGAGGTGTTAAAGCTCAACCAGGAGATTCTCGAGCGCGACCCGGAAAACAGCCGCGCCTACCTGGAGCTGGCGCTTTACTACCGCCAGGCCGGAATGAAAGGCGAGTCTGCGGAGATTCTCAAACAGCTCGGCGAACGCAGCCGGTCCGAATTCGAAGTCGTTCTGCAGGTGATTCAGGGCTATGTCGACGCCAAGAAGTTCGACGACAGCCTCTATCTCCTGGACGGCATGCTCAAGGGCGCTCCGGACAGCCCGGACCTGCATCACCTGAAAGGGTTCAGCCTTTTTGGGCTCAAGAAAAACGCCGAGGCCCTTCCCGAGTTCCGCAGGGTCACGCCCGAATCCCGCTTCTACCAGGACGCGATGGTCCACATTGCCTTTATCCTGCAGGAGCAGGGCAAAACCGGGGAGGCCATCGCGCAGCTCAACGCCCTCATTCAAAGCGACCCCGAGAACGTCGAGCTCAAATATTACCTGGCGACGGTTTACGAGGAGGCCCGCGACTTCGGCGAGGCCGAGCGGCTTCTCCTGCAGGCCATCGAAAAAAACCCGGACAATCCCCGCTTCCACTTCCGTCTGGGGGTGGTCTATGACAAGCAGAAGAAAAAGGACGCCTCCATCGCGGCCATGCGCAAGGTCATCGAGCTGGACCCCAAGGACGCCAATGCCCTGAACTATCTCGGATACACCTACGCCGACCTCGGCCAGAACCTGGACGAGGCCGAACGCCTGGTGCTGGAAGCGCTCAAGCACAAGCCGAACGACGGCTACATCACCGACAGCCTGGGGTGGGTGTACTACAAAAAAGGCGAATACGAGAAGGCGCTGCAGCACCTGAAAAAAGCCGGGGAGCTCTCCAACGAGGACCCCGTCATCATGGAGCACATCGGAGACACCTACCTCAAGCTGAACGACAAGGCGAACGCCCTCAAGTACTACCAGAAGTCCCTGGCCAAGCGGGAAAAAGAAAAGGGCCAGGACCCGGAAAAAGAGAAGGAAAAAAGCGAGCTGAAGACAAAGATCCGCCAGCTGACAGAGGGGGCACGGTGAACTCGAGGGGGTCCGGGATGACAGGCGCCACCGGGCGGCCTCGGCGGCGGGCGGCGGCGTTCGCCTCGATTCTGGCGGCGGCGCTCGCGTTGTCCGGCTGCGCCACCTGGTCCGGCATCCTCGAATCGCAGACTCCCGCGGCGGACGACTCCCCTGAGGCGGTCGAAGCCCGGCTGGTGCTGGACCACCTCCGGAAGACGAATGAACGGCTGAAGAATTTCAAGGGCGTCGGGCGCCTGACGATCCGGCAGGAGGGCAAGGTCCAGATGGACGAGCGCCTGGCCTGGATCGGGTCGGACCCGCTCAAGCTCAGCATCGTCCTGTTTGCCGCGGGTTTCCCGGCCGTGCGCATGGCCGGCGACGGCGAGTGGCTCTATTACCAGGACGATCAGGCGGCGGGGTCGACGGTCAAAAAGATCCGCGCGAGCGACCCGGATTTCAAGCGGCTGCTCTCCATCCCCATCCAGTCGAGCGACATCATCGCCCTGATGCGCGGCCGGATCCCCATCCGGGAGCACCGCTCGGCGCGCCTGAAGCCGCTCACATCCGGCAGCGGCTACGTGCTCATCCTGATGCGGGCCTGGGGGGTGCACCAAATGATCTTTTTGGACGAGACCAAATCCGAGGTGCGTCAGACCGAAGTCTACGACTCATCCGGAGATCTGCTGTTCCAGGCCAACTTCCTCGAAATGCAGATCGTTGACGGATACAAAGTCCCGTTGCGCCTGGCGGTCTCGGGCAAAGACAAGGCCCTGGTCCAGCTGGTGGTGGAGCGTTACTGGGCCGATGTGCCGGTGACGCCGTCCATGTTCGTCCTGGGCTCGCCGGGGTAGGGCGGCTGACGGATAGGTGTAGAGGTGGTTGGGTGCCTATTTAGAGGCCGGGCAAAAATCCAAACACCCATCATCCGGCCACCTCTGCACCCAAACACCTAAATACCCAAACCACGAACTTGCCATGATCGCCGAAATCATCGCAACCGGTGAAGAGATCCGCACCGGTGCGCTGGCCGACACCAATTCGGCCTGCATTGCCCAGGAGTTGGAGGGATGCGGGGTGGAAGTGACCCGCCTCCACGGAGTCGGGGACGACCTGCACCGCCTGAGCGCCCTGCTGAAGGAGGTCGGCGGCCGCGCCGACGTGTGCGTGGTCACCGGCGGGCTGGGGCCGACCGTCGATGACCTGTCGGCCGAGGCCGCGGCGGAGGCGGCCGGCGTCGGCTTGCGCCTCGACCCGCCCGCCCTGGAGTCTATCGAGGCGTTTTTCCGAGCGCGCAACCGGCCGATGAACCCCTCCATCCGCAAGCAGGCCATGCTGCCGGAAGGGGCCGATGTTCTCTTTAACCCGGTCGGCACCGCCCCCGGTTTCAGCCTGAAGGTCGGAGGCTGCCTGTGTCTTTTCCTGCCGGGGGTCCCGTTCGAAATGAAGCGCATGCTCGCGGACCAGGTCCTCCCGCGCATCGCGGCGCTGATGGGCGGCCGGCGGGACCATCGCCTGATCAAGACCCTGTCATGCTTCGGCCTGACCGAGTCCCTGACCGGCGAACGCCTGGCAGGGTTGGGGGCGGAGTTTCCCGGCGTCCGGCTGGGGCTGCGGGCCAAGTTCCCCGAAATTCAGGTGAAGCTCTATGCCAGCGGCGCCGATGAAGACGGCGTATCCCAGCAGCTTGAAAAAGCCGCTGGAGGGGTCAGACAGCGCCTGGGGGATATCGTTTTTTCCGATTCCGGCGAGCCCATGGAAGCTGCCGTGGGGGGCCTCCTGCGGAAAAGGCAGGCCACCCTGGCCGTGGCCGAGAGCTGCACGGGCGGGCTGATTTCCCACCTGCTGACCGAGATTGCCGGGAGCTCCGATTACTTCATCTTTTCCGCCGTGACCTATGCCAACCATGCCAAGACGGCCGTGCTGGGTGTTTCCGCGGACACGCTTCTGAGCTGCGGGGCGGTGCACGAGGACACCGCCCGCGAAATGGCCGCCGGCGTGCGCCGGGTCAGCGGGGCAACCTACGGTATCGCCACGACCGGGATTGCGGGCCCGACCGGCGGCTCCGCGGTAAAGCCGGTCGGAACGGTGTGCATCGGCCTGGCCTGCGAAGAGAGGACCCTGGGCTTCCGGTTCCATTACACCTACGACCGGCGCTCCATGAACAAACAGATGTTCGCGATGAAAGCGCTGGATATCCTCAGGCGGGAGCTGATGGCGCTTCCGCACAGATAGCTGGAACGTGCTGACGCTTCTCTACGCCTTCTGCGGTTTGGTTTTCGCCTACGTGCTGCTCTCCCTCGTTCTCACCTATGTCGTCCAGGAATACCCCCGCAAGCCCTACAAAGACGCCCCGGACTGGGGCCGGGTGACGGACGCCCTGATTCCAGCCGTCGAAGGCGGCCGGCTGGAGGTCTGGCGCGTGGAGCCGGAAGGCGCGCCGCGGGGCATTGTGGTGCTGGCCCACGGATGGGGGCGCAACCGGGACCGCATGGTGCGCCGCGCCCGGATTTTCGGCGGCTGGGGCTTCACGGTCGTCATGCACAGCGCCAGGGACCACGGCCGCTCGAGTCCGCGGCGTTTTATGAACGCCGCCCGGATGGCCGAAGACATCGAATCCGTCCTGGAGTGGGTCGGCGAACCGGTGCTGCTCTACGGGCACTCGGCCGGCGCCGGTGCGGCCGTCATCGCGGCGTGGCGGCGTCCGGAAAAGGTCAAGCTGCTGTTTCTCGAAGCGTGCTACGCGGACAGCCGCGAGGCCTTGCTGAGCCTCTACCGCTGGTTCAACCGATTTTTCGGGACGGCCTTCGGCCCGATGATCGTTTTCTGGATGAACCTTTTTTACCGCAACCGGCTGAAGGACGTGAGCCCGGCGAAGCTGGCCTCCTCCATCCGCATGCCGGTGATGATCATCCACGGCGCGCAGGATCGGCGGTTTCCCCTCGAGTTCGCCTTGCGGCTCAAAGCCTGTTTTTCGCCTGTGCGGTCGGAGCTTTTCGTGGCCGAAAACGCCCGCCACAGCGAATCCAGCCTCGACCCGGGCTATGCGGCTGCCGTGCGGGGGTTCATCGAACGGCACTTGGACACCTCAGGCGGCACGCAGAATTCGCCATGAAACTTCTCGACCGGATCACGGCCTGCCTGCGGAATATCAGGGCGTCGAGAGGGCGCCCGGCAAAAACCCCGAATCCCACGCCGCGGCCGGCAGCGGCGGCGGCCGAAGTCCGAGGCATGACGATCCATGCGGGCTGGCTCATCGACGGCAGTGGCGGACGCGCGCGTCGGGATGTCCGCCTCGAAATTCGAGACGGGGTCATCCAATCGCTTGAAGAGGGGAGCGTTTCTGCATCCGGCGCTTGCGCTTCCCGACCGAGGCCGGACTTCGATCTCGGCGGCTGCACCGTGATCCCCGGCCTGATCGACAGCCACGTGCACCTGACCATGACCGGTGCCGTGGACGAAATCCTGCGGACACGCCTGCGGGAAGCGCCGTTCGAGGTGGTGCGCCGGATGATCCGGGAGAATCTCCGCGAGCACCTCCGGCACGGGGTGGTGGCCGTGCGCGACGGCGGCGGCTGCCGCGGCAACGCCCTGCGCTTCGCCAGGAGCCATCACGAGCGGGGGCAGCCCGTTCGTGTGCTGGCCGCCGGCCGGGCGTGGCATCGGTCCGGCCGCTACGGCCGGTTGATCGGCCGGCCGCCGGCCGGAGGCCTGGCCCTGGCGGAAGCCATTCGGCAGGACGGCGAGCCGGCGGATCACATCAAGATCGTCAACTCCGGGTTGAACAGCCTGACGGAGTACGGCCGCCGAACCTCCCCGCAGTTCGACCTGGACGAAATGTCCGCCGCTGTGCAGGCGGCCGCTGCGCGCGGGCTGTCCGTCATGGTGCACGCCAACGGCGAGGCGTCCGTGCGCATCGCCGTCATGGCGGGATGCCGATCGGTCGAGCACGGGTTTTTCATGGGCCGGGACAATCTAACCCGCATGGCGGACCGCGGCGTCGCCTGGGTGCCCACGGCCGTCACCATGCAGGCGTATGCCGCGTATTACCGGCAGGCCGGGAAAAACCCCGACGTCGCCCGCCGCACGCTTGATCATCAGCTCGAACAGCTTGCCTTGGCGAGACGCTTGGGGGTGAATGTGGCCTTGGGCACGGATTCCGGCAGCCCCGGGGTTCACCACGGGGCCGCCGTCATCACGGAGCTGGGCCTGCTGCTGCAGGCCGGGTTTACCCTAGCAGAGGCCATCCGCTGCGCTTCCCACAACGGTGCGAGGCTGGTCGGCGCCGCCTTCGGTATGCTGGAGAAGGGGAGCCCGGCGACCTTCATTGCGGTGAACGGCGGACCGTCAAGGCTGCCGGAGGGGCTGCGGTATATCCGGGCCGTGTTCGTGCATGGCGTGAAAGAGCTTGAGGCGGGGTAGGGTTCAGCCCAGGCCCGTGCTCAGCCAGAGCGACGCCTCGCGGACGAACTCCTGCTGGTGGCGCGGGTCGCTCATGAGGTGATCGCCCCGGGGCTGGATGACGAGGCGCTTCGGTTCTGCGGCCCGTTGAAAAATTTCGTGGGCATGCGCCACCGGGACCACATCGTCGGCTTCTCCGTGAAAGACCATGATGTTTCGGAGCTTGTTCAGCTCCGTGCCCAGGTCGTAATCCTCTCTCAGCACGGCGGCCATGCGCGCTCGCTCGGGGTCTTTTTCCGCGTGCCGGCCGGCGATCTTCAGGGGCCGGCTCCTGACCGGCGCGGCAAAGGTCACCAGGGAGGCGATGGCCGCATGCGCGGCCGCCCGCAGGCAGACGGCGCCCCCCATGCTGCTGCCGAAGAGGCCGACGCGCTTTCCAAGGTCGGCGCGTCCCGCGAGATGGCGGATGGCATGCAGCAGGTCGCTGCAGCGGGCCTCGAGGGTGGTGTGCTCAGCCAACCGCCCCTCGCTTTCGCCGCAGCCGCGGTGGTCGAACCGGAAAAAAGCCAGCCCGAGGCGGTTGCAGGCCTGTGCCAAAGCGATTTGCTTCGGCGAATTCCGGTCGCTCAGCAGCCCGTGGCAGCCGATGACGACGGGCGGGGAGGGTACTTCGGGAAGATGCAGCGTCCCCCGCAGGTTGAAGCGATCGGCCGTGAAGTCCACTTGCATTTCCATCGGTGTCGGCGGCCCGCCTTTTCTCCCACCCTGAATTCTGTTGAAGTTGACGCCGTAGTTCACTAATCTACACCCGAAATGCGCAGAAGAAAACAACCCATCGTCGAGACCGAGATCGTCGGCCTGGCATTCGGGGGCAGGGGCATCGCCCGCATCGACGGGATGGCGGTGTTCGTGGACCAGGCCGTGCCGGGCGACCGGGCCCGGATCCAGGTCACCCGTCGAAAAAAGAACTTTGCCGAAGCGCGGATGGTGGAGATCCTCAGCCCGTCCCAGGACCGGGTGGCGGCCCCCTGCCGCTACAGCGGTTTCTGCGGCGGGTGCACCTGGCAGTTCCTGCGCTACGAAAAGCAGCTGGAATACAAGCGCCAACACGTGGTCGAATCGCTCGAGCACATCGCCGCGATCAAAGAGGTGCCGGTGCACGCGACCCTTCCGTCGGCGGCCGTCTTCGAGTACCGCAACAAGATGGAGTTCACCTGCACCGACCGGCGCTGGCTGCTGCCGTCTGAAATGGCCGACCCGGCTGAGGACCGGTCCTTTGCGCTCGGCCTGCACGTGCCGGGGACCTTTCACAAGGTCATCGACACCCAGGAGTGCCTGCTCCAGCCGGCGCTGGGGAACCGGATCCTGGCGGAGATCCGGAGCGGCATCCGGTCCTCCGGACGACCCGTCTACGGGCTGCGCAGCCGTGAGGGGTTCTGGCGCTTTGCCATGCTGCGCAACTCGTCCTCGACCGGCCGCTGGATGGTCAATCTCGTCACCGCCTTCGAGGAGCGGCAACCCCTGCTGGATTTGGCGGAGCGGCTGACGGCGGCTTTTCCCGAGATCGCTTCGGTTGTGAACAATGTCACGGCCCGCCCGGCCGGAATCGCCGTGGGCGAATTCGAGCGGCGGGTCGCGGGCGCTGCCTGCATCCGCGACGCCGTCGGCCGATTCGAGTTCGACATTTCCGCCAATTCCTTTTTCCAGACGAACACGCGCGCGGCGGCGCGGCTCTACGAGACGGTGCTCGCCTACGCCGGGTTGAGCGGAGGCGAGACCGTGCTCGACCTTTACAGCGGCACCGGCACGATCCCCATCTATATCTCCGAGAAGTGCCGGGAGGTCGTCGGCATCGAGATCGTCGCCGGTGCGGTGGAGGACGCAGCGAGAAACTGCCGGTTGAACGGGGTGTCCAACTGCCGGTTCGTCCGGGGGGACATTCTGGAGGGGCTGGCCTCCATCGACGCGCGGCCGGAGGTGGTGATCATCGACCCGCCGCGCGTCGGAATGGCCAGGGAGGTGGTCGAGCAGGTGCTTCGAATGGCGCCGGCGCGCATCGTCTACGTCTCCTGCAACCCCGCGACCCTGGCCCGCGATCTGGCCCTGCTCAAGGAGAGCTATGCAGTGCTTGAAATTCAGCCGCTGGACATGTTTCCCCACACCTTTCACGTGGAGTCGGTCGCACGACTGGCACAGAGATGAGAAAGGAGGGTGCCATGAAGGTGGTGTTCCACCCGGATTTTTACAAGGTCTATACCGATGATCCCGCCGCCGCTTCGGGCCGCATGGAAGCGATCCTGTCGGTCGTCGAGCCGCATGTGGAGCTCGTGAGGGCCGAGCCCGCCTCTGAGGCGCAGATCGGCGCCGTTCACACGGCGGCGCACATCGAACGCATCCGCCGCTTCGGGCTCTACGACATCGCGGCGCTGGCCGCGGGCGGGGCCGTCCAGGCGGCCACCATCGGCCTTGCGGAGCCCTGCTTTGCCGCGATCCGCCCGCCCGGCCACCACGCCTCGGCCGGCTCCTGCTGGGGGTTCTGCTTTTTCAACAACATGGCCGTGGCGATCGAGGCGCTGAAGCAGCAGGGCAAGATCCGCTCGGCCTACATTCTGGACTTCGACCTGCACTTCGGGGACGGCACCGAGAACATCCTGGGCCGCAAGAACTACGTCGGCATCCACAACCCCGGGTCCCATGACCGCACGGCCTATCTGGCGGAGATCGAAGATGAACTCGGCCGTTTTCCGGCGGACATCATCGGCATCTCCGCCGGGTTCGACAATCACCGCCAGGACTGGGGCGGGTTGCTGACGACCGAAGACTACCGCGATATGGGCCGCATGGTGCGCAGCGCCGCGAAGCGCAACGGCGGCGGCTGCTTTGCCATCCTGGAGGGCGGCTACAATTACGATGTTTTGGGAAAGAACGCGCTGGCGCTGATCCAGGGCCTGTCTGCGTAACCTCGCTGCAGACCGATCCAACCTATACTTGGCCGGAGAATACAGCAAGGCGCCTGATTTTTTCCGAGGGCGATGTCGTTCAGATTCTGAAATCGGCCCGACGGACAAGAGGCCAACGAGGGTGATCGGAGCGGCCTTTCAATTCTGAGCTTCAAATCCCCGCAGCCGCTCTTCCATGTCGGGGTGGGTCGAGAGGTAGTTCGACCAACGCCCCTCCGTGTCCGAACCGTCCGGCAATTTTCCCTGCTGCAGCCTGCGCATCAGATCGGCGAACCGCCGGGGCGACACCTCAATCGACTCCAGGTAAGCGAGCGCGTAGCGATCGGCTTCGCGCTCGAATTCGCGGGAGTAGGCAAGCTCCGTCAGCATCACCGGCAGACCCAGAAAGACCTGGGACGTGCCGGAGGCATCCCCGGTGACGGCCATGATGGCGAATGCCAGCAGAGAGTTCTGAACGATGCGTTGAATACCGTGGCGGTAGGCCACATGGCCGGCCTCGTGAGCCATCACGGCCAGCAGCTCGTCGTCGTGTCGGGCGAGCTTCACCATTTCATCGGTGAATACGACGACGCCGCTGGGCAGGGCGAAGGCGTTGGCCCCCAGCCGTTCGCCTTGGCGGAAGACCACCTGCAGGTGAAGCCCTTCGTGGCTCTGAATCAAAGGTTGAAAATGGGCCAGCAGCCGTTTTTTCGACGTTTCGTCGAGCTGCGAAGGTTTGAAGACCGCCCGGTCGAGGATCTCCAAGGTCTGGCTCCCGGCTTTCTGGACGACGGCTGCGGGCAGGCGGTGGGCGATGGCCCGTGCGGCGGCGGGCACGCCGTAGCGCCCCGCACCCCAGATGACGGCCGCCATCGCCGCGATGCACATCAGGATGTAGCGCTTGCGGCTCTCCAGAACGTGAACCAGGTGCAGGCGCGGCCGCTGTCGAAAGCGTTTCAGCAGGTCGTCTACCGCACGGTTGTCCTCGGTTTCAAACTTCCAGCCTTCCGGGAGATAGATGTAGCGGGCCGTGTCGGCTAGGCGGGGGGACGCCTTTATATCGAAGCGCGGCAGGACCAGCAGGGGCTTGCTCATGCCTCCGCCATGCACGTGGACGGCTCCGTTGTCGAAGACGCGGCATTCCGCCGGCATTTGGGCCGAGGTCTTGCCGTCGTAGAGGCTGCCGCGGATGACGATCATAGCCCCAGATCGAAGTCGAAGAAGTCGCTCGACGCGTCGCCGATGGCGCCGACCTCCTTCTGCTTTTCAGCCGCAAATGCGTTCAGGTCTCCCGCGGCGATCAAAGCCAGGTGCTGCGCCTTGTAGCGCATGGTGCGAACCTTGGCCCAGGGGTGAAACAGCCCCAGGGTCAGGGCGGTGGCGATGGTGTTGGTCAGCACCAGCATCATGAAGCTCTTGACCTCCATGGTGGAGAGCAGGCGGTGGCGCCCCAGGCGGCTGGCGTTGTACAGCAGGTTGCCGGTGTGGACTGCGTAGTAGGCATACAGGCAAAGGTAGATCGGCAGCGCCAAGATAGCCAGCGGCGCAAACAAGACCGCCGCTCCGGCGACGGCGGCAACGGCCAGGATCCCGATCAGGGAGGCGACCATCAGGATGCGGTAATAGTCCTTCCAGGAGGCGCTGAAAGTGAAAGCGGTCTTGCCGAAGGAGCTGTTTTCGACCAGGAATTTCTTCTGGCGGCAATACGCATACGGCGAGAGGCAGCCCAGGGTCAGCATCGCCAGGACCGGCCACAGGACGTAGGCCTTGAACGCCTGGCCGTAGCCTGCCTTGAACCCGAAACGGATGTTGCGCCAGGCGCTGTTGTGGGCGTTGAACATCAGGGAGCGTGTGATGAGCCAGGGGGCAAACACGCCCAACACCAGCACCAGCGGAAAATGAATCATGGGGTAAAAGTGGGACGCTGCCCCGGTGATGACCAGAAGACCGCCGATGATGAGGCGGCCCTTGAGGATCTTCGCGGGACTGCCCAGGTATTCGAAGCCGGCGCCGTTCACCCGGGTGTTGCCGTAGAAGTACTGCTTGCGGCGGACCTTGGCCCAGGCGGAGTAGATTCCGAGCGTGACGATGGACAGCAGGATGTTGACGACCCAGATGCGGAAATACTCGGAGCCGTTGCCTTTGAACTCGAAGGGGATTCGGGAAGGCGCCGGCGATGCCGATGGTTTCGGGACCCCCGCCGTTGCGTCAAGATCGAGTTTGGCGGTAGCGGATCCGGCGGAGTCGACCCCGGGGGACGGCCTGGAGGGAGGCGGCGCCAGGGCCTCCGAGGGGGAGGGCAGGGGTGCCGGCGGTTTGGAGCCCGTTTCCCGGGGCGGCGGCACTCCGAGCGCGACCCGGATGCCGGCCTTTTTCAGAAGAATGCACTGGCTGCGCGCCGTCGCTTCATCCAGCCCCTTCTTCAACACCACGCGTTTGCCGTTCAGAATTTTTGCGGCGATGTCCTCCCTGATGGATAAAATCTTGCCCACCTCTTGAAAAACCGCCTGCTTGTCGAATCCCGGGAGGATTTCCCCCTTGTAGATCACCTGGTAGGTTTCGTCGCCCATGTTGCTCCCCGCCGATAGAATGTCTTTAGCCTCATTGCGCTGGATCGACCATGTTTGGAGGTTCAGGATTGATCTGAATATCGACCCGTAACAATGAAACCTTTAGCGGGGGCGCGGGCGGCTCACCGCTTTGAGCAAGTCCCGTAGTACTGGGACGGGGCCATGCGCCCCTCGAGGATGATGTTGCGGCTGTGAACGGATTTTCCGTTGAGGTCGATGGAAGTGGTCAAGACTTTGCCGCCGTCGACCATTTCGACGAACGTCATCCCGCCGGAGGGCGAGGGCAGCATGTCGACGTTGAATTTTCCTTTGTCGGTGAGGGTTTGGGCGGTCTCTTTTTCCGTGTCCACGGCAAAGGCCAGCCTGAAGTCATCCTGCACCTTTTGCAGGCCTTTTTCATTGCTGTATGAATCGTACCGACAGGTGAAGGTGACCGTCTCGGGGAAGGCCGGTTTCGTCGTCATGACGGTCGCAGCCAGCAGCACCAGCACCATAATACTGTTTTTCATCGTCGCGGCCTCCTGCCTTCCCAACGGGGTAATGAGAAAGTATAATGAATCGTTCGGCATTTGTCGACGCCGACACGCGATCGGTCTTGGGAAAAATCCAAACAGTGCCTTTTTTCATGGTCGGGATCGAATCTTTCTCGACGAAAAACTCAATTTTCAGTTAGCCATCGCCGCTGCGGTGATACTTGCCGGCGTCTTCGCCGTCAAGAAGGGCACGGCCGGGCTGAAACATTGAGGATGGTTTTGCTAAGGAATTGGTATCCAGACGATTGAACCTCGAGGGGGGGGAGGATGCCCTACGACACCGACCATTTGCAGCTCCCGGTCATGGACGTTGCCAGAAGGGACTTCACAAAGCTTCTGCCGGGGTACACCGTGCAGGAGGCGCTTGATTACATTCGCCGCGAAGGGGTGGGGGAAAAGATCGTATATTTTTACGTGGTGGATGAGGGCGGCCATCTAAAAGGAGTATTGCCGACGCGCCGTCTGCTGGCGGCACCGCTGCATCAACGGATTTCAGAACTGATGATACCCAAGGTGGTCGCTATTCCGCAGACGGCGACGGTGATGGACGCCTGTGATTTCTTTATCCTGCACAAGTTTCTTGCCTTTCCGGTGGTGGATGAGAAACGTCGGATGGTCGGAGTCGTCGACGTCGGGGTTTTCACCGACGAGGTTTTCGATGTCGCCGAACGCGAGCAGTGGGATGAGGTGTTCGAGACCATCGGTTTTCGCGTGTCCCAGGTGCGCGACGCATCCCCCTTGCGGGCATTTCGCTTTCGCTTCCCCTGGCTGATGGCCACGATCGCCAGCGGCACCATCTGCGCCCTTCTGGCGAGCGCCTATGAGATGACCCTCGCCAAGAGCCTCGTTCTGGCATTTTTCCTGACGTTGGCGCTGGGGCTGGGAGAAAGTGTGAGCATCCAGGCCATGACCATCACCATTCAAGCGCTGCGATCGGCGCAGCCGACGGTCCGCTGGTATTTGCGCACCTTGCGCCGCGAGGCCGCCACGGCGATCCTGCTGGGGGCCGGGTGCGGCACGATTGTCGGCCTGATCGTCTGGCTGTGGCGGGGGGAAGCAATGGCAGCCGTCTCCATCGGAGCAAGCATTCTGCTGGCGCTGGTTGCGTCGTGCGGGTTCGGCCTGAGCATCCCGACGGTTTTACATGCGTGCAAGCTGGACCCCAAGATCGCCGCTGGACCGATGACCTTGGCTCTTTCCGACATTTTCACTCTGCTCTTTTATTTCAGCCTCGCCGCGTTTCTACTATAGCAAAACATCCATTTTAGCTCCGACTTATGCCCGATCCTCTGTTTTTATTTTTTAACCCATTCTGCCCTTGGCATGGGGGTTTGTTTTTCGGCATAGATTTTGAATTGAAAGGATAATTATGGAAAAATATAAGATCCAGCCGATTTCTTACAGAATTGATGAGGTGTCTTTATGCCGAAAATGAACACAAACGGGCAGTGGAAGGGTATTTTTTCAGCCTTGACGATCGCTCTGGTTCTGTATGTATTTTCAGGAGTATCGACCGCCCAGAGTGGACCGACAATTGAGGGCTGCCCGATTTTTCCGGCTGACAACATCTGGAACACACCGGTGGCGGACCTCCCCTTGAACCGCAACTCAAGCGCTTTTATCAACACCATCGGCCCGACGCTGGGGCTTCACCCCGACTTTGGATCCGGTATCTGGAACGGCGGCCCCATCGGGATCCCTTACAGCGTGGTGGAGGGGTCCCAACCTGAAGTCAATATTTCCTTCGACTATGCCGACGAGAGCGACCCCGGCCCTTATCCGATTCCGCCGAACGCGCTGATCGAGGGGGGCAGCCAATCTGCGGGGGACCGCCACGTGCTTGTCCTCGACCGCGGCAACTGTATTCTGTACGAACTATTCTCCGCTTATCCGCAACCGGATGGCAGCTGGCAAGCAGGCTCCGGCGCGTACTTTGACCTCCATTCGAATGCGCTCCGGCCGAGCGGCTGGACATCGGCGGACGCCGCGGGATTGCCGAT